>Ga0307509_10000339_pt1 | contig 77661 bp, 85 predicted proteins | sample 10_EM_MG_FD_202245 | JGI IMG/M metagenome (GOLD analysis project Ga0307509, IMG submission 202245) | Populus trichocarpa ectomycorrhiza microbial communities from riparian zone in the Pacific Northwest, United States - 10_EM | ecosystem: Host-associated > Plants > Roots > Unclassified | place...
TCGATCTCGGAGTTGTTGGCGACTCTGATGGTGTGGTTTCCTTGTGGAATCGGCGTATACGTAGTGAAGCATTTTCGTGAGCCAGTAACGTGGTTACTGCATCCGCTGTCCAGTAGCCAATGGCCTTCGTCTGATGGAAAGCGAGGAGTACTGAAAGCTGTAAACAGAGATGTGTTTGGCGCATCACCCGGTGCTGCCTGAGCAGCCGTCGAAGTTTTGTCCGCCACAACACCCCTTCTCTGATCGTATTTGAATTTTCGACATTCGCTCTTCCGGTGGCCTTTCTTTTGGCAATAATAGCAGGTAACCGACATCCCAGCACCTTGCGCATCGCCGCCAGAATCACCCTTCGAGCTTCGTCCGTCGAACTTCCTCCTACCCCCTTGGTAACCGTTGTTCCTGCCTTGAACTGCAAGTACGGTCTCGCCATTGCCGTCAGCCAGCCTATCTCGATTGAGAGTAGATTCTCTGGCCTTAATAGCTGCGATGAGGTCGTCCGGTTTATCGGGTTGAATTATCGTCGCTTGTAAATCTCGCCATTCTCGCCAGGACTGAGGCAGTCCGTTCAGCAGGTAGAATGTCTTTTCGCGAGCCTTGATCTCCTCGTCGGCTTCTCGTAGGGCTTCGATGATGCGCTCCAACTCATAAACGTACTTTGCTGCAGTTCCGTGAGTGTCGTAGGCGCAATCGAACAATGATCTTCGAAAGAAGTAAAGCTCTAGACCCAAAGCCTTCTTGTGTCTTGCATTGAGCTGGTCCCAAAGCAGAGCAGGGTCCTCGTCATAGCCGTCGGCGTTATACTGAGCGCAAATGTGTGGCTCCATCGAGTTGCGAATTTTAGCTGTAATCCGGTAACATTTGCGTCGATACTTATTGAGAGCACTAACCACGGTTGGTTCTGTACTAGTAGCGTCGGGCTGGGGTTCCCTCCCAGAGACGATCCACCACATATCCAATTCCTTAAGCTGATCGGCCATTCTCTGCCGCCATTGGGCAAAGTTCTTATCACCGAGCAAAGGAAACGTCATCCGCGAGGTGACATTGATTTCGTATGAGTCCGTCATTGTCGAGATAGATAGACAGACAGACAGACAGACGATTTGATGGATGGATGGATGGATGGATGAATAGATAGATCCGTAAGATGAAAGAGAGTAAAAGACCGATAGAAAATCGATAGAAATTAAAGCGCAATAGATGAACGAAATCAACCAATTGATCAATCAATCCAGACGAACAGGAAGAAATTATTCGAGAGGTACCGCGGTGTAGCAAACCGACCTTCGAACTTCACAATTTCTGTTTTCGTAGAGCGTGGGACACGCAGAGGCTCATAACCTGTTGGGATGTGTGTGTGATACGTGTGTGAGGTGAGATGTTTGTTAATGACTAGTCGTACAAGAGAGAAGACTACTTAAAGGAAATCCCATGCCAAGCCCACTTCCGCACAACCAATGATAGACCTAACCCATAGACATGACCTAAGTGGGTAGCCGTACCTCAACAATCGTAGAGCTAATAGAGCTAACACATATCCCTTTATCTGGTGATTCTACCAGATGCTATCATACTTTATCTCCCATCTTGGCCATTTTCCCTGGGACAGAACAAATAGATTCGTTGCTTTTCTCCCCATCGTTAGTGTTGCAGGCTAACGTCTGTAAGTTAAGGCAATCACTGACAAGTTCCGACTCATACTGTCCCAGACAAAAGGATGAGAAAGTTACATCGGCTCACATGAGGGAAAGGTAGCTCTCTTTTCCTTGATCTTAGTTCCCACACTTCCTGCGGAGGATAACTCTTGGTTACCATTTAATAGCCAACATTTAACTGTCCCTTAGACACTAGACAACAGGTGCTGATCCACCTGGCATTATTTCTCTAGTGCTGGGGAAGAGGGGTGGTAAGGGGAGCACCGGGTCAATGAGTAGCTCTTCCTCCGTTAGTATTTTTTATCATTCGAGAATAACCAAGTGATGATGGTACGCATTAACTTGCGCTTAGCATGAGCTTTGCATGCGCTATCACACCCACCGTACGGAATACTAAATCGAACATTATCATTGAGGTATCATACGGAATAACTCTAGGTCAGGAGCACCTGTTTAGAGAACTTCAGCTGGGGGGTTCTAAGAGCCACCCTAAATGCTCCCGAATTTCGATCCACATCGATCACAAAGTGGCCGCCGGCTCTTAATCCTGTTGGATTGCCTATAGTACATGCGGTTATGCGGATATACATTTACACGGATATGCGGGTATGAAGATAGGAGATACAAGGTTGTAGGGGGTGTGGTTTTGTGGTGCGCGGTGACTAGCAGTGCGCTGTTCTTTTCATATCCTATGCCTAACGGCATAGGGTAGAGCCTTTTGGTTTTGTTGATATCATACTCATTGCCATTGGGTATTAGGCATCGGGTATTTTGTTTCATGATGTTTTTTCATGCCGTTTGTCCTTAGATATACGGGGGCTGGCACATGGGTAGGACATAGGCTTTAGGGATCAAAGAGGATCATGGGATATCAGGGTGGTTATAGATTTCTCGAAGTCGCTGGGGTTCGGGATTTGTCAGATTAGCGTGTCTTTTTCTAGTTCGTTGAGTTTCGAGAGTTTAGTGGTGTTGTTAAAGGGGGAAATATATCTCCTGGCTTTTCCTTAGCTAGAGGGAGTATCAAACTAGTCCATTCTTCTACGTTCCGCCGTGCTTAGAGCCTATTGTGATCGCATCTTTGTTCTTTCTTGCTCCAACAAACCCTGCTTGGGGGGATCATGGGATTCTTAATTAGTGAGTAACAAACAAGTGGTCGTCTGGTGGGCATGTGTACATCCGAAATAGCTGGCAGACAGAAGATATCAAATAGTAAAGCGGTCCGTTTTAAAGAGAGAGAACCTAAAAATAGAGAAAGAAGCATAGCTAGTGAGGCCAGTTTTTATACAGGTTCTATACAATCAAAATACCATACGGTTCCAGAGCGATCCGCGGTTAATCCGGCCATACCCATAGCCTCTAGTATCTATAATGAGCCGCGCTGTGCCATATTCAGTTTGGCGCGCTTTTAAAAGTAGCCTAAGGGGAGACCAAGCACTCACTATCTTTATTAAAACGCTCGGGGTTTGCATTGGTGGACGAGTGATGGGATGTGATGCTTCCTGAGCATTGGTTATATGGGGGAATGGGAAATTTTGATATTTGTATGTTTCGGGGTATGGCATTAGAGAACTGGAGTTCCTATTTATCCGCTCGGTTGAACATTCCTGGAGCTTTGGGTCTCGTCGGACAATTTCCACCGATTTGTGAAATGCAGTCAAGATCCCTCATCCTCCTCCTCCTGCATCAAGCAAGCGCAGATCCCCCCAAGCTCTACACCGCCTAAATGGCTTCAATGTCCGACGTGTCCGCGGCAGCAGCCGGCCTCCCACGCTCCAAGCTCTCTAAACCACCATTCACCTAGAACACACCCGACTATAGACAGTCCTCCCCTCAGATTAGGACTCCAACCCCAATCTTATTAGCCTCCCTGAACACCTCCAATCCGCAACCGATCCGTAGAAACTTGGACGCTAGTAACCCAGTGACCCTAGCCCGCACAATTCCTCTTATTGGTCAACAGAATCCGAACACCTGGGGCCTCCTTAGACAGACGCGAGGGATATTCAGTAGGCGAAGTAGGCGATGGAGTTTTCGAGCAATAAGTTGGCAAATGTGGGGCGGACAAGGCAGTAAAATATCATTCTTTCGCGGGGTGCGACAGGGATGACGGGGCCAATACGGGGTGGGGCCTGAACTCTATGGGAATTGCCTTGTCAAATATTCAGTATCCATAGTCCATGTAGCCCAAACTGACCTAAGGGCGGAAAAAGAAAGGACAGCGCAAATGAATGAGAACATGATTTCACCGAGAGCGCAGCAATTGGCCCCTTTAGTCTCAATTCCTTGGACGGCACGAAGGTGATATTTGTCACTTTCTATCTGTAAGCTATCTCTTCCCTCCCTCCCTTCCCAAGCTCACCCACACTAAATACGCCACATCCATTACCCCCCCCTCACTCCACCCAAGCGCTTAGAAACAGACCCCAATTCTCCTCCCCCACCGATGACTGCAACTTTTCCGAAGACGAAACCTCCCTAATTATAGAGTGATACTCTCACACCCCCATGAATTCCTTCCCAAGGACTCCCGCGTGTCCATGGCCGCATTCGACAAGGTCCCAGAATCCAAATTATACATCCTTCAGTTTTCGTTCCAGGGTTGAAGGCCAAGGGTAGCGTGAAGATCGTGGGCTCGTAGGCCTTAGGGCGTCAGTGAGAATCGATATTGGGTTAATATCATATAAAACTGGGGCATGAAGGAGTTCCATTGGCGTTGGCGAGCCCCATCCTTACACCCCCCTCTGGAACATTCGCTAACACCCCACCCCTGGCACCTTAGCCCCGATGAATCGAACCCCTTCCTTTCTGGCCGGGCTCGTCCATAGTGTTTATCGCCCCAGACGCTTCGAAAACATTCGATTATGTCGCCAGCGGGGTTGGATATGTTGCTATTGACTGGTGACACCACCATGAAACGCCAGTGATGAGGGTGTGGTTATGCCAGAAATTTTAAAAGTATGATACCTCAATTTCAGAATATCTCTCTGGAACAGTGGACGGCATCGGCTCGGCCACAGGTTATTCTGGATACACCCGGGTTAGATAAACTAGAGGAATCGTGGAAGAGCAGTTTGCTATTAGCGGGCAGTAGTAGGACAACGTTCAAATTCGATATACAGGTAGATATCTTGCTTGTAGTTTAGATAAGGCACCACTTGGAGCTCTCGTGAGAAATCTTGGACGTCGGTTCCTTTTCTCTGTGTGGTGATGATTGCGTTTTGTAGGTTTAGGTGAACCACCTTTTAGACATTCAATTAAGCTATTATCCTAACTTTAGTGCTACCTCAGTGAAACCTTGATCACAATGTGAATAGGACCTAGGGTGTGCTATCGAGGGGCCCCCCGAAAACCTCTGTAAATGCAGCCTAGCCGGGGGAAAAAAATAAAGCAATAGCTCTCGTAAAAGGTGTGCCCAAAGGTTAATTAGAGAACAACCATATCTCATTTAAAACTCCCTAGTCAAGGACGCAGTATTTCCTAACAGCCACAGGACATAAGGCCATTTTTGCTTGGCGAGTCGCTGGAGGTTGTATTTCCGGGTGAACCCTCCATGGCACAAATTTGCTAATGATTCTCGAGCGGGGGTTCTAATTGGTCCCCGCTCAATCCCTAACCTTGTCAACCAAACAACACCCTCCCCCACCAGAAGCCCGAATCGCCATCAATCCAAAAACCATAAGCAATTGCCATCCCCCAATTGCCAAAAAATGTTACCGTCACTCCGCCTGCTCGCCCAGGTCGGCACCCAGCGTCTCGCGCCCTTCTCCACAACCGGAATAGCCGGAATCCTCACACACCCAAACCCCCGACCTGCCCTCATCGCAGTTTACAACCATACCTTATCCCTCCTCTCCCGACTGCCGCAACACTCCGTCTACCGCCAGTCCACGGAGAACCTCACGAAGCAGCGCTTAGCAATCGTCGAGTCGGTCAAGCCAGAGGGGTGGACAGAATACCAAGCCGCGCTCAAATCCGAGCGGGAAGCAAACGGTATCCAGGAAGCAAAGGACACAGAATTCGAATTGAAGGTCGTCGGAAAGCAGTTCCTCGCAATGGCGGATGCGGTCACTACGGGCAGTCCGGTCATACAAGCCTTCCTAGATAAAGAGGTGGGCCGCTGGGGGCTAAGCCCTCCAGTCGATACCTCGGATGCCTATGCTTATGATGCCGATGTTCCAGCTGAGCAGAAGGGCCCTTCGCCTGAGGTTCCCTTGCTGCCCGAAGAGCCGCCGTTGTACACTGAGCAGGTTGCCGAGTTGGAGGAGAAGATAGGTGCCGGGCTTATCGAAGAAGTTCTTGAGCAGGGATGGAACGAGTTGAACCTTATAAAGGAGATGGAAATAGCGAAGGTCTGGGAGCCATTGGAGGTTCAGCCGGAGGAGGGTCAGTGGGTTGGATTTGAGCAGACGCCATAGCGGGAGGGAATGATAGAGGGGGGTCCGGGCTCTTTCCGCGTGTAACTAGACGTTGACAGCACAGTTCTTGACGCTTTCACAATTATGCGTCGCTACTCAGTTGCTCTTAATTCTTTGGCTATTTAGGGGAGTCTGCTTTGTTGGCTCGTATTAGGGCAGGATGGCTAAGTAATGTCACGATAAGTGAACAGAGCCTATCGATTATCGATGTCAAACGGTCGCAACCTATCCCAATACCCATCTGCCATCAGATAGATACTCGCTTCTTGGGATCGGTCTACCCACAGACAGCCCGAACCCCAACTCGTGGGTGTTTCCACAAAATCGTCTTGACCCACATTTGGCTAAATAAATATCTCTATTGGTACTATGGCCCATAATACCTGGGTAGATGGTGGTGCTGGCAGTCAATACTGCGTAACATCGCGGATGGAGGGGGGGCCTGTGTACTCGTAATGTCCTGACGTTTGTGAACACAACTGCTATTGCATACACCCAAAATTCAGCTTTTTTGCCCGGATCTTGGCATCATGCAATAGTGGTCGTGTTCACAAACGTCAGGACATTACGAGTAATGGCTGTTCTTAAAACCAAGGGATTTAAACCTAACCCTACGAAATTCAGAGGAAAAAAAGGAAAAAAAGGCCAAGCCGCCCAATTCGGGCCCCAGAAACCAACTCTACCCTAACTCTTTCACGGTAGATTGACAACTAGCTCTTCTACACAGCTATCATACCCAGCAAAACACAACTGCCACCATCCTCCTCCACACAACCAAACCTGACCACCAACCATCATCGCGTTCGCGAAGGAAAACATCCTTACTCAGCCGTAGCCAAACGAATGGGTGAGTCTGATACTCTCCTCAGAGTCTCAGTCTCGCGCCCCGATACCACAATGTCTTCCTCGTCCCCCACCGCTGAGACGGACCCTCTCTCCCTTCTCCGTCTCTCAATCTCCCAATCCTCCCCGCCGTCCCTCTCTCACACCCCTAATCCGCCGCCACAGGAGGCCTCCCCGGTCACCCTAGCCTCTGCGTCATACTTAATCTTCCCTTCCGCCGTATTCCCCCTGTGGACAAAAACGCGCTTTCACAAGTCCGGCGGCGAATCCGTCGACCTGCGCTCCATCTATTTCGCTTGGCTTCATCGCGAGGATACGATTCCAGACTACATTACCAAAGCGCAGAACTTGGGCGATGGGGTAGTTACCAATCTTGCATTCTTGGAGAGGTTGGAGTTGGTCACTTGGCTTGAGGGTGGGCAGGAAGAGTCGGATTTTATCAAGCCTTTGGCATCAGCTGTTATTTCCGCCTCAGCCAGTGCTGATCCCCACACCGCCGGTAGTGTACCGGGTGGTGGAGTAGCGGGCGCGGTGGCGATTGGGGGGCAAGGTGTGCAGAGCACTCCTGGGGGAAGTGTAAAGATTGGTGGGTCGTCGGCGGCGCTAACCGGGAAGGTTAGAGTTACGGATCCGAGATTGCTGGAGATTTATAGTTATGAGAGGGTGCTGTCTAACCGGAATACGTTCCTCCGCGGAATTAAACCTACTGTAACAGCCCCCGCTGACTCTCTTAAACGGGGTGACCGCGAGCTAACAAGCAAGAAAGGACTTCTCCCACGTCCGCAAACAAGCCGAAGACTTCATAACCCGGCTCCGCAACCAAAAACCTAGCGGTAGCAATCCCTCCTCCTCAACCCCAGGTCCCCACCACCATCATCCCCACCACCCTCAGCAAAAGCCCCTTCCCCATCGCTCCGGCCACTCCGCCAGCGGCGGCGCTTCGGCGACCTCGACCCCCAGCAAATCCCCCAGTAAATCCCGCTCCCGTGATCCCATAATCCTCCTATCACCCTCCGCCTCCTCCCTCCTAACAATGGCGAACATAAAAGCCTTCCTAGAAAACGGCTCCTTCGTCCCCTCCTCCAAACTGCCGGGACCTCACGAGACAATCCACCAAATATCCCGGCTGATTCCAACAATCCACCCCACCGCTCCCGTGCGCTTCCTAGTTGTTGATAGCATTGAGAAGTTCAAGCCGGACTATTGGGATCGTGTGGTTGGGGTGTTTACAACCGGACAGGCGTGGCAATTCAGGGATTACAAGTGGAATAATCCTGTGGAGCTGTTCAGACAGGTGAGGGGTTTTTATGTCGGCTGGGATGGTGAGACGGTGCCGGACCAGGTGAGGGGATGGGGCGCCGGCGTGAAGTGTTTGACTATTGAGCGGAATAGGAGGTTTAGAGACCGCGAGGTTTGCGAGTCGATTTGGGATGGGATTGAGACGGGGATGAAACTAAAATTTGGGAGGTGAGAGAGTCCGAGCCATTGGGGTTGGATAGGGGGGCGGGGAGGGTAAAGAATGTACATCGTAGTAGTGGTAGTGGTAGTTCTCAGGATATAGGCATGATTGTGTTCCGCCAGATACTAGTAACAGCGGATTCACACCCCCGCACCCTCCTCCTACCAGCTGACCATCTTCCTTTCCCTTTTTTTATCTTTTCACTATTATCACCAGTAGTTTCTTCTTCCTCACTCTCGTACTTTTCCTCTTTTTTTTTCCCCTCTTCCTCCGCTTCTGCCCCTTCCTGTCCCATCCCGTCACAAACATCTCGAAGAGGCATTCCTGCGGGGTCAAAAGGGGTTGTTTGCCATTAGAACCATTCCTCGTCTTTGGTAAAACAATGCACGCTGTACGTCGTGCGACTGGCGTATTTAACCCAATTCAGGTATGGTATCATACCCACGGACCTTAGAGTATGTATATAGACACATGGTGCTTGATACCCAGGGGGACATGGGTCAGGCCAAGGGTGTTCACGTAGTATCACTCGTTCCCTTTTTTTCCTTCTGGCAGTAATATGATATGATATATCGCTGTGCGGCAGGGTGGAAGATTGGGGGCCGGGGGGGATTTTGCGGGATGGGTTGCTAGCACGGAGCCTCCGTGGCCATCATGGCTACTCGTTTTTGTTACGTTTTCTGGGAAGCGTTTATTTGCTGTGAACGATGGACAGATAGAAGAGAGAGGGGGGGGGGGTATGTAAGTGCTGTAGGTAGGTAGATAGGTGTAGTCCAACACCCCCACCCCCTACGCTCTAGATAGACCATCCACTACGGTACTATCTGTACCAAGAGCTTAGTGCCTTATCTTACCTTGCCAATTACTCTACATGCTAATCGCATTGACCCTGGGTAAAATGGAGGACTTGCTGCCCTTGTGTGGTCAGCTTGATCTAGATTTTCTAAATTGGGAGGAAGCTAGCCCTTGGGCAGGTATATAGGTACAGTACGATAGGATTCCCTCTGACCAAAACGATTCAAATAATATATAACTTGATTAACACTAGTATACGGTTATTACTATTATTTCAATTAAGGTCGTAGGAGGAGGAGGTCGGCGCCGTCATGGTACGGTATATAGGAGTGGGAATTTCAAAGATGTTACGCATCTTTGTCTTCAGATATAGTATATAAGGTGGGCGCAGGTGTTTAGCACAGCCATGGCTGAGCAGTTTCCCAAGCTGTAGTTTGAGTGGTTTGCTTTGCCAAACACCTTAGGCATCATAAGTTTGGGTGAAAAAGGGAATTTTTTAGTAATCAGTTGAAAGAGGTTGATTTCCTGTAAAGTGGATTTGATATGATATGATGATAGTATATAAGCAGAACCTATGTTAGAATAGAACCTATTAGTTCAATATTAACCTACTACAGAAGCCATTGTCCCCAAACTTCAGTTTCCAGACTTTGGAAACCACTGCTTGGAAATAGAGCGGAGTCAAACACACCAACCCACTCAAACGTGGCTGTGCCAAACAGCCCTTTAAGTAGCCCGCTACAACGTCCTTAGGGTCATTGGTTTTTTGAAACATATCGATGAGGGCGGAAAATGGGATGAAAATGATTGGGGGATTTTTTTAATTTTTTTAATTCTTCCAATTCCTTAATTTTTTAATTTCTAATTTTTACAAAATTACTACTCCTAGAGTGGACTATTTTTCCAAGTTTTTTTTTTCCCCTTTTTTCCTCTCCCGAATGCCTGTATAATCCAAGAAATTTGAACTACTGTAGAGGGTAGCACCATACGATGGAGAAAAGAAGATCGATTTCTCATATTATTATGATAATTCCGGTTGAATCAGCAGAGCAGGATACAGTGCGGTACAGTGCGGTACTGTACTTGTACCTAAGTATGTTACAGTACCCGTACATCAACCCCCCATCCACTACATCCCCGCCGTCGTCTCTCACTCATCAGGAAATGTATCACGGCAGCGTCCGCCGACCTCCAGAACCCCATCCACCCTCTTCATCTAACTACTTACTTACCTACCGTACCTAGACTACCCACCCACTTGCACAAATTCTAGCGCCATAAGCGCTCCCATACAGAAGCCATCCAAGGGAACCAACAACCAAGGACCGAACGTACGAGTTGTCGGACCTCTATTATAATAAGTTGGTTTGTATACACATGACCATATTGTATAAAGTGCAATAACTTTAACCACGATATGTACCGTGCTCTCTCCCACCCATCATCATCCCCCGATCCTGTGAAGCATCCATCCCACCCGAAGAAATTTGATGTGAGCACGGGGTTTGGTCATTCGTGCCGGTAATATGGGGTACGCGGGGCGGGTGGAGTTGGGGGTACAAGTAACGCTTGTGCGGTTTCCGGTTCCGCAGGTGATGTACGATATCATGGCAACATGCTCGGATATTATTTCGACCGGCGGAACAACCTCGGGTGAGTCTTAGGGAGAGGGCAATAGCAATTTCCTCTTCTTCTGATTTTCTTTTACTAAGCCCCGGATACCTGTGAGGACGGGGCTTTGCTGGTTCTCGTTAGTGGAGTGGTTTTTTGATGGTGCGGATGTTACAATGGCGAGGTATGATACTCGTAGCGTCTTTTTTTGTTTTTACCCGACAAGCCGACATGCTTTTCGGGGTAGGAATCCTTTTCTTCCTTGGGGTCGTGCGGTCCATTAAGCTTTTCCCGGATCGTTGGTTGTATGGCATGGCAGAGCCCAACAGGCTACAGGCACCGTACTGGTATTATCGCTGACGTCTGATGTGTCGGGAGGGAGGGAGCAAAGGGCGGGTACTATACCGGTATAACTGTTGACATTGATGCATCATATCAACTAGGATATCGAGAGCAGGGACAACTCAATTCAACCCCGGATGCTTTCGTAATAATTACAATCGCGGTTGAGGCACGCACGTCTAGTCATCTTGGGATTTCCAATCACAAGGTGTGAGTCGCTACCGGCAACTGATATGATCCCGATCCCATAATCCGGCACCTTTAGTCTCGAGGAAGTGTGTCTGGTGTTGCGAAGAAAGAAAGAAAAGCTACCCACTCAAGAGGATCAACAGGAGAAAGAAGACAGAAATAAATATGCACCAAGAGCACCTGGGCCTATTACAGTAGCGCATATCCATTGCTTCTCCTTCACACCTTAGAGAATTTTCGAGAGTGGAGAGGGCTGAATCCCCCCTTACAGTACGTTCCTGTGACTTTGCGTTAGGTGAATGCAGTCATCCCGCATGATTGGTAAAAAAGAAAAAGAAATATGTCGCTTTGGGTAAAGGTTTGTCTTTAAAGGAGGCCCTAGCTTCAAGAGCCTGCGGTTCATCAGAAAACCAGCGACAATTCCAACGATTGCTTGACCGAGACGTAACGATAATAACAGCCCGAGGTGTGTCTAAGACACAAAGGGCAATTCTTTTTTTCTCTCTTCGTTCCTCGAGCGGTCGCTATGAAGTCGCAATATTGATAATGATGGCCGTGCTGTTGCGATCGATGTCTTATGATACCACAACAATCCGTAGGGCGGGGGGGCAAGGGGCTTATTGACGTGGGCTGGGTTAGGGCTCTTTCTCTCGTTTCGTGATTTTGTGAGAGAAAATCAAAAATAGTTCCCTCCCACCTCTTGGGGGGCTAAGATATCTTTATTATAGCAATTGCTGGTGGATACTCTCCGTTGCATAGCATTCGATGGTTAAAACTTTATGACTGGGGTGGCCGTGGGGACTCAAGTTGCATCCAATTTGCTCTCTAAGCTGTGAAGGACTTCCCGTAGGAATCTGGAAAGATCCGGAGCCTGGAGCAAGAGTCTGGATCGCAGGTTGTTCCCATACAAGTTTCTAGGTTTTGGCATGAAAATATGCTAGGACCACTTCTAAACCTCTTCCAGATTCCTGCTGGAAGTCCTCCACTGCCATCTGCATAAAACTTTTACCTCAAACCTGATTACTGTACAAACCATTTCTCCAGTGTCTCGCATGATATCATACCCTTCTTCTTTTGTTGTATATACTTGTATCATACTGTGCTATCGACTGGCGTCTGGGTGATTGATTGATAAATGCCAAACTGTCGGAGTAAATATGCCGGTAAAACAACGGGCCCGGCAGATCCGTTCTCCGTGTCCACAAATTCACGAGATCTATCACATTGGAGTTTCTGCTCCAGTATTATCGATGGTTCAGATTTTTTTACCGACCTTTTGACAATGGACAAAAGCAAGTCCAGTGCGGTGGGCTCGTCAACGCCAAAAACTGCCTCTTTGGAGCTATGTATGTATGCTAGGATATCGAATCGAATCTCCGAGACTCAAGCATAGAATCATTGGAATCCTACAGGATTCGTGCAAATCAAGCAAATTCTATAGTAGTAAATGATTAAAGGCCGTGAAAACACCCCCCCCGAGGACATGCAGCTAGTGCAGTGCAGGACAGTGTTCCACACACCGCCAGCAGCCAATCCAGAAAGAGTGAGTGAGAAACGGTTGGGAAGTGCAAAATTTTTTTCTGTTGCGTGGGGCACTGTGCAGCTTTCTTTCTTGCAAGGTGTTCAATTAGCAAGGGAGACGAAATAATGTGGGCCACAGGATGGTATTGTCGGTACAGTATGCGGGAATGCGTGCACAGAACAGTCCAGTGCAGCGTAATGGAGAAATAAAGCAAACTAATTATTCCACTGTGGTCCAATTGAGATTCCGGTGAAGAGATGTTTGGTACCAATCTGCCGGTGGCGGTAGATGGGCTTGCACTGTACTGTACGGGTGTTCGGGAACCATAGACGGGTTTGCTGTGAGGGGAGAGAAGAGGATCTTTCTATGAGAGAAGAGGAAGGTTTCTCTGACGACTCAAGCCCCTTGTGAGAGTTCCCTTTCCTTCCTTCCTTCCTTCCTTCTTTCTTTCCTCAGTGGTTGTCCCTTTCCCCGACACTGCACGATTCTGGGACCGCAATTGTCTCGCCGAGGTTAAACCACTGATTGGTGGCGCTCTATGAGTATGGTGCCGGACAACAAAAATCTGCCCTCGTAACCAACTTGATCCAAAATTTCTAAATTGGGAATAACCTCTTGGCGAGAAGGCATAAGGGGATTTACTCCTGGTAAATTGTTTAAACAATAAATTACAACTAGTCCGTGGTTTTCTTTATTACATATAAGACCGTGGAGGAGGTTTTTGCTGTGCCGGGATTTTCCAAGAACATTGGGTGGAGGGAACTTGAAGGTTTAGGTTGTCCGGCACTCTAACAAGTCCTTGAGCACCTTTGGGAGTCCAACTAAGTTATTCCGGGAAGCGGGGGGAATAAAGTGGCACAAGCATCATACCCAGTTCAGTGCCTGACTGGCTGCCACATTCTTGGCAGGGAATTTAAGGGTTTTTTCTTTCTTTTCTCTGCCCGACGTTCGGTTGCCCTTACAAAAAGCGGCGGTCCCTGCCTCTTTTGCCTCACCTTTTTCTTCTCTGATCTTCTTTCTATAGTTCGCTCCTCTTCTCGTGTGCTTTTTTGTGGTCACCTCAATTCTTCCCTACCTTTTCACTTTTTTCTCCCAGGTCAGCGCTTGCCTAACTCAAAAGGAATCATCTAGTCACCTTCCACCTCCCCCCCTCATCTTCCTCCCTCAAAGATTCGGCAGGTTAGACAAAGAGTCCTGCGGATAAATTGATAGTCCTTCCCTCGACTTAAGTAGGGACAAACAATCGTCCAGCGTCATCACCAGCCAGTGGTACATGCACAGTGCTAAGAGACCGGCTGGGTTGTGTTGCGAAGGGATCTCGTAGAGAATTTCTCCTGGTATTATACCCACCGAACCTTCCTCAGACCTAGGAGGGTTTCTTTCTTTCTTCTATTTATTTTTTCTTCTTCGGCTCGAACCCTCATCACTCTCTCTGTGCTGCAAGCGATATCGACCACAAGACAGCTCCCCCATCTGAACCCACAAGCCGCAGTGAGTGATAGCTCAGAGTTACACCCGCCACCATGGTTCACATAGCCCCCAAGCTTATGGCAGAGCATAAGAAGAATGGGAAGCCGACATTCTCTTTCGAATACTTTGTTCCAAAGACGGCTCAGGTTTGTGTCTCTTGTGGCACGATTCCCCTCTTCCACTGGCTGGTTGCTGACATTTTTTTTCCTCTAAAGGGTGTCCAAAATCTTTACAACCGTATGTTAATTCAATCCATGGCGCATGGCGCGGCAAGGTGCTCACTTACGAACGGGTCGCTAATCGGCTAACAGGCATGGACCGCATGAACCAACTTGGACCTCAATTCATCGATATCACCTGGAATGCTGGTGGTCGTCTTTCTAATTTGACTTGTGAAATGGTCAATGTCGCACAATCGGTCTACGGAATCGAGACATGCATGCATCTTACCTGCACAGGAATGCCGAGGTCCAAGGTTGAATATGCCCTTAAGGAGGCTTATAAGGCTGGGTGCACAAATATTCTTGCCCTTCGTGGAGATCCTCCCCGAGAAAACGAGAAATGGGAGGCCGACCCTCACGGCTTCCACTACGCTAAGGATCTCGTAAAGTACATTAAAGCGAGTTATGGAGACCACTTTGACATTCATGTTGCTGGATACCCGGAGGGGTGCGACGATGGCACTGACCTAGAATTGCTCCTTGAGCACCTGAAGGAGAAGGTGGATGCTGGTGCCTCTAGTATTATCACCCAAATGTTCTACGACGTCGACATATTTTTGGACTGGGTCAAAAAATGTAGAGACATCGGTATCACTGTACCTATTATTCCTGGTCTCATGCCTATCCACACCTATGCTGCGTTCATGAGGAGAGCTACTTGGACAAAGTGCCACATCCCCGAGAAGTGGTTGCACCTGCTAGAGCCTGTTAAGAACGACGATGTCGCTGTGAGGGATATCGGGAGAGATTTGATGGTCGAGCTGTGCCAGAAGATCATTGACGCGGGGATACTGCACCTTCATTTGTGAGTGTGTCTTAACACAGTAAATGAATTTGAGCTCACAGGAATAAACCATAGTTACACTATGAATCTTGCAACCGCTACCCGTATGTGCCTGGAGGGGCTTGGGCTTGTTCCCTCACTCGAAGAGCGCACTAAGCCTCTTCCCTTCCGCCCATCCCTTGGTCTTAACCGAAAGGAAGAGAATGTTCGTCCTATTTTCTGGAAGAACCGCCACATTTCCTATGTACAGCGCACCCAAGACTGGGACGAGTTTCCTAATGGCCGCTGGGGTGACTCACGGTCACCGGCTTTCGGGGAGCTGGACACCTATGGTATTGGCCTACGGGGCAGCAACGAAGCAAACATCAAGATCTACGGATATCCAAAGACAATTCGGGACCTTGGTGAGCTCATCAAGCAGTACCTCACCGGAAACCTTCCATCGCTGCCTTGGTCTGAGGGGTACATCAACTCAGAGGCAGACGCGATTAGGGGCGAACTTTTGAATCTGAACGAGCGTGGTTTCTTGACCATCAACTCCCAGCCTGCTGTTAACGGTGTGAAATCTACTCACCCTGTCCATGGCTGGGGTCCCAAAAATGGATATGTGTATCAGAAATCCTATCTTGAGCTTCTAGTATCCCCTGAGCAGCTCACCGAACTCGTCACTCGTATTGAGAGGGACCCTGACCTATCGTACCACGCTGTCGATAAGCATGGAACCCTCAAGACCAATTCCCACGAGGGCCCCAACGCTGTTACCTGGGGCGTATACCCTGGCAAGGAGATCATCCAACCGACCATTGTCGAGACGATTAGTTTCCTTGCTTGGAAAGATGAAGCCTTCAGGCTCGGTGACGATTGGGCCAAATGCTACGAGGCAGGTAGTGTAAGCAGGCACTTGATCCAGGAGGTCATGGACACTTGGTTCTTGGTCAACATCGGTAGGTTTCTTATTCAATTTTTCAGGAGCTCTAGGCTGACATGTGTACAAGTCGACAACGATTTCCACCAGAGCGAGAAAATCTACAGGCTCTTTGACGGCATGGAGGTTCCTAACATGGATGAGAACCTCGTTGATGGGCTACCCTCAGCTTAATATTATCTCTTGATCTTCCTGTAGCCCCCCTTTTAGGAAAGAAAAATATCGGAGTTTTAGAAGCGATTAACAGATCTAAGATTTAGATCACTGACTAAAATTACCTTTTTCTTTTATTTCCTTTTTTTTATATCCATCTTTGTTTTACATGTTGTTTTGGGAGGAAATGCACCACGGAGGACAAACTTCAACATGTTTGGCCGGTGCATAAAAAGGGGTTTCGGAGGCGTTTTGTGTGGTTTTCAAGCGGGTTGGGCGCTGATGGATGATTGTTTCAACACGTTTTTAGGGTTAGGTTTACTTTTGTAGTCTATGCTAACTCTCTTGCTTGTTTATCTGTCTGCTCGCAACGAAACAATATTACTAGGAGGTTATATCAAGACGTATTCCTGCTGAAGTTTGCAATCTGTACCCTCGTTATATCTGCGACGGGTGACATCCTGTGAATATTTGATTTCAGATTCCTTTCCACTTCTTATGCCTTTGGCATATGCGAACATTGCGAGTTGGGTTAATCGCTGCACCTGTCGGAAAGGTATATATCTTATTTTATTTAAGCTGGCCTTCGAAATAAATATGTGAAGCCAGCGTTCTGGTAATACCCTACCCGATGGGAAGCGAGTGCTTGTGGCTCCAGCCAAAGATACACATATATAGCATGGCTTATGCTACGGCAGCTCTAGGTACTCTTACCCATAAGCCAGGCGAACTCTGTATGGCTCAATCCGGCTCCTCAGGTCCTTCAGAGAATATAGTATCGAAGGCAGCGAGGCCAGGACTGAGGAGGATGAGGGAGCCAGTGTAAATATGTTGAATTTTTCTTTAATTCGCTTTCATAATGCATGCTTTCCTTGATAATATTGTTCATTTCTCTGGTTGGTATGTGTTCCTGGTTTTACCTGTATTCCCACAACAGAGCGTCTGCCCCCTCAACGCCTTTCCAGATATACACATTGTTCAAGTCTCCATCTTCTTGGATACCAAGAAGCAGCTGGTGGACCAAGAGATTTTTCCACTTTCCAGAGATGCTGCGCTGCTATCACTCTCAACCCTCACTAAAATTCTGCCAAGCCGAGTGAGCCAGCGTGCATCTTAGTTTCGAAACAAAATCATTTCCTACTTACCGATCCCCCCCCCACGCTACCACTAAACCTGATATAACATCTGGAATCCAGCAACCACTCCCGAAGCGCTGACAACCCTCCAATCGCCGGGTAATTCTGCACTCGTTGGTTCTTGATTGGTATCCGTAACTGTACTCGAGTACTGTAACTGGCATTGTGCGTGGGTGCCTAGAGTGCAAAAGAAATCGGACGAGGGGAGAATGCAAAGGGCCATTTCGGGAACTTTTGCTGCTACTACAGTACTGCGACTCTCCCGGGAGGGTATGATATTTAGACCTTGCATTGTTCTGCATGGCGCTGGGAGGTGGGGAACTTTTTTTTTTTTGGGAGGCCTTAAATACCGTACAGTATTGGTCTGGAGTGGCAGGGGGGTAGGTAAGGAGGACTTTATGTAAGAACTTGAGTTTCGGAGGAACCACGTCTCGTAAGGATTGGGGTGATCGGACCTCACCCCAGGAGGTCCGGGAAAAACACTGACTTTTGATCCTACCCTGAGACAGATAGAGGGAAAATATATATGGACTTACTCGTAGAGGCAATTCTAATGACCTGGTGTGAGGCTCAATTATCCTAGTTCTTTATAGTACTGTCGTAGGTTGTGTTGCTTGTTTTGGTGCCGTGTGGGGAGTTGATTTTGTGCAACTTGGTGGTCCTCTTGGAAGGTATGGTGGAGGAGTTGCGGCACTCTGGGGGTTTGATCTTTGCAATGTGTGCGGATTTTGCTTTTCTTTCAAAGGGCATTTATGAAACAGTCTTTGTCCAACCTTTATGCCAAATGCGAACAAACATTGATTGCATGCACCCCGCACTCTAGCAATTACCCTCAGGCACAGCGGAATGGGAGTCATCACTAGTTTCTGCACTTTCTTTATTTCCCGATGGGGAGTTGTGCGTCGGGGTGAAAACCTGCTTGCTCGCCCCGGCAAGCCTGATAGAGTAGGGTATACAGCACATCAACTGTCAGTGGCCTTCTAGCCTGTATAACCAAACCCACGCCCTAAGCTACCACCTGACCTAGCGTATCTCCTCCCCAAAGTACTTAAGATCAACACGTACCCCGCACTCCCGTATCTCTCTCCTCTCCCTCAATCCTCCCCCTCACCAACTTAACCTCATAACCACAATTTACAAAAACCAAACTTCGAATTCAAAAGATGCCTTCAAACCAAGGATACTCCTACAAGTCCTCCGGGACCAACTCTCAGGTTTGCCCTCGCTTTTCCCCGGGACTGCTGACGAATAGGCTCGCTGAAGGCTGTTAGGGTAACCACTACTGCGCCCGCGATTATGGCAGTGGAGCTGCTAATTCTAACGCGTACCACTACTCTAACAGTAAGTCGTTATGGTGCACCTCTAATTTTTACTGTTGCTGGGGATCAATACATTAACTTGGAGCTTTTACTGGTAGGTGACGGGAGTTACTATTACAGCAATGCCAACGTGAGCCCCCCAAGGAGTATCATTCCAAGGTTCGGATATTAATTAGGATAGGACTCTACGTACCATAGCAGCTCGAGCGGTAATGGAACCTACACCGCTCCTAGCGGCGGTAGCTCTGGGAAGAAGTAAACATGACTTCTCATGGAACGGAACGCCGGCATGGTAATGACGGATGTTGTTATCAGGGTGTTTTTTTCTTTCTCTAGTGCCGGTTCTTTTGTCTTTTTTAGTCGATAAGTTAGGGAAAGTCGAACGAAACGAACAAAGTCTTATTTTCTCCAGTTAACTTTGGGGCCAAACTTTATCGTCCCAACGATCATCGACAAGTGCTAGCTTTTATGGGTTGTAGACGGGGGGTGAGAGGATGAATGGACTTTGTGATACAACAAGTAAACCGCCGGAATGCGCCTGATTTGATGCGATCAAGGTATTCGAAGGCTAACCGCGCAAGCGAATGGCCAATGACTGTTATCGGGAGCTCAAATGGTGTCACACGAATAGAGGGTGATACAGAATCTGTAACGGTTTCCTCGAGCTGGGTACGGTAGGTTCCTAGTAGCAGCCACATGTGTCGTACATGATCTCCTCTGACTGTTTTGACCTGTGAGCCGAGGGAGATCCCTTCATGGGGCTGATTTGGGCGGTACTGTATCATACGGTACTATCCATATCGGAACTCCTCTAGCTTGAGCTCTTCGAAAAATGGTGAGCAGTCGAGTGGCTTGAGGCTTGAGGCTCGATATCCACACCGCTTTAAAGTTGACAGCTATCCTCGGACATCACCCACTCAAAGCTTTGAGGATGCAGGCTACCCGTAATGGGTACAGTAATGGGGTGAAGGGTTTGCTTCTTCTGACCTTTCTGCCCGGTGAGCAATGAATGCTGCCAGCACACGAATATATGATATTATCACACTAAGGCTTCTGCATCGAAATAGAAATAGCAGATCTCAGATGGGTGCGGCACAGGTTGGGTGTGGCTGATTATGTAAAGCCACAATGCTGGGCAATTGGAGGCAGGAGACAAGAGACGAGGAAAGTGGGACATCCCTTGCAACTCTATTCGGTGGAATAGCTGGGGAAACGCTATCCCTTGCTGGTTCACCTCTGCTCACCCATCCCACCCCTGAGAAAAAAGCGAGCCCTCTTCACATTTCTTTCCTCCGTCTCCCTTAACCCACCTTCCTCTCTGCCCTTACATTGGAAACACGACCCTAAACACCTTTCCTTTCACCTTCGCCATCCCTTTCTTTGGCCTCTTTCTTCGGCCTTGAACTTCCTTCGCCGTTTGCCCCTATAGAGGGCCCCAATATCACATCGTCCATCGGTCACGATGCGCATTTCAATATCTCTATCCTTACTACTCGCTACTCTTACCATCCCACTGGCGGTCGGAGAGCCCATCCCAGCTCTAGAGGGTCCTGCTCCTGCTACTATAGCGTCTGCTTCGACCGCTACTCCGTCGGCGAAGGTTGAGTCGGAAATCAAGGCCCCTGATATCGTCGAGCTGACAGCAGGAAACTTCTGGACAACTATCGCCAAGGGTTATTGGTGAGCTATTTCTGATTCTCTTGTAAAAAGGGAATTTTTCTCCCTCTCTCTTTTCTCTTTCTTGTTTATTTGCACTTTTTAATCGCCATGCAACCATTGGTCGTGCGCGCGACCCACACACGATGGAAAGAGTTACAACCTATTTTCGTCTCTTTGTTTTTTACTTTTTCTTGGCTCTGCTGTAGTAACTTTGATAGTGGTTTCTGGCGAGGCTGACTTTGAACTTGTCACCGTTTTCAAGGTTCGTGAAGGGGTACTCGCCGACGTGTCCGCACTGTATCAAGGCTGCCCCTATATGGAAGGAATTGCACGACAAGTACACGACCCAGGTCATAGATTCAGGGACTCCTCCTTCGCCCAATTCGGATCCTGGATCCCCGTCTTCTAGTCCAACCTTTACCGAGAAATATGACTTTCACTTTGCCAATATTAATTGCGTTTCCTATGGTGATATCTGTGGCGATAAAAAGGTTGGAATTCAGGCCTTCCCTAGCTTTATCCTCTTCAAGGATGGGAAGGCTATCGAGCAGTACCCACTGGAAGCGGACCGCACTGTGGAGGATATGTCTGAATTCGTCGATAAGTACATTGTGGAAATCTCTGCCAAGTCAAACCGCAATCTCGCGCTTCCGAAAACCATTTACGATGAATCAAAGAACCCTGGGGGTAAGAGTGTCGCATTGACTACGGATGTTTTCTTGAAGGACGTCCTCGGAACTGGTGATGGATGGTTTATCAAGTTTTATGCTCCTTGGTGCCAGCACTGCCAAGCATTGGCTCCACAATGGGCCGAGCTTGGTCGTGAGATGAAGAACCAGCTTAACATTGGAGAGGTCAATTGCGAAATTGATAAACCCCTTTGCAAGGAGCTCAAGGTTCGCGGATATCCGACCATTATTTATTTCCAGCACGGTGAAAAAATCGAGTACAATGGGCTTCGTGGACTCGGAGATCTTGTTTCGTTTGCCAAGAAAGCTGTTGATTCCAGCATCAAGGACATTGAGTTCGCCGACTTCGAGGAGATGGAGAAGGGTGGTATGGAGGTTGCTTTCTTGTTCTTCTACGATTCTGCTACCACCACCGAAGACTTCCGTGCTATGGAAAGGCTTCCCTTGTCCTTTATTGGCCATGCCCCTCTCTTGAAGACTAAGAGCGATCTTCTCGCTAAACGTTTTAGAATAACTACATGGCCCAGGCTTATAGTTGTTCGTGACGGTAGTCCGAGCTATTTCCCGGGCATTGCCCCGGGTGTGATCCGTGATTTTGGACGTGTCACCGGATGGGCGCGCAACGTCTGGCTTCCCGTCCTTCCCGAGCTTTCCGCGGCCAACTCGCATGAAATTATGAACGGGAAGACTGTTGTTCTCGGTATATTATCTAGGGATAGGCCCAAGGACTTTGCCGCTGCGAAGAAGGAACTGAAGGCGGCTGCCCTAGAGTTTATGGATCAACGCCAGCAGCAGGAGAAGAATGAGAAGCAGGAATTGAGAAACAAAAAGCAACTTCGGATTGAAGAGGCTGAAGACAGGAACGACCAAAGGGCGCTCAGGGCCGCAAAGAACATGAAGATTAACTTAGAGAAGAAGAAGGAAATTGGCTTCGCCTGGGTTGATGGCGTCTTCTGGGAACGTTGGGTTAGGACTACGTACGGTGTCAATGTTGCGGAGATGGGCGAGAGAATTATTATCAACGAGGAAGATGTCGGTTCCCACTACCCTTCCTAATGAGTCCGCTGAGCTAACATGTTATAGACCAAACAATATTGGGATACCACACTCGAGGGCACTGCCATTGTTCCCTCGCGCTCGACTATCCTTGATACCCTCAAGGCTGTCATTGCTGAGCATCCCCGTATCAGAAGTAAGAGTACTACGAACAGGTTTGAGACAGCGTACTACCAGATCAGGGCTAAGATTTCCAACCACCGTATGACTTCCTGGTTCATCCTTGCCTCCGTTGTTATCACGTTGGCCGTCTGGGGTCGTGGACGAATGAAGAGGCGGGGCACTGGTGGGTTCTTTAAGCTTGAGTCTACCAAGGAGGAGGGTGTTGGCGGAAAGGTCGATTAATTGAATAGTATAGTGTAGCGTTGGTGTTCCGCGAGGGAAATGGGATTGGGGGTGGAGTAACTTCTAAATATGCATGGGTTTTTCTTTTCTTATCTCTTGTTCACCTTTTTTGTGTATCTTGCGAATTCACGTTTGTTACTATTTTCATTGATGGATATCTTGGAATTTTTGCTTTCTGTTTCGTTTCCTTAGAGTTGGATCGGAAAATGAATGGTTGGGCATTAATCTTTGGATGATATTGATTGTTTCATCGGCGGGTGGCTTCAGTTATCGGTGATGTGTGGGGATGACTGGGTCGGCGGGGCCTGGGGCGTTGGGATGGGGAGGAACGGAGAATAGCAGGGCGATATAGTTTTCTCTCTCCCACTAACCTTGGATTGGCGTGGTTGACGGTGTAGCGGCAGCGGCGAGAGGCCTCTTTTGCGGGTAATAATTCGTATACTCTCCATAGCCCATTAGAAGACCGCCTAGAGGTATTTGGGGGAGAAATCCTTATATCTGTATTGTTCGAGGTGGGGCAGTTCGCATCACCCACGTCTTAGGTCATCAAGTGCGTTGATCGATGTCAATTAAATCAATCAGCAACGGAAACAGACCCCTCGCAGCCGTCTGTTGAATTCTTAAACACAACTACTTCCTGTCCCTCGTCCCGTCTCGTCCTATCCCTCTATCAATCCATCAATCCATCAAAGCATACCCAACAGCTCCCTGATCTTCTTCAACAGCTCCAGATTTTCCTCAACCAATGGCTCTCCCTCACACATGTGCTTCGAGCAATTGATGTAGAGCTCATCCGTCCTCTCGCGCGTCTTGCCGTCGGTGAATGACCAGGCGCCAAACTTTTTTCTTTCCTGTTGCAACAATTTAGTACCACGAGGAAGGCGGGGGTGCGTTGGGGGTGATAAACCTTGAAGCTGAACACTCCCGGTCGAGGACCCTCGTTGTCACCGATGGTGGTATGCTTGAAGAGGGTGTAGGCCTTTTTTTTTTTTTTTCCTTCCATAAATCTCGACTGTACTATGCATGTGTTTGTGGGGGGGGGGAGGAGTCATCATACTAGGAGCTTGAGGTCAGGTCCCTTCTCTTCCTTTAGATCGTCAATGGCCGCTTTGGCAGTTAGGAAGTCGGGGGTCGGGTTGTATGTCATTTTTGGGGGGGAGGGGGGTTTTTTGAAAAATTAAAAAATTAAAAAATTCTTGTGTGTGCGTAGGTTCCGGGGTTCGAGATACGATGGGATGGGACGAATTGGATAGACCCGGCGGGTTGGGATTGGGAGAACTAAGTACTCGGCGAGGGAGGAAGAGGGGGGGAGAGGAGATGGGAGGAGGAGAGGGGTAGGCACCGGTACTCTTACTGCACCGGTACTCTTACTGCACCGTACAGCACAGCACAGCACATACGTATCGTACTCGTACAGGATGTGTTGGGGAAGGCGTTGAGGTGCGGGGAGATTTTTACGTCGTTGGGGCTCGGTACTCGGATATGGAGGTAAGTGATGAGACGGACAGGGGGGATATGGATGACCCGAGAGCATATCCGTGAGTAACAACCAATAACAGTACCGTACTCGAGTAGAGCAGCGTGATCTCTCAAGCTTGACGGTTACTTTTCTAGTGGAGGATGCAACTCATGACATGTTCCTGAGTTGGCGCTGCTCTCCAGATTCCCCGCGCAGCTCAGAGATGTCCTCTGGTCGTCTGTACTGCTATGTGTCCCATAACTAACCTCCATACCCGTGTACCCGCATTACCTGTTTTTTTCGCCTGCCGCTATGATAGTACGTTGAAATAAGAGTTTTCCTTGTAATCTGTCTCAAATTCGCCATAAAACACCTTCACTTGAGCCCTTATGGCCAAAACCAGGCTTATCTTGGACTCTTCCTGACTGTGTTGAATGTTTTGCTTCCTTCAGCCCCTACTTTATTTCGACGTACCGGTACTGTACTCGCGGCAGGCGAATAAAACCAGGTAATGCGGCACCAGTATGATATGATATACTGGTAACGTATTGGACCGGGAAGTGGATCAGTCAAAGTACTCGTACGCCGGGAAAGCACAGTCAGTCAGTAGAAATCCGAAAATCTCAATTGATGCACGACACTAAAGAAGAAGAGGAGGTGATTCAGAAGAGGGCAGGAGATTTATTTTATTTTTTCTTCTGATAGGGTATCATATCATTTTAGATTTTTTGCCCGCTTTTTTCGAGCTGAATTTCGGAGGTTTCTTCATTCTGTCGGATTTGTCGAGGACAACAGACCAATCCGCCTTTGCGTTCTGTGTGTGTGACATCTTGCCACAGAAGTGGCTTGCGTGCGTACGGTACAGTACAGTTGAATCTATGATATAATACCGTTTTGTAGTCCCAACCTTCGGAATGTCGTGCCATAAGATAAGTCGAGGTGACGGCACTCTTTGCTAATGGGAGAAAAAATCAAAGTGGGTGGTTCCTCTCCTGCGGCTTCTAGCACTGCTCGAGTACGGTAACTTTAGATGGTTATTACATGGTCCTTCCCCCTCAGTGGAAGTCAACTGCCTGCGGATGGAGGGGATTTCGCAAGGCGGAGTTAGGGATCGCTATCTCTGTGGCAGCTGGATTCGTGGTACCGTACTGTACGGCACAGTGACCTCCCACTGTAACTTAACTGGTAGGGCTTTAAACATAAGCTACGTACGGTATGTCCGGTATGATACCTCTCCATCTAACCTTTGACTCTGACCGCTGCACTAAACCACGGTAGAATTAAGCAAATTGCTTGCTCCAAAATCCCTCAAAAAAATATGATCGCCATAAAGCACAAGTCGAGACAAGAGTTGAGATAATTGCTAATCGAGAGAGGAGTTTCTGCGAGTCGGGGGAACATCTTTGCCTGTCCGTTCACTTGTTATCGAAAAAATACGATACACTAGTTTTCCATCTGATCCACGGAAAATATATCATAATACCGGTACTATAGTTGCATTTTTCAACCACGAAATCGATTTTCAAGTTGCCAACCAAGGTATACCCTCTGAGTTGCAATACTCGATTAAGTGCTGGTTCGGAAAGCAGATATTGAAGACCGCCCCTTCTGTGGAGAAAGTTCACTGCGCATGTACCGTACTGGTTGCGCGGAGAACTTCAAACATCCCTAACATGGTGGAGCACCGGTGCAAGGCATACCGGTACCATATGGTGTGTTGCTTTTCCTTACCTGCCTCGCCACGGTTTCTACCTTATCATGAACTAGTTAATTTAGCTAGTAGGCTGAGTTACATACTTGTACTATACACTTATACAAGGATTAGTCCGTGAACATTCCCAATGGATGATTGTTTCTGATATGCAGCCATGCCCGCTGTGGGGAAATGAACAATTGAACCTCGCGCTAAAGCGTCCAAAATTCCCTCTCTTGGGGAGGGGTGAAAGCACTGCGAAAACCGACCGTCTCAGCCCCCCGGCTTAAAACGGGGGGGGGCACCTTACTAGCAAGGGCAGCTCCGACGTCCTAGGGCGAGGTTCAATTATTCGAGTTCTTACGATATCTGGTGTGAAAGAGAAGAGATTCTGTGAACGGTTTACCATTTTTTATTTGCAAGAAGGGGTATCTAGGGCAGTTTGGCCAATGCCGGGATGCAGAACTCTGCATAAGCGCCGGCGCAACCTGAGGTGTATCGTGTCGGGTTCACATCACAGCCACTAACGGAAGGCAATCCCCTCTTTCCCATCCACTTCTGCCTACACAATTTTGCCGCGGCCTGCTGGGCAGGAGCGGAGCAGTAATTGGCTGTGCCAGCGCGCCCCTCCCCCCTTTACCATCATGAGGCTACTCAGGTTGATTGGCGGTAGTGCTGCCTACCCGGCTACCTGCATTATCCGCCCCTTCTCCCCATCCTTCCACCAGGAAATCTTAAGCCGCTGGGGCTCTGGGAGTCTTGTGCGTTCTATTTTTCCCATCGGAAACCCAAACCTCGTTTTTATTTGAGTCTTACACGAATTTCTCGCTGGTTCCCTCCCCCGGATCACAGCATACCAGTGCCCATTATACACCTGGGAACATGGAAGGCCTATCGCTAACTTCCAATATCATAGCGGTGCTCACGCTCGCGGGCCAACTCCTTGCAGCGGGATACCGATACGGTTCCAGTTCCGCCCAATTCCCGCCTGAACTCCGACGCCTAGTCCAAGAAGTCACAGCGCTCAGCGGGGTCCTACACGCTGTGAAGATGCTAGTCGACGGTCCGGCCGCTAACACCAGAACCACGAACGGGAGTTCCAGCGATCTCATAGGAGCTATGGGCGAGCCCGTCGAGCAGTGTCGGACGCTGATGGAAGAGATATTGAGGGATTTGCGGAAGTATGATGCGGCGAGTAGGAGGCGGAGCGCTTGGAGCCTTTGCTGGCCATTGAAGGAGAAGGCGACGAAGAAGTGGTGTGAACGGTTGGAGAGACACAAGTCGTTGTTTGAGCTCGCCTTGTCCGTGGATGAGATGTGGGTGCTTCTTCGTGAATCCTTTGAGTGAGTAGGTACTCGTCCTAGGAAAGAAGTATCTGAGAACAGGGATTCACAGAATGTATGACAAAAAAATTCGTGCCTATCTGAGCGCCCATACAAATTCACGACCCCTGATATCGAATACTTCTTACTCGGGGCGAGTAGTGAGGGCGTATCTAATTGGATATTAGGTCGTTGGCGTGGGAGATAAAAAATGATGTAGCGGATATTAAGGAAATTCAATCATTGAATAAGCAGGACGAGAAGAAGGCTGTCTATAGTAGGTTATTCTCCACTTCTCCCGAACTCTAAATCTTCTGGGCCTTTGGGTGCAGGATTGACGATGCCGCCGGGCGCTGCAACCACGGGAGAGAGAGAGAGAGAGAGACATTAGACGAGATTCTTCTGCCCCCGCCGTGTCCATCTCAGGGACATGCCCTCTATTTCACCCCCCCCCCAAATGACGTTGCCCTATACTAATTCCTTCAGGCGCTATGCAAAAGAGAATCCGAGATTGGCTTTCCCCGGCAGACCCACAGTCTAACCATTTGGCGGCGAGAAAGCTGTGTCAGTATGGCACTGGCCGTTGGTTCACTGAAGGGAAGGAATTTCAGGACTGGCTTAAGGCGGGCAAATCTTTTCTCTGGTTGCACGGGATACGTTAGTTTCCCTCCATGCATCCTGCTACCGTCTTCACCGTACCATCGACGAAACTGGGCGGGCGACGAACAGGGGTATTTGGTGGGCAAAAAAAGAAATCGTCAAGGTTAAGGTTACGAAAATAACTAGTAATTAGTCCCTGTTCTTCGCCCGCCCGGTTTCGTCGTTGGTACGGTGGGGACTGTGGGTTTTGGCCGTTACGAGAGTAGGGCGGTTGCTAATTATGAGGGAAGCTGGCGCGGGGAAAACAATCCTATCGTGAGAAGCTCTTCTGGTACCCTTAGGAAACAGCTACTGATTAACCCCTCCAAGGTCTACCGTGATCGAATACATTTCTGTAGAGTTTGTTAATAAGCCCGGTTCAATGCTCGCATATTTCTATTGCGACTTCAGGAAGGTATCCAAGCAAAATGCGACAAGCCTCATAGGATCCGTCATTTGGCAAATAGCAAACCAAAAGCCAACCATGCCTAAGGATGTAGAGGACTTCTTTTCGGCGGGGTCTGGGGACGGTCCACCTAAGTTATCCGGTCTCATCGGCCTTCTCCGGCATCTTTTAAGGCGGATTCCAAAGCTTGCAATTGTTGTTGATGCGCTGGATGAGTGTGAGGAGAGCTTACAGCCGGCCGTGCTAGAAACCTTAAGGGAGCTCTCAGGCCTAAGCAATGTCAACCTTTTAGTCGTCAGCCGGGATCAGCTCAATATAAAACTTCACCTCGAAGGGCTACCCAGTCTAGGCATTCAGAAGAAGGACGTTGCGAAGGACATTGAGCTTTACATCTCCCACGAGATTGAACGAAACGGAAAGTTGAAACGTCTATCCAGTTGCATGAAATGCGAGATTATCGACGCTTTGGTAAAGGGAGCTCTGGGAATGTGCGTGACCGCTGTTATCCCTTAGGCCCTGTTTGGTTGCGACGGTTCCGTTCTGTTGTCCTATACAAATGACCGTTTCAAAAAGGAGAGCAGGCCATTTTCACAGTAGAAACGGTCGCCCAACGGAACGGAACCATCGCAACCAAACAGGGCCTTAGATTGAGGGGGTCATTTCTGACGACTCGTAAAGGTTCCGTTGGGCAAAATGCTGCCTAGACCAGATTGGTAAACTCAGAAGTGATAAAGCCATCAAATCCGCTTTAGAGTCGCTTCCCCCAACCCTGGATGAAACATATGAAAGAATTTTATGCAACATAGCGGAGGAGGACCGCGAGCTCGCACTACAAGTATTTCGATTCCTGATCTGTGGTAACCGGACTTTGACACTTTCCGAAATCAGGGAAGGCCTAGCGGTAGAGCTCGGATCCGAGCGGATGGATCCCGATAATAGGCTGAATGATGAAGAAGATATTCTAGACATCTGTGGCGGACTCGTTGATAGGAATGAGAAGAACGTAGCTGGGTTGGCGCACTTCACGGTAAAGGAATATTTGGTGTCGCTGGATCTGGTTAAGAGCAAGGCTTCATACTACCATATTGCTGAGACTCCGGGAAACACTGAACTTGCAAAGATCACATACACGTATCTTTTACTCGAGGATTTTAGTACAGGTCCTTGCAGCACTGCTGCCGAGCTTGATCTCCGGCACAAAGAGTACCCTCTATTTCTTTACGCTGTGCAGCATGGCTGGAAACACCTACTCAAGTACAAATATGGCTCAGATGTGGTCCTCGACGGGCTACTTGCCCAATTTTACAGTAGCGATAATGATCCGAATTTCCTTTCATGGCGGCAGGCACAGCTCTTCAACGGCCGGGATGTCACTGGATATCTGATATCACGGACCTCCTCACCATCCACACTATACTACATTTCTGAAGTTGGTCTCTGGCAACTAATTAAATGGATAATTGGTAGAGGCGCTGATGTTAATCATTTGGGTGGTGAGCTTCATACTCCACTACAAGCCGCAGCGAAACATGGACATATCAAAACCCTTAAAGTCCTCATAGGGTGTGGCGCAAATACACAACCGATAGGTATCAGCGATGCAATGCGGGCTGCAGCGAGTTCTGGACATGTAGACTGCGTGGAGGCACTTATAGAAGCTGGCGGGACGAGTGACAACCAGGACATCGGCCCGTATGGTGCAACCATGGAGGAGGCAGCAATTTGCGGGCATGAGAACGTCTTTATTGCATGCCTGTCTTCAAAATATTGGGCAAAGACAGATGACAGCAAGCCTTTCTGGGTAGTGATGGTTTACGCTGCGACGATGGGATTTGACCGGACCATACAGATGCTTGTAGAGAAATATGGCTCTCGGATTATTTGCGACGATAACGAGCATTTCCCCAGGACCTTAAAGACCTTGGCAGAGTACGGCAGAACCAAAACTCTCCAATACATACTACAGAAGCCGGGAGCTATGGAAATTCTTTTGAGAGATGACGTTTTTGCAGCAGTCTTGGAGGGCGCCGTTTACTACGGGCATGCGAAAATGGTGGAGTTGCTGCTTAGAAATAAGAGGGACTCGCTTAAATTAGGAGTTTCGTTTCACCTTGCGACGGCAAGGGGGTTGCCAAAGATTAGCGAGATGCTACTTCGAGAAGGGGCGGACCCGCGTGCCAAAGACGAACATGGCTGGACTCCGATGTTCTATGCTATGCAGTGTTTGAAGGAGGGCTCCGTGGAGAGACTATTGGCGGTACTTGGACAGGATGAGAAATCGGAAATTATGAACGTCACGGGAATGGGGCCTGGAAGGTGGGAAACCGTCGATAATTCAACAGGGCTGGAGATTAGTGAAGATGGATGCGAAGTTGAGAATAGTAAGAACCCGATTTCCCGGCAGTATCCCGAGCCTAACATATTCCTAGCCTCAACCTCTGTGCGACAACTCCGGGCGAAATTCCCTATAACCCCAGTCGTGGACGACTACTACTTCGAGGTTCACATATTAAAGGGACAGAAAGACTGGGCAATAGGCTTCGTGGACGCCATGTTCCACTACGTTATCGATGGCTTCGAGCTCTACTCTTCCGAGCTCGGGAGGACCCTCCGCTCCTGGTGCTACTGCTCAGGATTCATCTTTCCCGAAGACGAGTTTCTTGCAGAAGATGCCCTACCCTTCACCACGAACGACATCGTGGGCTGTCACTTCGACCGAGTAAGAGGCGGAGTCTCGTTCACACTGAATGGGAAACGAGCCTGTAAGCCCTTTCGTTATCTTGTCGACCCTCACAGTACTGACGGATACAGACCAACCACTGCCCGGGATCCGTGGGAAATTACTTCCAATGATCAGACTCTGGCCAGGGGGTAGAGTTCGGACTAATTTCGGTAGCGAACCCTTTGTACATAAGATCCCCGAGCCGGCTGCTCCTGAAGCCTACGTTCGGGGGCCTCCGGGGATTTGGCCAATGAGGCTGTGGTTCAGTCATCCGTATGAGTGACTGTTGGATTTCCTATATTTTTAATGCGGATATGCAGTTATGCGGATATGCGGCTATATGGCTATGTGGCCCAGAGACGTAAGGTTGTAGGGCTTTTTGGCTTGGCTTTGAGGTGTGCGGTGAGAAGGCGAATATCATAGCAGTGGATTGTTGCTTTCACGCCCTGTGCTGCTAGGCACGGGGTATTAGTTTCTGGTTCTAATACCTATTGCCATCGGGCGTTAGGTATTTGGTTTCATGATGTTTCTTTCACACTCCATCCCGTCAGGCGTACGGTAGTCAGCATAGGGCATGGGCCTGAGGGACCGCGGAGGATCATGAAGTATCGAGATGGTTCTGAACCGCTCGAGATCTCTAGGGATCAGGATTTGTCAGCTTAGTATGTTTCATTAGAGTTCGTTGAATTTCGGGTGTTTCTAGAGTTGTTAATTAGACGGAGATATATATCTCCTGGCCTGTTTCTAGCTAGCAGATAGACGGAGCAGCCATCTAGTCCACCATTCTTCCATGCTCTGCTGCGCTTAGAGCCCACCGCGATTGCACGATGCATCCCTTTATTCTTCAGCGCTTCCTTTAGGCTTCAACAGTGACGAGTGATCCTTTGCGTTTCACACTTAGCGGTTTGGTTGTCCGACGCTTGGGTTGGGCCTGTAGCAATGGGCTCTTGATATAAGAAAGGGCTTGGGAGCAGGAATTTCCCCTCTTGTATAATGAAGGCAACTTTATAGAAGATAATTTTTTTCATCTGGGCGATGGTATCGGAGCCGGGAGCTAGGTCTCGGTTTATTTCATCCAAGTTTCTCTCGTATGGTACCGGCACATTACCGTAAGAAACTCGAATAATCGGGCCATGCATAATACTAGATAGTCCAAAAATCTCCTCCTCCTCCTCCTCCTCCTCCTCCTCCTCCTCCTCCTCCTCCTCCTCCTCATCGTCCTCTGAGGATGGGTAGACAAACGCGCGGAAAAAAAAACCTGCTCTCCAGGGCAAAATAAAAGGGGGAAAAACACCAGACCTTACGGAGAGTGGCAAAGTACTTAGTTTTTGCACATGAGGTACCAGCGCGGGCAGAAAGACAGCATCTTCGCTGTGTCCCCTCCTCCCAATTCAAAGGAGGGAAGTTCCAGACGTCATAGCGTGAAGTCCGATTATTCCAGTTTTTATGGTATGCACTTGTGATCTGAGAGACAATCAACTTATGGGCTGAGACGATCGAAGTTTTCTGCTGCTATGACCCTTGTGTAAACCGGTAGAAACTCGAACGATTTCCTTCCGGGATTCTGGTGAAGTTTGCTCTTGATCTTTTTAGTTAATTTTTTAATAAAAGGATTTGATTCTTTTCGCTGCTAGCCTTCATATCGTATCACTCGTTGCTGGTTGTTGGGTGTCACAGAGAAAGGAGGGAGAGTTACTATCTTATGACACTTGCTTGTCAATAGTTACGCTTGAGACTGCCCTACTTATAGAAATCTGTGGTATGAATATAGATCAATATAACTCATACCATTTCTTAGGTCCTCATGTTCCAAGTGGTCTAGCAACTGGCCGAACATATCTGCCCCTGCTATATCACGATGAAGTAATACTCCCGACCCCGGTCTCCCATCTTCCCTAGTGGCGCCCCCTGCAATTTGGCACCGATGTCTAGGCCGCTATCGCCATACTGTGCCTTTCGACTTACCAAAAAGTGCGGTCTGGTGGTCTCATAACATAAGCTACGGTGAACCGAAACATACTATGCACTAAACAACCGGGTGCTGAGAGCATAGTAATCGAGTGATCAGGGGTATAGCACCCAAACTTTTCATGTGTTTCGGCTGACCGTGGACTAAATTAACTCACCCTGTCAGCACTCTCTCTCTCTCTTCATTCCCTCCTAACTCTTACTGTCCAGCAACAGCGAGGAATCCCTAGCCAGGCTAGCAGAACAGAACGGAAGGGAGAAGGCAAGGAAAACAGGAGAGCGAAGAAAATGGGATCAGTAGATATCCCTGACCTTGTAGGAAGCACAAGAGAAAGCTTCTTGTAGGACCCCTACGTTGTTCGGAGTGAGTGTTATTGGGAAAAATATCCTGGATCATCCGCAAAAGTTGCAAATAATCCACAACTCCGTCGAGATCTCGAGGAGCATACGCTAGCACCTCGTGCTAATGTTATAGGAAAGCTGCCCGATTCCTCACTTCCAAGTTCTTCTCCCATGGGATTGGTCTGGTGCTCCCGCTTTACGCCGAGAACTCCCCCAAAGGATCTTCACTGGGCCAGAGAAACCAAAATGTGGAAATCGCTCTGGCGCTCACAACCCCCGTGTCTTTTCCCAGGAAAGGGTTCCGCGATATTTCACGGTTGATTTGAATGAAGTCTTGCTCATCTCCCCAGGTTCATGCAGGTAGCCTTTCGAAGCTGTGCTACTCTCCCAGTTGACCGGAAAGGGAACACCCTAACTTACCGGCTTGGCTAAATAAGCACTACCTGGAGAACCCAAGTGCATTCTTTCCACTGACACGGTAATATAGCTAAACGGATAAGAAGACATGTGCTGTCTCTCACCCCCCCCCGCTACCACAAATCAAAAAGAAAGAGGAAAGAAGGAAAGAAATGCCCCGCCATAGGTCCATCCCCTCAGAAAATTCTCAAATTCACGCCAAACCCTGCCTAAACGATCTTCCGCCCATCCCAAACAGAACTCGGACGACCAAGAAAACCCCCACTTTCTAAAAAAAAAGAAGTAACAGATCGCCAATAGTTTTCAGCTTCCGGATCTGTATTCAAGATGCACCTTTTCTATGAAACAGCGTGGAAAAGATAACTATATAAGAACCAGTCTCCCGCAAGGAGTGAAATGGAAAGAAAAAACCTTGTGCTAGATTCCAGCGCTCGAGGAGGGGAACAAGAAGGTCAAGAAATGATTTTTGTGGAATTGAGCCGAAGTAGCATGCGGGATGGGGGTTGAAAGGCCTTTTGACGCCGGAAACCTGGACTTCACAAATCATCTTTTTAGAAGAAAAAGGGAATTGAGTGATATAATGTGACTGGTTAGAGAGGAATCGCAAGATTTATAATTCTAACTCAAAGAGTTTCGTCCGACGCTGGTTTTTCACACCAAAACTGGCGGAACAATGGGCATTTTTTTCAAACGGATAATTCCGAACTCTACCTTCTTGAAAACGCCTTAGATCCTTCCACCAGCGGGATAATCACCATGCGCTTAAACCCCCTAAGAGAAAAAAGTCCAAGAGATCAAAGTTGTGTTCACGGCCCATGATTGTGCCGACTAGTGTGAAAGTTGCCAAAACATCTTGCGAGGGGTTCCATAAAAAAAAATATGGCAAATGATATCATACCTTGAATTTAAACGGCATTTTCTCCACTCCTTTGCAACACCCAGAAATTGCACAACATTCCCCGTGTTGCCTAAGCTAGAGGCTCATTAGTGCACTGGGAAATTGTAGCATGACTCGTAGGTAAATTATTGCGCTGTGAGAAAGAGGGTGGTGAAAGGATAGGTACTTTTGGTGTGTGTGAAAAGGGCATTGAACGAAAGGTTTCTGGTGGGTACATTATCTTATTATTGGTATTCTCGTGTGGTCAGGATAAGTTATGTGACAAGATATAAAAAAAGGCGGAAACAGAGGCAAAGTTAGCTCGGTTCACAAACACTGTGTGATTGTGGGCGATCGTTCTTGCTGGACCTTTGTGTTGCGACTTGAAATGCTTTTGATATCACTCGATTGACATTTCTAAGAAAAGTGCCAAGCAAGTTTTTTCAGTTTTCATTTTAGCGGTGACGAAACTGGCTGGGCATGGAGTTGGGAAGGAGAAACCCCTCCTCCGCGGCTCATCTGATCCCGGGATTCATATAGGTCTTGGGTTTGTCATCTGGAAGACCAGCCCCTCCCAAACTCCAGGTTTCCAGACTCAGCCCAACCACACCCGACCCCCCCCCCCCCACCGGTTCACCCGAATACCGTGGACCCAACTACGAGACTTGGAGGTCATTGGCCGGTTTTCGGAGTCGAGCGATTCTCCCCCCGCCCCCAATCCGCTGAATATGAGAACCGGTTTAGTAAGGGTAGCTGGTCCTGGGGCGAAAGGTAGTCCAACCCCTTTTTCCTATCGAAAGTCCACTCCGAGCTGTGATATATATATTCTCCTCCCCGTTCTATGGATTGTTAAAAGCATGGATAATGTTATGGTCTTTTCTCTTCTCTTCTTTTCTTTTTTAGAATCAAACAAAGAGCACCCACCTGGAGGGAAAGTTTGGACGCCCATGGGTTCTTATCGACTTTGGAGCCGTTAGTTGCCTATCGATTAACATGACCTAGATCCACCGAATAAGAGCATTTTCCCCACAACCCGGTCAGTCCCGAATAAGATGCAGTGGGCCGGTGGCTCTAGAAATGCTCGGGACTCGAACAGTCATCAAAGCATGAACTTAAAGCATCCTTTAGTGGGGGGGATGATAACAATGCCTTTGATCCAGGCGCTGTACTGTACTGTACCCTACCGCACAGTACAGTACAGCAAAGTACCAGTCGGCAACGATAACATCCAATTCACCGCAATTGCCAACCCGCCCCAACACAGCCACCACAGACAAACCACGAACCAAACCTCTTCAATTAATTACCGGCTCCAAAATTCCCCACCTTAAACACCACCCCACGGCATCCACCCACCCGTCTAACCAACACCCCAACCACCGTCATGCACTTAAAGTATTTTTTTCCTTCCCCCCTCCACACCTCCAGAAAATAGATCGACGCCAGCCTTAGCTCCGCACCACGTCTCCATCTCCCTCCCGTCCGTCCGCCCGCCTTCCCGCGCGCCTCAGCCACGGAATTATTATTCCGCTCTTAACGAGTGAGTGCCGATGACTCACAAAAGAAAAAAGTCAACATCCGAGTAGAAATCCTCCACCGACGTTACACACTTGAACAAGGGCTCTGCCTTTAACGGGTAATAATAACCCTTATTAATTAAAATTTCCTTTTTTCTTTTTCAAATTTCAAGTTTCAAACCTCATGTTATAGGTACCTGGCTATAATAATATAAAGTGTACAAGTGAGCCAGGATGATGCCTACTCGGTGACCAGAAAGGGTAAGAGGAGGGAAGGGGGGGTTCCAGCCGAGGTAAGAAGATTGTGGGAGGAAATTTCGCATTATTCAACTGGCGCCTCGGTAGGTATGAGGTATGTGGGAGGTAAGTGTTTTCATAGGTACAGTAGGTAGGTAGGTCGCTGGTCGGCACGTCGGGTACGGTTCAGTGCCGGATGCCGGTGCGTCAACATGATCCTAGGAGGAGCAGAATTCTCAAGTGAGAGGCCGAAAGCACTTCTTCCAGGAGGGGGAGGGATTTATCCAGTGCCGGGTAGTGCATTGTTTCTGGTAATGCTTGTGTTATATTGTGATGTTCGATTGAGTGGATCGCAGGAAAAGTAGATGCGGTATCTTACACCACACGGATCTATCTCGGGCGTGATGCAGGTTAAGGTTAAGTTTATTGGCAATTGTCTTGGGGTATTCCTCCCTGTCGAGAGATTTTTTCATTCCTCCTTGCTTCCTTCCTTCCTCGTTGTCGCTCCTTGCTCTTGCTTCTGCTTTGTCAGGGGTGTTTCGGTTCCTTTCCTTTTCCCTTTACTCACATCATGCAAGCTAATGGAAGGGAAAGCGAGAAATGGCTGGAAAAAAAATCGTCCAGTGCATTTGCTAGACAGTTATTGTATGCTACTCCTCCCCCCCCTCCCGCCGCTACCACCACAGAGATTCCCAGGTGGACGCATACACTGATGCACACACGGAAGCTCGATACCCCCTCTCGTATATTACACATCGTACTACTCGGTGTTTGATAAAGAAGCTCAAACCGGCTTGGCGAAATGCCAAACCATGCTTCTCCTCCTCTCCCTCCTCCAAGAGGGTATTCAGCCCCGAGGCATTTCTCGAAAAAATCCACGAGAAGTGTATTGGAGAGGGGGGGAGAGGTGGGTATTTGCGCCATATGTGTGTGCATGCACCAAGCCCAACTTCCCAGTGCCCCCCCCGGATGCGTTCCGACTCCCCATTTAGGGAGAAGCATAAAAAAGCGTGTGGAGGACGATGCAACAAGCTTCCCAGCCTAGTGCTACTGCATATGGGTGTTCCTCTCAATACACTCCACGAGGCTCAATGCCCGGGAGCATATTCTGCCTGTCCTCCCCCTCTCTCCAGACTATCGTGCAAAAAAAAGCAAACATGTATGATCTAGAGGCGGGGGGCGGTAAGTGGGCGACGTCCGTAGGTAGGTTGGTAGGTAGCAAGTAAGTGAGCTGATTCTCGAGTAAGATTACAGCTCGACGTGAATGAGTTGGTTGGTAAAAAGAAAAAAAGAAAGAGGGGAAGGATTTGTCTACAAGGAAGGAAAACCAACCACACATAATACTGGTACAGCATGCGCAGTCGTTGCGGTTGATCACACCCTTTTTGGTCATCAAACTCTTTTCCCCGGAGAGTCATCTCCAGCCCAGCACTGATGAGCATCAAATTAACTTCTGCAGAGATGCAGACGAACCCCTCCCCTCTCTCGGACGGGGGAAAGAGGCAAGCTACAAACGTGGTAGAGACATGCATGGCTAGGTTCCACCATGTTTCACAATTTCCTGAACTTGTTTAATGGAGGAATGACAATGGTAAGCGGCAGTCCTGGCCCTGTGCCACGTTTATTACGATAAGGTATGATGCTGGCATTATGCTGTTTACTCGAGTAGATGCGAGTAAGTTATCGGTATGCATCAAGTTCTCCAGGCAGCAGACAAGAAAGGAAGCGGGAGAGAGAACAGGCTGATATACCGGTAACAGTCCAATCTCTCAACCCACACGTTCCACCAACTCACCGCAAGTGCGGGGGAGGGGTGGGGTTCCCTCAGGCTCAGGTCAAGTTAGTTGTTTCCAATGATATGCCGTAGAAGAAGACTGATGCCATTCCCCGATAAGCAACCACCCCCCGCCCCAACTTGAGAAGGGGGAAAGGAGGCGGGGGAAAAGTGAAAACCTCGTTTGGTTGTGGTCATGGAGTGATACGACAGTGTACCTACCACAGCGAAACACCTCCACCATCCTGCCAGTAAACGTGGCTCGACCTTAGCTAAACTCGCACACCTCCCCAATAGTTCACCAGAGCGACTAGCTTGCAGTACTCTGGCCTCAACCACTACCCGCCGAATGATTCGGGGAAAAAAAGAGAAAAAGAAAAAAATCGCGGGAGGTGGTGAGAAAGAAAAAAAAGGTCTCAGACAGCAAACGCTATACTCGATACACACAATGACCCGCAGACTGCGACAACAACGAAGGCTAAACAAGGCAATTGAGACAAGCTGAAAAAACACACGATATCTGGTAGACCGGAGCCAAATTTGGGCCACGACCCGATCATCCAATGAAGCCACTGCCAGTATGCTATGCCATACCACGCCCTGAGTACTGATTCCGCGAACCTCCTCGACAAGATCAGTGTCTCAAGGTTTTCCCTCCTCTCGCCGCTTCTTCCACCCCGTCAACCATCACTGCCATCGCCATGTCACCCAAGTAGAATGTCCTCGGCTCTATTCAGTACTGGAACAGCCTAGCAGCAAGGAGCTGAAGCAGGAGAAGACGCAGGAGCAGAAGTACCCCACAATCTCCACAAACGTACCCACTCCTCCCAACCATTTCAACATCATCACCATCACCGCCGCCACCGCCATCGCCATCACCGGTACAATTACCAATGAAACCCCCGACTAATGCATCATCGTTATTCATATTCCCCATTCTCCCCTCTCCTCCGACGTGAGGAGCGGGAAAGGAACCCAACAGGAAAGAGAAAAGAAAAGCTCCCATCCTCCTCCTCCTCCGATACAGCCAAAACCATTCACTTACCTACAAGCCTACCTCAAGCTTCCTCATCTTGACTTCGCAAGCGGCCTCATTCACTCACTCACTCCTAACTTCGAAATGAAATTTTCAAATCCCCACCCAACATATCCATCCGCCCATCCATCCATCCAGCATTACAGTCATAGCTCAGTTTAGCCGGATTGTTTCGGAAGATGGGGTTGAGGGTTAATCCATCCATCCATTAAACCACCTTACATGCGGCCAACCACCACCACCGCAGGTGCATCTTCTCGGGTGATATACCATGATCCCGGCCTAGGCGGGCACCCCCCACACGCCATGGCAAACCTCCCATTTATTATACACGTTGCGTAACCTATCCCCTACCCAAGAAACTCAGATTCCCAGGCGAAGATCCAGATTGCGCAACGCCCGGTACTGCGAGCGAAAATCCAGAGCAACAGGTGAAGCAAGGAAGGCGGGAAGGGGGCAGGCAGTTGATCCCGTGAGATCAATTTATCTATCCTCCCTTACTCCGCTCTCCTTCTCCTTCTTCCAGGGGTGGTGATGCGGAGGGAGGGAGGGATAAAGGCAATGGGTGTGGGTAAGTATATACTAACCGGTAAAGCACCACAGTATCATAAGTACGGCAGGGGGGAAGAGAGAGAAAGAGAGATAGAAAATATCAATCATTTTTTTAACAACTTTCCCAACCAATGATCACCGTGCAAAGCTAGTAATAATAATAATAAATTTTTGAAAAGGAAGAGATCAACTAACGAACGAACTATCATATCGCACCATCCAAGTGACCACCGCCGCCCCATCACCGCCCCTAAGGAAAACCCCCTCCCCTAAAATGACATGAACTTTAGTTGTCCGAGAATTCAATGATGATGGCGACGATGGCGAATGCGATACAACTATTAAAGTATCATATCGTTGAGGAAAAGAGGGCTGCCAACGCCGATGGATGAATAAGGGGTGGTGGGGTGATGAAGGCGGTCTACCACCAGCCAACCTGGGTCGGGATGTCCGCGTATGGTACAGTACACGTACTAGACCATTCACGGATTATCACCCAGGCTCGGCGGGCTTTTGTTCCACGGTAGTCTAGAATACGGAACGCTGAACGGCAATATAATTTAATAGCACAGCACTTCGTTAGAGCACTAGTAGTAGCTTACTCGGGCCGTATGAAGTTACAATGAAAGACAGGCTTTCTCGAAACGCTAGTACCGCGGGTCGAAAGCAGTAAAAATTATTACTTACTTTTCTGGTATCATACTAACTGGGAAATTTTTAACTTAGGTGTCATCTCGCGGACACAGGGAGAAAGAAAAAAGAAAAAAGAAAAGAAAAGAAAAGAAAAAACAAGCTCAATCACACTCCGCCAATTGTCGCTTGCCATTTTCTAAGATCTCAAATAGCTACAATTTAATGCAACCCAATCACAACTCTCCCCGCTCCCAATTCACAAACACAAGTTACAGAAAAGGACATTAGGGGAAAATGACCAGGAGACAGAGAAAAAAAAATAAGTAGCTTGAGGAAAGAGAAATCAGTTATAAAGAAAAGAGAGAAAAAAGAAAAACCTCTATATTAAAGCCTACCCTATTTTAAAATTTTGACATAAGAGATAGAAAATTATGAAATAGTCCCCACCACTATCGGCCCTCTCCTAATCAGTTCGTTGCCTCATAATCAACCCATCATTCTTTCGATAAACAAAAAAACTGAGAGGGGAAAATAAACTATACAAAGAGGCTGTACGTTACGATATGCATGGATGCTAGAAACAGCACCCTTCAAAGCTCATCCAGGGAGAAATGAGGCAAATAAAGGGAAGCTGAGAATAAAAACATTTTAAAAAGGAAAAATAAACCAAGATGCAAAAAGGGCCTTTAAGGCGCTGTGAGAGAAATGGTAGATCGTCAGTATGTAGCGACGGATAGCAGCGAACAGTCGCCAAATTCCAGCAAGCAAAGGGGTAGCAAGGAAAAAGAGGACCACGATAACCAATGACGCTGATGACCCAAGAACTCCTGAAAAGACCCTAAAATCCCTGGAATGATTGAAAGAAAAGAAAAGCTGGTCACCAAGGCTAAGAAAAAACTCCAGCGGCCTAAAGTAGTCGAGACAAGAAAATATGATATTAAGCACCAAACTAATCCCATAACGAAAGACGATCCAGATATCCAATTTATAGGATTATGGCCCCATCTATGACGCAGTCCCGTTGTTGTATCTCCGGCTCTGGCTTCTCTCGATACCCGAATGGCCGTTCCTCTCGTCCTCAAGAATATCGCCGGCGACCTCGATATATTTCTGCGTGCGGATAAATTTAGGAACAGAATCCTATATAACCAAGGTGAGTCAGCCATTGCTTTCAAGCACGGGTCGCAAGAATGCTTACTCCTGCCATCAGTTTGAATACTTGTTGTTGCGCTCGGTCAAAAAGAGCGGCCACCTCCCTCAAACTGGAGTACATTGCACTGTCGTCCTTTGCAACAGCCCGAGTCATTCGGGAAGCCATGTCTTGTCGAAGCGTGTGATCAATATTCAATTCGCATGGGGATCCTGGAGCAAGGAATGCGTTGTAAAGACCTAGACAACGAAAAATACTCGGTTAGCATCCAGATTCCGTAGATGAGAGCCATAGGGAAAATAGAGTTGCTATGCAGTTATCATGCAGTCACCGAGTAAACTGGTTGAGGAAGAGCACTACCAGAAACCAAGTGCGCGGTAACACTCATCTTCTAGAAACAACAAGGAATAAAAGTAACCAAGGGAAGTCGTTTGACCTACCATAAGCAGCCGCTAAGGTTTCCCTCACGGCGTCGGGTTTCGATTTATCAATCACATGGAAATTATGTTTGAAATCCTCAACATCCAGCCAGAACGACAAGTTTTCCTCGCATACAGTTTCCCGAAGATATTCGCGGAACAATAACCTCAAAGCGGCATCGTTAAGGATAGCGGTCAGTCGGGTGGTGTTGGTCTCGCGTTGGTCTGTATCACCAGTCAGCCCAAATTATCCTTTTACAGAGTATGCCCACGCTTTTTGCGGGGTGGGTACTTGCCCCTAGGAAACCCTTCCTCCCGGCTCCTGCCCTTGGATGTGCCTCGTACAGAGTTTCCGTCACTTCCCCTATCCCCATTCTGCAAACTCAACCGGTCGCCATCAATCCATCCCGATACTCTCTTCCCCTTATCGGTGAAAACGTAAATGGCATTTTTGGTCGGTTGAAAATCTTTTGCCTTTGGGTTAGACTGAACGTGGGCCTTATCCTCAAAAACAGACTGGATCAATCCATGTTGTATGAACAAGTTGAGGATTTCATGAGTCTCACTCCTCTCTACCGTTGTACAACAATCAAGTAACCAATCCACTGCACACTTGCCGGTGAATGAATTCTTAACGACCTTGTCGTGAATTTTACGATTCTCGGCAAGCTTGACGCCTGTCACGCCATCATGGTACTCTGATACAGAATCCGAATCGGAGATTGAAACATTAGCTTTGACGTTAGGAGTAACTCCAGCAAACCGCCGAAAGATAACCTCGGTCGTGGTCTTGTCCTGGGACAGCCGATCCGTCACTGAATCCCTCTCCAAAATAACCAAACGCATGGTGTTGTACGGGGACTGCAGTAGTTTTATTACATGGTCTTGCTGTATACCATTACGTTGACAGAATCTCTCCAAAACATGAATCCCTTTCGGTGTTAATTGCCATAGAGAACCCTTTGGAGGGAAATAGGTGGTGGATTTTCCGTCAGCCAGCTCAATAAATCGAGCATCCATAAATCGCTGACAAACAGAGCGAGCCATTTCCTTAGCCATCGAAAAAGTGGTTGTAGTTGTCGTAGTGACAATCCGAGTGTGATCCTTCGGATCGGGCATTCGGTTTGATTGAGAAAACTTGAGCGAACCGAGATTGTTGATCGCCTCCTCAGAGGTAAAAGTGAACGAGTAGGTCCTGAAGCGTACCCTGTGAGAGCATAATGGCAAACTAACCATCAAAGTAGAGAATAGATCCTTGAAATCCTACAGTAGCAAAAGAAGGAGGAAAGCGTTGGTGTCAGTCAGTTGAATGGCAACGAAAACAGCAACCGTCTGCTGGGGCTAAAGTGGAAGAGAGAGAGAGAGAGAGAACCAATGGAAACAAATAACAAGAAGCAAAGGTGATCAGTAAACTAATCGGGGCAAAAGCTTACCCGAGTGTATGGGCGGTCATCCCCAGTCATACGCAGTAATCGCGAACTTGTTTGATGCATTTTGTGTTTAAGCTTGGAGATTTCGTTACAGGGAGACCCGTCGCCGCGTGGGATCACCTTTGCAATTTTTGCCAGTGCGGGCAGACTTTGTTCCTTCGAGTCGAGCAACGACTCGGTAGAAGTAGACCTCGACTTTCTCTGGGCAGGAGTGTAGTTACTACCCGACAGACTGGAAAGTGAGAAGACTGAGGATCGAGGGAAATGAGAATGGGTGGAGTGTCGTGAGGGTATTATTACGGAAGGGGTCGCTGCTGCTGCGGTGGTGGCTGCAGCAAGCGATAGCAGTGGTGATAATGGATGTTGTAAAGGTGAAAGAGGTTTCGATATTGCGGCTGGGTTTCGTCGAGGCAGTTGAAGATGAAAGGGGGGAGAGGCAGTTGTAGCAGTCGCGTTTATGGTAGAGTTTGTGGGTTGGGTTAGGGGTTTGTTCTGGGCCTATGTGGGTGTGATTATGGAGGCTGTGGTTGGATTTGGATGTGTGATGGTGACTCTGGTGGCGATGGCTTTGGTGATGGCTTTGGTGATGGCTTTGGTGGGTGGGCGGGCGAGCTCCAGAAATCAACGGTCGACGCAGCGAGGGAAGCCTTAGAAGTGAGAGCGAGGGCCTTTGTCGAGAAGTGGAGATAAACGATCAGTACCACGTGGCGATGGCGACGACTTGCGGGGGGTGCAGGAGTAGAAGTAGTAGCAGCAAAGGGCGGGAACTCCCTGCGAAGAGAGAGAGAGGAGGAAGAAGGATAGGTGCTTGTTGAATGTGGTGTGGTTGTAGTTGGAGTGAGCATGAGTGTGGATGGGGTTGGGTTACTGTTGCTGTTGCTGTTGCCAATATACTACCGCTGCGGTTCCCACCACCACTGCTGCCGGCAGTGCTTGTGGGCCTGTACGAGTAATTCGAGTTGCTACTGATACCGCTTATGGTATCATACTGGTGGTGCTCGTTCTTCTTCTACCCGCCTGCGCCGTTTTGCACGGGGATGAAGGGATGCCCGTAATGTCAATGTAAGTTGCACTGCTGCTGCTTCTTCTCAAAAATCTTCCACCCTCTCCCCCGCCTCTTCCTTGTTGCTTCAGTTACTCCACCCCCATCGTACCTACCAGTATCCCCATTGTTGTTCCTATTGCTACCTCTGCTTTCCTTGTTCCATCACTGCTACTGTCACTGCTAATCCTGCTCCCAATGGGGAGAGGGGTTGGTGGGTCCTGCTCCTGCTTCTGTTTCTACCGGTGCACCACCACACTCGCGCCCCGGTCCTAGCCCTGGTCCTGGTCCCTCTGGGCGCTGTTCTCTTTGTCTCGGGATGTGGGTCTGACAATAAGGAGTGGCGAGCTCCGTCATGAACAACGCGTGCTACTAACGCTACCACTGACGCCTCCCGTCTGACCTGGGGTGAGCTTCTTTGCCTCGTCTCTTGCCTTGTCTAAAAAAGAGAGTTGACTTTATCTTCAATTTTTTGGACAAAATTCATGTCCTTCTCTCCTCCCTTTTTACCGACATTTTGGTCTAAATAATCCCGGTAAAAAAAAATAATAGGAAAAAGAGAGGAGAACGAAAATAAGAAATTCGACCTTTTACTTGCTATACCCTAATCTGTATTTCCCTATTGTTTACTTGTGCGCTAGTACCGGCATAAGTTTACTCTTCCAAGCCTAGCGGTCGCCCCTCACTTTACTGTCCAGGATGCCCGGAATCGCTGCCGAAGAAACTGCGCTGGTGACCCGACGACCCAACCAAAGACGGCGGGGTTTCCGCTTGATCTAGAAAAAGGGAAAACAGCTCGCTCTGAAATTGACATCCCCGAACCGCCATGTTGTATGTAGCACGCCCGCCCTCCGACGGCTCCAAGCCACAAACTGCAATCGCAAATTCCCCATTTGGCACACTTCTGTGGTTGGGAGGAGGAAAAAGGTATAAGTTAGTAAAGACCTTTATTTTGTTCTGTTTTATTCCTCTTCGCTCGAGAGTCGACGATCTAGGAGGGGGGGGCGAGCGTGCCGTAGAAACAGCAAATCGTTCCTCAAGACTGGTGAGTGGGGTGAAGTTGGGATTCAAGATCAGTGAAGTTAGGGAGCAAATCCCTAAATGGCTACCCCCCTCATTCTCCTTCGCAGATGGCAGGACATGGATAAAGGGATTGGGCAAAAAGCTCTCTCTACCTAGTGGATTCTCCCATTCTTGTTTGGCCCTGTTTCGCAAGACGGCCTACTTTACTCGAGTGCAAGGGGCATGCACGAGTATGGTGGTGATCCGGAAGAATTCCAGACAGGAGCGGATCCTAGTTCTAGCCAACGTCCTGCCGTGACCTACCGAGCACTAATCCTTCTAATTGTGCAGCACTCTACCGTATTGTTTCTCCCGGCTCCAGACACACGATACTGGTAGTCAGACGAACAATCGCGGGAAAAGGAAATAAAACAACACCCAAAAAAAAACCTCTTACAACTGGATGGAAGGAAGAAGAAAAAAAGGAAAGAAACGACCTGTCAGCAAACTAAGCTGAAAAATACCAGTAGGTAAAGGAGGCAAAAGAAGCAAAATACAGAGAGGAGTGGAAAAAACAAAAAATGGTGGAGGGGGTGGGAGGAGAAGGCAAGCCAAAGGAAACTCTCAACGGTTTTCCCATTTTACAATGAAATCATTTCATGCGTTTCTCAGGCACAGCCTAATCCCCTATTTAATCTATCGCGCATACTAGACATACTGTGGTTTGTTGGGTACAGTAGATGGATGGCATAACTACTCTTGTTTCTTTTACCGGTATCTCCTTCTCAAACAACTCTTCTTCTTACCTGCATAGAGTTTGGAACCAGCTCCCTAGCTCAAACATCTTTGTCGAATATTCTTAAGCAACCATCCGGCGGAAAAGAGTACGGTACTTGTGTCAAGTTTACCGGTGCTCGTACTGTACTGCACGAGTCCAAGTACCTCTCAGGAAACTTCACCTTCCAACCAAGAAAGCAATCAGTCCGTGCACGCGTGGGCGGCGAGCAGGGAATTGGGAAGGTCGGTCGGAAGCAGCGGCAAGGATCTCAGTGTGTGGTTAAGAAGTTTTCACGCGGGAAACTGCATGAGGAGATGGAAAAAGGAAAATGAAAGACTCAAACAAACGAGGAAAGGTGTTAGATTCACGGATGGCCGTCCACGAGGATGTTTGTTCGAGATCGTGTCATGGAAATAATGAGAATGGAGGGATCGATTGGAAGGAGTTGTTTCTTACCCTTCGATTCACCTCGCAAGAAGAAAAGAAAACAAAAGAAAAAGAAAAGAAAAGAAAACAGCAACTCCCGGAAAAGGGTTAAGAAGAACTGGATTCAATACACGTTTTTTTAGAAAGTTCCCCGAACGAATTGGGTACCGGTAACGATCAAGGATAAAGGGGCACACACAGCAACAAAGGATTACCAAGATTAGCCCAACAAAAGCCATGCACCAAGGCAAGGCGCATCTCATACACGTGCTAGGCGAGGAAAAGTTAGGATAATTGACAAAAAAAGGTGGGGGGAAAGTTAATTTCCGGCAACAATGAAAGAAAATAAGATCAGCAGAAATTTTCCGAAGGAAATTATTTGACCTCACGCTTACTACCGGTAGTACTTCTGCTCCGTCAAACATGTGTGAAGATGGGGGCTCAAAAGGGGGAGTTTGCAAAACGAGTTCACGATAAAAATGTAAAAAATATATAAGTCAGCAAAACAAGTGGTTACATGTTCGATTTATAAAAATCGTGTCGTAAGGGTTTTTCGTGCACAGTCCTAGAGACTCGGAATACCGTGCACTAGCGCTACCAATATCAAATCACACGTCGAAGGCTCCACTTATGGCCAAAATGCGATGCATCTTTTTGGCAATGGAATCACACGGCACTGGTATTGGATCGCCAAGCCAGGCATTATTTCTGTTGTTACCATCACGACCGTCATTGTCATTACTCGCACTCTACCACATGGATGTGAATTTTCATCGCCCCAGAGCAAAAATCCCTTGCAGGAAGGGCCACGCTAGCGAATTGTACTGGATTTGTAACTTGTCACAGGAAAAGCCGCGAGGAGGTGAGAGAGGTGCAAGATAAGCTACGAGTAATGAAGCTATCTCGAGACGAAACCGATAAAGAACCGAGGAGATGAAAGGAAGGATATTACCCACTCAATCCATCAATCAATCACCTAATCACTCAATATATCCGAATATAGGCGACAGTTGCAGGAATGGCATTGCAAAGAGATGGCGCAAACCTAAATGAAATAATAGCGGAGATGTGCGAAAGGGCAAACATCTACAATGAAACCTCTCATGGGAAACTCATTGTCCCCTGCTAAATCCCGCCAAATATCGGTACCGGTACTCCTCCCTCTACGAGTACAAACGAAACACTCCGCATCATTGGAGAGAGAAAATGGCCATCCTCCACTCCCTGGGGAAAAAGCGATTGAATTATTGCAATGAGAGCGGCCAGAGAGGGAAGGAGGTTCTGAATCAAACTAACGTGGGTCTTCTGTCTTTCTCTTACTCTCTTGCTCTTCCCGCCAACTCATTTGAGCACGGTAAGGGGAACCAATAGGGCTGCTATTGCCGCTACCCGTAACATCCCTGAAGCCACGCGATACACCGCGTGCTTTCGACACTCATTCCCTTTCCCTTTCCCTTTCCTTTGGCTTTTCCTTCCCTTCCTTTTCTTTTTCCTTTTCTCGCGAACCACCCACCCCTCCCCGCTCTCTTGCCTCGTGGAAGTCGTGTGTGGGTGGATTGAGTGCATGGGTCAAACATCGCAGACACTGCCGAGCTATGTACCGATAATCCCGTCTTTCGGGATACTGAGCATGAGCGGGGAAAATTTTTCAATTTCACATCCTCTGGCGATTCTCACTATTATTATTATTATTATTGGTATTCACTGCCTTATTGGGCAAGGAATTCAGGCCCGGATAGGCTGGTTGGCCTTCCGTTGTGCGTTCTCTTCGACCACTTTTTTTGTTGAACCAGGGGAGGGGCGGCTAATTCGTTGGTTGGGGAGAGGGGTACCGTACGTGAGTGGGTGGATGCGAGTGCAGTGAATGGTTATGCACGCATAGATCACGTTTTCTCAATGTGTGTGTGGGAGAGTGTAAACGAGGGCAAAAGTGTTGTCTGGATCGATTAATTGTGAACATGATGGGTTACAGGCTTACGGGACTCATAATACTAACCCTACAAGCGGAGGACGGGATTTCAGATTTGGCTCCCGCCTCCAGCCCCCGGACTCTCGATAGTTTCGTGTTCCCGGAGAGATGGTAGATGAGGGGAGGTCAGTGATTCGCCTGTTTAATGTTGACTGAGCATGGGCACTCGAGCACAATTAGAAATTCCCCCCATTCTTACCATCGCTCGATTTGCCTTACAGAAGCGATAGGGAAGGTATTGGCTTCTTGACTTGGCAGGGCAAGGAAACTTGGAAATTGGTGGAAGGAAAGGGACGAAAAATAAAATAAAATCCCCAACTGACGAACGAAGGGAAAGCCGGGTTTGCAAATGTTTCTGTTTAATCACCGCATAGCTGATAAGCGATGTGCTTCCCAATGACAGACCACTCTGCTCAGTTTCCAGCCCCACTGCATTGTGCCGGGCGTTTGCTTTGCTGATCAGACACTGCGAGGCGCTCCGTTAGCCAAAGAAAAGGCGAGAAACGGTTCAGAACGCCAGCTGAGGACGAAGAAAGGAGGGGGAAGAAAACGGCGAGCATCCGGTTGGCTCTTTCCCCCGAAAACACGCAATACCAAACAAGCTTCTATGATACACTTATGCGGAAATTCTGGGAAGGGATATCAAAATCAGACCACCCCACATATCGCTATTCTAATATAGGTACGGATCTAGGATTTATTGCTGGGACAGAAGAGCGTAGGAGCTGCTCTCCGCTCGGCCATCTCGAGCTATTTATTATATTATTTTATTTTAACCTTTATCTTCACTCTACTTCTTCGTGTAGCTCTTTCCCGCCAGTATGTGGGCAGGCTGCCGTACGGATGTCATGCTGGAAATTCACAAATGGTCCTTGGACACTCGAGTAGTGTTGGGGTAGAGGCGAGGCGGAACCATTCCATCCTCTTCGTTGATTCGAGGGGAAGCTCGACAATATGCACCGGTTATCGTGGGCAGATCCTTGCTCACCTTGGTCAATTAAGCACATGGGTCATGAAGCATAGCAGCGGCAAAGCTGATAAGCAGCGAGACTCGAGCACAGTGCTGTCATGACTCCCTCAGATTGTCTAACCTCTTTTTCTTTTTCTTCTTTTCCATCCTTCCCTTTTTTTTCCCCTTCCCCCCTGTCCTCTTCCGAGTCGTTATTACCGTATGGCCATGTTCTGCTTTATTTTTTGGGGGTGCATCAAGATGCTGGAGTGCATCCCGAATGATCAAACCCTAGGAATCCCATCTAGAAAAGCAGGGAGGTCTGGAACAAAACAGAGACTCTCTATCCGTCGTCAGCTGCGTTTTGGTCAATATTTATAGGTGGTATGATCACCTCACATACATGTAACATGTAACATGTTACTTAAGTTTGTCCTCTATTCATCACAACAAGTAGTAGGCATTATATACGCTTGGACCCAACAAATTATGATTTTGTACTCGTACAGTATTGATGATGCTCGACTTTTGGGATGGCCCCTCTGTCTTTTTTTCTCTTCGAACAGTTCCTCTGGCAGCTGTCGAAAGTTCCAGCCCAGCAGGTTAACTTTCTTTAGGAGGGAAGATTTTCAAGAACGTCATACGAGAACCACCCCTATCCGGTTCAGCAAGTGAAATTCTTTAAAAATTCAGGAGTCAAGGATTTTTTATGCGTCAGTTGGGTATCTGGTCCAGTGCAATACGGGATAGCGGGAGCAGCTGCACTCGTCGCGTTACTGGTAGCCCTGGGTTGATTGTACCATACAGGCAATCTTCGACGCACGACTCATTAGAGGCATCGTATCAGTGGATAAACCTTCCTACATGGTTATAGTTCTCGAGACTTTGGCGCTGCTACCTTACCGCTTCAGAATCTTTATTTGGAGAAATTCTAGTTTTATGCCCTGCCACCCGAGGTATTGCTTACCGGTTTTTATGGGGGCAGTCTTTCTGGTCCTCGCAAAGCTCTCCCAGCCGGAAATGAAGCAAAAACGACGCCGACGCGGGGGGGGGGAGGTTATTTTGATAAACTAAAATCCAGGCGTCGCTTTGATATGGATAATGTATGACATTATGAGCAAGACCTGCAGGAGGAATAGCCACTACCGTCGTAGACAGAATCGTCCGCAATGATGAGAGCCGTACTCGAACACAGTGAAGAAACTATCCACCCTAGGGGAAGTACGATGTAGAGCTTCTAAAGTTTGCTCTCGTGAAGAAGAGCCACCATCCTTACACCCGAATTCCGCCGTTCCAGAGCGAGGGCTGGATTTCTTGAGGTGCCGCTTTCCTGTTACAGGCAACAAGTTCCCGAACACAGGGATTAAACAAATAGACGGTCCATCGACTACAGTATGCATCAGTGCGCCCATACAGGGTTCGGGTCCGGTGTTCGGGTGCTTTTGCTACCGGTGGCAAGCAGTCTCCTACTGCTCGCGCGGTTGAATTGAAGTCGCACACGCAGATAGAAATTAGCCAGTACTCGAGTACCGGTAAGCCAATAACGCAAAAGGAAACTCAATAACTTATCTTCTTCTTTGTTGACTGGCAAATGAATAAGATCGCCGCGGCGCCCAACTTCGACTCGACCGCCCGAACACAGTATCGGGGCATCGGTAGCAGCGCCATTCCCCAAATGGGATTCTTACGGCCCAAAAAATGATGATAGGCTCAACTCGGAGTCCACGGAGAAGGCGTACCACGAAGAGGTGGTTTATCCGACCCAGCCAAGCCACAAGGGCCCATTTTGTCAACTGCAAGACGGTTGTGCGAAGTGGACTTTGGCCTAGATCATAGATGCAGCCAGAAAATCCTACAATCTTACCCACAGAGCATTGTGGGCTGGGTTTGATGGGCAAATTTTCATTTTCCTTCCTCTACCTTTACCCTCACTACTGTACTCTACAGAATTGTGCAGTCGAGGCGGTTTCGGGGGCCTGGGGTTGTTGGACAAACCATTTGCGACGGTGGAAAAAGAAATTTCTGAAACAGCATTGGCAACCTTGCAGGTTCATACGCAACGGGGGTTCAATTTCAAAAACGTGGAATTTTGCCAGGGTGGGAGGGATGTCTGGAGTTGGTCATTCTCATTCCACCCTTACCGGTACGGTACTGGAGTTCCGTCAGGGATTAGAGGGAGAAAATTTAAAATAAAATAAAAAACGTGCGCAGACGGTAATTTAGAGATATTCATCCACGTGGAGTTTGCGGATCTCGTTTAGGTTTGCGACGGCGTCCGTGGGGCATCCCCAAGCAGTGTCTTGGTGCACAAGGTGCGCACTGCGCTAGGATCTCACAACACCAACAAAAAAAAACCACAGGCGGGGTTTTTTTGTAATGGTGACTATGATGATAATTACCGTATCGTGAAAAGAAAAGAAAAAAGAAAAGAAGGAAAAAAACTACCGGTATTGCACAATATCATATTATTGTCCAGACTCCAATGTAATCAACTACTCGAGTATTGGCATATCTCTTTTTCGTTGGTCCCGGGAACAATTCTTGCAACATGGGAACTCTTGCGATGGCGCTTTACAACGCGACCTCATGGGTGGTTTCACTGAGGGAAACCTTGAACAGACTGCAAGCCACATCCAACCCGGGGACGATTGAGGAATGTCCCAGCGGCTATCATCGATTGCGTCCTTGGCCAGGACGGAAAACGGTTTTCTCTCTCACTCATCCCCCACCACCACCTTCACTCACCCAATCACAACCGTGTCCCCTTCGTCTGGAAACCCCTTTTCCAAATCCCACCCCAAGCTCTGCCTGCCATCCTGGATGGGGCAAGAAAGGTGAAAAATGAAGGAGGCCATCAACGGTGCTTCCTATAGAAGGTTTGCATCACTGAGCACTTTTTTCTGGTTTCCCCCCTCGCTATCCCAGAAGGAATTTTGACACCCCTCACCTCCAAACTTTACAAAAAAAAAAAATTTAGCACCGACTGACCTCTGCGATCCTCCCGATGCCAGGGACTGTGCTATGGTTGGAATGGTCAGTTGCCGTGCGGTATCTCTTTTTTTCTTTTTGCTAAACAATCGCCACGTGTTTGACAGGCGGGACAGCCCTAACGTTTTCTTATAATTCATGTGCCATACAGTACTCGAGTAGGCCGGCTCCGGTAAGCAGAATGACCTACAAGCGCGCTGGGCTCGATGGCTCTTAGATCTTTTCACACTCTTCTCTGCTTCGCTGGGTTGATGGGGAAAACCAAGCGAATCCCCTACCGTAAAAACTCGAATAGAAGAAAAATGTGCTAGGACGTTGGAATTTCCCTTCTCAGCTACCAGAGGGGAAAACACCGCAAACTCAGCCTTCAGTTGAGACAAAACAAAAGGAATATGGACGGCGCCTTACTAGGAGAGGCAACTACAACGTCCTAGCACATTTTTCTTCTATTCGAGTTTTTACGGTATCCACCTCATAGGAGGAGCAAGGAGGAAAGAAGAATAGAACATGCTCCCCCCCCCCAAATGCCAATTAAATTGAGGATCCTGACACCGGAAAAATGTTGTCACGGTGACTTTCTACTTTCTTTTCATATAAAATAGTGCATGCAGCAGGCGGAAAGTACCGTACTGTACCCGAACACGGATATTAAATAAATGTATGGACAATAATCCGAGCTTGTCTGGACACCCGTTGTATTGTAGGTCCGCAGTCCAATGCTCGGTTAGACTACTAGTACTTCTTCTCCCTTGCCTGTTTTTCCCACAGTTTGTCTTCTGTTACCGGCAGAGTGCCATGCTAACTGCGCACCGTTTGCCAGGCAAGGGTTAATGGTAAGGTTTCACGGTATTGGAACCGCGGATCCTTCTCCAAGCGTTTGGTTGGGTTATTCCACCAGGGAGCGAACATACGTTCACATTTTTAGTAAGTTAAAAAAATGTGGAAGTGCTAGTTTCGCCCTTTGGTATTGTGCCCCCCTGAAGTCTCAGTCCCGCGCTTGCTCCCGCCTTTCGTTGCAATTTTTCCTGCTACGGCATCAAACATGGTCCTACTGTACCGGTCTTCTAGAACATTTCCTCCCGTATTTGCATTGGCACTTGGCCATTCCGGTTTTACACTAGACTTTTCTAAGCAGCCAAGAGCTTTCTCGCACTGCTCGGATGTTATTGGTGAATTTGTTGTAGCTGCTTACCAAATCACCTAAGGTCCGAGGACTGGGGAATGCTGGGTTCTCACTACTGTATTTCTACCCTTGAGGGGGGGCCTTGCCGAAATATTTCTTGCATACTCGAGTACGGTAGTCTTACCGGCACTATGCAATACCTGAAATTTAGCAAAAAACGACTGGTCATGCAGAGCTGCTCTGCCCGGGAAATCTACGGGACTTGCCGCGAACCTCTGGGAGATAGTTATGTCGCTCCCGTTGCCATTGATTACTGCAGGTTACCTACCGGATCTTGGGCGAATGGTGGTGATACGGAGCGCAATGTCCGTCTGTGGTCTTGAACTTGGGGCTTACCGGTACATCGCTCTTGCCTTTGGAGTCTGGATGGAATTACGGGGGGTAAGCGCAGCTGCGAAAAGACAAATGATCTGATTGGCCCGCATAGGTTCATAGCACCCAGTGCTATTTGTCAGGCTACGGAATTCTTGTTTGTTGGTACCACCTACTCGATCCGTTGACCGACCATGTCAATTTTGGTGGGGGTTTCTGTCATTCTGGCATCCAGTGAAGTCGTCTGGGGGTATGCATATGAGCTGATGGTCGTTGCATCGAGGTAACTCAGCTCTTGTGCACCTGGCACTGACCACGGGACGAACACAACTTGTCGAACCATATGTTTTGAGATCCCTGGTCACAATTTCTAAGATGCTTGCGATCTTTCTTCTTGTTATTAAATATATCCTCTGTACCGGCAGTAGGAGGAGCCTCTCATCACACAACATACGGTAGGGTATGATGGGGCCAGCTCCGAACAATTTTCGTATATACTTGTACCATATCATACCATACGATATTCAACACCGGTATAATCCGTCTCTTGGTCCGTTCCGAGTTCACGTGGCCCGGGACTAGGATACGCAATCCGGCATCAAATGCATTGATACCGATGTTCACAAAGTTGGCTCTTCGATCCTGTGAGAAAATGATCAAACAAGCCAATCACTGCTTCCTAATTTCGATTGAAAGAGCTTGCCGGAGGCTGATGAGATCTGAAACCCCGTGGAAGCAACTTTCGCACTTGTGCTTGAGCCCCAGATTCTATAAATAGTCTAATAAGCTACCGTAACACTGTCCCTGCAAGGCCTCACGAGAACAATTGCGAAAGGAGGTCAAACCTCGTCGATCCTCTTCTTTCGCCGGTGTCTGCGTCTGTTGGCCTTTTCTTGGCCTCGATACAGCAACGATGTGCTTGACTGAGAATGACGCTAGAGTGTCCAGAGTTTCACCCTTTGGAATACGATAAGGGAGGAAAGCAGAGCGAAGCATTTATCTTCAGCCCTCGGTCAAAACAACTGAAAGCACAACGGACCAACCACAGTCTACTTGGAGATGCAACTCTACATGCGCGGTGCAGAAGTTTCCGGAAATGTGGACTTTGGCTTGGCGCTAACTTAGCTGTTGCCGCCTCCAGAGTCCCATGCCAAGTCTCCTCCACATTTCCGGAAACTTCTGAACCGCGCAAGTAGCGCCCTAGAGAGATTCTAGTCTCTATGGTTCTTTGCTTCCGTAGGATTGGCTGACTCGGAAGACGGCCAAACGAGATGATGCTCGTTAAGTTAAAGTCAAAAGTCTATGGATACCGGTAATTTGGAGCCCGGGATGCGAGAGGAAATCCGTATCAGGGTCAGGGTTGGCGATTTATTCACAAGCTTTGACTGACAGAATCTTGAGCAGCCGCGATACGGTACTGAGTACATGCTTCCGACCTGATCGGTTGACATCGCTTTTTGAGGTACCGGTACCGGTATCGCTATTTAGCTTCACCTACCGTATTATTTTTCGAGCCGACCTCAGCACTCCGAAGCGGCCGGCTTCGGCCATTCGGACGGGATGGGCCTTGATGGTTAGGGCTTACCGGTTCGGTATCGCTGGTGTCCAATGCGGGCCGTCTACCGGTATTTGGTTTCGTAAACTGCTGTGGATTACTCAACGAATCATTCGGCTGCCCTTAGGCGCCGCCTTCGTTTAATATTCACGCACTGGGCAAGTACTAGTACAAAGGATTCTTTGTTTTTCCTGTTCTTTCCTCTCCCTAGGTTCGGTGTCTCTATCCGTCTTATGCCTCCCCTCGTATTCATAAGATCTGCATTTCATTACGTACAGTACCGATGCTAGTAATCCTTTGATACTCGTAATATTAAACCTTCCCCTTGCGTCGGTATCGCAAACCTGGAATTAGATACCGGACTCCTGTGACCTGGTTAAGGATCAACTTTACCTTGGAAATGGTTGGACCCCCCCATCTCGTCTCAGTTCCCTCCCAATCCCTTTTTTGTTCTTCCATTCTGGAGATATTCTCTCGGTTTTACTTTTTTCGTTTTCTTTTTTACTTTTTCTTTTGAAGAAAATTGCTTTTAGAGCCTCAATTACGTTAGCCTCGTCCAACCATTGTGTATCGCTTCTGCTGCTCGAAGGTGATCCTTCCTTTTCTAGGGCAAGACTCGTCTCACAGGAAAATAGTCGGCGACCATTTCCTTCTTATTTCCTTTTCCCCATGGGACTGCCTCGGCTGAATTCCGATTTGCCATTTTTGTTGGTCGAAAACTGCTAGAATTGTTGTATTGTACCTTCCATGTATTGGTACCTACCTCAGGAGTACCTCCGAAGGAGTTTCCCCCCAGACAAAGAGTGTAGGTTTTGAAACGAGAGCTTTTGAACATCTCGGTCGAGAGATGTACTTGGATATAGACTAAGGGTGGGTCGGTCGGCCGCATTGCTATTTTTGGGTTTTTCCAGGTCCTTTCGCTCTGTTTTTTCGATCTGGGTAACCGAGCCCTCACGTTAATTGCGAGATTTCCACTAACTCCTTATTCACCTCCACCGGTATATCGTGACCCCTTGAGGACCCAATAACGACAACATAATACAGTATCTTTCAATATGTCTGGTATAACAGGTATAATACTAAATTACGAATATAGGTACAGTAATAGTAAAGGCAAATTTGCAACTTCGTGGGTCTAGGGGGGAATAAAGTTGCCGAGTGCGCACTACTTTTTTTTGTTACTCGTACATGTTCATCCCATATTCGCAACCGCCCTTCGATCACTAATACCATAGCCGAGAGCGTGCCTTTTACGGCCTTCCAGGGATCGGGTCTACGTTCGGACCATACGGGTATCCCCTATTTTACGTCATTGACTCAGCGAGAGGTGCAGCAGGATCGCGCTTGAGGGGGCCAAGATTGTCTTTCTTTTTCGTCACGATCTGAATTTCTCGCATACCAATCCCCAATCGAGGGGTCGATCCGAGTGATACTAAGTGATGAATAGGTGGGACTTTAAATATAAAAAAAAAAAACTTCAAGAGATAATAACTTACAGGATCGTGAAACGCTCGATCGAATTGGCTACCGGGTACCGTATTTGGGAAATCCCAAGTATCCGGCATGAATTTTTACAAGTAATACAGTAGAACGTTTGAGTCTGTATTTAGGGTTGGCGCTCAGATGTGAGCCAATAATTTGCTGTACTTGTGCAAGTTTTTGATCCCCATGTTTGGGTATTGTGATGCTTGGTGCCAGAATACCGGTACCGGTACTCGTACTTGTACGAGTACACCCCACTTCCCCCCTTTATTACTAGGATAACGACCATTTCCTGCTGCAGTTTTAATTTCCCCTTGCTAATATCAAAGTACCTGTACTTCTACACGCGCTAGGGGAGATGTTTTTGTTCAAGACAGGGGTTATGTTGCAGGTCGACCTAAGTGAATCGTTTTACCAACTTCGTCGTGGGTACTGGTACTTGTGCACCGAAATACTTACAAAGAACACAGCCAATCTGCGGACGGGGGAGTCCGAACCCGGTTGTTCTCATACGGTAACTTACAAGTACTCGAGTACTAGTACATAAATGGAACTCACGTGCAAGATGTTACAAGTACTCGTACTGTACAAGGAATGCCAATAGGTAAGAAGTATGATACCCTAGCACAGGAATAAGGAAGAAATATATAGCTAATTATCTGTGCATATCTGAACCCCCATACTAAATTGGTAACTCAAATGTTCGGTTACTTGCCTATGTGATGAAAGGCCTTCGACGCTATTACCCCCCCACTCCACCCCACCCCACTCATCATCCCTCTTTCCCACGGTTCGGTACTTCCCGGTCGATTCAAAACCCCCTGAACAGCCTTATTGGCGGGGAAAATGGAGGCTAAGGTTTCAATTAAATTAAGTGTTATTTTCCTCCTTCTTTCCACTCCCTCTTTCCTTCTTGAGTATGGTGATAAATTGCTTCGCCATCGCTGTCGCAAGGCTCTCCCTTTTTTGTATGAATAACTTGCAGCAGTCGAAATAGAATCGTTGATCGAAAATCTGGGGAATAACACGTGGTGCCAAGACCCTAAGGATTCAAAGTATGATATGATGCTTTTTCACCCTTAAACTACAAATATCCAGACGCAGGATAAAGGGGTAAAGTGTGGGGGGCTGTATGGGAAGAGAAGATAAAAATACTCTGGTATCATATGGTATTTGGTACTGTGTCACGGAAAGGGAAATATCAGAGTATACATACCGCAAGCAGTTAGAAAGCGTGGGAATGAGGAGGGGGGGGTGGTGGAGATGGAAAATTGTGGGGTTAGAATCGAGACATGAACCGGATGTCGATGCCGAAAAGGGGTGGAGAGTGGTTTCTGTTGATCGGGATGCTACGATATTATGTCGCGGGGAGAATTTCATGGCGGGGGTGGGGGGGAGGATGGGGCAGGAAGGGGGTTATATGGAAAGGAGGGGAAGCATAATTCAACCCCAGAGGGGGGGGCGAATACTCGTCGATGTTACATATCATTGGTCTTCCGCTGAGGTCCATGCGTTGTATGGTGCCGGCGCTCGCACTGCATCAGACTCGGGCTCGAGCATGAGGTGATACTTACTTGTATCACACTCGGGTGCTGGTAAGGTGCGATAGTCTACGCTTGGCTTGAGGAAGGGAGAAGGAGAGGAAGTGAAGGAGTAGGTTTATCCTCAATGGTCTAGCTTATATTGATGGTAGGAGTACCTGTATGGTACTGTATGAGTATCAAAATATATGGCAAAGGGCGAGTGGATATCTTTTGCAAAATATTGGGTCACGTTGCCCTTATCATTTGTCGAGAGCTATTTATAAATGGCGTGATTTATGTAAGGTGTTTTACTGTTACTTCGCGAGCAGTTGCTCCACGGGTACGGTGCAGGCAAAAATCAGAAAAACAAAAAAGAAAGAAGGAAAGAAAGAAAGAAGGGAGGAAACCCATCTCCAGTACACGACGAGTACTCGAGTACTGTGCTCGAGTATATACTGTATCTTATAGCGACAGCATACTTGTATATCATGCAGCACTTATCAGCGGCACAGCACAGTTACAGGTGATCTACAGCCTATCCTTTTCTCCAGCAACCGGGTTAGGGCTCCGTGACCTTCACTTCACCGATGCCAGAGATACCCATCCAATGGTACCCGCAAAGTTACAGATAGCGAGCCATCCACGGCCAATAGATAAACCAATCGCTCATACTTTTAGCAAATCGGCCGTCCCTCCCTCCCTCCACGCCCTATACATACATAGGTACCGTACTCGAGTATATATATATATAGTAGTCAATGCAGTGAAATACCTTATAGGTAGGAAGTACCCGAACACAGCACCCCCAGTTTGGAATGGGCGTTCAGATAGGCACAGATTCCTGGCTCTACAGTACTCGAGTGCATTTTCTGAGTCCCTTTGTTAAGGTACTTCTTGCCTACCACCGTACTTCAAGAGTGTCGGTGCGGTATGTACAGTACCCATCGCATTCGCTGTATCATCATCGGCTCCGGAGAAGGTCGTCAGTCCTGGGATTTTCTCGAAAGTTTTTTCTTTCTTTCTTTTCTTCTTCCTTCTCTCGAACGTAAATTTCCACAACCTTACTTTTATTCCTTCCTTTAGCTACGGTATGGGCTTCACTCACCCCTCAGTTATAGAACCGGTCTGAGCAGCCCCCCTTACCTTTTTAACGTCGGGGGGAAAAACAAAATTTGTGAGAGTTGAGGGGACTGGAGAATTTATGACTTACTTCTGAGAAAAAAAGGTAATAACATGCGGAATACGTCTTGGTGATTGCATAATACATTTAACCCTTTCCCTTTCATCATCCCCCGCGCCCCCTTTGCTATAGGACAACACTTAGTGTATTCTTGGCTGTGGTGGACCTCCGGCGAGATGCAATAATACCAGTATTTGGAGGGACTGGAGAATTTAGGAATCGAATCTGTGGCTGGGAGGGTTGGAAGAGGTTAGGTGCGGGTGCTTTCTTTTTCCCTCTTGACCCACCCCACGTGAATGTGTGGGGGGGGAGGTCGTCTCTCCTAACATCCATCCCGGCGTTCTCCCCGAGTGCACCGGATCACGGGAAAGCACTCGGACCCCGCGCTTCAATCTGGTTTCTGAGAGGAAGAAAGGGAAGGAATAATCCTTACCGTATTAACTCATGGGGCTGGGTAGTGCCTTGGCAAGATTTGATCTCCTCGGACGAGCGGATTTGGGGTTAATCATATATTAATAGGAGCTCGGAGGTTTCTTGACAGCAGTTAAAAGCGATCTTATTTCTTTTCCGTTCTGTTCAGTATCGGGCTTTCTACAAGTAGGGAGCTTCCGTCTCAAAACAGAGATTGGGACCTCGCGCGGAGGCACTCAGTTCGACGAATTGGCACGGTGCGGGAGACAACGTGAAATACCGGTGTCTTCTCGGCGAAAAGGAAAGGGGGAGTTATCATGGGAGATTCTAGAAGGTGCGCTTGGGAGGGTTGACCCACCCCTGGGATTATTACTCCCAATTGAACGACGTTTGTGAACACGGCTTCTATTGATTGCACACTGCCAAAATCTAGCTCGTTTTGTTTAGGTTTTGATATCGTGCAATATCGGTCGTGTTCGCAAACGTCGTTCGGTTATAATACTGGTATTGGGTGATTACGGGCCGCGCGGGAGGTAAAATTTCTCCCGAAATTTTGACAGATTGGGGAGGTCGATGGGAGTTTTATTTATTTATTTGGTGATTAGCGATTATTCGGCTGTTATGGGAGATTAATGCTGGCTCCCTGGGTGTGGTTTATTTATTTCGGTATTTTTTTATTTTTTTATTAATTTTTTGTCCTCCTTGAAATTTTATACCTGTTCCGCGCAAGGGATAGCCAAAAACAGGGATTCGCGAATTTGTATAAGGAGTTCAGGCCCACGGATTTTTTTGCCACATATCGTCTTTTGCGCACTTACGTTTTTGGGTACTTGCTTGCTACTAGTTATAGTGGCAGCTCACCAGCTGAAGGTGGTGTGGTGCGTGATCGTACAAGTATCCGGTATGAAGCACCGAAATGTTTGTGCCTGGATCTGGTATGGGCGGTTGGATGTTCAGGAGATTTTGCCATAAATTTTTGATCCCTGCGCTTGGGTGCTTCATGTCTAGTGTTTGTATGGGGAAGGGGAACTGGGGGGGGGGCTCCAACGGGTTTCTAGGTTCCGATGATATATCGGCACCACAGAGTGCCTTACCGACTGCTCCCGACCCAACAGGGTACCTCCCAATATTCCATTTTTATTTTTGCCTGTGATTATTATTTTTCTCTCAAATTTTCATATTTCGGCCTTGTCTCCAGGGACACCTCTGATTCTATTCCCTCCAGCAAGGCGATATAATCCCCACCTGGCTGCCTGTCCGTTGGCCTTGGCTTTCATCAAACACAGCATGACGCATGCCTTGCCCATCGGGGGTGGGGTGTCCATGAGCTACAATCGCCACGTTGGCGAATACTGTATCTCTCTAACCACGTGCGCTAGCAGTGGTCGGCGTGGGGATGATACGGAGGCACTCTCCCCCTGTTATAACAATACTAGAATCACTTCTACCGCCCTTTTTATCGTTGCCCCGAAAAGGAGCACAGGTCGAAATCGTGCGTTCTCACTCTATGAACCAGTGGTGGTATGATCCTTCCTCGCACTGGGGAAGGAGTAGGGGAGTGAAAGAAAAAAAAGATCAAAATCAAAGTCAAAATCGTATTTTTGGTTGATGAGATGGGCATGGTTTCGCGGAGGGGCATGGCTTCATGTGAGAGCAGGAATTGGACTTCCTGCTCGGTTCTTGACTGCATAGGAGTGTGCATATGTCAAACTGCGGTCATCATGCTTGCGGAGGATCGGGGGCACGAGGGGGTGGTTTGGGGCGGGGTGAGCAGGGGTGGTGGTGTGGTGGTGGGTGGATTGTTGAGATATTTGGTTGATCCGGGCCGGTACACTAAGGCTCTCGTGGGATCCGGATCCCGCACCCAGTGCCATACAACTTGGCAAACATGTGTCCTTCGCGGCTCATCAGGCTTCCGATGCCCGATGGTTGTTGTTCGACTCCTTTTCGGACTCAGCCTGGGACAGAGAGGAAGGTATACCGAGTGAGATACCGTGAGTTAGGATGTTTGTCTTAGGGGGATGGGGAGATTCCTTGATCTCAAGGTGTGGGGAACGAACGAGTCGGTTGCGAGTCTGAGAGGAAAGATTGGGGGTCACTATTCTCACTAACTGGTCTCTGGCATCCCTCAAGATCGAACTGGGATATTGATGAACAGACATATTGCTCCTTCGCACATGATGCACGCGCTGTGCATACTCCCATACTCGAGTATTACAGTAGCACCTAATGCACAGCTATTATTCGGTTGATTGATCAAATTCTTCTTAAAAAATGCTGCCTTCGATCGAGACCTAGTCCTAATGCCGAGTGACACTGTGGTATGTCAACCAATGTTTCCAAGTGGATTGCGGTATATTGCGCGTTGACCCTCGACACTACTGGATTCTGTGCTGATGACATGTGTCTTGCCAATAGTCGCAATGATCCCAGTACCACTGGTACCACAAGAGCCTGTCATCATAAGCCTGCTTTAGCTCCTTGGGGCGGTGAAGGGAGAACGCTACCCCGCTCACGTTTCCTGCTCCCTAAGTGAAAGTCCACGATTTAATCAACCTCCCCGCGGACTCATGCAGTAGCCAGAGCGTGCTCTTATTCAAACACCTATAGTCTAACCTCAAATTACTCCACGTTGCTCGTTGCACGTATCGGCATCCGTATGCCTGCCCAACGGGGAAAGAAGACAAAGGGAAAAGGAAAAGCAAAGGGAAGAGCCCATTCTGTTTCAGTGCGATTGCCCTCTTACGTGCCCTTGCCACCAGCCCCCCGGTATTTCCTTACAAGTATCTTGAACAATTATTAGGGATGTGGTGTCTAGCCTCTGTCACCATATTTTCGCATGATGGATACATGAAAAAAAAAAGGAAAGGAAAGGAAAGGAAAAAGAAAAAGAAAGACCTCACTTTTTCAATTTATTGCTGGGAGAGGGGAAAAAAGAAAAAGGGAAAAAAAGAAAAGAAAAAAAGAAGAAGAATAGAGAGAAACAAAGAACGAAGCCTAGACAGGGAACCAGCTGGTAAAGAATCTCGAGTGTCATCCCAAGGGGATACCGGTATTGGACGTGGGTGAGTGTGTGTGGTGGAATGGAGTTGTGTTACCTTCGAGAAGACTGACACAGAAACGTTTCTCGGATGCAACGATAATTGCGTGGTGCCGTACAGTGCTCGCATGAGGTAAGGAGGAGCCAGGGAACAGGCATCAGAAAAATATATACAAATTCACGACCCCTGATTTTCGGATGTGGTACTCTCTTGGCTGCTGCAAGTATAGCACGGTAACGGTTCCGTGACAGTGCTATTTGGGTATTTTTTTCTTTCGCAAGTAACAACCGCTTTTTAGTTGTGTTACCAGTAACTGATGTGCTGGTCTTGTCACATCAGCTTTGTATGGTTCTTCCCTACGATGGCTTAAACCTGGATGTTGGAATATGTTTTCGTTAAGTTGAGTCAGGTATGGTACGGTACGGTAGTTTGCAAGGGAAACTGCGGTTTCTCTGATGGCTTTTTTCGTTAACTAGGACTGCCGGGTTCTTGGCTTGATGATGACATGATACAGCCTTACCGGAGGAAAGTAAAACCGAACGGAAAATTGGTTACTATGGTGGTAAAATACTCGAGTGCTTGTATCATACAGGTACGAGTAGTTTTTGTTCATTTATCTATGTATAAAATTAGGAGGCTTCCCCCCTTTTTTGTTTTTCCCTTAACATAATAAATCACTTGTGTCGTTAATGGGGTGGGACGCGCTAAGGGACTAGTTGGCGGATTGGGTTACTCGCCACTAAAACAAGCTTATGGATTGGTAGGGTGGGTAGAGTCGGAAGAGGGGATAAGCTTTTATATTCTAGTAGACCTAGAGACTTGGGGTGCTTGCGCGCTAGTATAGGACATCGATATGCCATGTTATGAGCGGTGTGAAAGCGGCGCTTGATTCACATTAGGCTTATGTGGCTAGTCCAATACCGCGCTAGAATGGCGACTGGCAGTTTCCGGCTGATTGATTGGGGAGGAAGGGGTTTAAAGTGTTTCTACGAATACCTGTTTTGCCGCGCTAGGGGGGTCGGAGTTGGGGGAGTGTAATTTTGTTTTGTTTGCCCTTAATATGACAGTGTCCTGATGTTCTGGCTGCGGTGCCTATTGGTGGAGTTTAGTGGTTGGCCAGTTTACTGGAGAAGTTCGGTAGGGACTGCTTTAACAATAAGGGGGGAATTATAGAGGACTAAAGAGCCTTGTACTATGCTGCGCAGTGGTATTGTACCTGATCCTGTACTGGCTCTTGGGCCTACCGAGAATTGGGACTGGCTGCTGTTACAAGGGTTAGGGACAGGATAAGTGAACTGTATCATACATAAGCAAAATTTCGGTGAGAGCCGTACTGTGCTGCACACCGGAGAAACATTGCCTTCGATTTCCTCAGTCAACTTTAGACAAATGTCATTAATAGCTCAGGTGCCTGGCCTCCAATTCAATACATCTATTGGGAAAAGGAAATCTCTCAAGGCTCTAATTGAACAATGAAAGGCTCGTATTTCGAGACGAGCTGGTTGCAGTGTGCCACTCACTTTGGCCAAAACCAACATCAAACAAATTGCTCTGACCCTCGCACTCGAGCACAAGGCTCAGGACTATCACCTTGGGTGATGGAGCGGGGGGGGGGGGTGAAGGAGGTCAAAAATCACCTTTACCTAACTTAGACGACGGTGGGGGGTCTGAATTCGGGGTTCACGGACAAATCGTAGGTGGGGGGGGGTGACAATGGTCGATACTTCTGTGGGCATCTATCGATTGTGAAAGAAGTGGCTGGCAGCTAAGGAAATCCTTTAAAATGCCTCTGCTTGGGCCTCCTAGTTGTGCTATGCTTTGTGTTCCTAGTTTTTGCCTCTTCCTCGAAGGCCGTTAATAGTTATTATGGATAGTGATTGAGGCCAAATTTCTAATAGAGTTGTCATTAGTAAAAGTGCGAATGTTAGGCTTACCTTGCTGCCTAATACGTATTAGCCTTAAGCCTCCCTGGCCAAGCAGAACCGACCACGATGTCTATCAAATTCCTGACATACGAGCACCGTTTCATGGGGGCACCGAAGGACAACGCTAGTAAAAAGATTCCAAATTCCGACAAAAGGCTTACGGCATTGATTTTGTTATAGCCTGATCCCTAGCAAGGTCTTTGGGACACTGATGTTAGTCGTGAAGCCTCGAGCGCTGCTGGCGCACTCATCAATACACACACACATAGGGCGTTCACAAGAATTTCATCTAATAACCGTCCCTGCAATATCTTTACTCCCCTCCCTCCCCTTCCATAAGTCTAACCGATGGTGTGCATAAATGCATCGGTATATTGTAATACCGCATATGCCACAGTAAGCATGGTCCGGATCCCGAGCACAAACTATCACTCGTGCCGGTCCGGCCCGGTCCGGCACAGTGGTACAGTCCTGTGAAGACTGGAAAAAAAAAGAAACAACAACCCACGAGGCCCCGAGTTATTATTGTATCTAGATTTTGACATTTTTCAATTCGGGATGCTGACTTGATGTCACTGTTTCCGTAGCGTAGTGGGCTCGGTGTTGTTCCCCTACCCCCTCTGTGAATTCGGGAGTGATGAGTGATGTAGTTCACGACCTTTGTAAGAATGATGCCTGCTTCTGCATACTGCAATAATTGAGCCTTTTTGGTTGAGATCCGGGTGTTGTGCTGTAGTGGTTCCGTTCATAAACGGATTGCAGTTGCTGTTGGATTTGGGGGGCCGGTGCTGAACTATAGTTTTACCAGCTAGCTGCCAAAGCGGTCCCTTTGAAGGGGTAAGGATGGTGTTGCATTTGATTAGGATAGCTTGTCAAGCTGGATCGAGTTTCTATAATATAGGGTTACGCTATGTAGCGGAGCGGAGCGCATGGGGTGAAGGTACAAAGGGTAACTAGCTCGGTTGAGAAGGAATGCAACGAACTCTGTGAACTCTGGATAAAGTTGCCTTCTTAGCCTTTGTCTGAGCCGTACAAATGGGCAAAGGTATTCCAGCTTTCTAGGTCAATACAAATGGGTTCAGTGAAACCCAGCACCGAGTACGGGTATATTAATCGGATAGGGCGGCGGGGCGGGTGCTCAACCTTTGGGGATACACTTCCAGGTTGTTTGGGTACCTGAGGTAAATCATTGAATTTCAGGCAAAGGGGCCAAAAATAGGAAGACACTTCTTTTGATATTTGTGCTCTATTGCCTTACAGAACTCATATCGGCCCGATGTTTTTGTTCAGCCTTGCCTCACTCATGTTTTATGAAGTGAGTAAATTGAGCCAAGGGATACAACTTCTGCTGAAGAGGGTAAATTTATGCGGTAACTCATTGAATAAAAGAAGGGAAAGGAAGGGAGACTGGTTACGTTTGAGATTTGGTGCGAATCATGAGTTATGATGCCACATTCAAGGGAGTTTATCGGCATAGTTGGAAGAAGCGTGCGGTCATATCTCATCACTCGGGTACCACAGTCTGGCCATAAAATGGCTGATAAGTGCTGGGTGTTAACAGTTAGCTCTTGACACCGAGCTTGGGGGCCCCGCGGTGACATAGGTGGGTTATCATAAATTAGGAGTGCTGTATCGTAGCGCACTTTTTGCTGTGCACTTATAGACTCTTTGGGTGGAAAGGACTGAGTTGGTATATGAAGGGGGTTATTTATCAAACAACTTTTCACCATTAATTTCTTTGCAAAATTACTGTACTCTCAAAATTTCAGGTATGAATAGTTGCTATTGGCATGAGGCATAAGGCCTCTTCGAGACTATAAGCTGTAGCGAGGTTCGGGATTTTTGCTGAAGTTATTAGAATTCTATCATTTGAAAAGGAGCTAGAGTGGGAGCGCTTTGGGAAGCTCAGAGGGGGAGGCAGTTAGGACGTTGTTCCCTTCCGATTATAGCCTTTTGGAGCCGCTTCACACAGCATTGAACAATTCGTAGGAGGGGATACATAGCAGCAGCAAACATCAACTAGGACATAGCCACTCTGGAGGGGCCAATGGCCTGGTCATCACAAAAAATGACTCGTGTTCTTGCCCTGTACCAGCACCCCTCACGGCCAGGCTGAAGGTCAAACACAATCCCCCGAATGGAGTTGTGACAAATGGGGGATAGTTTGGTGCGACGTCGCTCTTCTGTTGTGCACTCGTCAGTATATAGTGTGTGTGTGTGGGCAAATGTCTTGGGCTGCCAGCTAAAATGAACGACCCCTCTATTCGTCGTGTATCACTTACTCAAAATTCAGACCTCCATTCCAGAATACCGGTACTTGTATGCTGTTTTCGGAGGAAATTAGCATTTAATTTTTTTACAATTTTTTTCCTGTGCCGGGTCGGGTGATATCCCACCCCCCTTCTTTCCTCTATCTCTTTCCGCTTTTGCTTTATTCGCTGGTATGAGTCATTCTAATGTGCCCCTCGTTGAATCAGTTCTCCTACCTTACCGATCGTATGCCCGGCCTAGCGCATGGAATAGTCAGATTCGACCGCCCCCATCCAACCGTTGAACAATCCTGGGACCTTTGGGGAGCCAAGGTTCCAACCCCGCAGTTCCCATAAGGCAGGATTTCTTGATTCTCATGACTCCAGTGATGGATCACTCAGTGGTGTTTCATCATGAAATACTAAATGCTTTATAATAGTAGATACGTCCTCATTAGAGGGAAGGTTGTAAACATCGATAACTGATAGCTAACAGCAAGACCCCTGTATGCAAAGGAATCGCCGCAACCGGAATACAGGTGTTAGAAGAAGGTAGGTTTGGCGGCGAGCAAAGCAGAGTTTGGGGGATTAGGGGTCACAGATGCCCCCCAAGATCTTCTGAGACCTATCATATACATTGGGAAGCGTGTAAGAAGGGGGTATTATACTATGGTATGACGCCCACAATTTATAATACAGGTGTTCTAATTTAGGGGACCATGTCAGACCCCCCGAACCAGGACGCCACATGTATCCTAGCTACTCAAAGGTCTTGGGATACTAGCGAGTGATAACATGTGGATTGCAGGTGAAATGCGAGTATAGAGCATTTCGACTAAAAGAAAAGCATTAGTAACCGGGAAAATACAAGACCCAGCCCCACCATGCCCGGGAGATACCATGCGGACATCTTGCAAATTCCACAAGAAAATAATACAGAATTCTATGATCACCTTCTTGTCCTGCCCTGGTGGAGAGCTTTTTAGTCATTTGAGTTTGCAAACCTCCAAAGCCCCTAATCTCTCGAAAGCTTCGTCAGGCAAACACTAAAGCCCATGCCTAGCGGCGAACAATCGGTCATAGGCTCCTTTAGCTAGAGGATATAACTCACGAGAGTCATATAGGAATCATGTTGACCCCGCACCCCCAGCCCCCCACAATTATTATCTATCAGATATCCCGACTTCCATCGGGAGGAATAAAGAGTTCTTCGAGCTTCCATGCATCCACAGTTTCACAAGGAGACTATAGTGGAGCTTACGATCTCTTGTCGGGGGGGGATTTTCGTCATTCTAATTTGTGGAGAATTCCTCAGATGAAAGCCCACTGTCCACGTCCCGCGCCTAGTTCTCGATCCCCAAAGCCCTTGAGAGGAGATACCTTGAAAGTGTCGCGCAGGAGTGACTCTTAACTCCCACCCCCAGATGCCCACAACTCTCGCCTTCCGCGTCTCCCAAAGTTCGGCAGATGGGTTGGTGTCTTGGAGTACGTGTTTCCCCAGGAAGGGCTTGAGCCATGTGTCCTCTTGCATCTTGCTCCTGTCTTGCTCCTGTCTTCCTTCTAGATCTGTCTGTTCTACTGCTAACCAAGATGTAATCTTCCAAGAATTAATCTTAGGATACTACGACTTACGTCAACACTGTCTCCACTATGGCCTAATACTAATTCCTATGAGTCTACCTTTTATATCCTACACCCCGACAAAGAACCATCAGACATCCTGCTTGCATCCATGAAGCAGGAGGCTCTCCCGAGGCTTCGTGAAAACAGGTACGGTAGCTCCGTGTCGTGCTTGACACTTCCGTCACATATATATTGGCAATAGAAATAAATAAAACCCTCACACAACCCCGCTTGCCGCGGGGGCTTGTTCCCACCAAACCAAGGCGGGGTAAACAGTAACTGGAGTGAGTGTTACTAATAATAGCAATGAGGAAATTAGTAGATACGCCTTGTATTGTGGGTGTTCGGAGGCAGTGCTGCTATAGCACGCTCTCTAGATGCCACGAAGAGGGATGAAGAAAAGAACTATGTGAGCAAAAAAAAAGGCTTGAATGAGTATAATAGGAAAAAAGTGTGTGTTATGGAGGTGAGCAAGAGAGACTAATAAGGGAGGAGGGTGAGAAACCCCCGATAGGCTTTCCTTAAAATTTCCGAGGAATTTAATCACACGTGGCAAAATCTGGGGCTCACAACCTTAAGGCACAAGGGGAGGAGAGATGGTGGTTTAGGGCGATATCGTAAATATCAAGATGAAGCTATGACACCACTGCATAACTTTACTGTCGCTTATCAGACAGGAGGAAAGATGACAAACGGACCCCAGGATAAGGTATTATAGGATAGGAATGCGCGTATACCGGTATTTTCCAGAGCTTCCAAATAAAAACCCCCAGCTTCACCCTCCCTTCAATGACTCTCCACCTAGCCATCTCGCCATCTCCCCCCCAAGAATAAATTTGATCATCACAAACCCCTCCCGCCCCTACAGCATGCACAACAAATGTGCAACAAAATGACCGCACCTATCATGGGTAACGCAAGCAACCTCGCTATTTACCCAGACAAGAATCCAACTGATATCACAAAAAAAACTCACTGCAAGTATGGTAGTTGTGCCGATAGGCAAAGCGGTTTTTTACAGGCCACTTAAGATGTCCAGCGCAACCTTCAAAACCATTGTAAACCATCCATCCCTCCTCCTCCCCCTCATGGATGGCAAGGGAATTGAGTTGCACCTCGTGTGGATCCTCTTTAAAATTAACCTGATTGGGGCATGGAAGAGCGTAGGAAGCATCCAGTAACTACCTAACTTATCAAATTATACAGACATCACGAAGAATAACAAACAATATGGTAGCTCCTATATCCGCAGCTCGGACCATAAAGCTTAGGCGCAGGCCCATATGCCGGTATTCCACCCATGATAACTACCTAGCCCGTTCCTGGCAGGTGGCTAATGGAATAGCGAGGTGTCTTATTAGTGAGATTGTATGGGATTCTGAATCAGATAGTAAAGGGATATATGAGCAACCTCATCTACCCAGGTATTTCAGCCTACCCGCACTCCAAGAGGTTAGTGTGTCTAATCAAGTGCCGAATCAGAGATTTTTCGAGCACTTTTCTTCCAACGTTTTTTTGGACCAAGGACAGATCGCTACCAACCATATATCTCCTAGAATAATGCAAAGTAAATCCTATTTTAAATATCTCATTATCTCCGCAGATGGTTTTCTCTACGCTCTTCATCGCACTTTCAGGAACAGGTAACCTGTTAGAGAAGGGCAGTCAGCACCTAAATTATACAGAGATCGTCGTTCTGTCCCGAGGTCTTTGACACACCGCTCACTGCCCAGTTCTACCAGTCGTCCCTTCCGAGACAGTACTATACAGCCACTTAGCAAACGCCACTTAAAAACGGAATTTTCCTTACCTTAGTACAAGACCCTCCCCCATAGAACCTCATTGCGCAGTAAACTACCTCCTGGGCCACAGTAATCTGCGTCAAAAAGAAATTCACTTTCACGAAAGCTCCTGCCGAGTGAGCCTGCGTTCTCTACAAACAGGATTTTCTACTCGTAGCATTGCTCCCTCCCTCCCTCCCTGCATCCCCCACACCCTGACCAAAACCCGACCAATCACGATCCCACAAAGCTGCATGCATACGGCTGTTGCCTAGTTATACGGATAACTCCAGTAAGAGTACAAGTATACGGTGTCCTCAATGGCCCCTTCGCCCTATGTGTCCGTGAGTGGGGGACTACAGACAAGGCCGAATGGACAAACATATAACCTGTTACACCCCCGAAAAGCAAAATACGGCCGTCGTTAGTCAGGGCAGGAAGAACATGCCTCATGACGCAAGACATTATTATCCGGTAACGGGAGGAAGGGTTCGGCGCGGGAGTGCCAATGACTCCGAGAATTGTGAGAGCACGGGATACTATTGGGGGACTGCAAGAACGGACTCCGTCTGATACGGGTTTGTCTGCATATCCCTCCGGTGGGTTCTTGGGTGGGGGGGGGGGGTATATCAAACTCGATTTCTTCTGTTGGTACTCGACAGAAAGAGTTTCGCTAAAGGTCTTGGACTCATCGGCTATCTATCACCGAAGCTTTCATCCTATCATACCGTTTAGCTATCCGTTTAGTAGAAGCAGCTGTCAAAAATGTGGCACACCGAGCCATCTTGTGGAGTCACTCGTTTGTCATCAAGATGGTCGACTATCGTAGATGAATGGTCACTGATGAAACACGTTGGTAAGATGTCGATTGATGTCTCCTACTATTACTCCCATAATTCTAGGGTCATATAGCACGGTATATATTATAACGTGGTATCATCACGATTATCTAAGAGTCCCACTTGTCCCGTCCGCCTTTGCCAAGATAGCGAGGCCCAACTACCGTATGCCCTCCAAGTTGAGATACTGGCAAGCTAGAAAATAAGGCCAGGTTGCCCCCCCGCAATCCAATCCGGTCGAGCATACCTGCTCAAGGATGCGAGCGGACAATAAATAAGTAGTAGTCAGCCGAACTCTGGCGTTTTCAATAGAGAAGAAGAAAAAAACCCCCTATTCAATCAGCGGAATACAAATGTACTTTTAACGTATCATACTACAGGATCAACTTAAGCAGCACCAAGACCACACCCTCTTGCATTTCAACCTCATATGCTCGGGAGCCTATCATACTATGCCATACACTGATAGAACAAAACCGTAGTTTCATCCTATCCACATCTCTCCAACCCTTCAGTTCCCAACCCTCCCCCCCCGAATGGTCCCAAAAGCAGGAGGCCCAGTAATATCCATATACCCTCCCCATAAACTCAATAACCACTCGAAACCGAAACCGCTTCTATTTTTCAAATCACTCTGCTTCAAGCTTTGGGATAATGGGGTAAGACAGAAACAGTGTGGCAGGTTCGCAGGTAGGTAGGCAGGTAAGAAGAGAAGTGTAAGTATGCGATGATGCTCTTTATCACTAACTTATGTAAGTTCAAAATTAGCCCGGGGTTTGAAGGTCTACTACCAACAGCCGGTATCTTTCCCCCTCAATGACTGTGTGGTAGTCGGTAGCTTGTTTCACATAGCACACTAACTTTTATTTTATTTTATTCTTTACGGAAGAGGAGAATAGGAGACAGTTACGGGGTATGACTGAGCTATTCAGGGTATTTACAATAAAAAGCGCTTACTCGAGTAATAAACTCCACATCTCATTGGGAGTTGATGTCCTCTCAATCATTGTAGGCTGTATGGAGTGCCCTGGCCAGCTCCTTCATAGCGAGTATACACTTATACCTTGTCGCCCTTTACGTTGAATATATGTTAGGCTATTTCTATCGCAGTTGACAGAAATGTTAAACAGTTAGCCAAGAAAGTCTTATTCTTTACGTTCCCGGTGTGTCCCTGAGGTCTCCCCAGAGCTTCCCCACCACCCCGTAGCTAACCCCTCAATGCCAAACTCTATATTGACCATTTACACACCTTTAAGCAACACAAGAACCTAAGCCGATCCAAGGGGCACAAGGATCACCCATCACCCGAATACCTGGGCTACCGGAGAGAGAAGAAGCACGTGACCCCCGCTTCCCAGCTTCTTCTCCTCGGGTGATAATTCATGACTCGAATAACACAGCATCCCCCCCCCGACACATCCGAATAATAATCCACAAACAGTACGGTAGTTTATTTAACTCCTTCGGGAACACAGAGCCATCTGGAGTAAGTGCGCTAGTCGAATGTCATAAGGCTCCTATCCTAACTCTGGGTTGCCATGGACTGGACTAGGCTAAGAGGGAAACGGAAACGAGTATCATACGCTTGAACTTTTAAAAATTTGATGAGAATAAGTTACCGCTGTCTTACCACCACCCACCAGCCCTCTGAAATCACCAGAGCGCGTAAGACGCAGTCAGGGTACACGGGAAGCAGTGGAGGTGGTGCAGTCTCCCTTCGACATCTTCGGAAGGGCCTTGTAATATCGTCGTCTGCATCCAACTTGTGGAGGAGTAAGTATCACCTAGACAGTGGCTGGAGCTCCGCTCCGGGTTCGAAGCTCTGAAGAAAGGAATGTGGTTCGCGATGGGGGGCTTTAAAGAGAGAGAGAGGTAGATCAAGTGGGGGGGGGCGTTCTTGGAATTAGGGTTTTTTTTTGTGGTGGTTGGTGATGGATGATAGATAGCTCAGCGCACCAAAGTCCAAAGTCAACCATCCCCAGAGAAGAGCGGGGATAAGTTGGGCTACTCTAGCTTTGTTGTTTTTAGTTGAATGAGGTCCGTCGAGGTCTTAGCGTCCTAGAACTGAGCTCCCCCCCCCTAGCGGGCCTTGGATTAGCTATCTTATTCCATAACCCCTCCGTGTTCCATTGACCTGCCCTCTTAGAGCCTCAGCAACAGTCACCTATAACCTCAGCTTTTTCTATTTTGGGGTTGGATGGGGGTAGCTGAGTTAAGCAGTAGCCGGACTGTAATCTGGGCAACAGTAGTAATACAAGACGAAAGCAGGTCATTCATTATCGCCTTTGCGCTGTTACCGAACTTGCGGTCATAGGTGGATCCGCCATCCGAGAACACGGCCACAGTATGTGTCATTGGGAAGGGGCGAAAGACAGGGTGGATGAGTAAGTGAGCCTTGCTGGCGATGCTAGGAGGTAAAACAATGATTGGAAGGAAGGCTTCGCAGAGAGAAGTGAATGTAACAAGTATGACGCACAGGGGATATAGTTGCACCTGAGGAGAACAGTACGAAAAGGTTGAAGAGCAAAGCGAGGAAGGAAAGGAAGGAAGGAAATATTTGTAAGGAAAAAACTAGAATGTTAGCACTCTCCAGTGGGCAAACGTCCACTTACGTCCATGTGTGCCCGTTACGCCTGACACTCCGGGCAGTTATTCACTTACGTCCAACGAGCCTATCTGGCAGACCGGGGAGTGATATTTCGTGAGGGAGGGAGGGTGGAGTGATTGCACGATGCTGGTATATAGAATAATGATAGCGTAAAATTATCGGAATGACATTGCCTGTGACGATAAGGGGGAAGGGGGAAGGGGGAAGTGAAAATGAGTATAGTAAGGGAACAGGACGGGGTATTTCTACTAACTTGGTAGGGAAAGAAAAAAAAGAATTATCATAGGCGGTGTTTGCGAGGATCGCAAAATACATCACCTGTACACATTTAGAGAGATGGTCAGAAGCCTGTAGAAAACACGGTGGATAGAATACAGCACGACGGGAGTAGTGAACTTTGCGAGAGAATCACCACAAACGCCGCTGATACACCCCGTGAATACTACTACTCCTCCCTCCCCCTAGACATATACCGGTATGGCACCAAAAAAAAACCCCCCTACACACCCCAAAAATTTCAACAAATGTATATAAAATGGAAGGACCTACAGAAAAATCCCCGTAAAACCTCCATCCCACCCAATCCAAACGCACTCCAACCCATCCCAATCCCCAAAGAAAAACCCTGCCAATGTACAAGAATATCGCGCGACTATACAAGACCCTTTTCTCTAACACAAGAGATTACAAACAGAAAAAGGGAAGGAAAAAAAAAAAAGGCAGCGACAAATAAGGATATAAGAAAGGGATATAAGGAGGAAGGGAAAAAACGACTACGTTACTCCGATGATTAGATTTAAAACCACCGATTACGCCCGCCCCGGTCCCATGAGTGAAAGGCAGATAGAATAAAATAAGCAAGGAAGTAGACCGCCCGTGGAAGAAACGCTGACCAGGAGTAGAAAGACCCAAACCAGATGAAAGAGGGGAGGTATAAAATCGGTGGGGCGCTACGGATGCCGCCAAACCAAAACCGAGAAAAACAAGCAGAAGAAAGGAGAAATAAGCCTACTAAGACTCCACCAAAATTTCCTCCTTCTTCGCTCCCTCCATCTTCTCAATCCAATTCCCTTCTCTCTCCCTCCTCTGAGCACGCTTCCTAACCAACCTCGTCACTGCCCCCTCAATAGCCTCGATGTGCACACTGAGCGGAATCTGGGCTCCCCTAGATTTATCTCTAGCCCCACTCACGCCCGCATTCCCTCCATCCACCAACAATGGTTCTGCCACCCTCCTCCTCAAAAGCTCCAAATCTGCCGTCATACGATCTAACTCTAACACCGTACTCTCCACGTACCCTCTAGCTTGCTCCTCATAACTCCCAATAACAGCGAGGAGCTGTGCGTTCTCGCGAAAGTTCTTGCGCTGGGCGGCGTTACCACCGAAACGTGTCCACAAGGAAGAAAGCACGAGTGCTTCTTCCTTTTTGATGTCAACTACTTCGCGCACGATCTCGTCGTAGATTGGTTTATGCTGCTCCGTTAGTGCCGTTAATGAGGTGAAGATTGTTTCGCCGTCCGAGACGAGCAGACGGAGGTTCGATTCGAGCACCTCGGCGGCTTTGTTGAAGGTTTCGGAGATGCGCGCGTGTGTCTGGGGGTCTGTCGGATCGGGGGTTGGTGTAGAAGCTAAGAGGGATGTTACTGGGCTTAGGAGCTTTGTGAGGAAGGACTGGTGGTGAGATTGGTGCTGAATTGTGGTTAGTTCCCGGAGGGCGTATTGGTTTATTGAGAGGAGTCTGGGTTTTACTGTTAACGGTGATAGGTGTCGGGAGGGAGGGTGGTATATTTACTGGTCTAGAACTCCACCGACCTTACTTCCAAACCCCTGTAAAGCTCTCACATTCCCCTTCGCATCTTTAGCAAAAACGTCTAGACGTTCAGCAAGGGTCTCCTTGCACTTTAATTCGGAGTATCGGACGACGGTGCTCAGATCGCTGACGGCCATCTCGCTCTGCTTCATCACCCTGGCTAAAGCGCTACCACCGGCTGCGGAGTCCACAATCTTCTCGAACGACGATTCTATGTTCATTAAGGTCGGAAAGTCTGCATATGAGGCATGTCGGAATGAGGAATTGCTATAGGATATTGGGAACGGTCCGGACTGTGAGGCGGCATTTAGATTTTGCATCAGTATTGATACTAATACGCCAAAGAAGCCGAGGAATATCAGAGTGACGAGGGGCCGCTTGAATGAGCGGAGTATCAGGTCAAGTTGGGAGGCGAATTCATTGGCATACACCGAAGCAATACTATCCGGCTTCCTCTGCACGGATCCAGGCTGCGAAGAGTGGTGACTTGATTCTGTCAATATAGGATCTAAGGAAGAATGGAATAAAATGTTAGTGTTCATCCAATCAAATAAAACAAGAAAATAAAATAAAATAAACAACGCGAAATCAAACCAATGACATCAGAGGGGCAAAGCTAAGATGAGGCTAAGATACGCGATAAGAAGAACCCTTACCAATCCTCCAACCCCTCGGTTCGAATTCTCTCGCAAAGCTCGGAATCCCACTACATGAGCTACCACCGATAGAAACGTCGCTAGAAGAACTTCTATAATGCCCACCTGATGATGCGCTGACCATCTGTCCGCGCGCGCCGAATCTACTCTCGTATATCCCACCCTGGCCCCTATACGGAGAGGGCGACGGCCCCGGAGGCGGTAACTCCTGTTCGTACCGCCGGGCCATCATGAATTCCTCCCCTCTCTGCACCTGCGGCTGCGGAGGGGGAGGTGGAACAGGCGCATTCTGACCGCCGTATGGATAATATCTAAGTAATTGCGGTGTTATTGGATACGGTAGGTCAGCATTTGGACGAAAGGCGGATGTGGGCGTCGGATGAAATATATCGCGACGCTGATCCCGGTGCCATTGTTTGTGTCGTTCCGAAGAAGACACTGGGTCGTAACCTGATAGTACCTCGAATGAATTCTCCGTTCCTGCCGTCGAGGGTGCGCGGTTTGTCGACCCAAAGGAAGACGGGGGTATAGTGGAAGGCGGAGTCAGAGAGGGGACGGTCGGCGCAGGGGTATACGATGGCTCAGACGGATCAGGCGAGGGCAGCTGCGGTGAAGTCTCCCTTGCAGGAGATACGTGCCGTGAAGAAGGTAGACGTGGGAGTGTAAGACCAAGATCGCGCTCGGGCGATAATCTGTCGTCCATCGTCCTTTCCGGCGAAAGGCGCGTAGGTGAAGAATATCGGTTATTATTCGGATCCATTATTGGTGGAGGCAATGCCAAGTTACCCGTGGAGGCGTTGTTATGGTTGCTGAGAGCGAGCTCGTTTGTCACTCGCATGGCTAGGCTGCTCTGCTGAATGTACTCCTCGACCGAGACGCCCTCAGGTTTGCTGTTGGCGATGGTTACTCCGTCACTGCCGTCATTCATCGCTGTATGGTAGGCAGGATTGTATCCAGGGCGCCTTAATGTCGCGTAAGAGCTATGGTCGATCGACGAGGTTGTTGAGGTTAGAGATACAGCGATGGTGTTGGAGGGGTGTGGTGGAGATGGAGGTGGAGGTGGAGGTGGTAGCGGTGGCAGCGGTGGCAGCGGTGGTTGTACTTCGAACGGCGGGGGGGGGGGGGGGGGCTGGGTCTGGGATTCTTTAAGA
>Ga0307509_10000340_pt1 | contig 77655 bp, 57 predicted proteins | sample 10_EM_MG_FD_202245 | JGI IMG/M metagenome (GOLD analysis project Ga0307509, IMG submission 202245) | Populus trichocarpa ectomycorrhiza microbial communities from riparian zone in the Pacific Northwest, United States - 10_EM | ecosystem: Host-associated > Plants > Roots > Unclassified | place...
GCCCGGACGAAACGAGCCCGGGCGGAAGCACCCAGAACTGGAGTTTACGTTATAAGCGCCTGGAACGTCCGGGGGACGGGGCGAACAGGATGCAACAGGGCGCAGGGCAGTTTTTTTGCTGATGTCACCGGGGGAGCTTGGATGTCAATTTATCACATTGGATAGTGGAGTAGATTAAATGATGGACTGCATAGCTTGTATAGACGAAACTGCTACTGGGCCAGTGAGTCCACCGTTAGGCGGGAGCCTATCTCAAAGTCTTACAAGATAACTCAGGCCGATAATCTTAATCGTAGACGGAGATTGTCTAGGAAGGCTCAATGTCTCAAAAATAGAGGTAGGTAAAGTGATAAAGATTTTTCTAGCGTAAAAGCTTATATTGATAAGATCTCTTCTCTGTTGCTTGATATCATTCAAAAAACTCGGGAGGCACCTCGATATTTATATGCGGCGTCGGGGTGGTAGCGGACTATATCTGGTTCCTATACTAACTAAGTCTCTGCTAACAACTCCAGCTTCTTTTAAGAAGTGCCAACACCTTTTGACCCTGACAATTCTGTTATCTCACTTCGACTTCCGAATCGGAACACCATGAAATTAACTGACGGTGCTCCCACACATCAGTTCATTGGTTACGATCCATCTTCGTCGGCATGGAGTCTTGCTTTCCATTTGCATACTCAGAATGGTCTCCATGATCGAACCAACAAAGGGGCCAGCTTTGTTATCGAACCTCTCAGCATTGCAGACATATTCTGCAACCGACATCTGCGAGGCATAAGATAGACTTGTTATGATAATCGCACCAATAGCTATTATCCCTCCATAGTCATATCGTTATCGTATGGTTCCGTCAGTATCGGAAAATACTATTGACGTGTGTGAGCGCAGGTATATCTGATTTCTCAAACTACCTCATCGAACAACACCATTCACTTCTGTGACTTTCATCGCGAGAGCGTGGAGTATAGAATGTGTTGCTTAACCATTGTCCGTAAAAGCGTCCTGTTACTTAGTGACCACTTTCGCGACTCTCGTCTTTAGTACTCGGTAACCTTATGCGACGTTGACCGATTTGGCTCGAACCACTTGCATAAGCTCGCCAAAGGTCCTGTCTCGGTCACCCTTGCAGGGCGACCCAATCGGTGTGTGGGTTAGGCCGCACCATCGGATGGAAGTTCTGCGTCTTATCTTGTTCCTTTCAAAGGTAAAAGTATTGCGTAATAACTTTGCCGGTGATGAGAATCAAACATGTGACCTTCGGCAATAATGCCTTTGTCACTTCTGCATATGCTACGAGAGGGGGGTGTTGGCTGGTCCTTTTGAACTCAGAATCCTAAGGTAGGGTAACTATAGGTCTTTATTCACTAATGGAAAGCTAAGCCTTCCGGTATGCCTAACATCCACCACCTAGGTATTAACTCCGGTTGTTGTCATAACAGTTAGCCACTGGTATGACTTCCATAGGAAGAGTTTTTCCACCTGCGGTTGTATTGGAGACGCATTGCAGAAACTCATATCCTGTTGACGGAGTTAAGTGTACCGGAGTTAGTCCGACACTTCCGGCAGGATAAATCCTGATGGAGGGTAGACCTCGGACAAACTCTGAGCAGGACAGGGTGCTCACACAAGGCCGGAAGTAGTGGCAAACGCAAAAGGCTTAAATCTGATATCTACTTAAGTTTAAGCGTTTGGCATACTACTTCGACAACCAACTTTTCCTCGAGAGAACTAAATTGAGTGAAGCTTCCAGCTTAACTATATTAAGTTTTACTGTTGATTCTTTTGAATTATTTTACCTCATCTTTGTCTTTTACTTTGAGTGTTGGGTGCGGTCGCAACCTCAGAGTTCACCTCTCTACAGGGTGCCCCCGTTACAAGTTGGTTATGAAAGTAAAATGCCAAACGCTTAAACTTAAGTAAATATGAGATTTAAACCTTTGACATTCACCTCTACTCCGAACTTGTACGAGCACCCTGCCCTGCTCAGGACTTGTCCGAGGTCTACCCTCCATCAGCAATTATCCTGCTGAAAGTATCGGACCTGCTCAGGTACGCTAAACTCTGTCAATAGGATATGAGTTCCTACGATACATGTCCAATCCAACCGCAGGGGGAAAAACTCTTCCTATTGAAGTCATACCAGTGGCTAACTGTTATAACAACAGCCGGAGTCAATACCTAGGTGGTGGACTCACTGGCCCAGTAGTAGTTTTGTCTATACAAGCTATGCAGTCCATTATTTAATCTATGCGACTATCCAAATGTGATAATTTGACATAGAAGCACCCCCGGGGAGAGGTAGCAGCTGGTTGGCTAGCTGGGCGCGACCCATAGCCATCCTCTTAGGACATACTCTACCGTGATAGGACTCATACCTCTAGAGTCCATTGACAACTCATAGTAATGCTACAAATCAAGAGGAGAAGGCCCAGGCTGGTTACTGAGGTATTTGTCTTGCAATCACCCAGGCCTCTTAAGACTACCTAAGTACCACTAGAAAGACTACCCTGCTACCCGTAGGCTAAAATAGACTCCGAGGTGTCCGAGGGACCATATATGGGTGACCCTCATTTAGGCAGTTACCCATACTCCCCTTTTATATCCTGCAAACAACATTCAGTCCGACAGACGGCCACGACCTATACAGTGTTACAGCAGCTGCTCCAATGACCTCTTTTTACTAGCAAATGAATAACTACACAGCCGTCTGCCTATGACACGCCATCCCAACGCTGGGGCCAGAGGGGGGTGATAGCAAAACCCGCCCAAGTTCAATAGCATGTTCCGGACTCCTCAGTAGGGTAACTGGGTCCCATAGGCATAATGGCCAAATTCCTAAGTTAGGGTAACTTTGCCCTATTATGCTTTAAACCGCTTCGGAAGTCCTCCCGTCAACACTAAATATTGTCTCGGAGGCCTGTGTAACCTTCCCATAAATTCCTTGACTTTATGCGAACTTACTCCTGAAAGGTTACCCTGCCTTATAGAGTACCCAAGGTTTTTCTACTGTTCCCTAGGCCTTGTCCTGGATTAACCAGCTATTTGTATACGTGACCATACACCTCTGGTTACCTCTTGGTATACCATTTGGCCTAAGGTGATAGTCATTTTTGCTACCTATCATGGGGCCATTACATTTGTACATAGTTTTTCATCTCTATTTTGACAACTATTGCTCTAGGCAATTCATATAAACAAAATTAAAACTAGTTTTGTAACAATCCTACTCTGGTGGAGTTTAGTTTATGCAACAGGTAACAAACCGCGAGACTATTCTTCTTTCTGAGATTACTTATAATCTCTTCTTTCCTTCTTAGACTTATCTTATTGTCTTCGTATCTCACACGAATGTCTTATTGGGGAGACATGGTGAGGGAACTTCTTCTTATCGTAATCTCTTCTCACATGAGTGAGATGTGAGACTATCGTTGTCTTAACAAGGTCGTAGTTGCTCTGATGCTTTAAGAGCTAGGTTGCTTGCATATATGTGAGAGGTACAGGTAAAGGTAAAGGTAACGGTAAAGTTATATTGTAAGAAAGTACTTAGATAGTAGCGTGAAGAGCTCTAACTACTGTGACCGAGTCTACCCTTTATAAAGACTCTTCACGCCAACAACCCTAACCCTGGTGACTCATAACTCGAGTCACACGGTCCTATGACTCATAATGAGTCATGCCCTAAATCCATCAAATGACTCCTATGAGTCACTGCGCAACATGCCGCAAACCAATCATAAAACATAAAACATATCAGATGTGCAAAGTGCGTCACCTGCGTGGAACTCGTGAGTCATAATATAAGTCACGCGCCAGAGTCATTACATCATTATGACTCACAACCATGAGTCATAGAAACATCAACCAATCATAATATAATGATGACACGCAAGTCCGAGTCATGTAAGAACTATGAGTCAACTGACTGCATAGCGTGAAACATAAACATACCTTATGACTAATAACTATTAGTCATGTGAAATCTGCTTTACTTAGTCACGATTTGTGACAAGTTTACTCTGAATATTTAAGACTTCTACTATCTTTCTATCTATTTTAGAATGTCCTTCTTGAAAGTTTTTCAATTTTTATATCGTTTGGAAAGAGGGCAATTATTTTTTCAGATAGGCAATCTTAAAACCACTATACCAGAGCAGCAATTTTTACCCAAGAAATAAAAACTATATTTTCTGATTTTCTATATCTTAAGGTACATGTATCTAAAATTTCAAACTAATACCTCTCTTATTCATGGAAATAATCAAATGTAGCTTTGATTTTTCACTGGTTTCTAAGGGTGAGCCGGATCCCTGTTGTGAGCTGCTTCCCTGCAAATCACATTAACTCCCCGCAATGTTCTACTGCATCCTGAATTTCCATCTGTAATGCCCACCCTGTGTATTTTGAGTTTGATAGACCAGGATATTGTCTCTCAAATAATGACTTAACCTGTGCCTATACCGTCTCTATTGGATTCCTATTAGGAGAATATGGAGGCCATTTAACCATTTTTACCTTCCATCCAGAAATCCCTCACGCCTCTATTTGGCTCAGCCAGTTCTTCACCAATGTGCCACGATGGGTGTCAGCCACATCTTGCATAGTGTAAACAGTAGTGCTACAAGGAAACTGCCAGACAATATCAGGAAGCCACCTTTTTACCAATCATAGATACTTCAAAGGTGAAGCACCCCTTGTTCTTGCTCCTGGATCACGATATACCCTCATTAGAGGCCTAATCTTCCTTCCAGAGAATCGGCCCCAGATGTGGGCACTAACTTTTCCTTTGCTGGTTTTGGCTTTGGGATAGACTCTGTTTGGTGTATATTTCTGCTGGCCTTTCTTCCAACGAGCTGGTATTTTTGGTCCTGGTCTGAAGACCCATATTTGGCTGCGGGATGTGCCAGCCATTCTTCTCACATACATTTTATCACTCCATATCCAATGTAACCAATCATCGATACTCAAGTTTCTATGCTTTCAGGCAAAAGCCAACTGTTTTCTTGTATCCTCTGCCTATAGCTCAGTCTGGGATGCAGCCATCCACTTCTTCATATCCATTTCCTTGAAGCGGCAGTGAAGTGTCGAGCTAGAAAGCGGTTTATCGCCCCAGGAGAGGATTGAGTTTGTCAAGGGATATTTGCGGGTTCATGGTCACAGCATCACATATCTTCAAATTAAATATTATTAACAAGCGACCTCATTTTCCTATTTACTAGTGGGCTTCTACTTACAGCATCATCCTGCTCTGTAGTTGTTTTCCTCTTTCGTCCTCTTGTCTCCTGTCAGGCTGGGATGATCAGAAGTGACTTCTCAGGGTCAGAGAATGTGTACTTTGAGATTGTAGCCTTAGCGGCACCCGTCTCTGCTCTAATTTGATTTATCGACATTCCCACATCCCGGAGACCTACTAAATAGCCTTGCTCCCAGAGGGAAAGGGTGCTGCTGCGGGGGTTGGTAATTTGCCGTACCATTTTCAACTTGAAGTTCATCTGGTTGCGATGGAAGGAAATATTTTTATCGATTTTCAGCAGGGGTACATGGTTGTTACCTAAAGGGGTTCGCGTTATTTTGACACCGCGCGGTAGGTGGTTCCCAGAGTGAAATCTAAATTAGTCATCCTGATCCTCCATCCCGATTCCGATTCTGTAACCGAGTGACACAACTACGGTACCCGAGTACTACTTGTAGAGTACAAGCTCTCTAACTTATGCCACAGCTTCAAGGCCAGTGAGTTGAATCCCAGCATAAGTGGCTTGGGTTTTATGCCTGACTTTCGCTACATTAATGAGGAGAGCAGAGATCTATTCAATAACGTCTTCGACGCCATAGCCAGCGCCCGGCAGAGCGAGCTATCCACCCAAATCCTAGCCACAATTTAAATCTGGACTGAGGCTTAACCAATTACCATTGCCTAAACTTGCAGACGGGCACGCTATGGCGTGCAAGACGTTAAGTCTATCAAAAGATGAATCGATCAAGCCGAACGTGACCTGTAGATTATTCATCCATTTGGTTTATAAAGATGAACCCTCGCCAATAGAAGGAGCATTCCCGGTCATAGTTCTAGTATAGGTTTAGGGGACACTGAAGGGCGTCCCGGTTAGAGCTGCCCTCGCCGCAAGCGCTATGATACTGTCTCGCAAGCGAAAAACAAGCCAAGAGGCGAAGGAATCGCTCTTTAGTCGTGATGTTCAAAGAGGTTTCTTGCCCTATTATATAGCCCTGCCGGATAGTTAAATGTGGGGAAATGACGAAAAGCATGACCCCATGCATTGATTCATGCTGTGTACTGTACTCGTACAGTACCACCACACCCACACACATTTAGGCTCCAGCCTTCCTTATCATCAGCACTCCGTTCATGCTTCTAGTACCACGGTACTAGTCTTCTACCGCCTATGCAGTACGAACTTTACTAGCTTTTAACAATTTCCACAAGAATCCTCGCCCTATCATACACCACATTTCTCTATTAAAAAACATAAAAAACAGTACTGTACATTATACAGTTCATCTATCGTCCTGAAATGAGAACAGGAAGGAGCGGAGGAAGAAAAAAGCTATACAGGAAATAAAAAGACAGAAGAATTTAAATGGAGGAAGAAAGAACTAAAGAGGATGGTGAAATCTGCAAGCTATGTATAAACTCGACCTTCTCAAAAATGAAAATTTCACTGGAACCAAACTCTACGAGACTTTGTGGACGGAAACTCATAACTCCTCATCCGGCCGCCAAAGGAAATAGCCAATAGGAGCGAGACGGCGTGGCATGTATCTGCATTCCCAGCGTGTGGGATTACCCCCGCGGACATGGCAATGTCCAGGTGAATCGCAGGGGGTGAAATGCCCGGAAAAGGAAGGGACAGCAGGTATTCCCAGGAGGCAGTGTCTCCTAGGGTTTAAACGGTACCGGGGGCTACCAGGTTGCGAGACTGGAGCAGCCCTACTATCCTGTCATATCCTTTGAAAGTGGCATACGAGAGCGGTGTTGAACCCCAATTATTTGGTTTGTCGGAGTCGACGTCTTCTCGTTCAAGTAGTATTTTTACCACTCCCTCATGTCCATTCAAAATGGCATTGAAGAGCGGTGTTTGGCCGTTCTTGTCTGGTTTGTCGGGGTTGACCTCTTCACGTCCGAGGAGTATTTTAACAACTTCCTCATGTCCATTATACGAAGCCCAAGAAAGTGGTGTACGACCCGAATAGCCTCCCTCGTTGATATCGCAACCTCTCACTTCTATTAAAGCAGCTACCAGTTCAAAAATCCCAAAGAAGGATGCGCAGTGTAGCCCACTAAGTAGAACACAAGTACCGTAGCCCTTGTAATACAGGTTTGCATGCGCAAGCAGTAATTTGGTCGATACCTCGCTATAATCCTCCTTTAACAGCTCCAGCGCAAGTGATCTCCCGTAGTCTGAGAGGTCTCTTTTCGCATGAACTCCCCAGTGTACAGAACAATATTCTAGGAAGGGTGCGTTCTGAACATCAGGAGAATGGGTAGTCGAAAGTGCCTTGACCTGTTTGGAATTCAGATAGGTCAAGCAGATTTCGGCCATTGCCGAGTGAGGTTTGATGAATAATTCAAGATGAGCCGAAAGATACTCCTGCAGGGTAAAGTGGATCAATCGCACTGTCGATGCCTCCTTATCCACTGTAATAAGCCCTTGACAGCAGTTCACTAATGTCGACATCGAAGGAATGTTGCCATCATCGAAATCCGTGGAGCCTAGCTGGACTGCTAAGGCATGGCAGAGCTCATCCGCTTGTAACGGCCGTTCCGCATGGCTGACCCACATTAAGGCTGCAATCCCAAGTCTCGATTTGTCCCCATCTTGCGCTTTAATCCGCTGGATCGTCGCACCGTAAACATCTCCCAATTCCAACCCACTTGTTATCTTGCTTAGTTTTTCCCGTCTTCGGGAGATTGTGGATTCATGTAGGATTCCATCGATACTTAAGGAGACTAGCAGAAACCTAGATGCATATCTATTAGCGGATTTGGGGAGGAGGGATTCCTAGTATTACTGCCTACTTACATCTCCGACATATTTTCAGGAATCTTCTCCAAAATGTCTGCCTCTAGACTTTCATTCATGGCATCCGGAGTCTCATCCTCGTCTAGCCTAAGACGAAGGTATTCCATGATATCCTTTGTGCTTGGCCCTACCGACAAACTTATCACTCGTCCTGCGAGCCGCTTTTCGACCTCACACCGAACATGAGGCCTTCCGATGATGAAAATTCGCGTGCACGGGGATGCTTCGAGGATTTGTTTGAGTGAATTAAGAAGCTTGACTCGATGCGCCGCCGCACATTCGTCCAAGGCGTCAATGCATATAAATGTGCGTAGTGAGGACGCGACGGTCTCTAGCATCTTCACGATATCCGGGAGTTGCGGTCCCCGTCCACCAATAACCTTTTTCTGCTCTTGAAAGGCCTGTGATATTTCGTCTGGAATCCTTTCCATCCCACCGACGACCTGTTTCAGCAATGAACCCAACATACTGGTCGGAGGCTGCTCCTTTCGCGCTGCGAAGTCGAAATAAAAACACGCAACGGCTGTGTTTTGTCCTCTAGCCTGATCGCACAACTTGTCCACCACCAGCGAACTGACATTGTGGCCTGTTAGCACTGACTCCATTTCACCCCTCCCCGGATAATAGTTCTTTTTACCTTATAAAAGTCTTTCCGACCCCGGGACCTCCATAACCAAACAAGACTGCCTTACTACCTTCACCTTCATCACTCAAGTCATGCCAGCTTCTGAATTCTTGGGCTTGCAGGAGCCATTCACCGATATTCTCGACTCGACGCTCTTGGATGTCCCGATGGCGTAACTTGGGCTCCAGGGGTGATAACCAGGCCAAGAGTTGAGACCGGTCATCGGCAGCATAGTTATTTTGCACATTCTGCACATTCTGCACATTCTGAACATTCTGAACATTCTGTACATTAAAAGAGTTCCTATTATTGGAGAAGGCGCTATTATCGATGGTATATTGAGACATCTTCCGCTTTTGCTGCTCGTACTGTTGTAGAGGAGGAGTTATTGAGTATGGTCGGTTGATGATATTGTTGGGAGCTGGGGGAAAGCGGGGCCTTGTTAAAGAAAAGCGGGGGTCTTCGGGGATTAAGGCAGCGTTGCACATATCACTTTATGGAACACCAAAGAAAAGCGTGGCGCCATACCAACGGCGATTCACAAGTAACCCCGGCGAGTCGGTCGTAGAGCAAGCCCGGAACCATACCTAAATTATACCAAGCTTAATGGCCGAAATTACAAAAAACAATTTTTGGTCGATGCCACAAATATCATCGCGAGTGATGATAGCGAGAGATTCAGCGGACCTACGCGGCTTTCCCTCTCTATAGCTGGAAGTTCACCTACATATACAGTACTGTACATGGTCACTACACTTAAGAATAAAAGCCATCATTTCTCTCATCCAAGACCCAGTGTCCCAGGTAAATCACGGGCACCTTGCGCCACGGGAACGATGTTTGGTCAGTTATGAAACTTCGATAACGTAGCGCCCTTCAAGCAGCCCCATGATCCCACCCGATACCGTACCCGGGAGCACCTATATCACACCAATATCCTTCCCAAGCCCTGCAGGATCAATTAAACTTGAAGAAAAACGGTTTATATCCTTAGCAGCACAAAGAGCCCCGTCCTATGTGTCCAAGTATTCAGAAGCCCATCCTCACGAAGACGGAATTTTCTATAGCGGCACGATCTCGGCGATAGAAGCCGTCGGAACCCGCCCCCCTCACCCCCCGTCTCACTCCAGAAATAGGCATTTTCGCCTCCTAAAATCTCAGCCATGTTGGTTGCAAAAGGATTCAAAATGCGCCGGAGCGTTTAGAATGCTCTAGCTATTATCGTTCATTAATGGCAAGCTCTGTTAATTAATGCCCCTGGTGCATTCCCAGAAACAAGGATGGTGGGCAAGAATGACCTTTAATTTTCTATGAGGTTCCCATAAAAATGGCCAATTTCGAGAATATCCGATCTGAATTTTGAGCTCCCAGCCCTCACTCATAGTGGAGTGGAAAAACTTTCTACCCAGAGAGCCTACGAAATTGCCTAGACCATGGTATCAGTTTTGTTAATTCTCTATTGCTTTTAGATGGGTTATAGAAGGAGGGGGGGCCGACAACTTTTGTCACCAAGATTGTATCCCGTGGGGAGGTGGGGAGGTGGGGAGGTGAAACAATAGAATTCCGTGAACCCGAGAATGGCGCAACTGTGGGATCCAAGACATAGGATGAATAAGCAGCTTTCAGCCTCATCATAAGAAGAAATCAATGTAAAAAGAGGGTTGAGCTATGGTATTGTCCCTCGGCAAGAGTAACCGAATATTTAGCGCCACAGCGTTCCACCACAAGCATCGCAACCCCGCCTGTCACTCCAAAACACACCAAAACCTTTCCATAAGAAAAGATCTCAATAAGGCAGGTGGATGACACATGAGGTGTTAATCAGTATTATAAGTAAATTTGTTTGGATTTTTAAATATTTTCCTGGTTGTGGTTTTACGCGTGCTTCTCAGCCAAGAATTACCTTCCCCATTTTTCGTAGGAAGGTTTGCAATAGCGCATTCCAATGCGCATGCTAGTATGTGGAAAATTAAGACTGCGTAGACATGCAAGAAAGTTCAATCCAGTCAAACTCAGTTCATGATGCCTCATGGAATCTGCTATTAGATAGTTAGACCTGCAATGGTGATATACTACCCTATATAATACGGCTTAGGCAGAAAAAAACTAGCAAACCTTCCTAGGACAAATGGGGAAGACAATTCTTGGCTCAGAAACACGAGTAGAGGTCATTTGTTAAGTTTGGTGTTGGCTGCACTTTATCACAGCGCATTCTGCGTTCCAATTAATTCCTGCGTCTCCGTGCGAGCTGCGAGCTTTAAACCAATGCTAGGACATCATGATAATTTGTGAGGACTGTCCCGATTGGTGTGTTCTATCTTGCATCCCGGAGCTTAAGGGTGGCATAAGCCGAAGGACAGGAGGAGGCTAACACGAGGAGTGTTCTACTAACAATAATCTAATGGTGGTGGTTCTAAGGGACTCGCTTCCAAGATCGAAATCTAAATTACGAGTAGTCACCCTTATCCTACATCCCAATTATTTAAGTTAACGGAGAGCTCAACTCGCGGCTATGGGTGCCACAGCCACAGGTGAATTACCGGTAGTTCAATCTCATCCTAAGCGGGTCTAGTTTGACGGCTAACTTTCTCTAAATTAATGACAAATAAACGGACGAAAGTGCCGGGATCTATTCAATAGGTCTATCAAAAGACGAATTGATCAGGATGACCTGACTAGTAGGTTATTCATGCCTCTGGTCTATAGAGGTGGATTGGCACTAGCAGAAGCTGTAATCCTTGTAACAGATTGGTCCGGGTGTTCGGAGCCTTGAAAAGCGTTCTCCTTAGCTCCCCTTGTGACAAGCACTCCTATTTGGCAACCGAAAATGCGGAACTAAGGAGGTGAAAGAATCGCTCTGCCGTAATGATGGTTGAAGCTGCGAAGACCTTTCTTGTCCTATAGTATGTCACTAAAGGCTAGTTGAAGGAGAGGAAACGACTATAAGCATGACCCCATCCATCGATTGTACCCCGCACACCCGCACGCATTTAAACTCCCCTCTTCCATCTCATCACTCACTCGAGGTTTCCGGTATTGTGATACAAGTCTTCTATCACAGGCACAGTCCGATCTTTACCCAATTTTTAACAATCTCAACAAGAATCCTTGCAGCATCATACACCATGTTTTTATATTAAAAAAAAAAAGACACTACAGGTATAATTTTATTACGCAATTGATCTATCGATCTGGAGGGAGGACAGGGAGTGAAGGAGGAAGACGGAAGCTATACGGGAAGGGGCATGAGGAAACTTAAACGGAGAAAGAAAGAATTAAAGAGGAAAATGAAATCTACAAGCTACCGGTATGCATAAACTCGACCTTCCCCACGATAGAAATTTAGCTCGAGCCAAAGTCTACGGAACTTTGTGAACGGAAACTCGTAAATCCACAGGGAGCCGCGAAAGAAACTAGCCAAAAGGCGCAAGAGGGTAGGCATGTTTTCTGCATTTCCAGTTCATGGGAGTACCCTCGTCGGCAGGATGATGCCCAAGTGCATCACAGCGGGTAACAAGTCCGGAGGGGGAAGGGGTAGCAGGTATTCCCAAGAGGCGCCGCCTCGTGGGATTTATGTGGTATCGGGGGCTATCACTTTGCGAGACTGTAGCAACTCTACTATCCTCTTATTCCCTTTGTAAGTGGCATACGAGAGAGGTGTCATCCCGCAATTATGTGGCTTGTCGGGGTTGACGTCTTCTCGTTCAAGTAGTATTTTTACCACTCCCTCATGCCCATTCAAAATGGCATACGAGAGCGGTGTTAAACCCCACTTATTTGGTTTGTCGGAGTCGACGTCGTCTCGTTCAAGTAGTATCTTTACCACTCCCTCATGTCCACCCAAAATGGCATTGAAGAGCGGTGTTTGGTCGACGTCATCTGGGGTATTGGGATTGACCTCTCCCAGTTCAAGCAGTATTTTCACCACTTCCTCACGTCCCATCCAAGCGGCAAACGTGAGCGGTGTTTTGCCGAATTGACCTGCCTTGTCCGGGCTGATATCTTCCCGTCCGAGTAGTAGCTTCACCACTCCCTCATGTCCATTCCGAGCGGCATACGAGAGAGGTGTATCGCCATTCTCGTCCGGCTTGTTGGGGTTGACTTCTTCCCGTCCGAGTAGTATTTTTGTCACTCCCTCATGTCCGTTCCCAGCGGCATACGAGAGCGGTGTTCGGCCGCCCTCGTCTGGTTTGTCGGAGTTGACCTCTTCACGCCCGAGTAGTATTTTTACCACTTCTTCATGTCCATTCCGAGAGGCGTCTAACAGCGGTGTTTGGCCAAATTTATTTGCCTTGTCCGGAATGATCTCTCCCCGCCCAAGTAGAATTTTTACCACATCTTCATGTCCATTATACGCAGCCCAGCAAAGTGGTGTGCAACCCCGATAGTCTTCCCCGTTGATATCAGAACCTTCCACTTCTATTAAAGCCACTACTACTTCAACAATCCCGAAGAACGATGCGCAGTGTAACCCACTAAGCGGAGCACAAGTACCCTGACCCTTGGAATACAGCTTTGCATGCGCAAGGAGTAATTCAGTTGATACCTGACTATAATCCTCCTGTAACAGTCCCAGCGCAAGTGATCTCCCGTAGTCCGAGAGGTCTCTTTTCGCATGAACTCCCCAGTATACAGAACAATATTCTAGGAAGGGAGGGTTCTGAGTATCAGGAGAATGGGTAGTTGAACGTGCCTTGACCTGTTTGGAATTCAGGTAGGTCAAGCAGATTTCGGCCATTGACGAGTGAGGATTGATGAATAATTCAAGGTGAGCCGAAAGATACTCCTGCAGGGTAAAGTGGATCAATCGCACAATTGATGCCTCTTTATCCACGGTGATAAGCCCTTGACAGCAGTTCAGCAATGTTGACATCGAAGGGATGTTGCAAACATCGAAATCCCTGGAGCCTAGCTGGACTGCTAAGGCATAGCAGAGCTCATCCGCTTGTAACGGCCGTTCCGCATGGCTGATCCACACCAACGCTGTCATCCCAAGTCTCGATTTATCCCCATCTTGCGCCTTTATCCGCTCGATCGTTGCACCGTAAACATCTCCCAATTCCAACCCATTTGTTATTTTGCTTAATTTTTCCCGTCTTCGGGAGATTGTGGATTCATGTAGGATTCCTTCGATACTTAAGGAGACAAGTAGAAACCTAGATGCATATTCATTAGCGGGGTGTGAGTGGAGGGATTCCCAGTAGCATCGCGCCTACTTACATTTCCGACATATTTTCCAGAATCTTCTCCAGAATATCTGCCTCTAAACTTTCATTCATGGCATCTGGAGTTTCGTCCTCGTCTAGCCTAAGACGAAGGTATTCCATGATATCCTTTGTGCTAGGCCCTACCGACACGCTTATCACTCGTCCTGCAAGTCGCTTTTCGATCTCACTCCGAACATGAGGCCTCCCAATGATGAATATGCGTGTGCGCGGGGATGCTTTGAGGATTTGTTGGAGTGAATTAAGGAGCTTGACTCGATGCGCCGCTGCACACTCGTCCAAGGCGTCAATGCATACAAATGTGGGTAGCGAGGAAGTGGTGGTCTGTAGCATCTTGACGATATCCGAGAGTTGCGGTCCCCGTCCACCAATGGCCGTTTTCTCCTTTTCAAAAGCCCGTGTTATTTCCTCTGGAATCTTTCCCATTCCGCTGACGACCTGTCTCAGCAAGGAACCCAGAATGCTGGCCGCAGACTGCTCCTTTCGCTCTGCGAAGTCTAGGTAGAAGCACGTAACGGCTATGCCTTGCCCCCCGAACTGATCGCACAACCTATCCACTACGAGCGAGCTGACATCACAACCTGTTAGCGCTAGCTCCCTTTCTTCTCTCCTCGGAGAATAATTCTCGTTACCTGATAAATGTCTTTCCGACCCCCGGACCCCCATAACAAAACAAGACTGCCTTACCACATTCACCTTCATCACTCCCGTCACGCCAGCTCCTGAATTCCTCAGTTTCTTGGAGCCATTCCCCGATATTGTCGACGCGACGCTCTTGGATGTCCCGATGGCGTAACTTGGGCTCTAGGGGTGATAGCCAGGTCAAGAGAAGAGATCGATCATCGGCAACATAGTTATTCTGCACATTCTGGATATTAAAAGAGTGCATATTATTGGAGAAGGCGCTATTGTGGAGGGTATATTGAGACATCTTCCGGTTTTGCTGCTCGTACTGTTGTAGAGGGGGAGTTATTGAGGATGGTCGGTTGATGATATTATCGGAGTTGGGGAAATGCGGGGTCTTGCTAAGGAAAAGCGGGGGTCTTATGGGATTAAGGCAATGTTGCACATATCACTTTATAGAACACCGAAGAAAAGTGTCGCATCATTCCAACTGCCATTCACAAAGAAACCCCAAGCGCCGGTCTTAGAGCAAGCCCAAATAGATTGATGTATAAATTATAGCAAGCCTGGCTGCCGACACTACGAAAGCAATTCTTCGTGGAAGCCCCAAATATCATTGCAAGTGGTGGTAGCGAGATATTTAGCTTAAGATAGAATCTACACCGCTTTCTCGCTTTATGAATGGAAGTTCAGCTACAATATACATGGCCACTACAATTAAGAATAAAAGGCACTACTCCCCTCATCTAAGGTCTAGTTCCCCAGGTAAATCACGGGCGCCTTGCGCCACGGGAACAACGTTTGGTCGGTTATGAAACTGCGATAAGATAATTTACTCTTTTTTATTTTTTATTTTTAACAGAGCCCCACGAGCCCCGTCCGATACCGCATCTGAGCACGTACAGTATCTCACACCACCTCCGTAATATCTTCCCAAGCCTCGCCGGATCAATTAACCTCGAAGAAAAATGACTTCTAGAACCTTAGCCTCCTAGGCTACCTAGGAGACCTTTTTAGGGCCCGTTTGTCAATAGACGGCTGCCTAGCAACTGGGGCGCCGACTGTCAAGAAAGGCTAGGCCGTGGAAGAGGTGTGGGGAAAATTGATGGGGGTGCGTCTACCTAATGTAGCATGTAGTACTGTATATGGCTTAGTGTGAAAACATTGATTCACTGCAGCTTTAAATTTCTCAGCATCGCTCTTTAAGCGAGATACCGGACTAACTAATAATGCTTCTAGGTAAATATAAGATGGGAATTGTGTGATTGAACTCACCCTGGATTACTGGCCTGAATATAAAGTCCGTATTCACCATAAACCTCGTGAACCGCCGTCGCAACAAATTGACCCCAACTCAATGAACTTTAAAAGAAAATTAATAATAGAAAAATAGAGAAAAGTATATTTTACAACCATATGGCCCTTGGTAATTATTATCACCGTTGACAAACAAGCAATTAGCCATGATGTGTGGGCGAGTGGTTGTCACAGAGGTTTACTTGGTTTAGGGTGGATGCGGACTTTCTAATCGGGGGAGTATGAGAAAAGGAATCACAGATTGCCCACAGAAAATAGAGCTGAATGATAGCTATTCTTGCCTTTTGCAGGCATGATGGACGGTGTTGTTAGACGGAGGTTGCAACTAGAGCTGTGGAGCTCTAACAGCCAGAATATCAGACAGTTGAAAACAGGATAATACATCCCAATTACATAAATAAGTGGCGCAACCAAGGGCTATCGCTACCACAGCCACAAGGTGAATTAGTTTAATCTCATCCTAAGCGGCTCAGGTTTGACTGCTGACTTGAACTTTCGCTAAATTAATGGCAAATAAACTGACGGGAATGCCGAGATCTATTCAATAAGTCTATCAAAAGATGAATCGATCGGGATGTGCCTCACTAGTAGGTTATTCATCCCAATGGTTTATAGTGATGAATGCGCACTAACAAAAGCTGTAATCCTTGTAATAGATATGGTTCGGGTGTTCGAAGCCTTTAAAACCATTCCCGTTAGCTGCGCTTGGAACAAGCACCACGGTTTGGCAACCGAAAATGAGGAATAAACGAACGAGGTGTGAGAATCGCCTTACCGCAACGATAGTTTGTGATACAGAGACATTTCTTGACCTATTGTATGGCACTAAAGGCTAGTTGAAGGAGAGAAAACGACTATAAACATGACCCCATCCATCGAGTCACGCATTGTACCCCCGCGGACGTGCACACATTTATACTCCCATTTTCTATCTCATCATCACTCCCTCGATTTTTCAGGTATCATGATATTATACAAGTCTTCTTTCACCTGCATTGTCCGATATTTAGCCAGTTTTTAACGATCGCCACATGAACCTTTGCACTATCATACACCACGTTTTACATTGAAAAAGGAACACTACCGATATTGTTTTGTTAGGAGGGTTAGCCTATCACTCTGGGGGGAGGACAGGAAGTAAGGGAGGAAGAAAAAGGCGATACAAGACAAAAAAGACATGTAAGAATTAAAGTGAGAGAAAAAGGATTAAAGTGAGAGAAAAAGAATTAAAGAGGATGGTGAAACCTGTGAGCTATATATATAGGTTCGACCTTCGCACAGATAGAAATTTCACTCGCACTGAATTCTACGAAACTTTGTGAAAGGAAACTCGTAAATCCACACCCAGCCGCGAAAGAAACTAGCCAAAAGGCGCAAGAGGGTAGGCATGTTTTCTGCATTTCCAGTTCATGGGAGTACCCTCGTCGGCAGGATGATGCCCAAGTGCATCACAGCGGGTAACAAGTCCGGAGGGGGAAGGGGTAGCAGGTATTCCCAAGAGGCGCCGCCTCGTGGGATTTATGTGGTATCGGGGGCTATCACTTTGCGAGACTGTAGCAACTCTACTATCCTCTTATTCCCTTTGTAAGTGGCATACGAGAGAGGTGTCATCCCGCAATTATGTGGCTTGTCGGGGTTGACGTCTTCTCGTTCAAGTAGTATTTTTACCACTCCCTCATGCCCATTCAAAATGGCATTGAAGAGCGGTGTTTGGCCGTACATATCTGGGGTATTAGGATTGGCCTCTCCCAGTTCAAGTAGTATTTTCACCACTTCCACATGTCCCATCCGAGCGGCCCACGTAAGCGGTGTTTTGCCAAATTGACCTGCCTTGTCCGGGCTGATATCTTCCCGTCCGAGTAGCAGCTTCACTACTCCCTCATGTCCATTCCAAGCGGCCTCCGTGAGCGGTGTATCGCAATATATATTTGCCTTGTTGGGGTTAACTTCTTCCCGTCCGAGTAGTATTTTTGTCACGCCCTCATGTCCTTTCTCAGCGGCGTAGAAGAGCGGTGTTCGGCCGCTCTCGTCTGGTTTGTCGGGGCTGACCTCTTCGCACCCAAGCAGTATTTTCACTACTTCTTGATGTCCATTCCGAGCGGCCTCCAACAGCGGTGTTTGCCCTAATTTATTTCCCTTGTCCGGAATGACCTCTCCCCGCCCGAGTAGAATTTTTACCACCTCCTCATGTCCGTTATATGCAGCCCATGAAAGTGGCGTACAACCCCGATAACCTTCCCCGTTGATATCATAACCTCCCACCTCTATTAAAGCCACTACCACTTCAACAATTCCAAAGAACGATGCGCAGTGTAGCCCGCTAAACAGAGGATAAGTATCGTCGTCGCTAAGATGCATGTTTTCTTGCGTAAGGAGTAATTTAGACGATATCTGGCTATAATGCTCTTTTAATAGCTCTAGCGCAAGTGATTTCCCGTGCTCCGAGAGCTCCTTTTTCGAGTGCACCCCCCAATATACTGAACAATATTGTAGAAAGGGTGTGTTCCGGGTATCAGGAGAATGGGCAGTCGAAAGGGCCTTGACCTGTTTGGAATTCAAATAGGTCAAGCAGATTTCGGCCATTGCCGAGTGAGGTTTGATGAATAAATCAAGATGACCAGAGAGATACTCCTGCAGAGTGAAGTGGATCAATCGCACAGTTAATGCCTCCTTATCCACGGTGATAAGCCCTTGACAGCAGTTCACCAATGTGGACATCGAGGGAATATTGCCACCATCGAAATCAGTGGAGCCTAGCTGAACTGCTAAGGCATAGCAGAGCTCATCCGCATGTAACGGTCGTTCCGCATGGCTGATCCACATCAACGCTGTCATCCCAAGTCTCGATTTGTCCCCTTCTTGCGCTTTAATCCGATGGATCGTCGCTCCGTAAACATCTCCCAATTCCAATCCACTTGTTATCCTGCTCAGTTTTTCCCGTCTTCGGGAGATTGTTGATTCGTGTAGGATTCCATCGATACTTAGGGAGACTAGCAGAAACCTAGATGCATATCTCTTAGCGGATTTGGGGAGGAGGGATTCCTAGTATTACTGCCTACTTACATTTCCGACATATTTTCAGGAATCTTCTCCAAAATGTCTGCCTCTAGACTTTCATTCATGGCATCCGGAGTCTCATCCTCGTCTAGTCTAAGACGAAGGTATTCCATGATATCATTTGTGCTAGGCCCTACCGAGACACTTATCACTCGTCCTGCAAGCCGCTTTTCGATCTCACCCCGAACATGAGGCCTCGCGATGATGAATATTCGCGTGCGCGGGGATGCTTCGAGGATTTGGTGGAGTGAATTAAGGAGCTTGACTCGATTCGTCGCTGCACACTCGTCCAAGGCGTCAATGCATATAAATGTTCGCAGTGAGGAAGTGGTGGTCTGTAACATCTTCACGATATCTGAGAGTTGCGGTCCCCGTCCACCAATGGATCTTTTCTGTTTTTCAAAGGCCCGTGTTATTTCCTCTGGGACCTCCTCCATTCCGCCAATGACTTGCCTCAGCAAGGAACCCAGAATACTGGCCACAGACTGCTCCTTTCGCGCTGCAAAGTCGACGTAGAAACACGTAACGGCTGAGTCTTGCCCATCGGACTGATCGCACAACCTGTCCACTACTAGCGAGCTGACATCGCAGCCTGTTAGCACTAGCTCCCTTTCCTCTGCCCTCGAAGAATAATTGTTATTACCTGATAAAAGTCTTTCCGACCCCGGGACCTCCATAACCAAAAAAGACTGCCTTGTCACTTTCGCCTTCACCACTCCACTCATGCCAGCTTCTGAATTCCTCGGTTTGCAGGAGCCATTCCCCGATATTGTCAACTCGACGCTCTTGAATGTCCCGATGGCGTAACTTGGGCTCTAGTGGTGATAACCAAGTCAAGAGTGGAGACCGATCATCGGCAGCATAGTTATTCTGCACATTTTGCACATTTTGCAGATTCTGAACATTCTGCACGTTAAAAGAGTTCCTATTATTGGAGAGTGCGCTATTATCGATGGTATATTGAGACATCTTCGGCTTTTGCTGCTCGGACTGTTGTAGAGGAGGAGTTACTGAGTATGGTCGGTTGATGGTATTGTTGGCAGCTAAGCGGGGTCTTGTCAAGGAAAAGCGGGGGTCACCGGAGAAAAGTGTGGCACCATACCAACGGCCATTCAAAATGAAACCCCAAGCGCCGGCCCTAGAGCAAGCCCAGATCCATACATAAATTATGTCAAGCTCGGTGGCCGACACTACGAAAACCAATTCTTGGTGGAAGGCACAAATATCATTGCATGTGGTGATAGCGAGAGATTCGCACGGCTTTCCCCCTCGATAGATGGAAGTTCACCTACTGTACATATACATGGCCACTACGGATATCAACAAGAGCAATTATTTCTCCCATCTAAGGTCCGGCGCCCTAGGTAAATCATGGGTGCCTTGCACCATACGAACTATGAGATTTTCAGTTATGAAATCATGATAGGCTTTTCAAAGAATCCCACGATCCCCACCCGCTACCGAATCCGTAGGCACGTTTCTCACACTGATATCCTTTCCGGGTCTCGCGTGATTAATTAGAATCGAAGAAAAACGGTTTCTAGATCCTTAGCCACTTAGCCTGCCATAGGAAACATTTTTAGTTATGTGAAGAGCCTCAGGGCTACTAAACCAGCTGGCGTGAAGCAGCACGCAAATTTCTGTCCGATGTGTCCAAGTATTCGGAAGCCCTTCCTCGCAACGATTGAGTGTTCTACTCGTAATGTCCTGACGTCTGTGAACACAACTGCTATTGCATACACCCAAAATTCAGCTTTTTTGCCCGGATCTTGGCATCATGCAATAGTGGTCGTGTTCACAAACGTCAGGACATTACGAGTACAGCAGCACGATCTTGGCGAGAAGAGCCGCCCGCACCCCCCCCCTTCCCCCATTTTACGCAAGAAAGGGGCACCTCCGCTTCCAAAACCTCATCCTTGTTGGTTGCGAAAAAAAATTCAAAATGGGCTTTCACCTTTAGGGTGCTCTAGATATTGTCATTCATAAGTGGCAAGCGCTGTCAATTAATGCTCATGGTGCATTCCAACAGAAAATGATGGTGGGCAAAATGGACCTTTAATTCCCTATGTAGTTCCCATAAGGATTGTCCCTTGCGATAATATCCTATTTGGATCTCAATCTCTCAACCCTCATAGTGGAGTGGAAAAATTCCCATGAGTCCTAGATAGAGGGACAAGGGAATTGCCTACACCATGGTATCGGTTTTAATTCTATATTGCTTTTAGGTGTGTTGTGAATGCTCAAAATTTGTGTAGAAGGAGGGGGGTGCGGACGACCTTTGTCGCCAAGATCGTATAATATCAATCTAGTGCCATGCTCCATACCGGTACAAGTAGTCTTTCTCGCTTGCCGTAGTGTGCAATTCAATCCCCTTGAAAAGTTGCTTGCATAGTGTTATCGATAAAGATTGTGCCAATATACCTCGTAACAGTGCCAAGGTTGTAGCTCGGCCACAACCCCCGATTGCTCGCTTGCTCGCAACCTCGGGCACGTCTTCTTCGTGCCTTCCAGCTTAACAGCAGATTCGGCTCAACGACAGATTTCACGCCAAAATCAAAAAAAAAGTCCCACCACACGAAAATACAAGTTCTAAAAGAGGGGGAGAAAAAAATGAAGACATATTTGCAAAGACTTAAAACTATGTGTGAGGAAGCCAAAAGGACATTTAAAGCATCACAAGATGTTTAATAGCAATTCGTAATTCTTAAATTCACATACAAATAAAATCTGTCGTTGAGCCGAATCTGCCGTTGAGCTGAAGGGCACGTCCTGGAGGACGCGCCCAAGGTTGCGAGCAAGCGAGCAATCGAGGGTTGTGGCAGTGCCACAACTTTGGCACGGTTATTGTCCGTGGACAAAATTAACCGTGGATTAGCGATCGATGGCAACGCACCCCTCCATCTCACCCTGCACTTTCAACACCATTTAAAGAACTTTCTCTAGCTCAAATATTAATTTCTACTATGCATTCTACCCTATACTCGAGTACTTATATCATGGCTTAAGTTTTTCCCTCTGGGTTGATCCGCGGTTAATTTTGTCTACGGACAATAGCTTTCAAGTTGTTGAACACTCCCTAGCCGGAATAGCCGACTGGCTCAACCGCTGATCTCTTTCCTGGGATAGGCATTTCACGGGTGCTGTTGATTTTATCCAGTTATTCCATTGTTACGATACTTCGTTTAACTGATCAATGCTTGTACTCAGGACAATCGAGGAAGCAATTTTATTACTTATGTCTATCTTTTCTATTTATATTTTATTTCTGCAGTTTATCACGGATAAAAAGTGAGGTTGGATTCTGTGCTTCCTCTCTACTAGCTCCCGGCACTAAAAACACATAATATCGTGCTTACAAAATAAACTACTCCTACATAGACTAGAAGGGGGGTCAACGAGCACGAGCGTTCAACGAACATGCCAAGCAAAATCACTGTTAGCCAAGGCACTTTTAGTGTATTGTTCGCTGAGCCCCCGTGTTCGTTGACCTCCTAATCTACTCCTAATTCTGTCGTTCCGGCTAATTTTCGCTGCACCCTATTGCGGTGCATGTTGCGCTCCCATTCATAAACCTCCATGCAAGCTGGGCGTACCAACGCCAAGACGTGATGATTATTTGTGAGGATGGAATGTCCAGATGGATGAGCTCTGCCTCGCATGATTCCACATCATAAGGCGACCGTAAGCTCATGGCCAGGAAGATGTACTCGAGTAGACTCGAGGAGTGTTTACCTATAAGAATCTGATCAATGTGATGTCAAAGTAGGATTGGGTTCTCACGGGGGTATGATAATCAATTGACTAAGAGATTTCACTCGGAACTTAGGCACTTTGGAGGAAGGATATGGGACATAAGTCTCACCACTCGTACTTCGTTCATTCGCTCGCCCCTCTCGGCTCCGCTCTCTCTAAACTAGAACCAACAAAAAGAATAAAAAAAGGTAACAACAGGTGAATAAATAAAACACAAATACCATATCCCCATCCTTCTAGGGATCACAACACCTATCTGTGTTTGCCGCATACCCTTATCCCTTGGTATACTCCCGTGATAACCAAGAAAACCATTGCCGATAAAATTCTTTATTCAACATTCTCCGGCATCCGTTCCCTCTGAATATCTCCGGATTACCCTCCCCACTTCCGTAACAAAGCCAAGCACATCCGTCCAACTGGTGTCTCGGCTAAGAGTGAAATCTAAATTAGTCATCCTGATCATCCCGATTGCGTAACTGAGTGGCACAACTGCACGCTATCTATGCCACAGCTGCAAGGTGGGTCAGTTGAGCCTCAGCTGAAGTGGCTCAGGTTTTATGCGTGACATTTCACTAAATTAATGAGCAGAGGCGAGATTTATTCAGCAAGTCTATCAAAAGACGAATGGATCAAGACGAACCTGATCGGTAGGTTATCCATCCCTTGGGTTTATAGCGATTAATCCTGGCTAAGAGAAGGAGAATTGCTTGCAATAGTGACGGTCTAAGTTTAGGGGGTCTCAGAAGGCACCGCAAGCACTATGATAGTGTATCGAAAGCGAAAATGAGGAACAAACAAAGGAGGTGCAAGAATCGCTCTACCGTCATGATATGTAGAGGCGTTTCTTGTCCTATTATATGGCGCTACCGGCTAGTTAAAGGAGGGAAAAGGACGAAAAGCAAGACCCCATGCGGCGATTCATGCCGTGTACAGTACCAGCACACCTTCCTCATCATCAACACTCCCTCCATACTTTTACTGTTGTACTATGATACTAGTCTTCTACTGCCCGTATAGTACGGTCTTTACCAGTTTTTAAAAAATTTCCAAAAAGAAAACCTCGCACTATCATACCGTACACTCGCATTCCAAAAGTTCTGGCACCCCGACTGGTACCGTGACATAGAATCATATAGTGAATGTATTATTATGTATATGTACCTCGACATGATTCCAGGCTATTTAGATAAGCATGTGGAGGTGCCATTTCGTTTTTGTTCTATGGCTGGAAGTTAGGCTATCGTGGTTTGGTAGTCAGGAGGGAGAAAGCGGGGAAGAAGGTGATACCTGAGCGATTACCAGTCGATGACCTGATTTAATTCTAAAGTACCTCTACATAATAATACATCCAATATTGCCTTTTTGTGTCACAGTACCAGCTTGGGTGCCGGAACTTTTGGAACGCGAGTGTACACCACATTTTAGTATTAAAAAAAAAAAGATTTTGCTCTTTATCTATCGTTTTGGTCGAGGACCGGCAGGAGAGGAGGAAGAAAGAAGTAATACGGAAAATAAAAAGACATGGAAGAATTTAAAAAGAGAAAGGAAGAATTAAAGAGGATGGTGTAGTGTTCGTTACAGGGCGGGGCGGAGTGGGTTTTGACTCGCCAGACCCCGCACCCCGTCCGGGGCCCCGGGGGCCCCGTAACGAACTCTATGATGGTGAAATCTGCAAGCTATGTATAAACTCGAGCTTCTCAATAGTAGAAATTTCGCTCGAACCAAACTCAATGGAAACTTTGTGAGCGGAAACTCGTATATCATTACTCAGGCGCGGAGGGAGTGGGGAAGGTAGGCGCGAGATCGTATGGCGTGTACCGGCATTCCTAGTTCATCACTTGTACCCCCGTTGACAGGGAAATGTCCAAGTGCATCGTAGGGGGTAAACACCCCCGGAAAGGAAAGGGGAGGCGAGTGTTTCCAAGGGGCGGCGTCTCCTAGAGTCTAAATGGTACCGGGGGCTACCGCTTTGCGAGACTGTAGCAGCGCTAATACCTTCTTATCTCCTCTCTTAGTAGCACACGAGAGCGGTGTTTGACCCCACCGATTTTTCTTATCAGGGTCAACCTCTTCCCGTCCCAACAGTATTTCCACAACTCCATCATGTCCTCTTCGCGCGGCGCACAAGAGCGGTGTTGAGCCATATTCACTTGGTCTATCGGGGTTGACCTCTTCCCGTCCGAGTAGTATTTTTACCACTCCCTCGTGTCCTCGCTCAGCGGCGAACAAGAGAGGCGTTTGGCCGTCATTATCTGGCATGTCGGGGTTGACCTCTTCCCGTCCAAGGAGTATTTTCACCATTCCCTCATGTCCCTCTCGAGCGGCGCACAAGAGCGGCGATTGCTCCCTTTTATCTAGCTTGTCGGGGTTGACCTCTTCCCGTCTGAGGAGCATTTTCACCACTCCCTCATGTCCATTCTGAGCCGCATTGGAGAGCGGTGTTTGACCGAACGTATCTGCCTTGTCTGGGTGTACATCTGCACGCCCGAGTAGAATTTTCACCACCTCTTCATGTCCATTGCGTGCAGCCCATGAAAGTGGTGTACGACCCAAATAGCCTTCCCCGTCGATATCAGAACCTCCCACCTCTATTAAAGCCACTACCAGTTCAACAATTCCAAAGAACGATGCGCAATGTAGCCCACTAAGCGGAGCACGGGTATCGTGGCCCGTGGAATACGTCTTTGCATGCGCAAGGAGTAATTCGGTCGATACCAGGCTATAATGTTCCTTTAACAGCTCCAGGGCAAGTGATCTCCCGTAGTCCGAGAGGTCTATTTTCGCATGAACACCCCAATATACTGAACAATATTGTAAAAAGGGTGTGTTTCGAGTATTAGGAGAATGGGCAGTCGAAAGGGCTTTGACTTGTTGGGAATTCAGATAGGTCAAGCAGATTTCGGCAATTGCCGAGTGAGGTTTGATGAATAGATCGAGATGACCGGAAAGATACTCCTGCAGGGTAAAGTGGATCAATCGCACAATTGATGCCTCCTTATCCACAGTAATAAGCCCTTGACAGCAGTTCACCAATGTCGACATCGAAGGAATGTTGCCGGCATCGAAATCCGCGGACCCTAGCTGAACTCCTAAGGCCTGGCAGAGCTCATCCGCTTGCAATGGCCGTTCCGCATAGCTGATCCACATCAAAGCTGTCATCCCAAGTCTCGATTTGTCTCCATCTTGCGCTTTAATCCGCTCGATCGTCGCACCGTAAACATCTCCCAATTCTAATCCATTTGTTATTTTGCTCAGTTTTTCCCGTCTTCGGGAAATTGTGGATTCGTGTAGGATCCCATCGATAGTTAAGGAGACTAGTAGAAACCTTGATGAATATCTATTAGCAGATTGACTGTGGAAGGATTCCTAGTATTATTGCCTACTTACATCTCCGACATATTTTCGGGAATCTTCTCCAGAATGTCTGCCTCTAAACTCTCATTCATGGCGTCCGGAGTCTCATCTTCGTCTAGTCTAAGACGAAGGTATTCCATGATATCATTTGTGCTGGGCCCTACCGACACACTTATCACTCGTCCTGCAAGACGCTTTTCGATCTCACCCCGAACATGAGGCCTTCCGACGATGAATAATCGCGTGCGCGGGGATGCTTCGAGGATTTGTTGAAGCGAATTAAGGAGCTTGACTCGATGCGCCGCTGCACACTCGTCCAAGGCGTCAATGCATATAAATGTACGTAGCGAGGAAGTGGTAGTCTGTAGCATCTTCACGATATCCGAGAGTTGCGGCCCCCGTCCACCAATGGACTTTTTCTGCTTTTCAAAGGCCCGTGTTATTTCCTCTGGAACCTTTTCCATTCCACCAACGACTTGCCTTAGTAAGGAGCCCAGAATACTGGCCACGGACTGTTCCTTTCGCGCTGCGAAGTCTAGGTAGAAACATGTAACGGCTGTCTCTTGCCCATCGGACTGATCGCACAAACTGTCCACTACTAGCGAGCTGACATCGCAGCCTGTTAGCACTAGGTCCCTTTCCTCTCTCCTCGGAGAATAATTGTTTAATTGTTGTTACCTGATGAAAGTTTTTCCGGCCCCCGGACCCCCATAACCAAACAAGACTGCCTTATCACCTTCACCTTCACCACTCCACTCATGCCAACCCCTGAATTCATCAGTTTCCAGGAGCCATTCCCCGATATTGTCGACACGACGCTCTTGAATGTCCCGATGGCGTAACTTGGGCTCTAGGGGTGATAGCCAAGTCAAGAGTGGAGAACGATCATCGGCAGCATAGTTATTCTGAACATTCTGAACATTCTGCACATTAAAAGAGTTCCTATTATTGGAGAAGGGGCTATTGTCGATGGTATATTGAGACATCTTGGCTTTTGGTGCTCGTACTGTTCTCGGAGAGGAGTTATTGAGGATGGTCGGTTGATGATATTGTTGGGAGCTGGGGGAAAGCGGGGGTCTTGTTAAGGAAAAGCGGGGGTCTTCTGGTACTAAGCAGCGTTGCACATATCACACTATGGAACACCGCAGAAAGTGCCGCACCATGCCAACGGGCATTCACAAAGAAACCCCAAGCGCCAGGCGTCGAGCAAGCCCAGAACCATACATAAATTATATCAAGCTTGGTGGCCGACACTACGAAAAATCATGTTGGTGGAAGGCACAAATATCATCGCAAGCGGTGATGGCGAGATATTAAGCGAACCTACACGGCTTTCCCTCTCTATAGATTGAAGTTCACCTACATACACTGCCACTACGGTTGCGAATAAAAGCCATTGTTTCTCTCGTCTAAGGTCCAGTGCCCTAGGTAAATCACGGGCGCCTTGAGCGACGGAAACGTTGATTTGGTAAGTTATGAAACTGCGATAAGATAGTATTTACGAGGTACCCCACGAGCCCCACCCGATACCGCATCTGGGACTCTCGCACTGATATCCTTCCCAAGTCTGGCACGATCAATTGGCTTGGAAGAAAAACAGTTTCTAGATCCTTAGCCGCCTACCGGTAGGTTGCCATAGGAAACCCCTTTAGTTATGTGAAAAACCACAGGGAGGGCTAGCTTACGAGCCAACACGGAGTGCCACGCAAAGTTCCGTCCGATGTATCTAGTGTAGGTATTCGGAAACTCTTTCTTGCAACGATAGAATGTTCAAAGCGGCACGGTCCTGGCGATAAAAGCCGTCCGCACCCACCCCCCCCCCCCCCATTTTACCCAAGAAATGGGAATTTTCACTTCCCAAAATCTCAGCCTTGTTGGTTGCAGAAGAAATTTCAAAATGCGCCCCAGCCTTTAGGATGCTCCAGGCACCGTAGCATCATTCACAGCCCTATTAATTTACGGTAATGCCCATGATACATTCTCAGAGAGGGTGGTGTTGGGCAAAAGGGACCTTTAATTTTCTATGAGGCTCCCATAAAAATGGCCCATTGCGACAATATCCAATCTGGATCTCAAGCTCTCAGCCCTCACAGTGGAGTGGACAAACTTTCATGATTTCTACCCAGAGTGTCCAGGGAATTGCCTACACCATTGTATCGATTTTTTTGATTCTTGATTACTGTACTTTTGGATGGGGTTGTGAATGTTGTGAATGGTCGGGATTAGTGAAGGGGGACGGGGGTGCTGGTGGCTTTTGTTGCGGAATTTGGTGCCCCCAGAATTGCGCGGGGGTGGGGTCACAGACGTGGGGTGAATAAGCTGCTCTCAGCTTCATCATAATAAGAAAGCAGGGATCGGTAAACGGGCCCTCAATGTAAAAAGAGGCTTGGGCTGTTGTCCCTTATCAAAAGTAACCGAAAATTTAGTGCCGCAGCGTTCCACCACAAGCATCACAACCCCGCCATGTCACACTAAAATACAATAAAAAACCTTCACCACATGAAAATATCTCAATAATAAAGCTGATGGATCGCACACGAGGTGTCGATTAGTATTATGTCTTTATTTTCATTTTTAAGTATTTTTTAGGTTGTGGTTTAGAGGTCATTTGTTGGGTCGGGTCTTGGCCAGTGCTCGAGCCCGTGCGTTACTTTGCTCAGCGATAATAGCGATATCATCCTCTGTGTTTAGTAACTTTAATCTCTCATGCCCTGTCCATGGCGCAGTTTCTCAGGTATGATAGACTGAATTCCATTTTTCCACCTCCATGCTCCATACCGGTATCAGTACTGTACTCCTTCTCGCTTACGGTTGTGTGCCATACAATCCCCTTGTAGAGTTGCCTGCATAACATAATCAATCAAGAATCAAGATTGTGCATAGAGTTCTTTTTTGAACACTACCGTACTTTAGCCGGAATAGCAGACTGGCTCAACCGCAGACCCATTTTCTGGAATATGTCAAAGTAGGAAATGAGGTTCACACAGACAGAGCCAATAGACTAAGAGATTTCACTCTAAACTAAGGCACTTTGAAGGAAAGATATGGAAGGTAGGTTTCACCCCTCGTACTTCGTTCATTCTCTCGCCCCTCTCAGCTTCGCTCTCTCTAAACTAAAACCAACAAAAAAATAAAAAACGGTAAAAGAAAACAGTTGTATAAAACACAAATACCATATCCTGATCCTTCTAGTGATCACCCATCTATGTTTAATGCGTGCCCCCATTCCTTCGTACACTCCCTTGATAACTTGGAATATCCATTGCCGATAACATTCTTTATTCAACATTCTCCTTCCTCCGTTCCGTCTGCATATCTCCTAAATTATCCTTCAAACAAGGCCAAGCATCCGTCCAACAGGTGGTTCCCATAGTCTCGGCTAAGAGTGAAATCTAAATTAGTCATCCTGATCCTCCATCCCGATTGCGCAACTGAGTGGCACAACTACACGCTATCTATGCCACAGCCGCAAGGTGAGTGAGTTGGATCTCACCCGAAGCGGCTCAGCTTGTACCGTATTCCTGACATGCACTAAATTACCGGTAATGAGTAGAGCAGAGATTTATTCAATAAGTCTCAAAAAATGAATCGATCAAGACGAGCCTGATCAGTCGGTTATTGATCCCTTGGGTTTATAGCGATGAATCCTCGCTAATAGAAGCAGAATTGCTTGTGATAGTGACGGTCTAAGTTTAGGGGTCTCTGAAAGGAGCCGCAGGCACTATGATACTCTCTCGAAAGAGGAAATGAGGAACAAACGAAGAAGGTGAAAGAATCGCTCTGCCGTCATGATATGTAGAGACGTTTCTTGTCCTATTATATGGCGCTACCGGCTGGTTAAAGGAGGGGAAACGACGAAAAGCAAGACCCCATGCGTCGATTCATGCCGTGTACAGTACTGTACCAGCACACCTTCCTTATCACCAACACTCCCTCCATGCTTTTACTGTTGTACTATGATCCTAGTCTTCTACCGCCCTTATAGTACGGTCTTTACCAGTTTTTAAAATTTTCCAAAAAGAAACCTCGCACTATCATACACCACATTTCAGTATTTAAAAACAAAGCAATATATTTTGCAGTTTATCTATCATTTTGGTGGGAGGACCGGCAGGAGAGGAGGAAGAAAGAAGCTATACGGAAAAGAAAAGAGACATGGAAGAATTTAAAAAGAGAAAGAAAGAATTAAATAGGATGGTGAAATCTGCATGATATGTACAAACTCGAGCTTCTCAATGGTAGAAATTTCGATCGAACCAAACTCAACGGAAACTTTGTGAGCGGAAACCGGTATATCGTCACTCAGCCGCGGAGGGAAATGGGGAAGGTAGGGGCGAGAGGAATGGCAGGTACCTGGATTCCTAGTTCATTGGATTACCCCCGTTGACAGGGAAATGTCCAAGGGCATCGTAGGGGACAAACATGCCCGGAAAGGGAAGTGGCGGCGAGTATTTCCAAGGGGCGGAGTCTCCTCAGGTTTAAATGGTACCGGGGGCTACCACTTTGCGAGACTGTAGAATCTCTACTACCTTCTCATGTCCTCTCTTAGTAGCATACGAGAGCGGTGTTCCGCCCCAACGATTTACCGTATCAGGGTTAACCTCTTCCCGTCCCAATAGTATTTTCACAATCCCATCATGGCCTGCCCGAGCAGCGCACAGGAGTGGTGTCGAGCCAAATATACTTGGTCTATCGGGGTTGACCTCTTCCCGTCCGAGTAGTATCTTTACCACTCCCTCGTATCCTCGCTCAGCGGCGAACAAGAGCGGCGTTTGGCCGTCCGCATCTGGCTTGTCGGGGCTAGCGTCTTCCCGTGCGAGTAATAGTTTTATCACTCCCTCATGTCCATTCAAAGCGGCGCGCAAGAGCGGTGTTCGACCAAGAGTATCTACCTTGTTTGGGTGTACCTCTCCACACCCGAGTAGAATTTTCACCACCTCCTCGTGTCCATTATATGCAGCCCATGAAAGTGGTGTGCAACCCTGATAGCCTTCCCGGTTGATATCAGAACCTCCCACTTCTATTAAAGCCACTACTACTTCAGCAATCCCAAAGAACGATGCGCAGTGTAGCCCACTAAGCGAAGCACAAGTATCGTGGCGCTTGAGATACAGATTTGTATGCGCAAGGAGTAATTCGGTCGATATCTGGCTATAATGCTCCTTTAACAGCTCGAGCGCAAGTGATTTCCCTTCTTCCGAGAGCTCCCTTTTCGCATGCACTCCCCAGTACACCGAACAATATTGTAGAAAGGGTGTGTTCCGAACATCAGGAGAATGGGTAGTGGATAGGGCTTTGACCTGTTGGGAATTCAGATAGGTCAAGCAGATTTCGGCCATTGCCGAGTGAGGTTTGATGAATAAATCGAGATGAGCCGAAAGATACTCCTGCAGGGTAAAGTGGATCAATCGCACAATTGATGCCTCCTTATCCACAGCAATAAGCCCTTGACAGCAGTTCACCAATGTCGACATCGAAGGAATGTTGCCACCATCGAAATCCGTGGAGCCTAACTGGACTGCTAAGGCGTGGCAGAGCTCATTCGCTTGTAAGGGCCGTTCCGCATGACTGACCCACATCAGAGCTGTCATCCCAAGTCTCGATTTGTCCCCATCTTGTGCTTTAATCCGCTCGATCGTCGCTCCGTAAACATCCCCCAATTCCAGTCCATTTGTCATCTTGCTCAGTTTTTCTCGCCTTCGGGAGATTGTAGATTCGTGAAGGATTCCTTCGATAGTTAAGGAGACTAGTAGAAACCTAGATGCATATCTATTAGAAGCTTGCGTGTAGAGAGATTCCCAGTATTATTGCCTACTTACATTTCAGACATATTTTCAGGAATCTTCTCCAGAATTTCTGCCTCTAGACTTTCATTCATGGCATCTGGGGTCTCATCCTCGTCTAGTCTGAGACGAAGGTATTCCATGATATCCTTTGTGCTAGGCCCTACCGACACACTTATCACTCGTCCTGCAAGACGCTTTTCGATCTCACCCCGAACATGAGGCCTTCCAATAATGAATACTCGCGTGCGTGGTGATGCCTCGAGGATTTGTTTGAGCGAATTAAGGAGCTTGACTCGATTCACTGCCGCGCACTCGTCCAAGGCGTCTATGCATATAAATGTGCGTAGTGAGGAAGTGGTAGTCTGTAGCATCTGCACGATATTCGAAAGTTGCGGTCCCCGTCCACCAATGGCCTTCTTCTGTTTTTCAAAGGCCCGTGTTATTTCCTCTGGAACCTCTTCCATTCCGCCAACCACCTGTCTCAGCAAGGAACCTAGAATACTGGCCACAGACTGCTCCTTTCGCGCTGCGAAGTCTAAATAGAAACATGTAACGGCTGCGTCTTGCCCATCTGACTGATCGCATAACCTGTCCACCACAAGTGAACTGACATCATGGCCTGTTAGCACTGAGTCCCTTTCATCTCTCCCCCGACAATAATTATTGTTACCTGATAAAAGTCTTTCCGACCCCAGGACCTCCATAACCAAACAAGACTGCCTTAATACCTTCACCTTCATCACTCCTGTCATGCCAGCTTCTGAATTCCTTGGTCTCCAGGAACCATTCCCCGATATTCTCGACTCGACGCTCTTGGATGTCCCGATGGCGTAACTTGGGCTCTAGGGGTGATAGCCAAGTCAAGAGTGGAGACCGGTCATCCGCAGCATAGTTATTCTGCACATTAAAAGAGTTCGTATTATTGGAGAAGGCGCTATTGTCGACGGTATTTTGAGACATCTTCCGCTTTTGCTGCTCTTATTGTGGTAGAGGAGGGGTTATTGAGTATGGTCGGTTGATGGTATTGTTGGGAGCTAAGCGGGGTCTTGGAAAGGAAAAGCGGGGGTCTTCTGGTATTAAAGCAGTGTTGCACATACCACTTCATGGAACACCGAAGAAAAGTGTCGCACCATGCCAACCGCCATTCACAAAGAAACCCCAAGTGCCGGCCCTAGAGCAAGCCCAGATCCATACATAAATTATGTCAAGCTAGATGGCCGCACTACGAAAAAACAATGGTTGATGGAAGCCACGAATATCATTGCAAGCGATGATAGCGAGATATTCAGTGAACTAGCTTTCCCTCTCTATAGATGAAAGTTCGCCTACATATACATGGCGACTACAATTACGAATAAAAGCCATCATTTCTCTCATCTAAGGTCCAGCCCTGGGTAAATCACGGCCGCCTTACACTACGCGAACAATGATTAGTCAGTTATGAAACTGGGATTAGATAGTCTTTAGCAAGAACGGCACGAGCCACTCGATACCTCATCCGGGGCCACGTATCTCATACTGATACCCTTCCCGAGTCCCGCAGGATCGACTAGCCTGGAAGAAAAACGGTTTCTGGATCTTTAGCCACCTACAGGCAGGCAGCCGTAGGAAACCCTTTTAGTTGTGAAAAACCACGGGCCAGCTTACGAGCTAGCCTAGAGCGGCACGCAAAGTTCCGTCTGATCTGTCTACTCAAGTAAGTATTCGGGGGCTTTTTCTCGCAACGATAGGATGTTCTACTAATAGCGGCACGATCTTGGGGATAAAAGGCCCCCGCCCTATTTTACGCAAGAGATGCGCACCTCCGCTTCCAAAGTCTCACCCGTGTTGGTTGCAAAAGGAATTCACAACGCGCCCGAGCCTTTAAAATGCTCTAGATATTATCATTCATCACTGGCAAGCTCTATTAATTAATGCCCATGATGAACTCAGAGGGGATGATGGAGGGCAAAAGTGACCTTTAATTTTCTATGAGGTTCCCACAAAAATTGTCCTTTGCGGCAATATCCAATCTGGATCTCAAGCTCCCACCCCTCATAGTGGAGTGGAAAAGCTTTTATGATTTCTACACAGAGAGTCTAGGGAATTACCTACACCATTGTATAGGTTTTGTTATTACTTTATTACATTTAGATTGGGTTGTGAATGATCAAAATTAGCGCAGGAGGGGGGTGCCGACGACCTTTGCCAAGACTGTACGGTACAGTAGTCTCGGATAAGAGTGAAACCTAAATTAGTCATCCTGATCCTCCATCCCGATTGCGCATCTGAGTGGCACAACTACACGCTATCTACCGTATGCCACAGCTGCAAGGCAAGTGAGTTGAATCTCAGTTGAAGCGGCTGGGGTTTTATGCCTGACATTTCACTAAATTAATGAGGAGAGCAGAGATTTATTCAATAAGTCTACCAGAAGATGAGCTGATCAAGATGAGCCAGACGAGTAGGTTATTCGTTCCTTGGGTTTATAGCGATGAAGCCTCGCTAATAGAAGGAGAATTGCTTGTAATTGTGACGGTCTAAGTTTAGGGAGTCTCTGAAGGCGCCGCAAGCACTATGATACCGTCTCGAAAGCGAAAATGAGGAACAATCAAAGAGGTGAAAGAATCGCTCAGTTATCGTTATGCATGGAGATGCAGAGACGTTTCTTGTGATATTATATGGCGCGACCGGCTTAAAGGGATGGAACCAATTAACCGGAACAGATAGGGATGGATTTGGCTGGTTAACCTTAAATAACTGTTTTATAACTTGCCGGGCCTTTGTAGTTAAAGGAGGGGAAACGGTGAAAAGCATGACCCCATGCATCAATTCATGCCGTGCACCTCCAGCACACCCGAACACATTTAGGCTCCTGGCTTTCCTTGTCACCAGCGCTCCCTCCATGCTTCCAGCAATATGATACTACGGTAGTCTTCTATCACAGGTACGGTACGGTTTTTACCAGTTCTTTAGCAATATGGAATCCTGGCACTATCATACACCGCATCTCTCTATTGAATAAACAACAGTATAGTACATTACCCCATTTATCTATCTTTCTGGCGGGGATGACGGGAAGGAGAAGAGCAAGAAAAAAGCTATATGGGAAGGAAAAAAGACATGTGAGAATTTACCCAAAGAGATTAAATATGCTAGGCAACATTTCTGAACGGAAACTCGTAAATCCTCACCCTGCCGCGAACGAAAATACCAAATAGGCGCAAGAAGGTATGGAGTGTATCGGCATTCCCAGCGCGTGCCATTACCCACGTCGACATGGTGATGCCCAAGTGCATCACAGTACATGACCTATCAGAAAAAAGAAGGCGGCGGGTATTTCCCAGAAGGGGCGTCTCAGGGTTCAAATGGTACCGGGGGTTACCACTATGGGAGTGAGCAGCGTTACTATCCTATCGAGTCTACAATAGACAGCAATCGAGAGCGGTGTTTCACCCCATTTATTTGGTTTGCTGGGGTTGACGTCTTCTCGTTCAAGTAGTATTTTCACCATTCCCTCATTTCCCCCCAAAACGGCATTAAAGAGCGGTGTGTCGCCGCAATTATCTGGCGCATCGGGATTGACCCCTTCCCGTCCAAGTAGTATTTTCACTATTTCCTCATATCCCTTCCAAGCGGCATGTGTGAGCGGTGTTTTGCCGAATCGACCAGCCTTGTTCGGGTTGACCTCTTCCCGTCCGAGTAGAATTTTTACCACCCCCTCATGTCCGCTAACAACGGCATTGAAGAGGGATGTTTCGCCACCCTCGTCCAGCGTATTAGGATTGACCTCTTCCCGTCCGAGAAATAATTTCACCACTTCTTCATGCCCATTCCGGGCGGCATCCAACAGCGGCGTTCGGCCCAATTTATTTGCCTTGTCCGGAACGACCTCTCCCCGCGCGAGTAGCATTTTTACCACCTCTTCATGTCCATTATACGCAGCCCATGAAAGTGGTGTGCAACCCAGATAGCCTTCCTCGTTGATATCGGAACTTCTCGCTTGTATTAAAGAAAATACCACTTCAACGATCCCAAAGAACGATGCACAGTGTAGCCCACGAAGTGGAACACAAGTACCGCAGCCCTTGTAATACCGGTTTGCATGCTCAAGGAGTAATTCGGTCGATATCCGGCTATAATCCCCTTTCAATACCTCCAGCGCAAGTGATTTCCCGTTGTCGGAGAGCTCCTTTTTCGCATGCACTCCCCAATATACTGAACAGTATTGTAGAAAGGGTGTGTTCTGAGCATCAGAAGAAAGTGCTGTAGATAGGGCTTTGACCTGTTGGGAATTCAAATAAGTCAAGCAGATTTCGGCCATTGCCGAATGAGGTTTGATGAAAATATGAAAATGAGCGGAGAGATACTCCTGCAGGGTAAAGTGGATCAATCGCACAATTAAAACCTCCTTATCCATCGTAATAAGCCCTTGACAGCAGTTCACCAATGTCGAGATCGAAGGAATGTTGCTATCATCGAAATCCGTGGAGCCTATCTGGATTGCTAAGGCGTGGCAGAGCTCATTCGCTTGTAACTGCCGTTCCGCATGGCTTACCCACATCAACGCTGTCATCCCAAGTCTTGATTTGTCCCCATCTTGCGCTTTAATCCGCTCGATCGTCGAATAGTAAATATCTTCCAATTCCAATCCATTTGTTATCTTGCTCAGTTTTTCTCGTCTTCGGGAGATTGTGGATTCGTGTAGGATTCCTTCGATACTTAAGGAGACTAGTAGAAACCTAGGTGCATATTTATTAAGAGATTGCGTGTGCAAGGATTCCGAATATCATTGTTTGCTTACATTTCCGACATATTTTCAGGAATCTTCTCCAGAATGTCTGCCTCCAGACCCTCATTCATGGCATCTGGGGTCTCATCCTCGTCTAGTCTAAGACGAAGGTATTCCATAATATCATTTGTGCTCGGCCCTACCAGCACACTTATCACTCGTCCTGCAAGCCGCTTTTCGATCTCACCCCGAACATGAGGCCTTCCAATGATGAATAATCGCGTGCGCGGGGATGCTTCGAGGATTTGTTTGAGCGAATTAAGGAGCTTGACTCGATGCGCCGCTGTACACTCGTCCAAGGCGTCAATGCATATGAATGTGCGCGGTGATGAAGTGGTTGACTGTAGCATATTCACGATATTCGAGAGTTGCGGTCCCCGTCCACCAATGGACCTTTTCTGCTTTTCAAAGGTCTCTGTTATTTCCTTTGGAACCTTTTCCATTCCACTAACGACTTGCCTCAACAAAGAACCCAGAACACTGGCCACAGACTGCTCCTTTCGCGCTGCGAAGTCTAGATAGAAACACGCAACGGCTGTGTCTTGCCCATTGGACTGATCGCACAACTTGTCCACTACCAGCGAGCTGACATCGCAGCCGGTTAGTACTAGCTCCCTTTCCTCTCTCCCCGGAGAATAATTGCTACCTGATGAAAGTCTTTCCTACTCCCGGACCTCCATAACCAAACAAGACTGCCTTACCACCTTCACTTTCTCTACTCCCGTCATGCCAGCTTCTGAATTCTTCAGTCTCCAGGAGCCATTCCCCGATATTGTCGACTCGACGCTCTTGGATGTCCCGATGGCGTAACTTGGGCTCTAGGGGTGATAGCCAGGTCAAGAGTGAAGACCGATCATCCACGGCATAGTTATTCTGCACATTGTGAACATTCTGCACATTAAAAGAGTTCCTATTATTGCAGAAGAGGCTATTGTCGACTGTATACTGAGACATCTTCCGCTTCTGCTGCTCGTACTATTGTAGAGGAGGAGTTATTGAGTATGGTCGGTTGATGATACTGTTGAGAGCTGGGGCAAAGGGGGGTCTTGTTAAAAAGCGGGGGTCTTCTGGTATTAAAGCAGCGTTGCACATACCACTCCATGGACCACCTAAGAAGAGCGTCGCACCATACCAACAACCATTCACAGAGAAACACCGATCGCCGGCCGTAGCACAAGCCTAGAGCTATACATAAATTATATCAAGCTTGGTGGCCGACACTACTAAAAACAATGCTTGGTGGAAGCTACAAATATCATCGTAAGTGGTGGTAGCGAGAGGTTTAGCAAACCGACCGAGCTTTCCCTCTCTATAGATGGAAGTTCACCCACAGTACTTATACATACATGGCCACTACAATTATGAATAAGAGGCATTATTTCTCCCCCCAAGGTCCGGCGCCCCAGGTAAATCATGGGTGCCTTGCACCACACGAACTATGATCTGGTCAGTTATGAAACCGTGACAGTCTTTTCAAAGAATCCCACAATCCCGACCCGGTACCGCATCCGGGGGCACATATCTCACCCTGATATCCTTCCCAAGCCTCGGGGGATCAATTGGACTCTAAGGAAAACGGTTTCAATATCCTTAGCGACCCGGGGTGCGAGAGGGAACCCACCCGGTCTCCCGGAAACCCACGGGCTAACATGCTGGCCAACTGGAAGCAGCCCGCAAACTTCCGTCCAGTTTTTCCAAGTATTAGAAAGTCCTTGCTGGCAACGATGGAACGTGCTATAGCGACAGGATTTTGGCGATAAAAGCCGTCCGTACACCCCCACATTTTAGGCCAGAAATGCGCATTTCCGCTTCCCAACATCCCAGCCCCGTTGGCTGTAAAAAAAATCAAAATGTGCCCGCGCCTATGGAACCATCTTGGTGTTATGGTTCATGTGTGGAGCTCTCTTAATTAACGCCCATGGTGCATCCCCAAAGAGAATAAAGGTTGGTAAAAGGGGCCTTTAATTTTCTATGAAGTTCCGGTGAAGATGATCCATTGCGACTATATCCAATCTGTATCTCAAGCTCCCAGCCCTCATCGTGGAGTGAAAAAATTCTCATCATTTCTACCTAGAGGGCCTAGGCAATTATCTACTCCATGGTATCTGTTTTGGTAACTTTCTATTAATTTTACATGGGTGTTGAAAACGGGTGTTGATAGAGCGGAATGCCGATGTCCTCCTCCTTTTGTCCCCGTGACCGTATAAAATCCATCTTATGCCATACCGGTACTCCATACTCGCCTAAAAAGAATGTCTGTCCCCGACCTTTACCGATACTACTCGTAAAGTACCGTAAAAACTTGAATAATTGGACGGTGTGCTATGTCGTTGGACTTTCCTCTCCTAGTATGGTCAAGAAATTTTTTTTTTTTTTTCTGTCTCAGAGGGGGGGGATGGGCCGTGTTTTTGCTGTGTTTTTTGCCCCCTATCCAGAGAAGGGAATTCCGGACTACATAGCACACCGTCCAATTATTCAAGTTTTTACGGTATCATACAAGGGCCCCACCTGTGGCCATGAGCGAAACGCGATTCTGAACTGCACTCCCAGCGTATAGCTAAAGGTCGAGGTTAAAATTTATTTTTTTAGGCGAGTATGGTACAGTACTCATACCGGTACAGGTGCTCCTTCTCGATGAGCGTAGTGTGCCACACCCCCCTTATAAAGTCGCTCGCATATTGTAGTGTTATCGATAAAGGATAAAGATCGTGCTTATAGCGTTCCAGTCTTGAACACTCCTTTAGCCGGAATACGGTAGCCGACTACTGTAGCTCAACCGCACATCTCTTAGTTGGTATATGCATCTTGCGGGTGCTTTTAATTTTATCTATCCATTTCACTGGTATGATACTTTATTTCACCAATCAACTCTTGTATGGTACTCAAAGCAATTGAAGAGGCAATTTTACTATTTATTTTTCTAGTTTTCTAGATTTTTATTTAATTCCTACGGTTTATGGTGGATGAAGAATGAGATCGGATTCTGTGTTTTCTTTCTTCCTGCTCAAGGCAGTAAAAAAAAAACACTTGGTATCGGGCTTGCAAAACGAACCGCACTTGCTTACTCTCCTAATTTTGATCCGGCTAATTTTTGCTACATCTTATCACAGTGCATTTGACCTTCCCATTCATGCAGCTCCATCCCACCTGGGAACTTACTAATGCTAAGACATGATCATTTGTGAGGATGGTCCGGACTGATGAGCTCGGCCTTGCATCCCAAAGATGCCGTAGGCTGATGGCCAGGGAGAGGCTGACTCGAGAAGTGTTTACCAATAATAAGAATCTGATCAAAGTGGTACTTCATCCATTCGCCCTTTCTAAATTAAAATCAAACTAACGGTAAAAACAGGTGTATAAGTACAACTCAAATACCGTATCCTGAGCGTTGTAGATCATCACTCCTATCTCTATGTTTTCCACCTCCCCTTATTCCTTTGTACACTCCCGTGATAACAAAGGGGAGAGATTGGGGATAAAATACTTTATTCAAAATTCTCCCGCATCCGTTCCGTCTGCATATTTACTAAACTATCCTTCCTACTTCGGTAACAAAACTAAATACTTGTACATCCGTCCAACAAGTGGTACCCAGAGTCTCGGATAAGAAGGGGAATCTAGATTAGTCATCCTGATCCTTCATCCTGATTGCATAACCGAGTGACACAACTACGGGATACCCCTGCTACAACTACAAGGCCAGTCAGTTTCCCCTCATCCCGCCCGGCTCAACTCTGACGGCTGACTTTCACTCATGACGAAAGGGCGGACCGGAGAGCCGAGGTTTATTCAGCAAGTCTCTAAAACGATAAGTTGATCAGGATAGCCTGACTATAGCAGTAGGTTATTAATCCCTTTGATTTACAGAAGGCGCATCCCTTGAAACAGTGCCGACCCAAGTCGCCCGAGCCCTGAAAATCATTCTAGTTAGCGCTGCCCTTGCCACAGGGACCACCGTCTGGCAAGCGAAAATGAGGAACAAACGAAAAAGGTGAAAGAATTGCTCCGCCGTACGGAGGTACGGCTCCTAAGTTTTATATGTTCCACCGGGTGTAATGCCAGCAAACCTCGCCCGCGGAAAAAAATTACAAAACTTAAGCGCTGTACCTCCGTCATGATAGTTGGAGATCTAGAGATGCGTCTTGTCCAATTATATGGTGCTAACGGCTAGGTAAATGAGAGAAAGTGACGATAAGCATGACCCCATCCACCGATCCTTGCCCGGTATCCGCACACCCGCACATATTTAGGCGCCTGCCTTCCTTCCCATCAGTACCCCCCTCCATGCTTCCAGTGATATCATTATCACTCTAGCCTTCTATCGCAGGTACAGTACAGTACGGCCTTTACCCGCTCTTAACAATTTCCACAAGAATGCTCGCACTATCATACACCACATATGTGTATTAAAAAAAACACTCTATATTATACAGTTAATCTATTCTTCAGGGGGAAGGACAGGAAGAACTAACTATACCACAAGAAGAAAAAACACATTTCAGAATTTACAGAGAGGGAGAAAGAATTAAATATCACGTGGAAATCTGCACACTAAGGATAAACGCAACCCTCTTAAAGATAGAAATCTCAATCAAACCAAGCTCAACCGAACCTTGCGAACGGAAACTAGTAAATCCACTCCCAGCCGCGAAAGAAAATATCCAATAGGCGTAAGATGGTATAGCGGGTATCTGCATCCCCCAGTGCGTGGGATTACCTCCGTTGATATGGCGATGTTTGAGTGTATTATAGCGGATAACATTTTGGGAGATGGAAGGGCTGGCGGGTATTTTAGGAGGCAGCGTCTCCTAGGATTCAAGTGGCACCGGGGGCTACCACTTTGCGAGACTGTAGCAGCTCTACTACCTTCTCATATTCTCCCTCAGTAGCACACGAGAGCGGTGTTTCGCCCCAACAATTTAGCGTATCAGTGTTAACCTCTTGTCGTCCCAATAGTATTTTCACAATCCCATCCTGACCTGCCCGAGCGGCGCACAAGAGGGGTGTTGAGCCATATATACTAGGTCTATCGGGGTTGACCTCTTCCCTTCCGAGGAGTATTTTGACCACTCCCTCACATCCGTATTCAGCGGCGTACAAGAGAGGCGTTTGGCCGTTATTATCCGGCTTGTCGGGGTTGACCTCTTCTCGTCGGAGGAGTATTTTCACCGCTCCCTCATGTCCATGCGAAGCGGCATGCGAGAGCGGTGTTCGACCGTCCTTATCTGGCTTGTTGGGGTCAACTTCTTTCCGTCCGAGTAGTATTTTTGTAACTCCCTCATGTCCATTCTGAACGGCGCGCAAGAGCGGGGAGCTCGAATTACATGATCCATTGGGGTTGACCTCTTCCCGTCTAAGGAGCATTTTCACCACTTCCTCATGTCCATTCTGGGCGGCATCCGACAGCGGTGTTTGGCCCAATCTATTTGCCTTGTCTGGAATGACCTCTCCCCGTCCGAGTAGAATTTTTACCACCTCTTCATGCCCATTATACGCAGCCCATGAAAGTGGTGTACGACCCGAATAGCATCCCCCGTTGATATCGCAACCTCTCACTTCTACTAAAGCAGCTACCACTTCAACGATTCCAAAAAACGATGCGCAGTGTAGCCCACTAAGTGGAACACAAGTACGGTAGTGTTTGTAATACAGCTTTGCATGCGCAAGGAGTAATTCGGTCGATACCTGGCTATAATCCTCCTTTAACAGCTCCAGGGCAAGTGATCTCCCGTCGTCAGAGAGCTCCCTTTTCGCATGCACTCCCCAGTACACCGAACAATATTGTAGAAAGGGTACCCTCTCAACATCAGGAGAATGGGCAGTGGATAGGGCTTTGGCCTGTCGGGAATTCAGATAGGTCAAGCATATTTCGGCCATTGCCGAGTGAGGTTTGATGAATAAATCAAGATGAGCCGAAAGATACTCCTGCAGAGTAAAGTGAATCAATCGCACTGTCGATGCCTCCTTATCCACTGTAATAAGCCCTTGACAGCAGCTCACCAAGGTTGACATCGAAGGAATGTTGCCACCATCGAAATCCGTGGAGCCTAGCTGAACTGCTAAAGCATAGCAGAGCTCATTCGCTTGTAAGGGCCGTTCCGCATGGCTGATCCACATCAACGCCGTCATCCCAAATCTCGATTTGTCCCCATCTTGCGTTTTAATCCGCTCCATCGTCGAACCGTAAATATCTCCCAATTCCAATCCATTTGTTATTTTGCTCAGTTTTTCCCGTCTTCGTGAGATTGTGGATTCGTGTAGGATTCCATCAATACTTAAGGAGACTAGCAGAAACCTAGATGCGTATCTATTAGCAGGTTAAGTGTGGAGGAATTCCTAGTATTATTGTCTACTTACATTTCCGACATATTTTCGGGAATCTTCTCCAGAATGTCCGCCTCTAGACTTTCATTCATGGCATCTGGAGTCTCGTCCTCGTCTAGTCTAAGACGAAGGTATTCCGTGATATCATTTGTGTTGGGCCCTACCGACACGCTTATCACTCGCCCTGCAAGTCGCTTTTCGATCTCACCCCGAACATGAGGCCTCCCAATGATGAATAATCGCGTGCGCGGGGATGCTTCGAGGATTTGTTGGAGTGAATTAAGGAGCTTGATTCGATACGCCGCTGCACACTCGTCCAAGGCGTCAATGCATATAAATGTGCGTAGTGAAGAGGTGGTGGTCTGTAGCATCTTGACAATATCCGAGAGTTGCGGTCCCCGTCCACCAATGGCCTTTTTCTGCTTTTCAAAGGCCCCTGTTATTTCCTCTGGAACCTTTTCCATTCCGCCAACCACCTGTCTCAGGATGGAACCCAGAATACTGGCCACAGACTGCTCCTTTCGGGCTGCGAAGTCTAGGTAGAAACATGTAACGGCTGTCTCTTGCCCATCGGACTGATCGCACAACCTGTCTACCACAAGGGAACTGACATCGTGGCCTATTAGCACCGAGTCCCTTTCATCTCTCTCCCTAGAATAATAATTATTGTTACCTGATAAAAGTCTTTCCAACCCCCGGACCTCCATAACCAAACAAGACTGCCTTATCACCTTCGCCTTCACCACTCCCCTCATGCCAGCTTCTGAATTCTCCAGTTTCCAGGAGCCATTCCCCGATATTGTCGACTCGACGCTCTTGGATGTCCCGATGGCGCAACTTGGGTTCTAGGGGCGATAGCCAGGTCAAGAGTTGAGACCGGTCATCCGCAGCATAGTTATTCTGCACATTAAAAGAGTTCGTATTATTGGAGAAGGCGCTATTGTCGATGGTATTTTGAGACATCTCCCGCTTCTGCTGCTCTTACTATGGTAGAGGAGGAGTTATTGAGTATTGTCGGTTGATGGTATTGTTGGGAGCTAAGCGGGGTCTTGGAAAGGAAAAGCGGGGGTCTTCTGGTATCAAAGCAGCGCCTCACATACCACTTCATGGAACACCGAAGAAAAGTGTCGCACCATGCCAACCGCTATTTACAAAGAAACCCCAAATGCCGGCCCTAGAGCAAGCCCAAATCCATACATAAATTATGTCAAGCCCCATGGCCGCACTACGAAAAAACAATGGTTGATGGAAGCCACGAATATCATTGCAAGCGATGATAGAGAGATATTCAGCGAACCGGCTTTCCCTCTCTATAGATGGAAGTTCGCCTACATATATGGCGACTCTAATTACGAATAAAAACCTTCATTTCTCTCATCTAAGGTCCAGTCCTGGGTAAATCACGGGCGCCTTATGCTACGCGAACAATGATTAGTCAGTTATGCAACTGCGATAAGATAGTCTTTACAACGAACCCCAAGAGCCCGGCACGCAAAGTTCTGTCTGATGTGTCTAAGTATTCGGAGGCTCTTTCTCTCAACGATAGGATGTTCTACTAGGATAGCGGCATGATCTTAGGAATAAAAGGCCCCCCGCCCCATTTTACGCAAGGGATGCGCACCTCCGCTTCGAAGATCTCCCGTGTTGGTTGCAAAAGGAATTCACAATGCGCCCGAGCCTTTAGGATGCTCTAGATATTATCATTCATCACTGGCAAGTTCTATTAATTAATACCCATGATGAATTCAGAGGGGATGATGGCGGGCAAAAGGGACCTTTAATTTTCTATGAGGTTCCCATAAAAATGGCCCTTGCGACAATATCCAATCCGGATCCCAAGCTCCAGCCCCCGTAGTGGGGTGGGAAAGCTTTCATGATTTCTACACAGAGAGTCTAAGGAATTACCCACACCATTTTATAGGCTTTGTTATTACTTTATTACTTTTAGATGGGGTTGCGAATGGTCAAAATTCGTGTAGAAGGAGGGGGTGCCGACGACTTTTGTCACCAAGATTGTATCCTTTGCAGGGGTGAAATAACTGAATTCAGTCACGGTGCCCCCGAGAATTGCGCAAGAGTGGGGTCCAAGACATATTATATGATGAATAAGCAGCTCTCAGCCTCATTAATAAGAAATCGATGTAAAAAGAGGCTTGGGCTGTTGTCCCTTAGGAAGAGTAACCCAACTTTTTGCGCCGCAGCGTTCCACCACAAGCATCACAACCCGGCCCTGTCACACCAAAAGATAATAAAAAACTTTTACCATAAGAAAAAAATCTTAATAAAGCATGTGGATGACACAAGGTGTTAATTACAATAGTACTATATGTTTATTTGGATTTTTTAAATATCTTTCTGGTCGCGGTTTCAGAGGTTATCTGGTGAGCTGGGTGCTAGCGGGGGCACGAGAGCTGTTGCGTCGTAATCTTTTGTTACATTTTGCTAAGAGACAATACCGTCTACAAGTGCAAGTATCATTGCGGGTGTTTAGTAATCTCGCATACCCGGCTCATGGCGTAATTTCTCCGATGCGCTGAATTCAATTGTTTCACCTCCATGCTCTCCCGCAAAAATCCTTTAAATCCATCGGAGATCGAGCCCCAAGCCTTCGCAATCCAAAACAAAACACTCTGAGAAGGAATGGTGTTATCCAGACAAAGTATAGCTTGGGGAGGCCGAGCCTGCCGAATCTAATTAACAAGGCTCGTTATTTTGCAAACCTACTCAACTAAGCCTACTGTGGTTTGGACGATGATATCTGTTTGAGATCCTCGATGGTGGATTTAAAGGATTTTTGCGGTATCCAGATATCGGTACCGTACCGGTACTCGAGTACTCCTTCTCGCCTACCGTAGTGTGCCATGAAATCCCCTTGTAAAGTTGCCTGCATAACATGATTCGATAAAGAATGAAGATTGTGCACAGCGTTCCAGTTTTGAATACTACTTTAGCCGGAACAGCAGACTAGCTCTACAGCAGATCTCTTTGCTCGGATGTGTCAAAGTAGGAAATGAGGTTCGCACGGAAGTGCCCAATACTGGTAGACTAAGAGATTTCACCCAGAACCGAGGAAGTTTTGAGGAAGGATATGGAATATAAGTTTCACCATGTGTATACTTCGTTCATTCGCTCGCTCTCGCTTTTTCAACTTCGCTCAACTAAACTAAAATAAAACTAATAGTAAAGACAGGTGTATAAGTAAAACAGAAAACCACATGCTGATCTTCCTATGGATCACCACAGCTATCTCTGCATTTTCCACATGTCCTTATTGTTGGAAATGGTGCTGCTCGCCATACTCTCATGATACTTCCTTTGTTGTTCATTTAGCTTCCGAGAGCGCCCTTGTTTGGCTTCGAAAATGCGCTGCGGATCCGGGCATATGACTCCGCCTTCGGGCATATGTTCGTCTTCGGATATGCGCCTAGGATCCGAGCATGGGTTTGTCTTGGGAGACTTGTTTTGGCTCGGGGTATATGTTTCGGGTTCGGGCGTCTGTTGGGACGTTCGGGAAAGCATTGCGAATGCAGGAATGCACGATAGTTTTAGGATAGTGCAGCTTTCGGGAAAGCCGGGAGAAAAGCGGAAGCACTGTAAGGTCGGTGTGAAAGAGCTGGAGGCCGGAGGCAGCAGCGGAGTGTTTGTTTCTATTGTCAGCCCGGGAGTCATAATGAAGGAAGGGGAAAGTAACATGGAGTATCACGGTGGCTCAAGGGTATGATATCTTTGTTGTTGATATATACTCCTGTGATCGCCCTTGATTAGTTTAGTAGTTAGCATCGAGCATCGTGGAGCTGTTGAGCGAGAGCCTATGGTTGTGATTAGTCAAAAGATTTTCCCCTCACTAGAGTTTGCGATTGTTTTGGTTGTAAGTTGCTTGGGGTTTCGTTTCGTTTCACCACTCGTCACTCGTCCTGTATTGTATCGCTATCGCCGTTAAAGTTTAAAACTTATTCCTTCGTACACTCCCGTGATAATAGAAAAAAGGCATTACGGATAAAGTCCTTTCTTCAACATTCTTCCGTATCCATTCCGTCTGCATATCTCCTGAACTATCCTTCCCACTTCCGTAACCATCCATCAAACATGTGGTTCCCATAGTCTGGGGTAAGAGAGAAATCTAAATTAGCCATTCTGATCTTCCATCCTGATCGCGTAACTGAGTGGCGCAATTACGGGCTATACTTGCCACAGCTTCAAGGCGAGTCAGTTTCTCCTCACCCTGACAAGCTCAACTCTGACAGCTAGCTTTCGCTAATGAGGAAGGGGCCGACCGGTGAGCCGAGATATATTCAGTATGCCCCCCAAGCGATGAGTTGATCAAGATAGCATAACTAGTAGGTTATTAATGCCTTTGGTTTATAGTGATGGATCCTAACTAACTGAAGGACCATTCCTTGTGATAGTGCTGGCCCAGGTCGAGGGAGCCTTGAAAAGCATTCTAGTTGGTGATGGCCTTGCCACAAGGACTACCGTCTGTCAAGCCAAAATGAGGAACAAACTAAGGAAGTGAAATAATCGCTCTGCTGTAATTATATTTGGAGATGGAGAGAAATATCTTGTCCACTTAAATGGCGCTAATGGCTGATTAATGAGAGAAAAAACTATAAACACAACCCCATCCATCGATTGACACCTCGCACCTCAGCACAACCGCCCACATTAATGCCTCTGCATTCCCTCTCATCAGCACTCCACCCACGCTCCCGGAACGCTTCTACTAGTCTTCTATCGCGGGTGCGGTACGGTCTTGACCAGTTTTTACCAATCTCCTCAAGAATCCTCGCACTATCATAAACTACATTTCTCCATTAAAGAAAGACACTATATTATACAGTCTATATATGGTTCTGGGGGGGGGGACAAGGAAAGGAAGGGAAAAAAGCTAGCTATACGGGCAAGGGAGAGATATGTAAGAATTTGCCTAGAGACATTAAATATGAAAGGCGAAATCTACTAGCACAAGCTATGTACTGTAGAAACTCGAGCTTCCCAAAAATAGAAATTTTATTCGAACCAAACTTAGCGGAACTTTGTGAGCGGAAACGCGTAAATCCTCCGGCAGCACCGAAAGAAAATAGCTAATAGGCGCAAGAGATTATGTCGTGTATCTGCATTCCCAGCGGGTGGGATTACCCCAGTCGACACGGTGATGCGCAAGTGCATCGCAGCTGGTAACATTCCGGCAAAGGGAAGGGGCTGCTGGTATTCCTAAGAGGCGGCTTCTCTCAAGGTTTATATGGTAACGGGGGCTACCCCTTTGCGAGACTGTAGCAGCGCTACTATCCTGTCATATCCTTTGTAAGTGGCATACGAGAGCGGTGTTAAGCCCCATTCACATTGTTTGTCGGGGTTGACGTCTTCTCGTTCAAGTAGTATTTTCACCACTCCTTCATGTCCATTCAAAACGGCATTAAAGAGCGATGTGTCGCCGCAATTATCTGGCGCATTGGGATTGACCCCTTCCCCTCCAAGTAGTATTTTCACCATTTCCTCATATCCCTTCCAAGCGGCATACGAGAGCGGTGTTTTGCCGTGTCGACCTGCCTTGTGCGGGTTGACGTCTTCCCGTCCAAGTAGAATTTTTACCACTCCCTCATGTCGACGCGCAACGGCATTGAAGAGCGATGTTTCGCCGTCCTCGTCTGGCCTATCGGGATCGACCTCTTCACGTCCGAGTAGAACTTTCACTACTTCCTCATGTCCATTCCGAGCGGCCTCCAACAGCGGTGTTCGGCCAAATTTATTTGCCTTGTCCGGAATGACATCTCCCCGCCCAAGCAGCACTTTCACTACTTCTTGATGTCCATTCCGAGCGGCCTCCAACAGCGGTGTTTGCCCTAATTTATTTGCCTTGTCCGGAATGACCTCTCCCCGCCCGAGTAGAATTTTTACCACCTCCTCATGTCCGTTATATGCAGCCCATGAAAGTGGCGTACAACCCCGATAACCTTCCCCGTTGATATCATAACCTCCCACCTCTATTAAAGCCACTACCACTTCAACAATTCCAAAGAACGATGCGCAGTGTAGCCCGCTAAACAGAGGATAAGTATCGTCGTCGCTAAGATGCATGTTTTCTTGCGCAAGGAGTAATTTGGACGATATCTGGCTATAATGCTCTTTTAATAGCTCTAGCGCAAGTGATTTCCCGTACTCCGAGAGCTCCTTTTTCGAGTGCACCCCCCAATATACTGAACAATATTGTAGAAAGGGTGTGTTCCGGGTATCAGGAGAATGGGCAGTCGAAAGGGCTTTGACCTGTTGGGAGCTCAGATAGGTCAAGCAGATTTCGGCCATTGCCGAGTGAGGTTTGATGAATAAATCAAGATGACCGGAGAGATACTCCTGCAGAGTGAAGTGGATCAATCGTACAGTTAATGCCTCCTTATCTACGGTGATAAGCCCTTGACAGCAGTTCACCAATGTGGACATCGAGGGAATATTGCCATCATCGAAATCAGTGGAGCCTAGCTGAACTGCTAAGGCATAGCAGAGCTCATCCGCATGTAACGGTCGTTCCGCATGGCTGATCCACATCAACACTGTCATCCCAAGTCTCGGTTTGTCCCCTTCTTGCGCTTTAATCCGCTCGATCGTCGCTCCGTAAATATCTCCCAATTCCAATCCATTTGTTATTTTGCTCAGTTTTTCCCGTCTTCGGGAGATTGTGGATTCGTGTAGGATTCCATCTATACTTAAGGATACTAGCAGAAACCTAGATGTAGATCTATTAGCAGATTGAGTGTGGAGGGATCCCCGGTATAATTGCCTACTTACATTTCCGACATATTTTCCGGAATCTTCTCCAGAATGTCTACCTCTAGACTCTCATTCATGGCATCCGGAGTTTCATCCTCGTCTAGTCTAAGACGAAGGTATTCCATTATATCATTTGTGCTAGGCCCTACCGAGACACTTATCACTCGTCCTGCAAGCCGCTTTTCGATCTCAACCCGAACATGAGGCCTCGCGATGATGAATATTCGCGTGCGCAGGGATGCTTCGAGGATTTGGTGGAGTGAATTAAGGAGCTTGACTCGATTCGTCGCTGCACACTCGTCCAAGGCGTCAATGCATATAAATGTTCGCAGTGAGGAAGTGGTGGTCTGTAACATCTTCACGATATCTGAGAGTTGCGGTCCCCGTCCACCAATGGACCTTTTCTGTTTTTCAAAGGCCCGTGTTATTTCCTCTGGGACCTCCTCCATTCCGCCAACGACTTGCCTCAGCAAGGGACCTAGAATACTGGCCACAGACTGCTCCTTTCGCGCTGCAAAGTCGACGTAGAAACACGTAACGGCTGAGTCTCGCCCATCGGACTGATCGCACAACCTGTCCACTACCAGCGAGCTGACATCGCAGCCTGTTAGGACTAGCTCCCTTTCCTCTGCCCTCGGAGAATAATTGTTATTACCTGATGAAAGTCTTTCCGGCCCCCGGACCCCCATAACCAAACAAGACTGTCTTGTTACCTTCGCCTTCACCACTCCCCTCATGCCAGCTTCTGAATTCCTCAGTTTGCAGGAGCCATTCCCCGATATTGTCGACTCGACGCTCTTGGATATCCCGATGGCGTAACTTGGGCTCTAGGGGTGATAGCCAAGTCAAGAGCGGAGGCCGATCATCGGCAGCATAGTTATTCTGCACATTTTGCACATTCTGAACATTCTGCACATTAAAAGAGTTCCTATTATTGGAAAAGGCGCTATTGTCAATGGTGTGTTGAGACATCTTCGGTTTTTGCTGCTCGTACCGTTGTAGAGGAGGAGTTATTGAGTATGGTCGGTTGGTGATACTCTTAGGAGTGGGGGAAAGTGGCGTCTAGGTAAGGAAAAGCGGGGGTCTTCTGGTATTAAAGCAGCGTTGCACATACCACTTCATGGAAACCAAACAAAAGTCTGGCACCATATTAACGGCCATTCACAAAGAAACCTCAAGCGCCAGCCCTAGAGCAAGCCCAAATCCATATATAAATTATATCAACCTTGGTGGCCGACACTACGGAAAACAATGTTTGGTGGAAGCCACAACTATCCAGCCAACCTACATGGCCTTCCCTCCTAGAGGTGGAAGTTCGCCTACATATACATGGCGAACACAATTACGAATAAAATCCATCATTTCTCTCATCTAAGGTCTAGTACCCTAGGTAAATCACGGGCGCCTTACGCGACGGGAACAATGATTTAGTCAGTTATGAAACTGGGATAAGATAGCCTTTTCAATGAACACCACGATCCCCACCTGACACCGCCTTCGGGGGCACGTATCTCATACTGATATTCTTCCCAAGTCTCGCAGGATTAATTAGAATCGAGGAAAAACTGGTCCAAGATTCTTAGCCACTTAGGCTGCCATAGAAAACTGTTTTAGTTATGTGAAAACACCACAGGGCTAACATACCAGCCAACTTGAAGCAGAACGCAAAGTTCGGTCTGATGTGCCCAAGTATTCGGAAGCTCTTTCTCGCAACGATGGAATGTTCAAAGCGGCAAGATCTTGGCGATAAAAGCTGCTTACTCTTTCCTTATTTTACTTTAGGAATGCGCACCTCTGCTTCTAAAATCTCAGCTTTGTTGCAAAAAAATTCAAAATGCGCCTTAGCCTTTAGAATGCTCTAGATATATTATCATTCATAAGTGGCACGCTCTGTTAATTTATTCCCATACTACACTCTCCGAGAGTGCGATATGGTCAAATAGGACATTTAATTTTCTATGAGGTATCATACCCGTAAAAATGTCCCTTCGCGACAATATCCAATCTGGATCTCAAGCTCTCGGCCCTCACAGTGGAGTGGAAAGACTTTCATGATTTCTACCCAGAGGGTCCATGGAATTGTCTACACCATTGAATCGGTTTTGTTAATTCTTTATTGCTTTTGGATGGGGTTGTGAATGGTCAAAATTAGTGAAGAAGGAGGGGGTTGCCGATGACTTTTGTGAGGAACTTTAGTGCCCGAGAATTGAGCAAGAGTGGAGTCCAAGACATAGGATTAATAAGCTACTCGCAGCCTGATCAGAATAAGATATCAATAAAAAGAGGCCTGGGCTATTGTCCCTGAGCAAAAGTAACTGAGCATTTAGCGCTGCAGCGTTCCATCACAACCCCGCCCTATCACACCAAAGCACAATAAAAAACCTTTACCACATGAAAAAATCTCAATAAAGCTGATGGATTACACAAGGTGTTAATTAGTATTATATATTTATTTTCATTTTGAAATGTTTTTTTAGTTGTGGTTTTTGTGGTCATTTGTTGAGTTGGGTATTGGCTAAGGCTCCGTTCGGTTAACTATGGACCATTCACAGCCGTGAACGGTTGCTTGAGATTTGGTCAACTTTTAGGAAAGCTGTTCGGTTAAGCAGACTGTTCAACCGACCATTCATTAGTCAACCGATTTCGTGGGTGTCGGAGAGGAGCCATGGTGGTTGTCAACGACGGCGAACGGCCGATGAAAAGGACCTTCAGAGGACCTTTTCATTTTTGACCGTTCGCACCCATTTTCAGCAAACGGCAGGATGGTAACCGAACACCAAATCTTCTTCCTGAACGGTCCCGTTGGATGCAACGGTTCAACCCTCTAAATTTCCTACTCGAACGGTCCGTTCAGCTGTTAACCGAACGCACCCTAAGGTGTGAGCCGTTGCATCGCCATGTTCGGTTCCTTTTGCTCAGGGAGAATACCGATATCATTCTGTTGGTTTAGTAATCCTACATACCCTGCTCACGGTTCATTTCACAGGTGCACTGAATTCCATTGTTTCATCTCAATGCCCCGTACCGATAGGTACTACCGGTAGTACTCGAGTACCGGTACTTTAAACACTCGGCATGAGGCTTTCTTTACTACAAGAGGAATAGCAAAAGAGGTGACCGATTGAAATTTCTACGATATCTACCAGTGCTAGCTCTGATGTTCCTGCACAAGATGGAGATTTTATGCAGGTTAACCCCCGGTATTCTTGTCCCATGAAAACAACTCCCCTACGAGTAATATTCATTTGTTTGACGGAGAATTGCATCCCTAGAGTTTTTGTAATGGATGAAGAATGAAATCCCGTTTTGTTTTCCCTCTCTACAAGCTCCTGGCACTAAAAATGCCGAATATCATGTTTGCAAAATGAACCCCTCTTCCATACTCACTCGAAATTCTGGTTCCAGCAGATCACGGCTACGCATTATCACTGTGCATATTGCGTTCCTATTCATGCACCTCCCTGTAAGCGGCCAGCTTTTCACCAACCTCAAGAGATGATAATGGAGAAATCCTATTCAATACCAGCGAATCTCGGACACTCGCAATAGAATACCATCCAATTTTTTTATCCCTGCAAAAACTTATGTCACCAACAGCCAAGCAAAGAATACATCAATTATTAGGCGAGAGAAATCACTATGACAAAAATTCCTAAAAACAAAAAACAATTGAACAAATAAAGTAAGACCTAGGTGTATTTTTTGGTATTTTTTTGCTGCAAAAGCAAGCTAGTAGGGAAATGAAATTCATCCCAAACAGAGATTTCTAATGATGCCAAACAAGGTAATGAGCACCATGAGCACGGCTCGGAGTATGCCTGGGTAGGTATTTTCCTCTATAGGAGACCTTTTGTTTAATTTTTAACCCGCGGGTGAAACGTTGCACTTTTTCTAGGATAGGAAAACTTGGATGCTATTCAATAGGGATGGTCTGAGATTCACTGGTATTGAATTGGTTTTCTTGATAATAATGACTTGTGAGCACAATCTGGGTTGGCGAGCTCAGACTCGCATCAGGCGTCTCATTGGTACAGTAAAGCAAGCACATGGCTAGGAAGAGGGCTTGTTGAGTAGTGTTTTACCAATAAGAGTCTGATCATAGTAGTTCCCCAGCACTCTGGAATATGATTGAAGTCTAAATTAGTCATCATGATTCCATCCCAATTGCGTAACTGAGTAGCACAAATACTCATAGACGCTACTTGTATCTCTGCCACAGCTGCAAGGTGAGTGAGTTGAATCATAGCCCAAGCGGCTCAATCTTTATGCCTGATATTTGCTATTCCGGTATTATGGAGGAGAGCAGAGATTAATTTAATAAGTCTATCAAGAGATCAATCGATCAAGACGAGCCTGATTAGTAAGTTACTAATCCCTTTAGTTCAAGTGATGAATCCGCGCATATGAGGAGCATCTATTTAATACCGGTAATGTTGGTCTATTCTAGGTCTAGGGGGGCCTGAAAGGCATTCCGGTTAGCGCGACCCTCGCCACAAGCACAATAATACTCTCTCGCAAGCGAAAATGTGGAAGAATCAAGGACGAGGTGAGAGAATCGCTCTGTCGTCGTTATGGCTGTAAATGCAGAGACGTTTCTTGCCCTATTATATGGCCCTACAGACTAGTTAAATTAGGGAACACGACAAAAAGCATCACTCCATGCATCGATTTATACAGTGTACCAGCACACCCGCACATATTTAGCCTGCCGCCTTCCTTGTAATCAACACTCTCTCCATGCTTCCAGCACTATGATGCTAGTCTTCTATCACAGGTACAGTACGGTTTTTACCAGTTTTTAACAATCTCCTCAAGAATCTTCAACACTATCACACACCGCATCTCTCTATTAAATAAACAACAGTACATTATGCCGTTTGTCTATCGTTCTGGCGGGGAGGATAGGAAGGCGAAGAGTAAGAAAAAAACTATACGGAAAAAAAAATACATGTAAATAATTTACCCAGAGAGATTAAATATACTACCTTACGCAACTTTTCTGAACGGAAACTCGTAAATCCTCACCCGGCCGCGAAGGAAAATACCTAATAAGCGCAAGAAGGTAACGTATTTCCCACTGATGTGACACAAGACCGGGATATGACACACATGTCTCACAAGGACTTCCGCTCAAAGACAAAGTTTGAAATTGTGATAACTAACCTAAAAACAACCCCATTCATGATGTGAAAGAAATGGTGATACCAGAACAATAAGAAGAACCCCAAAAACAGAAATTCATAGAGCGCTCAATATTAAGAAAAGGGATAATTAAGGAGACAAATTCAATAGGTACATGGGAGACTGAGGACGGTAAAGAAGAATGAAAGAACAAAATAAGAGACTATTGCCGGCAGGAGCGAAGTGACATATGAAGAGGATGATCAGGAAGGAGTTTGGTGTTAGTCGCCGGCTGTAGGGTCGATTTTGAGTGCAGGCAGAGGTTGCAGGCGATGAATTCCACTCATCATCGCTAAGCTGCTCATCGTCACTTTCCTCTTGGCTCAGATCAAGAAAAACAACCATTGGAGTATCACAGATGACAACTTCCTGTATGCGTGGTGGAGATTGATGAGTGGAAGGTGTAGGAGGAGGTTTTTTGTGGGTTTGTGTAGCTTGTTTTTTTGTAAATATGCGCTTTGATTTTGTAGCGGGTGGGGGTGGGCGGGGGGCTTTTTTTGCATCCTTTGCCAGCCGGGCATCTCGAAGCCTAATAAGCTCAGTCCCATCCAGTACTATGGCTACCGAGAGTTTTCTTTTGTCTGTAGTATTGAAAATCTTTTGCGTGCCTTGAAGCCTGCGATGTGATTCAATGTAAAGTTCCTTTTCTGCAATTTCAGCCTCAAGTTGATGGCCCAACTCTCGTAAAAGTCCTGTGATTCTGTCACGGGCAATGTTTCCGTCAGCTGGACTGAGAGCCAGCAAGGCTATTTGGTTGAGAACCTCCAGCCCAGATCTGACACGGTTTCGGATACCCCATGCTGTGCGGGGAGTACTAAGAGTGCTGAGTGTATCTCGCCGTTTTCGAACTGCTGGTTGTAACTTTCCTATCACATGCCGAGGATTGAGTGGCCAGATTCCCGTTGCCATAAAGGCACGCTGAATAGAGGTCTTCTTCATGGTATTTTCTCGGGCTTCGGTAAGGAATGGAATAAATGCTACCTTTTTGATTCCTTCTCTATTCTGACCAGAGCGCATATATGTATCTAGTGCCAGGCCGTAGTAGTGCTGATAAGGACTAAATAGTCCTACATCTAATGGCTGTAATAAGTGAGTGGAATGTGGGGGCAAGCAGAGGAGGAAAACATTGTGGTCAAGGCAGAATTGAACAAATTCAAAGGTAATATGGGAGCCGTGGCCATCAAAGATCAAAAGCCGTGCAGCACCGATTCTGGCAACTATTGCTGATTGGGGTTCAAAAAGATCAATTAGCCACTTTAAAGCTAGCGGATTATCAGTCAACCCCTTTGGGGAATAGGTAAACTGATAATCTCGTTCCTTGTCGGTCAGGTTCTGGTTCCACTTTAAGTATTGACCGGCACCCTTGTTGATAATGAGCGGGGCCAGCAAGTTGCCACAGGCTGAAATTGTCTCTATAACAGTGACAAGTTCCCGCTTTCCATCGTGAGTTACCTGAGGATTCTGCCGCCCATGCCGACATATTACCTTCGCCTTCGCTGGCAGCCCCATTAAAAAGCCGTTCTCATCCATATTGAAACTCTGGGATGATCATAGGCCATTTTGTCTAATTAGGCGTCCTAATTTGGCAAAATAGTCCTGAAGAAGAGCAGGATGATTTACATAGGCTCGCTGCCTTTCTAGCTGGGTGGTAAGCTTTGGAGCCAATGATGGATTGCGGGTAAGGAATCGCGTGATCCAGTTCTTTCCTAGGGGTAGTGGGCGACTACCAGCCTGCATGCTCTTTGATTCCAAATGTAGTGCCATATCTTTAACCATATCGAGCCAGGGTGGGAATCCCCTATCATCCTACTCAAAACACCATCTTCCGATTGCCTTTTCTTCAGCTACTGTAATTCACTGCTGATCTTGATGCCCACCGACAGCACTCGAGTGCGTTCCGGCAACACGCCGGTAAAGGGTACACTTATTGACTGAAAATTCCTCCGAGGCCTCGGATACTGACACATCATCTGTTGCTCTTTTGACTGCCTTAATCGCTCTTTGAAGCCGTTCTTCATTCTCAGACGCTTTCTTGGTGGTTAGTTTACCCATGGTGACGAGAGGTTTGTTGTTGCTATCACTGTTCTGATCAAGAGCGGGGATGAAAATACTAATTATCCATGTCTCACAGAACGTCACCATCCATGTCATATCCCGGTCGTGTGTCACATCAGGGTGAAATATGTTATGGTGTGTATCTGCATTCCCGGCGCATGCCATTACGCTGTGGATGTGGTGATGCCCAAGTGCATCGCAGCGCGTAACTTGACAGGAAAGAGCATGGGCGCCGGGTATTCCTAGAGGTGGTGTCTCCTAGGGTTAAATGGTACCGGCGGCTGCCACTTTGCGAGAATGTAGCAGGGCTATTATCCTCTCCAGTCTATAATATGAAGCATACCAGAGCGGCGTTTGCCACGAACCATCTCCCCTACACCTCCGGCGATTGAAATCTCAACACTAGGGAAATCATCGTGGGATCCACCACCACCCCCTCTCCTCTCCCTTGATGGCTTCTGCCTAGGGGAGTGACGCTATCTCCCCTCCTCTCCCTTAGGGGTTTACCCCCTCCTCTACGGGGTTCTTGTTCTTGTTCATCGTTGACTCCCGCTCATGAAGTTCGGTTCTCCCCCTTACCCCGCACTTCCTTTGCATCTCGCTTAGGTTTTGCACGGTCGGCACTCTGTCCTCTTCGCTCACGGTCGGCGCTGAGCTTTCCAAGCCCTTTGCGAAGTACCTTTCTGTCTCGGTTATGTGGTCCTGTCGGGGAACACTTCGGTTAGTAACTTCAGCACCTCGTCTTCGTTTCGCATTCGGAAAAGCATCGGCCGCGCTTACTCTAGTCGGTCGTCTCAAGTGTTTGGAAGTCCTTCCTCCTCCCACCCCCATTCCTCTACCTTCTTGGTTTTCGTCCCGTTGCTCGGTTACAGCTACTCCCATCACCCCTCTTCCCACCCCCGCAGCTGGCACCTTACTGCTCCCCTCCCCGCGGTCGATCTTCGGTCGCTATACAAAAAACCCGCCTCGGTTACGCCCGTCCTTCTGGCCGTCGCTAATGCCGCTTTGGCACACCCTCCGGCGAACCCTCCCCAGTGTTGCCTCCATACACTGTCCTATCCTGCCATCGCGCACCGCTTCGTCCCCCAGCACCGCTCCGGCGTGCAGGTCCATACTTTCATTTCCTAGCTCAGGCTGATATACGTCACTTATCAGACATAATTTTCCTTTGTCAGGGGTTCATACATTTCTTTTGTTTACCTTATGGTTTTCGCAGATGTCACTAAGGGTTCTCCTCTCCTTCCTGCTTGTTTCTTTCCTTTTCATTTCCTTCGGGTGTACGTGTATATTCGTAGGATTTGGTTGGGCGATAGGCGAGATGTGCGGTTGGTCTCATACCAGAGGGACTTGGGGGTTTGGATGTTTCTTGGGGTGAGGAGGGCAGGGTTTTTGTCGGCCATATCGTTAAAGATGCATGCTGTCTTTGTACCTTAATAAAACAAACGCACTTGATTTAAAAAAAAAAAGAAAAAAAGAAAAACAGAGCGGCATTTGCCCCCACTTATTCGCCTTGTTGGGGTTGACGTCTTCTTGTTCAAGTAGTATTTTTACCACTCTTTCATGTCTACCCAAAATGGCATTGAAGTGCGGTGTTTGGCGGTACACATCTGGAGTATCGGGATTGACCCCTTCCCGTCCGACTAATATTTTTACCACTCCCTCATGGCCTCATTCGGCGGCGAACAAGAGAGGCATTTGGCCGTCTTTATCTGGCTTGTCGGGGTTGACCTCGCCCTGTCCGAGGAGTAATTTCACCACTCCCTCATGTCCATTCGAAGAAGCATACGAGAGCGGTGATTCGCCGTGGTTATCTGCCTTGTCCGGATTGATCTCTTCCCTTCTGAGGAGTATTTTCACCACTCCCTCATGTTCATTTCGAGCGGCATACGAGACCGGCGTTCGGCCGTCCATATCTGGCTTGTCCGGGTAAACCTCTTCCCGTCCGAGTAGTATTTTCACTACTCTCTCATGTCCATTTCAAGCGGCATTCGAGAGTGGTGTTTGGTCGAGAACATCTGCCTTGTCCGGGTTGACCTCTCCCCGTTGGAGTAGAATTTTCACCACCTCTTCGTGTCCATTACGCGCAGCCCATGATAGTGGTGTACGACCTCAATAGCCCCCCCCGTTGGTATCGGAACCTTCCATCTCTATTAATGCAACTACCAGTTCGGCAATTCCAAAAAAGGATGCGCACTGTAGTCCACTAAGTGGAACACAAGTACCGTAGCCCTTGTAATACAGGTTTGCATGCGCAAGGAGTAATTCGGTCGATATCTGACTATAATTCTCCTTGAACAGCTCCAGCGCAAGTGATCTCCCGTAGTCTGAGAGGTCCCTTTTTGCATGAACTCCCCAGTATATTGAACAATATTCTAGAAAGGGTGTGTTCCAAGTACCAGGATAATGGGCAGTCGAAAGGGCTTCGACCTGTTGGGAGCTCAGATAGGTCAAGCAGAGTTCGGCCATTGCCGAATGAGGTTTGATGAATAAATCGGGATGAGCCGAAAGATATTCCTGCAGGGTAAAGTAGATCAATCGCACAATTGATGCCTCCTTATCCACGGTGATAAGTCCTTGACAGCAGTTCAGCAATGTGGACATTGCAGGGATGCTGCCATCATCGAAATCAGTGGAGCCTAACTGGACTGCTAAGGCGTGGCAGAGCTCATCTGCTTGTAACGGCCGTTCCGCATGACTGATCCACATCAGAACCATCATCCCAAGTCTTGATTTGTCCCCGTGTTGCGCTTTTATTCGTTCAATCGTTGCTCTGTAAACATCTTGCAACTCTAATCCATTCGTCGTTTTGTTAAGCTTTCCCCGTCTTCGGGAGATAGTTGATTCATGCAAGATTGCATCAATATTCAAGGAAACAAGTAGAAAACAAGATGCATATTTATTAGTAGATATGGGAGCGGGATACCCAGTATTATTGCCTACATACATGTCCGACATATTCTCCGGAATCTTCTCTAGAATTTCTGCCTCCAAACTCTCATCCATAGCGTCTGGCGTCAGATATTGGTCTAGTCTAACACGAAGATATTCGGCGATATCATCTTTGTTGGTGCCAAGTGTTGAAATTTTCTGTATATTTCCTAGTATATTTAATGACACTACCATGTATTTCTTTACTTAGTTTGTGTTTCGGCTACACCTGTCCACCGCTTACATTACCACAGCTAAGACCTATATTATGGTGTTTTATTGTTTATTTCAGGGTTATATCTGAGGATTTAACATGTGGTTTCCTCTCGGGTATTCAGGATTTATGGTCGTTTATGCATCTCTTATGCACCACTCTTGGTCATGATATTTCTCATAATCTCCTGACACTCTTATGGATTCACGCACATTATTTGGGATTTATGTGGCAGGTTTTCAGGATCCAACATATTCGCACTTATGTTTCTTACATTGTTTTCCCTATATATCTATTGCATATATGGGTGTGCACTTTTGTATAAATATAGTTGCTACCGCCCAACTTGCTTAGAAGAATAAGAACAAGAACTCCTACCAATCTGCTCTCATACTACACTATCCTCCTTGCTTAGCGTGCCACGCAACCCCACTCGCACTTGCGTAGTATTATCCACATAGAATAGATTGTGCCTTTGGCGTTCACATTTTGAACAGAAGAGTGTTGGAATTTTTGCTGCTCACCACATATAGATCGATTGAGGGAAAACTCCTACGACAAGTACAACTACGGATCAAACTTCTATCTGAGAAATTAGTTCCAAACTACTTTCGTTTGATACCTACTTCACCCCTATTAGCTTCATACGTATCGTCCATGACCCAGCATCCGGAATTCATCACAAATGAACTATTGTGAAACAGCTTAAGTATAAGGTACACCAATATCAAAAATACTATGGCTGCCCCAACCCATACTACACCAATGATATTAACAGGAGACTCTTTCCTCTGTCCATCATGCTATCATCAGCGAAGCACTTAACAGTCCCTTCGGTAAATGATATTCCACCTCAGTTATAAGTTGGATTATAATTGGTAAAGAGGTTAGTGTGGAAGAAAGACAATGAGAGATTTGGCATACACAGGTGTAACGACCCTACGATAGGTAGCTACAATAACTACAACCTTAGCCCAAATGGTATACCAAGTGGTAACCAGAGGTGGTATGGTCTCGGATACAAATAGCTGGTTAACCTAGGACTAAGTCTAGGGAATAGTTGAGTAGCCTTGGGTATTGTATAAGACAGGGTAACCTTTCGGGAAAACATTCACATAAGGTCAAGAGAATTATGGGAATGTTACACGGACCTCCGGGACGACTTTTGTGGTCAACTGGAGGACTTCCGGAGTGGTTAATGGCATAAAAGGGCAAAGTTACCCTACCTTGGGAATTTGGTCAATATGCCCATGGACCCAAGTTACCCTACTGAGCAGTCCAAGTTACCCTACCTTCACCGGCAAAGTCATCCTAGAACTTAGAGGTTGATTGCCTCACATTCTATGGGCTCTTAGATGTCCTTCAGCAGACACGCATCTGCGCGGGAAGGCCCCATGCCTGTGTGAGGGAGGCCCGAACATACTATTGAACTTGGGCGGGTTTTGCTAACACCCCCCTCTGGCCCCAGCGTTGGAACGGCGCATCATAGGCAGACGGCTGTGTAGTTGCTCGTTTGCTAGATAAAAGAGGACATTGGAGCAGCTACTGTAACACCATATAAGTCGTCGCCATTGGTCCGACTGAATGTCGTTTGCAGGATATATAAGGGGTGTATGGGTAACCGCCAAAATGGGGGTCGCCCATATATGGTCTCTCTAGCACCTAGGAGTCTATCTTAGCCTACGGGTAGTAGGGTAGTCTTCCTAGTGGTACTTAGGTAGTCCAAGAAGGCCAGGGAGCTTTCGGGACAAATACCTCAGTAACCAGCCGGGACCTTCTCCCCTTGATTTGTAGCATTACTATGGGTTGTTATTGGACTCTAGAGGTATGAGTCTGATCACGGTAGAGTATGTCCCGAGAGGATGGCTATGGGTAGCGCCCACTTAGCCAACGATCGGCTACATCTCACGGGGGGAGATTGCATGTCAATTTATCACATTGGATAGTCGCGTAGATTAAATGATGGACTGCATAGCTTGAATAGACGAAACTACCACTGGGCCAGTGAGTCCACCACCTAGGTATTGACTCCGGTTGTTGGCATAACAGTTAGCCACTGATATTGTAACGACCCTACGATAGGTAGCTACAATAACTATCACCTTAGCCCAAATGGTATACCAAGTGGTAACCAAAGGTGGTATGGTCTTGTATACTTAGTATACACCTAGGCGGTTAACCTAGGTCATGGCCTAGGACACAGTAGAGTAGCTTTGAGTACTCTACAAGGCAGGGTAACCTTTCGGGAGTAAGTTCGCATAAAGTCAAGGAATTTATGGGAACGTTACACAGACCTCCGAGACAACATTTAGTGTGAACGGGGGGACTGCCGGAGCGGTTAAAGGCATAAGAGGACAAACTTACCCTACCTTGGGAATTTGACCTTTATACCAAAGGACCCCAGTTACCCTACTGTGGAGTTCAAGTTACCCTACCTTGACTGGTAAAGTCATCCTCGAACTTAGAGGTAGATTGCCTCACATTCTATGGGCTCTTAGATGTTCTTGGGCGCACACGCATCCACGCGGGGAGGCCCTACGCCTGCGTCAAGGTGGCCCGAACATACTATTAAACTTGGGTGGGTTTTGCTAACACCCGCCTCTGCCCCCAGCGTTGGGACGGCGCGTCATAGGCAGAGGCCTGTGTAGTTGCTCGTTTGCTAGTTAAAAGAGGTCATTGGAGCAGCTGCCGTAACACCGTATAAGTCGTCGCCGTCTGTCCGACTGAATGTCGTTCGCACGATATAGAAGGGGGTACGGGTAACTGCCAATATGGGGGTCGCCCATATCTGGTCTGTTGGGCACCTAGGAGTTTATTCTGGCCTACGGGTAGTAGGGTAGTCTTCCTAGTGGTACTCAGGTAGTCTCAGAAAGGCCAGCGTCCTTTCGAGACAAATACCTCAGTAACTAGCCCGGATCTTCGCACCTTGATTTGTAGCATTACTATGGGTTGTTATTGGACTCTAGTGGTATGAGTCTTATCACGGTAGAGTATGTCCCGAGAGGCTGGCTATGGGTAGCGCCCACTTAGCCAACCATTGGCTACATCTCACCGGGGGAGCTTGCATGTCAATTTATCACATTGGATGTCGCGTAGATTAATGATGGACTGCATAGCTTGTATAGACGAAACTACCACTGGGCCAGTGAGTCCACCACCAAGGTATTGACTCCGGTTGTTGTCATCACAGTTAGCCACTGGTATGACTTCAATAGGAAGAGTCTTTCCACCTGAACTTGTATTGGAGATGCATTGCAGAAACTCACATCCTATTGACGGAGTTAAGTGTACCCGAGTTGGTCCGACGCTTCCCGCAGGATAATTCCTGATGGAGGGTAGGCCTCGGACAAACCCTGAGCAGGACAGGGTGCTTGCACCAGGTCGGAGTAGTGGTGAATGTCAAATGGCTTAAATCTGATATCTCCTTAAGTTTAAGTGTTTGGCATTCTACTTCGATAACCAACTTTCCTCGAGAGAACATCTTGAGTGAAGCTTGCAGCTTAATGATATTAAGTTTTACCGCTTTGATTCTTCGAGAATTATTTACTCTATCTTTATCCTCTACTTTGAATTTTGGTGCGGTCGCAATCTTAGAGTTCACCTCTCTATAGGGTGCCCCCGTTACAGGTATGACTTCGATAGGAAGAGTTTTTCCACCTGCGGTTGTATTGGAGATACATTGCAGAATCTCATATCTTATTGATGGAGTTAAGTTTACCCGAGTTGGTCTGGTACTTCCGGCAGGATAATTCCTGATGGAAGGCAAACCCCGGACAGCCCTGAGCAGGACAGGGTGCTCGCACAAGGTCGGAAGTAGTGGTGAATTCCTCAGGCTTAAACCTGATATCTACTTAAGTTTAAGCATTTGGCATTCTACTTCGATAACCAACTTTTCCTCGAGAGAATTAAATTGAGTGAAGCTTCAAGCTTAACTTTATTAAGTTTTACCGTTGATTCTTCTGAATTTTTTTACCTCATCTTTATCTTCTACTTTGAGTGTTTGGTGCGGTCGCAACCTTAGAGTTCACCCCTCTACAGGGTGCTCCCGTTACAACAGGTTGAATGTTAGAGAGGGAATTTATAAGTTGAGGAGGATCAATGGATTCCTATTTTCCCTTAGTTCATTGTTTTCAATCATCCATCAGATGTTCGCTTTTCCCTCACTCTAACTTCTTTACACAAACTATCACTCACTCGTTTCTTATATCAATTCTCACTCGAATTTGTTCCCATGTTACTGTCATAGATCAAAAATAACTGAACACCCCTGGATAGCAACAGGAAAAACTTTTAATATTTTGTTTACCAACCCTCTGCCTCTATTACAGCCTGTCCACTATCCACCATACTTACTGCTAGAGTTGTTCATGAGCCAAGCCCAGACTCTAGACTGGAGCGGCCAAGAAACGACTAAGAGGCACGAGTCTAGAGTCGAGTCGGCTCGTCGACGCCTGTCCGAGCCCATTCGGGGACCCTTGTTCGATCAGCCAAGAGACTGGTTGCCAAGAGACTTGAGCTCCCTCCAGCCGAATCGAGTCCTGGGCTTGAGTCTGTCTTGAGTCCACTCGGCTCGTGCACAACACTACTCTCTGCTAAACTTTGAAGTATACGAGATTTTAAAAGCACCCAGTAATGTATCATAGCCTCCTTCAATTCTTTTCTTACTATCTGTTCCCCCTTCAATTTGTAAAGATGTGAATAAAATTTGTGCAACGTGTTTTAAGAAGAGACAAAATGTGCCCAATGAGAATGTCTTTTTTTTTTTTAAATCACATGCCTCTGTTTAAGGTACAAAGACAGCATTCTCCGTCTCCTCTACATACCCGGCGATTGGAATCTCAATACCACGAGATTATCACTACTTTTCCAAACTCCACCCCCGTTATTGGTTCGCCCTAGGGGGTGGAGTCATACCTCCTCTACACTCTCCTTCCCTTCGGTTTATCCATTTGGGCTTTCTTCACTCTGGGTTGATGGATTTCGTCTTGTTTTGATGATGTTTCCTCTTCCTACCCCTCTTTTGCTCTGCCTCGCTAAGAGCATTTGCAGGGTCGGCAACACTCTTCTCAAAGCACATGTTACAGACGGCCGGGAACACAGTCCACAGTAAGAGAAAACCTTTCAACAGGCCACGGTCGATTTGTCTACTCTCTTTGTCTTTAAGAGGCTGCCTAGCAAGACATGAATGCGATTACCTATAGTTTCTATGGCACAGTGTTGGGTCTACCCCTCCTTTTTCACTTCTTCTTACGGTCGGATGGGCTAGCACCCAACTGCTCCTACACTCTCTTGGCTGGTACCCACAAGTTGTAACGACCCTACGAGAGGTAGCTACAATCACTACCACCTTAGCCCAAATGGTATACCAAGTGGTAACCAGAGGTGGTATGGTCTCGTATATATATTATACAGATGGCTGGTAAACGTAGGATAAGGCCTAGGAAATAGTTGAGTAGCCTTGAGGTACTCTACTAGGCAGGGTAACCTTTCGCGAGAACATTCGCATAAGGTCAAGAGAATTATGGGAATGTTACACGGACCTCCGAGACGACTTCTATGGTCGACTGGAGGACTGCCTGAGCGGATAAAGGCATAAGAGGGCAAAGTTACACTACCGTGGGAATTTGGTTATTATGCCCATGGGTCCCAGTTACCCTACTGAGGAACCCAAGTTACCCTACCTTCACCGGCAAAGTCATCCTAGAACTTAGAGGTTGATTGCCTCACATTCTATGGGCTCTTAGATGTTTTTGGGCGCACACGCATCTGCGCGGGGAAGCCCCACGCCTGTGTAAAGGTGGCCCGAACATACTATTGAACTTGGGCGGGTTTTGCTAACACCCCCCTCTGGCCCCAACGTTGGGACGGCGCGTGATAGGCAGACGGCTGTGTAGTTGCTCGTTTGCTAGTTAAAAGAGGTCATTGGAGCAGCTGCCGTAACACCGTATAAGTCGTTGCCATCCGTCCCACTGAATGTCGTTTGCAGGATATATAAGCGGAGTATGGGCAACCACCAAAATGGGGGTCGCTCATATATGGTCTCTCGGGCACCTAGGAGTCTATTCTGGCCTACTGGTAGTAGGGTAGTCTTCCTAGTGGTACTCAGGTAGTCTCACAATGGCCAGGGTGCTTTCGCGACAAATACCTCAGTAACCAGCCCGGACCTGCTCCCCTTGATTTGTAGCATTACTATGGGTTGTTATTGGATTCTACAGGTATGAGTCTTATTACAGTAGAGTATGTCCCGAGAGGCTGGCTATGGGTAGCGCCCACTCAGCCAGCCATCGGCTACATCTCCCCGGGGGAGCTTGCATGTCAATTTATCACATAGGATAGTCGCGTAGATTAGATGATGGACTGCATAGCTTGTATAGACGAAACTACCACTGGGCCAGTGAGTCCACCACCTCGGTATTGATTCCGGTTGTTGTCATAACAGTTAGCCACTGGTATGACTTCGATAGGAAGAGCTTTTCCACCTGGTGTTGAATTGGAGATGCATTGCAGAAACTCATATCATATTGACGGAGTTAAGTGTACCCGAGTTGGTCCGACACTTCCGACAGGATAATTCCTGAGGGAGGGTAGACCTCGGACAAACCCTGAGCAGGACAGGGTGCTCGCACAAGGTCGGAGTAGTGGTGAATGTCAAAAGGCTTAAATCTGATATCTACTTAAGTTTAAGCGTTTGGCATTCTACTTCGATAACCAACTTTCCACGAGAGAACTTATTGAGTGAAGCTTTCAGCCTAACGATATTAAGTTTTACTGTTTGATTCTTTTGAATTATTTACCTCATCTTTATCTTCTACTTTGAGTGTTTGGTGCGGTCGCAACCTTAGAGTTCACCTCTCTATAGGGTGCCCCCGTTACACAAATACCTGGCTGGTATCTGAAACTACTTCTTCTTCAACAGTCGGACTATTGAGGCCATGGTCCATCTGACATGCCCCACGGGTGATGGTATTGCACTATCACCTTCATCTGTTGTGGGTGACGTTGTATTAGGGAGCTGGCCGCCCCCCAGTGTCTCTGTGGAGCCTGGTACCCCTGCGCTTACATGTACTGGAAATTCTAAGTCGTCTTGTGTATTGTATGATTTTTCTTTTTCCTTTGTTTTGGATCATCGTACCATGGGTTTTCCTGATTCTTCCTGCTTGTTCTTTAATTTGATCCCTTTCGTCTATCTTCTTAGCTAGTCAAGGGTTTCTCTTTGGGTGCGAGATGTGCGGTTGGTTCCATACCAGAGGGACTTGGGGGTTGGCTTTTTCCCAGGGGTAGTTGGAGGTTTTTTATATGCCATAGTGTGAGCTGCAAGCAGGATTTTGTACCTTAAACAATAATTGCAGGATACATAAAAGAAAAAAGAAAAAAAAGACGGTACAAAGACAGCCACTGTCCGCGCCGTCTATTTTCCTCTCGGTTAAAATACTTACCGCCTTCGGCCAAGGTAAACATCAGGGTTTGGTTTTTATTTCGTCACGATACACGTATTTTGGTTTTTCACTGGGGCTTCATTTTCAAGTGAAATATATATTTCACCTATGCTGAGAGGACTTTTATTATTTGAAAGTCAAACTGGTAGTTTGATGTTACTTTCTCTCTTCCCCTCCTCCGTGTCCTCTGGCCTGGCCCACTGGCCTTGTCCTGATGTTGTCTACCCCTCTCGCTTTCACTGGTGCAGGCCCGACCTCGGCTGTAGCCCCTGCTCGCTCTACATCCTTCCGCCAGGACCGTTGGACTAATCCAATCGCTCGCTCGTCTTCATCCCAGTCAAGTAATGCCTCTCTCTCTGGGGAGGCTGATAATGTCGCCAATATTCTTGGGCATGCTGCCAGGCTCACTCGCCTTGACACGGCTTTGTTCCCCACTGTCTACAATGCCTCTGCCACTACCTTCCCTGATGTGACAAAACGTGACTAAGCAAGGCAGATTTCACATGACTAATAGTTATTAGTCATAAAGTATATTGATGTTGCACGGTATGTAGTTGGATGACACATAGTTCTCACATGACGCCCACTTGCGTGTCATCGTTATGTTATGATTGATTGATGTTTCTATGACTGATGATTGTGAGTCATAATGATGTAATCACTTTCGCGTGTGACTCACGTTATGAGTCACAAGTTTCACGCAGGTGACGTGCTTTGCGCACCTGACATGATTTATGTTTTATGATTAGTTTACGGTATGTTGCGCAGTGACTGATAGGAGTCATCTGATGGATTCTGGGGATGACTCGTTATGAGTCATAGGACCGCGTGACTCAAGTTATGAGTCACCAGCGTTAGGGTTGTTGGCGTGAAGAGTCTATATAAGAAGGAGACTCGGTGACAGTAGTTAGCCACGCTTCCGCTCCCCTCTTTCCCCCCCCCTACATTTCTCAACACCACGTCGTTCTGCGTACGATCACCTCTCCCACACCTTTCGTCCTCATTGTTGGGCCACACGTCCCCACCCTTTCCTCCAGATATGGCCTCCCACCAGGGCGGCCCCTCGAGAATCGGCACTCCTGCCCCTCTCTCTCCCCTCCCAACCACTGGGAATCTCGACCATCTGGTCTCGGCCTTCCACCAGACTGCTGCTGACCTTGGGCTGCCCGCTGCGGGTTTCCCCCCCATCACTCCTACGAATATTTCCACCCTCTCCATCGGTGAACAAATGCTCCTCCCTTTACTCTGTACCTCCCTTCAATCGAGCGTCCACATCGCAACGGCCCTTGAGAGTCTCTCGACTGCAATCCACGACCTATCCTCCCAAGTTGCCAACCTGGACTTCTGCCCGCAACCCCCAAACCTCGCCCCCCTCCAGGCATCCATCCGCGATATTGCCTCCCGTCTCCCATCAGCCGCTCAGGCCTCTTTCACTCCCCATCACCCTAATATCCCTCAACAGGCCACACACCCCCCTGGCAGGTCTCGCCCCACCCCCCCCAACAACGCCATCCCCCCTCGCCAAGAGAAAGGGAAGGAAAGAGCTCCTCCGGCTCCGCCCCAGCCGCCAACCAATACGGTCTGGCCCTCCCCCTCAGCTGACCCGGATCTCCCGAGATACAACATGTCAACTTCCCCTCCCACACTATACAGCAACCCTGAGGCGTTTGCCAAGAAATACCCCCACACCTGGGAGGGCGAAGAATTCGCCAAGGGTAAATACCCCCCCGGCCCTTCTTGGACCCCCGGCCATCTGGACCCCGGCTGGCGTCCCCCCACCACCATGGCCCCCAAAGCCACCCCCACCTATGCCCAAGCTGCCGCACCCCCTACTAAAGGGAAGAAGGGTCGTTAGGCGAAAGGTCCTGCCTCGGCTTGCTCTGTTGCGGTCACGTCGGGCGAGGTTTTTATGAAATCTCCCCCTCCCCTTCCCCAAGCTGTCCGCAGATTCTTCGCCTCCAGAACCACCTTCGAACCTCACCCAGAGGCGCTCAAAATAGCAGCCCACTTCCCAGACATCGCTGCCGGTGTCCTTAGAGAGGCTAACTGCTCCCTCCCTCTTTCCGTCACTTGCACGGTCAACGACAAGGGCTCAGTGTCGCTGCTCGGTACTGACCTTCACACCCCCGCCTCCGCCTATACCCCCTATTTCGCTCCCCTCACTTCAAGATTGAACAAGGCCTTTCCGATAGGCAACTCTCCTTGGGAGATTTTCAAACCCGCCCCAAACGAAACACAACTGTTGATTCACTCAATCCCTCTTGCCTTCCTCCCGTCGGACGATGACCAGCTTTTCCTCTCTCTTCATGAGTCCATCCGCAATGCCAGGGGAGTCTCGATTCTGTCGGCACGCTACCTCAACCCAGACACGGAGTCCTGTGAGCAGAAAAACGCGACCTCCGTGGTTGTTACAGTGGCCCCGCCCGACGCTTATGATATCCTCCCCTCCATCAACCTCTTCTCCCGGAACCGGAGAGTCGAACAAATGTTCTCCTCCTCTAAAAACTCCCAGTGTAAGAAATGCTGGAAGTTCGGCCATATCCCTACCCGCTGTCCCAGCTCACTTCCCGTCTGCCCCTTTTGCTCGCTCGCACATACCAAAGTGGAGCATCGCTGCCCTAACCCTTCCTGCCCTAAGGGTGGCAATCTGCGACCTGTCCTCGCCTGCTGCCCATCCTCGGTGGCATGCTGCCCTAACTGCCAGGAAGAGCACTCTGCGCGCAGCAGGGATTGCCCCTCCCGCCTGAAGACCACTCCCGACACACCAAAGGTGCTATCTCGACAGACGCAGGACAGCATGGACCTCGCTGAAGACCAGGCTGGCCCTTCGACGATCCTTCCCACAACATCAGGTGCTACTCCCCGAACCCCGAGTGCCCCTGTACTCCCCCGCGTTGCTCCTCCACCAAGGCAGAGGGCCCAGCGCACCATCACCGTCACCAATCTCGCCCCAAGAGAGAGCGGTGATGAATCTTTAGATTCCGACTCCTCGGTGGGCTCTGCCCAATAATGGAGAACTGTTTCAGTCACTATACTGACAGCGGCGCTGTCTTCCAGTCCTTTCCAATCGTTCAACATCACTGCCTTGGGAGCTGGGATGTTTTTCTTTCACTTTTTCACAGCTTTACCATGCTGCCTCACCCTCCTTTGCTTGTAGCTATCCAAGACCCCCCCTCCAGACGATCAGTCCTTCCAACGTTCCCAGGATTCATGTCCTTCGCCCCACCCCCACCTGGCCGCCCGCGGGTGGCTATCTACGTTTCTCGCACTTTGAATCACCACCTGTCCTGCTCAACCGTTTTTCACGAATCCTCAGACATGCTTTCGGTTGATGTTTTTTCTCCAGAGGCCCTTTTTGGATCCCCCCACCACTCCCTCAGGGTCACTTCGGTGTACCTTCTTCGCACTAACAGCCCTCCTTACCGCTCCGTCCCGCCTGAGCGAATTTTTCCCTTTCTCACCTACCCTCACCTGGTTTTGGGTGACTTTAATCTCCACCATCCTCTTGCAGATCCCGGCGGCTCCCTATCCAAAAGGGAGTTTATCATCTCTACTCGCTATTTTGATGCCGCTTTTGACATCCCATACCTTCTTCTCAACACCCCAAGGGTTTACACCCGTTTCCCTTTTGACACCACCTGTAGACCCTCTGTCTTGGATTTGGCTTTCGCGAATACTGCCCTCTCCTCCCTGGTCTCATCATGGGACACCCCCCTCCCCTCCACTGGCTCGGACCACATTCCATGTGTGGTAACGCTGAGAGTACCTGGGGTTATGCTACCCCCCCCCACTCCACACTGGGCCCTCCTTGACCTAGACGCGGTAGCAAGAGCACTGGACACCTTCACCACACTACCTTGCCCGGCGAGGCCCACGCCCAACTCCCTGGCTAGATGGTTTGACATCTCCTCTACCCGCCTTACCTCCCTCCTTACCTCCCATGCCCTATCCAAGCGCCCGTGCCCCCGCTCGAAGCCCTGGTGGTCCCCCCGCCTGTCGTCCCTTAGAAGCGAGTATCACAGGTTCGCAAGGCTGTCCCGCCTTGATCCCTCCCCCCTCAACTGGAGCAATGGCAAGAGCTCGAGAAGAACTTATTTCAAGGCCATCGCCTCGGCCAAGAAGACACACTGGTCGGACTTCCTGTCCTCGGCCACTCGACGCTCAGTCTGGACGGCCAAAAGATACGCGTTCGGCAGACCACCGCAAAGGTGCCCAGCCCTGCCGGGGGCCTCCAATCCGGACAAGGTAGCCGAAACGCTTCTTGACCACTTTTTTCCGCGCAAACACCCTCCGCCGTCTCTCCTCCGCCTCACCCGCTATGAGGACTACACACTCCTCACCTCAGAAGAGATATCCAGGGCCCTCTCTAAATCCTCAAACACCTCCGCCCCTGGCCCCGACCACATCCCATACTCTGTGTGGAAGTCTGTACACCGCATCAAGCCCTCGCTTCTTCCCTCCCTCCTGGATCCCCTGCTAGCCCATGGCTTTCAGCCTCCCTCCCTCAAAAAAGCACTCGGTATAGTCCTTGACAAGCCGGGCAAACCCTCATACGACTCACCCTCCTCTTTTAGGGTCATCGTCCTCCTCCGTACGCTCTCTAAAATTCTTGAGAGAGTGGTGTTCTCCCGCCCCTCGGCTCAGGCAACCATATGCTCCATTATCCATCCCCTTCAATCTGGCTCCCTCCCTGGAAGGTCCACCGCCGATGCCGCCCTCGTCCTACAACATAATGTTGAGTCTTTCCATCGCCTCCGCTACAAAGTCTCCACTCTCTTCCTTGATGTGAAGGGAGGTTTTGATAATGTGGAATCGCCCTCTCTCCTCTCTCTCCTCCGCAGGAAAGGGGTCAGCCCCTACCTGATCCAATGGACCGGCTCTTTCCTCAGGGACTGCACTTGTCGCCTGACGTTCCAAGGATCCCCTCGCTCCTTCGCCCCCATCTCTGTCGGGGTCCCTCAAGGATCCCTTCGCTCCTTTGCCCCCGTCTCTGTCGGGGTCCCTCAAGGATCCCCCGTCTCCCCTCTTGTGTTTGTCATATACGTCTCCTCCCTTCACCAGGAGGTCCCCAGGTCACTTATCATCTCCTACGTCGACGACTTTGCTGTCACTGTAGCCTCACCCTCCTATAGGACCAACATTCGCCTCCTTCAGAAGTCCTTCTCGTCGCTCAAAAGGAAGGCTTCGCCGATCAACATCTCCTTCTCTGTTCCAAAAACCGAACTAATCCACTGGAGGACAACCAGGAGCAATGAACCACCGTGCTCCCTCCCGGTGCAGCTGGCAGGTCAACTCTTCTATCCACAGTCCCACCTGAAGTGGCCAGGCTTCATATTCACCCGCACCTTTGACCCAAGCTCACCCTTCTCCAGGAGGTACGCGCTCGCAAATGCCGCCCTGGCCACAATCCGCCGCCTCTCCCCGCCTGGGATGGGCCTTCCTCCCTACCTTTGTCTCTCCTTGGCGCGTTCGCTCCTTGCCCCAATCCTTCTGTATGGGTCCACTGTCAGGAACCCTCCCCCGTCTATCATGGGCCCAATGTCTGTTTTCTGGCATCGGGTCTGTACGTGGATCACCAACTGCTTCTCCTCCACCAACCTGACATGTTTGCACAGGGAAGCTTGTCTTCCCCCACTACTTATACTTGTACGCCACAAACGCCGCCTTGCCGGCCTAAGGCTCATCTGCTCCCCTCCGGAAATAAATCCCGCAACAGCACGTCTCCCTAAGTCCGTCCCCACCTTCTCGCCACACCGCACCACCTCGATAGCGCGTGGGAAAATTACCTCCCAACCCTACCTCTTCTTTAACCTCGACTGGCGTTCTGCCCCGGACAAGTTGAAGAATCCGAGATATCGACACAACGCCATCACAGCCTTGGCCAATGCAGCCAACCCCCTGGTCCACAATGTGGCCACCTTACCGCCCATCTCCCTCCACTTGACTGACTACCTACCCCCGGTACCCGGGGTTGTCCCATCGTACGCACGCCTCAAGTTAAGGGCTAAACAACTCCTCCTCTCTGACTGGTCAGCCACCCCAGCCCCCTCATCCTACCCCTATCCACCCACAACGCGCCCCCATCCCTTCATGGGCTTGGGCAAGTTTGTTGCGGGCAGGATACACCAGATGCGTTCTGGGAAAAGATACCTCGCGGCGCACCCCTCGTGGGAGGATCCTGCGGCCGACACGTCCTGCCCTCTATGCTGTGAGGCGCCGCAGACATTCAAGCATGCCATGCTGTCCTGCCCCTCCTCCGCCCTTCAGAGATCCCGCCTCCTCCAAGGGGTCTCAGACTTGGCTCCTGAGGCCCCGATCTGGTCCGACCAGCAGCTGCTCATTGCCCTGGCTGAGTTCATCCGCACCACCGCCACCGGTTTCCCTCCTGGGATGCCCCCGCTTGCTCCCTCCCTCCACACCCCCGCGAACCCCCTCTTCCCCTCTACCCCCCTACCCACCCCTGGCCCTCGAGACTAGCCAAGCGGTTTTTATACTTTCATTTATTTTAGCAACGGCTGCTTTGCGACGATTATTGGTCGCGTTGGGGGAAATGGTTACGATTATTTCCTTTGTTGATTGTTAGTTTGATTTTCGGTTTTGTTTTGGCCATATCGTTAAAGATGCATGTCATTTCTTGTACCGTAGAAACAATGATCATATGATTTAAAAAAAAAAGAAAAAAAAAAAAAAACAAAAAAGTGGTGGCAGTAGTTAGCACGAACCATCTCCCCTACACCTCCGGCGATTGATATCTCAACACCAGGGAAATCATCGTGGGATTCCACCACCACCCTCTCTCCTCCCCTTTGATGGCTTCTGCCTAGGGGAGCGATGCTACAACCCCTCCTCTCCCTCTGGGGTCTACCCCCTTCTCCACGGGGTTCTTGTTCCTGTTCATCGTTGACTCCCGCTCATGAAGTTTGGTTCTCCCCCTTATCCCGCACTTCCTTTGCACCTCGCTTAGGTTTTGCACGGTCGGCACTCTGTCCTCTTCGCTCACAGTTGGCGCTGAGCTTTACAAGCCCTTTGCGAAGTACCCTTCCGTCTCGGTTATGTGGTCCTGTCGGGGAACAGTTCGGTTAGTAACTTCAGCAGCTCGTCTTCGTTTCGCATTCGGAAAAGCATCGGCCGCGGTAACTCTAGTCGGTCGTCTCAAGTGTTCGGAAGTCCTTCCTCCTCCCATCTCCCTCCCTCTACCTCCTTGGTTTTCGTCCTGTTGCTCGGATACAGCTACTCCCATCCCCCCTCTTTACACCCCTTTAGCTGGCACCTTACTGCTTGCCCCCCCTGCGGTCGATCTTCGGTCGTTATACAAAAACCCGCCTTGGTTACGCCCGTCCTCCTGGCCGTCGCTAATGCCGCTTTGGCACTCACTCCAGTGACCCCTCACCAGAGTTGCCTCCATACACTGTCATACCCTGCCATCGGGCACCGCTTGGTCTCCCGGCACCGCTCCTATGTGCAGGTCCATACCTTCACTTCCTAAGCTCAGCCTGATCCACGTCACTTATCAGACGTAAATTTTCCTTTGTCAGGGGTTCATTCATTCCTTATGTTTTTATACTTTCGTCGTGGATGTCACTAAGGGTTCTCCTTTCTTTCCTGCTTGCTTCTTTCCTTCCCACTTCCTGCAGATGTACGCGTATGTTTGTAGAATTTGGTTGGGCGATGGGGGAGATGTACTGTTGGTCTCATACCAGTAGGACTTGGGAGTTCGGATGTTTTCCTGGGGTGAGGATGGTATGGTTTTTGTTGGCCATAGAGTTAAAGCTGAATGCCGTCTTTGTAACTTTTTTCATTTTTTCATTTTTCATTTTTTTTTTGAATCATATGATTATTGTTTATGGGTACAAAATCCTACATGCAGCTCACGCTATGGCATAGAAAAAACCCCCAACTGCCGCTGGGAAAAAGCCAACCCCCCAAGTCCCTCTGGTATGGAACCAACAGCACATCTCGCCCCCAACAAGAAACCCTTCACTAGCTAAGAAGACAGACAAATTGAATCAAATCAAAGAACAAGCAGGAAGAGTCAGGAAAACCCATGGCACGATCATCCGAAGAAAGGAAAAAACAAAAAGGAAACAAGGCGGAGACCATATTAAAGTTTCCGCACACTCAGCGTGGGTGGGGCCAGGCTCGGCATAATTGAAGTCCTGGGGAGGCCGGATGGGGCCAACTGTGTTGGCAAGTCCACAAAAAGAAGAAGCAGATAGTGCGATACCATCCTCCCAGAGGCAAGCCGTGATGGACCGTGGTCATAGTCCGAAAGGTGAGGAAGTTGTTATGGGTACCAGCCAGGTAGTTGTGGGTACCAGCCAAAAAATGTAGAGAAGCAGTAGGGTGCCAGCCGATCCGACCGTGAGGAGAAGAGGAGAAGGAGGGGTAGACCCAACTCTAAGCCGTGGAAACTATCGGTAACCGTGTTCGTGTCTGGACTAGGCAGCCTCCCAAAGAAAAGAGAGAACAGGGAAATCGACCGTGGCCTGTTGAAGGTTTTCCCTTACTGCGAACCGTGTTCCCGGCCGTCTGTAACATGGGCGTTGAGGAGAGTGTTGCCGACCGTGCAGATGCCCTAAGCGAAGAAGAGCAAAAGCGGGGTAGGAAGAGGAATCATCATCAAAAGAAGGCGAAATCCATCCACCCAGAGTGAAGAAAGCCCAAAGGGATAAACCTAAGAGCAGGAGAAGATGAGGGGAGATGCACTCCACCCCCTAGGGCGAACCCATAGCGGGGGGTAGTGTTGGGAAAAGTGGTGATAATCTCGTGGTGTTGAGATTTCAATCGCCGGGTGTGTAGAGGAGACGGAGGATGCCGTCTTTGTATCTTAAACAAATGCATATGATTTAAAAAAAGGAAAAAGAAAAAAAAAAGGAAAAACAGTGACAGTAGTTAGCACGAACCATCTCTCCTACACCTCCGGCGATTGAAATCTCAACACCAGGGAAATCATCGTGGGATTCCACCACCACCGTCTCTCCTCCCCCTTGATGGCTTCTGCCTAGGGGAGTGACACTATCCCCCCTCATCTCCCTCAAGGGTCTACCCCCTCCTGTACGGGGTTCTTGTTCCTGTTCATCGTTGACTCCGCTCATTAAGTTCGGTTCTCACCCTTACCCCGCACTTCCTTTGCACCTCCCTTAGGTTTTGCACGGTCGGCATTCTGTCCTCTTCGGTCACGGTGGCCCTGAGCGTTCCAAGCCCTTTGCGAAGTAGCTTTCCGTCTGGATTATGTGGTCCCGTCGGGGAACACCAGGCTTAGTAACTTCAGCATCTTGTCTTCGTTTCGCATTCGGAAAAGCATCGGCGGCGGTTACTCTAGTCGGTCGTCTCAAGTGTTTGGAAGTCCTTCCTCCTCCCATCCCCCTCCCTCTACCCTCTTGGTTTTCGTCCTGTTGCTCGGTTACAGCTACTCCCATCCCCCCTCTTCCCACCCCCTCAGCTGGCACCTGACTGCTCCCCCCCTGAGCGGTCGATCTTCGGTCGCTATACAAAAACCCGCTTTGGTTACGTCCGTCCTCCTGGCCGTCGCTAATGAGGCTTTGGCACACCCCCCGGCGACCCCTCACCAGAGTCGCCTCCATACACCGTCCTATCCTGCCATCGGGCACCGATTCGTCCCCTGGCACCGCTCCGGTGTGCAGGTCCATACTGTCGCTTCCTAGCTCAGGCTGATTGTAACGGGGGCACCCTATAGAGAGGTGAACTCTAAGGTTGCGACCGCACCAAAACTCAATGTAGAAGATAAAGATAGAGTAAATAATTCACGAAGAATCCAAACGGTTAAACTTAATATCGTTAAGCTGAAAGCTTCACTCAATTAGTTCTCTCGAGGAAAAGTTGGTTATCGAAGTAGAATGCCAAACGCTTAAACTTAAGTAGATATCAGAACTAAGCCTTTGACATTCACCACTACTCCGACCTTGTGCGAGCACCCTGTCCTGCTCAGGGTCTGGCCGAGGTCTACCCTCCATCAGGATTTATCCTGCCGGAAGTGGCGGACCAACTCGGGTACACTTAACTCCGTCAATAGGATATGAGTTTCTGCAATGCATCTCCAATACAACAGCAGGTAGAAAAACTCTTCCTATCGAAGTCATACCAGTGGCTAGCTGTTATGACAACAACCGGAGTCAATACCTAGGTGGTGGACTCACTGGCCCAGTGGCAGTTTCGTCTATACAAGCTATGCAGTCCATCA
>Ga0307509_10000341_pt1 | contig 77590 bp, 76 predicted proteins | sample 10_EM_MG_FD_202245 | JGI IMG/M metagenome (GOLD analysis project Ga0307509, IMG submission 202245) | Populus trichocarpa ectomycorrhiza microbial communities from riparian zone in the Pacific Northwest, United States - 10_EM | ecosystem: Host-associated > Plants > Roots > Unclassified | place...
GCGCAATATAATCCACTCAATTACCTTTGAGATCCCTTCCCCCCCCCCAAACACAAGCGAGAAGGGAGAAAAAACATCGCAAGTAAATTAATCAATGTCATCCTCTGAAGTCTCCACTGCACCAGCCTTCTCCTTCTTATAGCTATAAAAGTTCACCTCCCCATTAGGCAACAGCACACCAGTGCGGTCATAAACCGTCCTAGCGCGCAGGTATTTATCCATTTCCCAATACCTAGTAGCAAGTTCCTTAGCGATAGCTCTACGCTCCGCCACGGCGCTCTCTCCCGTTTCGCCGCCAGCAATCCATGCGCGTGTTGCGGCCTCGTATTTGTGGATCTGCTCCCCGCGCGTGGACTGAAGCATGTTTCTGCGCGCCTCGTCTTCAATCGGGGCATTCTCGTCTGGGATTGGCTCTACGTATGTGTAGGTCCAGTCTTCACTACCGCCGAGCTCTTTGGGGATGTTTTCTTTCGGGATGAAGGCTTCCATGTCTTCGGTTGTCTTGGTAAAGTGGATTTTAGACGCGACGACGGGGTCAAGCCAGCCTTTGATTACGGTCTGTTGGATTTGGGACGTTAGCATCGTGGGGCAAGAAGGATCCGAAGAAATGTGATTACCCAGATGCTTGAGAATAGCCACGGGGCTTTGTGGACAAGGCAGATTCCGAGACTCTCGGGGTAGTGAGCTTCGAAGCATTTGATTAGGTATTTTACAGGGGCGTAATCCTGTAGAAGTTAATACTAGTATTTCTCATAGGGCTAGGAGTTCTTACCATGTTCGCCATGGAAAATCCAGTCATATCAAAGACGACCGCCTGTGAAAGTTAGTCCGATATTTTGTATAACCCACGAGAACGTTGCTTACAGCAGTGTCAACCGGGGGTTGTAACATCAACCTAGCCGTCTCCATAATGTAGACTGTGTACCGCTCAAGACTCTCCTCACTCTGTTCACCTTGCTTGTGCAGTCTCACTCGGACAAAGCAGATAGGACGACCTTCTTTATCCAATCCATGGAGATAGCTCTTCCCCATACGCAATTGCATCATAAAGTCATTGTCCTTCTCCGCTGCTGCTCCACCTTCGCCCTTCCCGACAACGGCTTGTACCTGGTAAAAGAATCCCGTAAGCACGTCTCTCATGCAAAGAGCCGAGGGAAAACATACATTCATTTCCTTAGACCTCCAATTCATGGTAGCAACCATCATTACCAGCGCCTTATCCACGTCCCACTTTCTCGCCCTCAGAAATCTCAGCAACAGTGCGTCAGGGTTGTCACACTTCACCATGCTCCAGAACGCATCTCGCAATTCGGCCGGGGTCTGCGAAGCTAGCGCAGCCTTGAACTCCCTGGTTTGACCATACTTGTCATCCGAAACATCAAGCACAATGTCAGCACCCGTCGCTGCTACCGCCTCTTTCTTCGGGGCGCCAGTTTTTTCCTTTCGGCTAAGTAGTCTCCCTAGAGTTCCCCTCTTCCTCTTGTCCGGTGAGGTGGGCGACGTCACAGAGTCGCCGTTCTCTTCCTCAGTAGCAGGGGCTTGGGAAAGGGACTCAGAATCTTCTGGTGCGCTTGTGCCAAACACCTTCAGTGCTGCGTTCCAGAACTCTTTTAGTTTGGCTTCTTCTTCTTTCGTCAGTGTCTCCGGACGCCCGGGAGCAATTGATCTGGAGGCGGACATTGTGGGCGTCAAAAAAATGGGTTGGGAGGGGGTCTTTTGAGAGCGGAAGGAATGCAAGAGCGAAAAGTCAGGATTCGAGAGTTTCGCGACGGCGTACGCTGATATTAGAAGTGCTACTGGTAGCAGGCAGTGTGTTGAACGGGAATAGCGAGGGAATCTAGGTATAGGTGGTGAAGGTGATGGGGAGTAAGAGGGAAAGCAAGGAGAGAAGGAAGAGGAGAAGTTGCGGAATGTTCTTGGTTGGTGTGGGCGTGAGTGGATATAGGAAGTTGTGCCTGTGCTGCGCAGCAATGTATGAGGAAGAGCCTTGGACATTACCCCTCCCTTTCTTCTAAGCAAACCCCCCTTCTGTATGTCCTGGTGAAAAGGAGGGAAAAGCCTTTAATTTGTTGAGTGAAAAGGGTAATATATTTTGAACTTGAAAGGGTTTTCGAATTTTCTTTATTTTTTATACTTTTTTATATAATAATGTATATATTTTCCTTTCTCTCCTCTCTTGTTTCTATGGTATAAGTGAGAAGGAAATGGAATTTCTTTTTTGAGTCAGAATAATAACAGCCTTGAGTTGCTGATCCCGTACTCAAGAACCTTATTGGGGTTGGATGGTGACGAATACGATGTCACGTAAAAGATCAGGGAATAGGAAGCTCAGCCACTGAGAAACTTTCGGTAGGGTGGCAGGACGAGAAGGGTAAGATGAATGGATATCTGTGTGACAACCAACGGTAACTCGTAATTGCAGTCCGTAGACGGTGGTCAAAAGAGGGCTGAGGTGAGTTGAAAAGTGGGTAGTGCCTGCACGACTACAAGTAAAAGGAGTGATGACAAAAGAAAGCTCGTACCGGTACTCCAATAGTAACGCCGAGACCTTATGGAAGGAAGGAAATTATTTCGGCTGCGGGAACCCCCGGCCACCCGCATCACGTCACCCGGGGTTAAACGGGCATAGCACCTGGATTCGTGACATTGATGTCACGAGAGACCAGGCACTTGTGACCCAGAGCCCCATTCAAATACAGCTAGACTAGCAATGTCAACCATCTGCCCATCAGTCATCCATAACTTATCATACGCACCAGGCCATAAAAAAAACCCCACCACTACCGCCAATATGGCAGAAACAGCTACCACTCCCTCATCCTCAAACCGTCAGAATAACAAATCCGGATCTCGACCTCCCTCTCGTCCTCATACTCCCCTACGCCGCTCCTCGCGTGGTTCCCTTGTCAGTAAAACCGTTGACGATGCTTTCCCGCTCAACGCACATGAGCCTGCATTCGCAGAGCTCTCGGATGCTGTGACTACCCTAGAAGTTAATATGGCGGATATGCAAATTATGCATGACAGTTTATCTAGGTTTAGTGAGAGCTTCGCCAGTTTTCTCTACGGATTGAACATGAATGCTTTCTGCGTGGATTTTACCGAAGTTTGTCTCTTCAAATCTCTCAACGGTATTAGGTTAACGAATTGTCCCGCAGGCGCCGGTTCAGGAATCGTTTAAGAGAGCCGAGGAACATGAAGCTACGTTAGGTTTGTTAAACTTCCATTTGGTGGCCCAAGGTGCCTGTTCTCACCTCCCTCAGGTCGATCGGCGGGTGGTGGTTCACAGTACGGTGGTTGGAGAACTGATTATGACACTGAAACTACATTCTTGTATGCTTTTCCACCCACCCTCTCATGATTGGGGGTCTGATTTCTTATCGCAGAACAAACGACCAATCTTTCGTCCACGAACCTGCTCCACCAAGGGTCCCAACACCTACGAAGACCCCTGCCCGTCGTGGGGCACCGAGAGGTAGCTCCCGAGGAACGCGGGGAGCGCGGGGCAGTGGGATCGCTAGGGGAGGGGGAGTTCCGAGATACAAGTAATGCATGTGAGATACTATAGCATGAGCTAGCTTTCCAATTGTAGCATAGCGTGGTGGTGGTACTATAAAACAATTAAAGTTGTGTTTGCAATGCACTCTAAAGACGTTCACGTAGTGCTATTATGAGAGAAAGTTATTCCGGTTACCACCGCAGGCCACACAGTTTGTAATACCGGTAATAAAAAACCCCCAATTCCCAACCACCAAGACGCGGGGCAGGGGTGGGGCAACCGGACATCAGTCCAACCATCAAACAAATAAATCTCCTAACAGCAAAACATCACCACCACCACTACCAACCCTTCACGGAAAATGTCCGCTGCAGCTTGTATCTTTTGCAAAATCATCCGGGGCGAAATCCCCTCCTTCAAAGTTTTTCCTCCCCACCCCCCCTCATTCCGCCCGTTCCGTCCCAATTCTCCAATTCACCTCTTCCCCCCCTCCGCATCCCAATCCAAAAATAAAAAGATAAAAAATCCCACATATGACTGACAAACACGCCCCATAGCTCCTCGAAACCGACAAAGTCCTTGCGTTCCTCGACATCAATCCTCTCTCCCGTGGACATGCTGTAACCTCTCCCCCGCCCTCCCCCACTGGCAGGCAAACAAATAGCTAACCCACACCCAGCTCGTAATCCCCAAAACCCACAGCGAAAAGCTCCACGATGTGCCCGATGCAGAACTCAGCGAGCTCCTCCCCGCCGCAAAGAAGCTCGCGATAGCGGTTGGTGCAGTGGAGTACAACATTTTGCAAAACAACGGGCGTGGGGCACATCAGCTTGTTGACCATGTTCATGTTCATATGGTAGGTTCCTTTATCAAGCCATACTCGGCGGAGGGGCTTGGAGGGGCTAATTATTTGGTGGGGTTGGGTAGATTCCGAAGCCGAATGCAAAGGAGGGGTTGGGGATTGAGTGGCCGGCGCAGGCTACTGATATGGATAGGCTGAAGGTGCTATTTGAGGAATTGAAGGCCAAGATTTAGAGGGGGCGAGGGATTGGGGGCGAAGCATTGCTTTTCAATGAGTGGGATATGATTGTGCGATTCAATTGGTATCTGTGACAGTAACAGAAAGTATCTGGCTCGATACAAAAGAAAGCGGTGAAGAAAGCTCCAAGCCCCCAATTTCTTCTCTCTTTCCCCTCCTTCCTCCCTTCAGACGTCTCGCCGAATTAGGCCTCGCGGGTTGCCCTATCCCACCTCGGTCCATCCACTTCCTGAAAATCGTTCTCGCTCGCTCGCTCCCTATCATGCAATCGTTCGCGACGAAAAAAAAATAGTAAAGTGAGCAATCGAACCTGACGGAAAGAATAGTAATCGGAAAAAGAGGAGAAAGCGAGAGTAGCGCAAATTGAATGGTGGTAAGGGTGTATAGGGTGCGGTGTGATTTGGAGGCATGAAATGCACGTGTAGCTAGGGAAGGGTATAGATAGGACGTTGAGCAGTGGGGAACGATGCAGAGGTAAGAGAGCGGTGATGATGATGGTGATAAATAGTGATATTCTATGCATACACTAACGTGAACGAAAAGAGAATACGTACGCTTGCTTGATCCATAAAGTGAGGTGAACAAATCAGTGAAGGAGAAAAGCTTCCATACATGTTCTCGCAAACTCATCTCGAGCTGGAGAGGGAAGGGTGGTTCTTCTCCTGTGTCCGTCCTGCGTGCCAATTTTTTTCCCCAGGTCCGTCCCGTCCTGTCGTGTGCAAGGAACCAATTTCGACCTGGTAATCTCGTCTCTAGACAATTTCTCAAAAAGATCTGCCATCTGTTTTTAAAATTCCATCCTTCCGAGGGCATATTTTCCTCAAGATCTAATCGAGGAGGAGGGCCCGGAACATCGTGTATGTATCCAACCATTTCTTGGCCTCTCCTAAGTAATTTTAGTCTTTGTCGGAGAGAACAGCCCCCGATACCCCATAATCACTCCAGCACCGGCACCACCACCCCTCCTCGCAATCCCGCCCAGACAGCTGCTCCTCGCGCTCATCCGTGCATTCCTTGTTCCCTTCAACTCCACCATCCCCCTCACGGCGCGAACCTGCGCTTCCAACAGCACAGGCTCACCACCGCTCACTCGCCCAGCGCCCTTTAATCCCTCTCGCAAACCCATCAATTCCCCCCGCAACGCAATATACTCCATCCTGATCCTCTCGACATACCCGCGCGCCTTCTCTTCATACGTGCCCACCAGCGCGAGTAACTCCTTGCTCTCGCTGTAGTCCAGCCCACGAGCACGCGTCCATAGGGTAGTCTGAGCGCGCTCGATCGCGGTGAATTCACGGACTATGGAGGTGTAGATTGGCGCGTGCTGGTGGGAGAGCGTCTTCAGAGAGCGTAGGATTGTGCTGGTCTCATGGGTGAGGGCTGAGAGTGTTTTGTTGATGCGGTGCGTTAGTATTTCGTAGGAGGATGAGAGGTGTTGCGTCTGTGAGGGTGGGAGGTGGTGGTAGGGAGTTTTTCTCAGGAGAGATTTATAGAATGGGGGAGGTGGGGGAAGGTGTTGGTTGAAGTGCTGGAGGGTTTGGGCGTTGGCGGAATCGAGTCTGGGCATGTTAGTCTTGATAGGAAAGGGGGGAATGGGGTAGGAAGCAGCATACTGAATGAGCGATCGACCGACGGTGCTTTCGAAGGCTTGGAGTAGGCCTGCTATATCTCCCGCTTGGGTCGCGAATTTAAGGAGGAGGCCTGAAAGGGTGTGCTTGCAGTCTAGGTCGCTGTGTTTGACCACGGTGCTCAGATCACTGACCGCTATCTCACTCTGTTTTAGCAATCCGGCGAGAGCAGACGCCGCGGGAACGCTTGCTAGGCTTTTCTCCAGCGCTGTCTCTATCGAGAGGAGCCCCGGGAAGTCTACAGTCGAATACTGAGAAGCGTTATACCCCTCGTAAGCATACTTCGCCTGCACCAAAGACGTCCCCGTCGTTATTTCTGCCATTGGGAATCTATTCTGCAGCATGACCAAGCTCAGGCATCCGAAAAGGAGCATTCCGAAAGAGTAGCCCTTGCGATGACTCCGGAGGTACTTCAAGTAACTTCCAAAGGTCGCTTTCGATCCATGCATGCTCCCGAAGACAGAGCTCTCGCTAGCCCCCGAAGATGAAGAGGAGGAAGCCATGGGGACATCCTCAGACTGTCTAATAGAGGTTTTGGGCTCATCTAAAACTCAAACCTTTAGCCTTACTCGAAGCACGGGTGATATTCGAATGAGTATACCAAAATCCCACTTCGTCTCGAAGAGACTGTCGAAGCTGGGGATGCCACTGGTCTCCCTACCCAGCCCCGGCTTCCTGAAAACTCCCCCAGGCTGCACCGGAGTCGGCACGAGCGCCTGAGCCCCGCTCTCAGAGCGCTCACTAACCGGTGACGCAACTGTCGACGTCCCTTCCCCCTCATACTCCTCCTCTTCCTCCTCCTCCTCCTCGCCCTCACTCATCCCAACAACCATCCCAGCTGCAATCACCGTCCTCCCCGAACCCCCGCCCTCCCGATTGCCACTCCAATGCACCCTTCTCCCCTTCTCCATCGCCTGTTCTCCTCCGCCATACGACTGCAAGAATTGAGCGGTAATCGGAAACGGCAGGTCCGCGTTCGGGTTGAAGTCCCGGGCGTTCCCGCGAGGGAGCACTAGGCGAGGGTGGAGTACCTGCTCGCGCCGGGCCTGCTGCTCCGCCAGCCATTGCGCCCTTCGTTCGTAGATTGGGACAGGGTTGTAGCCCTTTAGCACTGAGAAGGTAGCTGACAAGGAGGTTTCAGCAGTGCCCGTGGAGAGCTCTTCCCAGGGGTCTGTGGTTTCGGTCAGTGGGGTTGTTGACCGGGAGGGCGGTGGGGAGGTCAGGGAGGAGGAGGTAGGAGGAGGGGTGATTTCAGCCATTTCAGGGAGTGAGGGGGCGAGGGAGGATGAGGCGGTCGCGCGCGAGGGGGGGGGCATGGCTTCGGGCTTCTTCTCCTTCTCATCACCTTCTTGAAGAATCGCTGGATGGGAGGTTATTTGAACAGCAGTAGAATCCATATTTGTGCGCAGTGATTGTTTATTTATTTCGTTTTTGATATCTTCTGTTTGTGTTTTGATATGACTCAGAGTGATACACTCACTCACTCACATACTCCAGTATCAGGCAAGTGCATAAATAGAAAGTCGAAAAAGAAAGAAGAAGAGGAAAAAAAAGTGCCGTACTGGTAGAACTCGCACAAGGAACTTTAAATTAAAAAAAGGAGCGGAAACACCGCCTTAATATACCCCCCCATACCCCGCCTTATCCCTAATAATCACGCGTATACCTATGAGTAATAACGCTAACTCTCCTTTTTTTACAGCGAAACTTGACTCCCCCCCCCCCCCGTCCTTTGCGGACGAAAACCAGCGAACCAAAATACCCAACAATAATGACCTGCATAAACGCCCCGTGCAAAGTGCCCCCGCGGTCGAACGAATCTTCCACCCCTGACACCTAGGCTCCGCCTTTCCGTCAAGGCGGGGGGGACGTGGTGAATATATATTAGCCCTCGCGGGGCTGTGTGATTCAGTGGGTTGGCTGCAGGCTACACTTTTGTCACGGGGTCGACGTGTGAGTCACGTGTTGGCAGGGCGGGCGCGTGTGTGCGAAGTACTCGTACTGTGCTCGGAAGTGTCGCGTGCAGAAAGAGGGGAAGGAGAAGAACAAGAGTCACTGGGAGGATTAACGTTTGTTGGTTGGACTCGGTAATGCAGGTGCGGGTGATCGACTCGGAAGATTAGTTGGGATGTGAGAAAGTGAACTGTGAGTTTTTAGGCGAGTGACTAGATGTGAGGAGGTTGTTGTGGTGCTAGTACTGTAACCCAAGCTACAGTACTAGTACCACTATAACCGGTACCAAAGTGGTCCTAGCTCGGGAGGCGTCGCTAAGCATTTGGGCGTTCGAGTGACACGAGGATTTTTTTTCTTCTAGAATTATGATACACCATGAGATCCTTTTATTTGGGTCCGCCCGGTTCTGAATATAGAAACAATGCCGGTAATCCAAAACAGTGATCACAAAAAAGAACTACGATTACCCAATAACCCATGTTTCTAGAGCATCACAATCATAATAGCATAAAACAGTACCTTAATCCCACAGACCCACCCAACCGCGATACAAGAAAACAATAACAAAAAGCAAAAAAGAATTAATGCTTCTCTATATAATCTTGATTTTCGATAGTGACGCTTTTAGTCTATTGTGGTGGTTAGCATAATTTCTAAATAGATAGGTAAAAATAGGAAGGGCGAGGAGAGGAATGCTTTACCATGTGATTGACTTTATACACGCCAACCAATCGTGCTGCGAGTTCAAACATGTTATTTCTCAGAGAGATGACAATAAACTGCGCATTCTTGGTTCGTTCCTTGATATACGAAGCGACAATCGAGACGTTTCTGAAATCCAACGCAGCATCAATCTCGTCCATGACGTATAACGGAGTGGGTTTGTAGTGATGTAAAGCAAACACCAACGCAAGCGAACTAAGCGTCTTCTCACCGCCAGAAAGATTGGAAATGTTCTTCCAACTCTTTTTCGGCGGCATCACACTGAAGAGAATGCCCTCCGAGAAGGGATCTAAGCTATCGACAAGCTCTAACTCGGCATTACCACCCATTGTGATCATTTGGTACATTTCCTTCAGCCGTAAGGAGATGGCGCTAAATCCTTCCATAAATTCTTCGAGTCGTCGTTTCCGGAGGTCATCTATCCGTTGTTTGGCGGAATCACGAGCGATGACTGATTCTTCAAGGTCCTTGCTTCGCTTTTGGTAGTCCTCAACACGCTTCCGATACTCCGCAAGGACGGCCATATCGACGTTCACGTTTTGCAGTTTCTCTATTCACCAAATCAGCATCCACCACAACAGACCACTTTGAACAAAGTACGAGCCTTCTAGAGCTGCAATCTCGCCGTTTAGTTGAGCCTTATCCATGTCTACCAGCTCATCTTCGGTATACTCAGGCAGATTAAGATCTTCAGTCTCTTCGGCACCATCGCTGCAGCTGATATTAATACCAAACCCGGATCTAACCACAGCAGCTACGTACCTAACACTTTGCAATTCCAACTTGCTTAGCTCCTGCTCCCAGTGCCTTAACCTCTTTTGATTGTCTACAAGCGCCTTCTGGTGCTCTTCCAACTTATTCTTCATCTCGATTTCAGCAGCCCTAGTCTTGTTGAGTTGCCCTAGCTTCTCATCAAGTTCTTCCTTGACAGCAGCAAGTTCCTCGGATTTCTCCTCGAGATAAGCCTGTGCTTCTTCTGCCTTTGCATTATGGGCTTCCGCCAGTTTTGCATGGCCCTGGATTTCCTCATGCAACTCTTCAAGCTCAACTGCGACATTCTCAAGCTCTTTCGTGCTGCCGTTGAATGCCTTTTCAGCCTTTATTCGACTCTTTTCGGCCTTAGTTCGTGCCATGTCGGCGTTGGAGAGTTGCTCATTTAGTGTCTCGAGTTGCTCCCTGATGCCGTCCACTTTGGACTTCTGTGATCTCAGCTTGATACCACCGACCTCCATGATCAAATTCTGCAGGGACTTAATTTCTTTCTCTATCTCGGCAGTTTCGGAATTGAGCCCCCCAATCTCTTGGCCAAGCTGCTTAATCCTACTCTCAAGGATTGAGACTTGTCGGTCATCTACCTTAGAGGTTTTGCCTTGCGCACTCAATTCCCGGATTCGCTTCTCCAAGTCAGTCCTTTGCTTGTTCCCAGCTTCGATCTCAAGCACAATCTTAGAAATCATGACTTCTGCCTCTGGTATGCGTCCTTTTACGTCCCTGAGAGTTGACTCCAGCTCACTTCGCTGTTGTTGAAACTCCTGGAATATTCTCTCCTGCGTGTCCCTGTCGGCTTCCAATTTGGCAACTGCCTCCTTGGAGGTATCGGCGACTAGTTTACTTGACATCCTTCCCTTTGAAACAGTTTGACCACCTCCAGTCATAGTACCCGATTTATCAATCAACTGTCCTTCTAACGTCACAACCCTCCATCTCTTAGCTCCGTACGCAATACGGTTAGCTTGAGCAAGGTCACTCGCGACAAGTGTATCTTGGAGGACGCTATAGAAGGCAGGAGCGAGTATCGGACTCTTCGGCTTGACAAGGTCGAATAACCTGGGCACTTTCTCTGGCGTTTCAATTGCATTGAGGTTTCTAGAGTGAAGTTTGTCGAGGCAAATAAAGTTGGCTCTTCCAAGGTTATTCTTGCGAAGGTAGTCAATACACTGTTGACCTGCCTCAACGCTGTCCACAACCATGTTGTCGAGCTGGGGACAAGCAGTCGAGATAGCAACATCATATCTAGCGTCAATCGTTCCAAGATTCCCGAGACGTCCATGGAATCCTTCGATTCTACCAGACTCCTTCAACCGCATCAGCCCAGTCAAGACGTTACCCTGAGTCTGGGTGGCAGCAAGGGAGGCCCTCGCTTCATCGGCCTTCTGCCTTGCCCCAGAAACATTGTTCCGTAACTGTGGTTCCTTCTGGTTTATCTTCTCGAGCTCAGCCTGCACTTTCTGGCCCTGCTTGCTCAGCTTCGCAATCTCCTTCTGACAATCCTTGAGCTCTTGTTCCTTCACAGCGCGAGACTCGTCGATGACAGCAATCTTTGACTGGGCCTCCTCCATGGCATTCTGGCTAGCATTATTTTTCTCATAAAGAATATCAAGCTCACTCTGTGCAACCGCAATAGCAGACTGCTTTTCGTTGATCTTCTCCTTCCACGGCTCTAGAGTCTTTTGTTTGACGGCAATCTGATCCGAAAATCCCTGCGTTTTCTCTACGCATATATATTAATTTCATTCATGGAAACACGAGTATCAGAAAGCTAAGATTAGTCACCTTTGAGGGTGTCGCGGATACGATCCAATTCCTGTTCTTCGGCACCCAAATTTGTTTCCAGGGTCGCGATCTGTTTTCCAAATCTCTCGAGATCCTGAGCGTGCTTTTCAATCGTAGCAGCAGCTTCTGATGCAGCTAACCTATTCTTTTAGATGTTAGCCTGCAATAGATCCCTTCCGGGATCCATGGGAACAAACGGTCTGAATTGTCTTCTGCAGCTTCTTCTGCTTCTGAGTAAGAAACTTTTCTTTTTCCTGAAACTTGACATTCTCCTTTTCGCTCCTGGCTAACTCCTTAAGAATAGCTTTTGTAGCAGCCTCTACTTCCTCCACTTCCTTAGAACCAGCCTTGTACTTTCTCTCTAGCTTCTTGATCTCATCCTCATTACCCCGATGTTTCTCTAGCTCCTCATCTAGTTGCGCTTGCAATTGAGTGGTCATCTCCGCAGTGACATTGATGTTCGCTGTACTATCCGCAATATGAATTTGGTAAAGCGCAGACTTCCTCATCGTGAGCTCATTCTCATTCCGGATGAACTCAAGTGCGGCCTCCTTTTTGTCCTCGAGGCTGTTTTTTTCCTTTTCGACATGCTGTACCCGAGTAGATTTTTCAACGCAAATCTCGTTAAGTTCCTCGACCTGGGTGGCGGACTCCTCAATAGGTTGCTTATATTTACTCGTGCCAATTATATCTTCTAGATATTCCAGCAAACCGTCATCGCTGTCGTGCTGAGCTTTAGGCTTCATTTGAGCAATACTCTCAACTTCGCCCTGGAGGATAAGGAATCGCTTGTGGTCAAGATCGATTCCACGACCACGAAGGAGGGTAGTAACCTGGGTATAATCACTCGTCCCGCCATTGATGTAATACTTGCTGGAGTTGTTCTTGAAGGCTCGGCGGGAAACAACCAGCTTTGAATCCGGAACCACTTCGTGCCCCCCACCAGCCGCATCAAGGACTTCTTGGAAGTGGACTTCGACTTCGCAGTAATCGAGGCTCGGGAAAGCAGCCGAATTGTGTATTAAAGCTGAAATCTTGCCTTGCCGCATCTTACTTGCGCGGAATCCAAAGACGAATAGGAGGGAGTCGATGACATTAGACTTTCCAGAGCCGTTTGGCCCAACAACAGATGAGAACGAAGCATGGAAAGGCCCAACTTCCTGTCTGCCGGCATACGACTTGAAGTTCATTAACACTAGGTGAGTAATAACTAGCCGAGGCTTGGGCCCCTGCTCCTGTTCCAATTGCTGTTGTTGGAAAAGGGCATTCGCCCTGGATTTCACAACTACTGGAGGATTTTGCGAGCTATTCGAATAGGAGGACGTAGGCCGTGGGGTAACTGCATCCCCTCCGGCCATTGACGATTTGACCATTTCTTCAAGAGGCTTAACAGGAGTAGTCGGTGTCGCTTCCAGTTGTGGTTGTTCTAGTGGTGGCGGTGGTGCTACAGCTGGTGTCGGCCGACCAGATGGTGTTGGGGAGGGTGTACGAAGCTGCCCAGTAGGTCCAAGGGCTTGTGAAAGCAACCGCGCGGGTGTCGCTAATGGCCGGGGCGTTTGCTTCTCGATGGTGGGGTCCTCTATAGGGCATTCTCCCATAGGCGTATCTTCCTGCATGGGCGTATCTCCCTGCATAGGTATATCCTCCTTCTCAGGCACTTGTTCTTTAGCTAAGACATCTCCCCCATCCGAGTCATCCTTTATCTCCGGGGTCTTGAATTTAGGTGGGGCTTTTTTCCTTGACGTGCGAGCCGCTCTAGGTTTAGGAGCAGCAGACGGGGGAGCCTCTGGCTCCGTCCCAGATCGAGTACGCCGAGCTCTGGTAGTTCTTGGTGGCGCAACCGCGGGAGCTGGTGTACTAGCGATTCTTCTTGACTTACGGCGAGGGGTTGGACGAGGGGGCGGGGTTTCGTTTTCGTCTTCTTCCTCTTCGGCTTCCTCATAGTCTCCTTCCTGGGCTGGGGCTTCCAATTCTGCTTCTGACTCTGAGGACTCGACAACCTTTTTCATGCGTCGTGAGGCGGCCGCCCTCCTTGAAGGTCTAGCAGGGGTTACCGACGACATTGAACCTTTGAAAATCTAGGATATTGATCTAGGGTATCAGGCCGTCTATAACTAAGGGTTGAAAATCGATAGTTTGAGCAGTTGGGATAGGGAGTGTGGGGGGGGGACGCGGCGAATTGTGGAGGGGGAATCAAAACATTCAAGACTTCTTGGCACAACAACAAGAGCCTCACCTAATTGGCCCCACCCGTCAATGCCTCCCACACTGGCACTTCACCCTCAGAAAGCGCTCACACCAGCATGACCGGCGGACATTACTAACAACTATATCTCTGCAAGTAAATTAAATTATAAGAGGCTTTTAAGCAGTGAGATACAGGAGCCTTTTCTACTTCCGTGAAAGCCACAATACCAATAACCTCACATCTTTTCTCAGTAACAAAGGTTGTCAGCCCCAGAGTCCTGCGGTTTTCGCGCAGGACTGTGCTGCTCAGTATCCACCACGAGACCTGTGCAACGAGTTTGCCCAACCAGGTGTGCACCCGAGCACCGGAACTGTACGAACGCATGCGGCACAGTAGTGTTCTTCCTCGTCAATACAGGAACCACAAGGCACAGTATTAGTACCTGTACCGTACTAGACGATATCAGTTTCACAAATCCACGAAACCCCCGCTTTTTGTAAGATCCTAAAAACCATAATCTAGCTTCTACAACATCCCAAGCATTGAAAAACAGAAAATGTTTCGATTTCTCAGTTATTTAAATAACAGCAATTCTTTTAATAATAACAACTCCTTTAATAATATATCGAACAACATTACCGTTGCCGATGATCGCCCCGAAATCCTGGCGTGGTTGTCTCCACTTGAGCCCCGAATGCGGCATCAGGACCTTCGAACCCAACGAGTCGACAACGTAGGGGGCTGGCTTCTACAAACCGAGCAATTTCGAAGCTGGTGCGAGTCATGCAATGGAACTCGCCAAGTCGAGCCAACGAATCCGACCTTACTTTGCTACGGCGGTCCGGGGGCCGGCAAAACCTACATTAGGTGAGGGAGGGAAACAATACCCCCTGAAAAACCAATGGATCTATTGCTGACAAGTCGTAATGCTAGCTCCCTAGTAATAGATGCCCTATGCGATCAGGCCAAAGGACAAAACATAGCCGTTGCCTGTTTCTACTTCGATTTTGCCTCCCAGAAAGAGCAGTCTCCAACGAGTATGCTGGGCTCAATCCTGAAACAGATAGTTGCGGGATTGGAAGCAATACCGGACAAAATAGTCCAAGCTTATGAAGACCAGAAAAAGGTCATAGGTGGCCGGGGGTTGCGACTTCCCGAAATTGTGGAGATGCTGCAGGCCGCATCGTCCTCACAATCCACGTTCATATGCCTTGACGCCCTGGACGAATGTGTAGTAGGGCATCGACACAAGATTCTTGGCTCACTAAAACAAATTCTTGAGAAATCACCAAACACTCGAATATTTCTAACAGGAAGGCCACACATCCGAGGTGAGGTCGACAGCCGCCTCGCTAGAGGAGCAGCGACTGTATCCATCAGCCCTAACAAAGATGATATCGCCAGTTATCTTCGCTCCAGGCTGGAGGAAGACCCAAACCCCGACGCCATGGACAGCCACCTGGAGGCAGAGATCTTAAAAAAGTTTCCCGAAACCATCTCAGAAATGTATGTAGGGGCGCAGCACTAGGAAGCCCATCTTAGGTTATGTCATCCGCTGACCGATATGCATCTAGATTTCTACTAGTTTCCCTTAATATTGAGGCAATCTTGCGAGAAACAACCATCTCGCGCAGGCGAAAAAGGCTTAACACAATGACAAATGGCTTAGGGTTAGGAGATGCGTACAGTGCCACTCTGGAACGGATAAAGGCGCAGGGAGTTGAGATATCAAGACTCGGGTTTGCCGTCCTCATGTGGATCTCACATGCAGAGCGCCCATTACAGGCTGAAGAGCTATGTCATGCCTTAGCGGTCGAGATAGGATCAACTGATATCGATACCGACGATGTCCCTTCGATACAGACATTGCTACGCTCTTGTCAAGGACTTGTCGTGATGGACAAGGAGGCGTCGACTATCCGCTTAGTCCACTTTACCCTCCAAGAGTATCTCCGGTCTTGCCCCGACCTCTTCAATAAGGCTCACTCGACAATCGCAGAAACCTGCTTGACCTATCTAAACTCCCACCCGGTCAAGGATCTTTCGATAAATCCCTCTTATGGCCTCCAAAACACCCCCTTCCTCAAATATTCTTCTGTATATTGGGGAACACACGCGAAAAAGGAACTCTCGGAGCGTGCGATGTCACTTGCACTGGAGCTTTTTGACCAGTACGATAACCATTTCTCCATCAAATTGCTTTTGGATCAAGTAAGGGTTTCCGGTCTCATCGATTTCCGTGCTCTTTCCCTATTCACTGGACTGCACTGTGCATCCTACTTCGGAATTGTTGATGTTGCGGCTGCTTTGATGGAGAAGAAAGGCTGTGATGTCAACCAAAGCGACTGTGCGGGGAATACGCCACTCGTATGGGCCGCTATGCTTGGGCATGAAGGATTGGTGAGGCTACTACTGAAACATGAGAATATCGACCCCGACGTGCCAGACAAATCTGGCCAAACACCACTCTCGTGGGCTGCTGAGAATGGACATGAGGGAACAGTGAATCTATTACTTAAACAGGAAGGCGTCAATCCTGACAAGCCAGATATAGTGCCCGATCGAACGCCACTCTCGCGAGCTGCTGAGAATGGGCATGAGGGAGTAGTGAGGCTACTACTATCACGGGAGGATGTCCATCCCGACAGATCAGACATTGTGCTGGACCGAACACCACTTGCTTGGGCTGCCGGGAATGGCCATGAGGGAGTGGTGAGACGACTACTTTTGCGGGAAGGTGTCCGCCCCGATAGGTTAGACATTGTGTTGGACCGAACACCGCTCTCTTTGGCTGCTGAGAATGGGCATGAGGGAGTAGTGAGGCTACTGCTATCACGGGAAGACGTCCATCCCGACAGATTAGACAAACACGGCCACACACCACTCTCGCGGGCTGCCGAGAATGGTCACGATGGGGTGGCAAAGCTACTACTTGGACGGGAAGATGTTGACCCCGACAGACCAGACACAGCACTTGACCGAACACCACTCTCGCGGGCTGCCAAGAATGGGCATGAGGGGGTGGTGAGACTACTTCTATCTCGAGATGATGTCAGCGCCGACAGAATAGACAAATACAGCCATACACCACTCTCGCGGGCTGCTGAGAATGGGCACGAAGGGGTGGTGAGGTTATTACTATCACGGAAAGAGGTCACCCCCGACAGGCTAAACCAATACGGCCATACCCCACTCTCACGGGCTGCCGAGAACGGGCATGAGGGAGTGGTGAGGCTGCTGCTGTCACGGAAAGATGTCATCGCTGACAGATCAGACGAGTACGGCAATACGGCGCTCTCCCGGGCTGCCGAGAATGGGCGTGAGCAAGTAGTGGCACTACTCCTCTCGCGGGGGGTCAATCCTGACAGGCCAGACGCAGTGTTTGGGCGAACACCACTCTCGCGGGCTGCCGAGAATGGGCATGTGGGAGTGGCAGGGCTACTGCTGTCAAGAAACGATGTTAACCCCGACAGTTCAGATAAGGACGACCGAACACCACTCTCGTGGTCCGCTGATAATGGGCATGAGGGAATGGTGAGGTTGCTACTGTCTCAGGGCGATGTTAACCCCCACAAGTCAGACGAGTACGGCCATTCACCAATCTCGCGGGCCGTTGAGAATGAGCACCAGAGGGTAGTGGAGTTGCTACAAGCCCGAATAGCTGCAAGCACCTACAAAGCTTAAAACTTAGGGTGCATAAGCCTGCCTTGCCGCCCTCCAACACAGATATCCACCCTCTCGCAACAACCCCATGGAATACCCGGCATTCTTCATATCACCCATCTTCCGACTCTTGCCAAATTCTTGAGATAGAGACTGTCTCGTGGATACCGCCTTCTCCCTCCCTGGTTGCGTTTGCGCCCCTAACTCAAGCCTCGAGAATTTCTTTGGTTCTATGGATTTCCGTTCATGTGTCCGGTGTAAAGGGGGGTAATGTTGCTTTAGTTGTAGCAGGACGGTTCAGACCATGGCCTGATCTTGTATTATCTCCAATTTTGACCTTTTTTCTTCTGGCCATAGATTCTCCCTTTTATGTCTTCATACCTTGTATTGTACACCTTTCCCTCTTTACTCACTTAGATGATAAACATAGAGAAAGAATCATTAATTTTATAGAAAAACAGCTCGTGTGAGGATTCCGGATGCAAGTACAGCAAACGATACTAAGACCAGTAGAACAGATAACTAAAAATTAATTTATCTCAATATCCAAATCAAAAGATAATATAGTACTTACTTGACTCCCTCCTGCTCAGTCCGGTAGGTAAAGTTGATTTTCCAAACAACCAGCTTGCCCATCCAGCTTGCACACCTAAAGCAGCTTTTACAAAAGAAAACGTTCAAGATAATTTCCGAGCGATAAAAATCCACCTCCGCAATTCTTAATTAATTCTTGATTTGCTAAGTATTTCAGAACCAAAGCTTTTATCATATTTCAAATGTTTCTACCAGTAGCTCTACAACTAAGAGCAATTTAAATACCTTTAACCTATATCGCCTTTCAGGCGAAGGCTCTGATAGTCCTATGATACGCTTAATGCACGGCCTTGTTTGTGAAGAGCCATTAGTAATAATACTTACAAGTACCGGTAATTGTTGCTAATTAATTAAACTACGCCCCACCACAACTATTAAATTTTGTCAATCTTGGTACAGTGAAATGTAGTAAATATTATTAAAAACAAGGCTTGCATCCCCCGAATATGGCAAGATACTATCGTAGCAGTTCTCCTAGCCTATTTTAACAGTGGTAATGCAGGTATAAGTAATATCTCTATCACTTGTATGCTTGTTGCCTTAGGCTCTAAGTCTTTGTAATTCCAGTATGATAGCTGGGGTAATCCACGCACTAGTTTTATTAAATCTTAATAACTTTAATATCCTTCATATTCCACTTACCAATCTGCACTATCTCTCTACGATCAAATCCAAGGACCTTGAGTGATTGTCTTGTTTGGTATGTATCATCATGCGCAAGGGAATCGGGAGGAAGGGGTATCTTTAGTGTACCCTATAAGGTTAGGGCTTCACACCAACTCAACCCTCTTGTTTTTTGCCTGGGTGTTGAATCGCATGGCAGAGCCAACACCCGCATTCTTGCTGCTCTACGTCCTCAAGGTTTGACGTCACGTTCCAAACAACCCGTTTCCATAGCAACACGCGGTCCCCATCAACAGTGCACCATCAATTGCCAAACCCATTTACGCGTCCTCCCACTTCATCCGACATCCTTCACGATCAGAAAACTAGCCATGGCATACAAACAAGAAAGAGATTTCCACCACCCCTACACTCCCTACCCGATCCAAGTCGAGTTCATGAATGCCGTTTACACAACCATTGAGGATGGATGTATTGGTATTTTCGAATCGCCCACTGGTAGAAAATTTCGCCCCTCTGGATAGAATCAGCGCCCCACTAACTTGAACGTAATCCACTGTAGGCACTGTAAGCACACTCGCCGAAACACAGAACACAGCATACGGATTTAGTGTTAATTAATGGTAGGGTAAATCGCTGAGTTTAATATGCGGCGCCCTGACTTGGCTTCGCGAACATAAATCGAAATCCCTGGAATCGCAATTGAAAGACGATAAAGGTAAATATTCAGTAGGCTCGTTTGTGGTATTGTGTGTGAGCTGATTTATGTGATGGGAAATGAAAAGACGATGGTGCGCCCGACTGGGTGAAGCAATTTGCCAGAGATGAGAAAAAGCGAAAGATACTACAAGAGAAGGCTGACATTGAAGCTCAGCTTGCGAAAATTCGGGAGAAGGAGAAAAGAGAGAGGCAGCTGGCGAACGGGAGTTCGAATCCAAAGATAAAGCGACGAGTATCACTCCTTTGCCTAGCTTGTTAGCAGTTGCTGTATAGCTAACTAGTGGACAGAAGGGCGAAGTAGAAGTTGAGGTTGATGGGGACAACGATGAAGCCCAATTTTGTTTAGAAGATTATGAGAGCGGGGACGAAGATAGTGGTGCCAAAGGCTCCACGGGAGGCGACACTCTCTCTCCAGCGGTTGTTGCCCTGATGAAGAGGTGCGCTTGATTTGACCGATGAGCGATCACTCGTTCTTCAGAAAACTGACAATGCAGTAGATTAGGCTTGCCAACAGGAAAAGAAACAAAAGACGAAGAATCAGAACTCCCGGATGAAATTAAGGCATGGTCTCTCATCCAATAAGCACAAACATTGCATAATAATACTTTCTAGATCTTCTACTGCTCCAGAACTCACTCTCAGCTGACACAGTTCATTAACGAACTCCGCCGTGTCAAATTCCCCCCCTCCTTTCCTAAGAAGGAGGATTCGACTTTGGAGGAAGAAGTGAAACATCTATCACTCGGCTCGAGGAAAAATCTCTGCATAAATCCTAAAGTTACAAAGCTTGCGAATCCCATTGCTATCAACGAGAGATGTTTGGAGCTGCAGCGGTCAGGTATGCTGCATAAAATTCCCGATTATGTACTACAAAAAATAGCCGCTGATCCTAAGCCCGGCGCGAAAGGGGTTTCCGAAGCATCACGATGCGAGTTTCTCCCTGGAAAGGATGACCAAGTAGTTGTGCGCGATTTCAGGGATCACACACTTGCTAAGATCCGTGATATCGAGGATTTGGCATCCCTGGGGAAAAGGATGGGCGTTTGTCCATACTACGCATCAAGACCCACAATAAAGCCTAGTGAGGTAAGTCTCCCTTCTTCACCCCTTCTGACATTCTGACAGGCCCCTGGGATTGTAGATAGTTACCTTGCCATACCCACTCTTGCTTCAGAAATCGGCTCGTGAGGCACTCGACCTTTCTCTAAAGGGCCATGTAGTCATCGTAGACGAAGCGCACAACTTGATAAGCGCAATATCGTCAATTTACTCTATTACGGTTTCATTAGCTCAACTGCAGCGCTCCCAAGCTCAACTCGACATTTACTTGGCAAAGTTCAAAAACAGAGTGAAGGGTAAGAACAAAGTCTACGTTATGCAGACCGTGCGAATCATAGCGTCACTCGCATCATACCTGGAAGAGATATCCAAGAAATCCAAAGAAGGTGTCATCGCCCCAGGCGACCTTCTAGCTATGCAAGGTATCGACCAGGTCAACTTCTACAAACTCCAAACATACCTTAACGAGAGCAAGCTCGCGCGCAAAGTGGAAGGCTACATCGTGCATAAGGAGGCCAAAGAGCAGGAGAAGAGCAAGCAAGCGAACAAGCCCGGAGGAGTCAAGATTCTCCAGCCAACGGCTGCTATACCCGTCCTGACACATATCCAGGGCTTCTTGCTGGCCTTGACAAACCCTTCTGCGGAGGGAAAGATATTTCACGGCAAAACCGAGGATAAAAATGATCCGTGTCTCAAGTACATGCTGTTAGATCCAGCTCACCATTTCCAGGAGATCGTAGAGGAGGCTAGGGCAGTAATACTAGCCGGTGGGACAATGGAACCGGTAACAAGTTTTTGTGAATGTGTTTAAAGATGCAGGTTCTAATTGGTGCAAGATGAATGACTACACAAATCACCTTTTCCCTTACCTACCAAAGGAAAAGGTACGCACGTTGTCATGCGGACACGTAATACCGAAAGAGAACCTAACTGCATTACCGATAACTAAAGGACCCGGCGGGAGAGAATTTGAGTTCACCTTCGAGAAACGAATGCAGTCTACTATGGTTCGTTCTCTAACAATTCAGCTACTATTTCCCTCGCTCACTAATCGTTTCATAGATTGAGGAGCTGGGCAGAGCTATCGTAAACCTCTGCCAAGTGATCCCGCATGGAGTCGTTTGCTTCTTTCCTAGTTATGCATATCTAGAATTCGTCGCTTCCCAATGGCGCAAGAAGCCCATCTCTGCATCCAACACTGTCACCAAATCCCTCTGGGAACGCCTCGAAGATCGAAAAACGGTAGCATATCCCTTATTCCCCTCTGACATATTGCTAACGCCGCGGCCCAAACCAACAGGTCTTCCGGGAATCCAGTGACGGAAGTAGTGTCGAAGAAGTACTCAGAGAGTACGCACAAGCGATAGACAACGGCAAAGGGGGCCTCCTCCTGTCAGTTGTTGGCGGGAAAATGTCGGAAGGGATAAACTTCAACGACAAGTAAGGCCGTGTGCCCATCACTCCGAGCGCTGTCAGACTGACCAGGAGTAATAATATAAACCAGCCTTGGCCGTGGGATCATTATGGTCGGCTTGCCTTTCCCCAACAGCAATACCGCTGAGTGGCGGGCAAAGCTGGAACATGTAGAAAAGGTGGCTCGGGATTCTTACTGTGGAGTTTCCCTGGATCAGTCGTCCTCCTCGCTGTCCGAAACCGCAGCACGCAATGCCTTTGCCAAGGCGGCTGGTAGAGAATTCTACGAGAACGCTTGCATGAGAGCCGTCAACCAGAGCATCGGTAGGGCTATCAGACACAGAGAGGATTACGCCGTCATCGCGCTCCTTGACAGAAGGTATTCCACCGACAAGATAGCCTCGAAACTTCCCAAGTGGATTCAGAACGGCCTCGTGCGGGGTCCCGTGGATAAAGTGTTTGGGGAGGTCATGGCAATCACTGGTAGGTTCTTCAGAGCGAAGAATGCCTTGTAAAATATTAGGGAACCCGAGCGAGTGAGATTTCGTAGGTTACGTTAAGTAGAGCTTGCCGCTGTGGATGAGGCTAGTCTTCATTGGTTGTTTGGCCTTGGTGCACTATTATTCAGTGTACGGTAGCGCGCTTTAATACCGATGCAATACGGATACTACACCTGCCCAATTAGGTACCAGTATCCTATAGTCCTCTAGCGAATATTCTTCTTTCTTCACAAAGTGTGTGTGTGTGTGTATGTGTGGTCTATTGGTTGGGAATGGCTTAGTATGAACATTTTTGTCCGCTTTCATCTCTACAAAAAATCTAGAGCCAAGGCATCAGAGAGGAGTCTTCCCAGATCCCGCGTCTCGTCGACAAAAGCAGAGAAAATTTACATACATTAGTGATTGTTGGGCAAGGTGAGGTGTGTGAAACAACTCTCCGCGTTTCGCGAGATTCCTGGATTGTTCTCGCAAGAAAGCCGCCATAACAACATCACCAAAGCTGTAGGGCACACGGCGCGCCCTCCATAAATGTCCAAGATATATCCACAAAGAGCTTCTTCGAGAAAAACCGTCCTACATACTCGAGTACCCTTAGCATGGACAGTGGATATTGTCAGCAACTTGTAACCGACCATGAATTCAACCCTCACAACAGTAAGGTGTGAAATTCACCGGGGAACTAGTCTATCTAACAACGGCTGTCCTAGTTAGCACCCTTTTCCCTCCCTCAAGTCTCAGTCGTCCCAGGATTTCAACACCCTTCTGACATGTGATTTCAGTACTTGGCCCTGTGCAGTACTAGTAATTCCGGGCCCTACAGTGCTACGGTGTCACGGTGGCCCCTAGCATGGCACAGCCCGGCTACTCACCAGCGAGTTTAGTTAGTATTGGCATAGTTGTTATTGAAGCTGGGCCCAAACGACTATGACGGCAACCGAGAGGGGTTGGGGGGGGGGGGGGGGGTTGGCGGGAGGGGCAATTACCCTAGAAGAAAGACTCTCTGGACTCCACAAGGGGTCGGCAGGAATTACAGGTTATGAACACATTCCAATACCAGGTGCTGTGGAGGGCCGGGTGTCGGGCGTTTAATAAACATGGTAGGGTCGAAGTGGAGCAACACAACGATCTCGTACCCCCTTGGATGCCAATACTCGAGTACCGGCGCTCGAGTAGAGAGCACTCGTATGGTGCAGTACAACTATAATGCAGTAGGTGCTCAGAGAGGTAGTGGTCTTAGTATTTCGTAATATAGGGCGGGATACTTGAGGGCGGGGGGTGTTTGAGGGTCTTGGGCCTTGGCTGGGGACATTAGGGTAGGGGTTCTTAGAAGAATACCCTACCGATAATAGATAAAGTTCTTTTCCCTCTTAGATGCTGAGATGGAGCCCGAAGCTCATCCCTGAACGCATTCCTGACAGCCCTGAACTCGGCAGCCGGGCACCTTTTTCTGTGGTTGACACCACTTGTTGCAGGGAGGAGCCTCAGGATGAAACCCAACTAGAAGACTCCACCGCAACCCCAATTACCCTAATAGGCATAGCAACCATCGCTTAGTAGCAAAAAGAGTGAAGCGCCCAACCCAGGGTTAACTCTATCGTACTTGGTGCAGTACCTCCCGTTTTTCTCCTCCCTATTTCCCTCTCCATTAACCCACCCCTAGCCTCCAACAAGTGGACTTGGTGCATATTCCTTGACCTACCCACCTCCGTATTCATCAGGAAGGGGCAATGATGAGAAAGGAAGGAAGAGCACGTCTCCCGACTGGCCCGAGAGCCAACACTTTCCCGTGTGCATAGAAAAGAGGTACAGGGTTCCCTCGAAACAAACCCGATACGCTGCCGTGGTGATATATGGTTTCAACGTCCAACAGCCACAGAGAGCCTGTACGGGGAGCGGTAATGCTCCTAGAAGGGAAGGGGAAAAAAGAAAAGGAGAAGAAACTTGGAATTCCAGGAGTACCGGCACAGAGTAGAAGCTAGAATGGACATGAGATAAAAGACTCCAAGACTCTCCTTCACTCGAGATTTACTTTTCTCTTTCCCACTCCACTTCATCACCTCTATCCAACACCTTAGTTCTCACTCTACCGAAAGTCCTAAGGGAAAGGGGTTTTCGTTCTTTATTTTCTTTCTTCTTCTTTCTTTTCCTCCTCCTAGCTTTCCTGCTCGCCGGCCGAGATTACGTTGATCGTAGTTTCTATTCTATATTATTATCTGAGTTTTTCGAGCTTCTTACATTTGTCCATCCGGCACTCTCGGCATAGTCCCGACCTTTTTGAAAAGCACAATCATGATTGTTCCTGCCTTCTCCGTCGTTTTGCTCGCCTCTGCGGGGCTTGCATCTACCATTACCCCATATAACATCCATGTCCGAGGTGTGGATTTGGTCCCTCGACAGGTACGCCATTCTCCCTAGTACTCTGCCTTGTCCCTCTTGCCCCCGAACTTGAAGAGCAAGTTTTGATGAGTGCCGCGACAGAATAATAATAATGCAGGGGCCAATCGTGGCGGGAATAACGGGGGTAACAATAATACCGGAAACAACCAGGGCAATAACCAGAATAATAATGGCCAGAATGGTGGCAACCAGAATAATAACGCGCTGGCTTTAGACCCTGCAAACGTTCAGACTGCTTCACAGGCGACTGGTCAAGAGGGTGGAGCCGAAGCTGGTCAATCCGATTCTGCTACGTATGCTATATCATTCGAATGGGATGATTTGAACAGGAACTAACGGGACGTTAGAGATCCCGCCAACTTTATCAACTTCTGTAAGGGAAAGACATTGACGAACGGTCTGCAAGTGCAGGGTGGATCGTGTAATGGAATTGGTATGCCTATCACTCGTCCATGGCTGAGCCCACTCTAACAAGATGACAGTCATGGGAGATATTCCATCCACAGCAAACATGGTATCGAGTATCATCGTCAGCCCACAGCCAGGCCAGGACATCGCACCAGACACAGATTTCAAGATACAGGTAAAGATGCTGAACCTGAATGCCGGCTCCTTCACCAATCCAGCGAACACATACTACGCCGCACCCCAAGCTCTCCAGGGAGGTAAAATAGTCGGGCACACACACGTAACCGTCCAAGATCTCGGTGGAAGCTTAACACCCACCAATCCTCCCAATGCCGACACCTTTACTTTCTTCAAGGGTATCAATGATGCTGGCGATGGAAACGGGGGTTTGGAGGCCGACGTTGCAGGTGGTTTGCCAGCCGGTTTCTACCGTGTGTGCACTATGGCCAGTGCGTCCAACCATCAGCCGGTGCTCATGCCGATTGCCCAGCGTGGTGCTCAGGACGATTGCACGAAGTTTACTGTCGGGCAGGGGAATGCAGGCGCGGGGAATGCAGGCGCGGGGAATGCAGGCGCAGGGAATGCAGGCGCAGGCGGAAACAACAATAACACGGGAAATGCTGGTGGCAATAACCAGGTATTTAGAGATTCTAGCTAAGGCTCTGCTCAATTCTAACATATTTCAGGGTCAGCAGGGCGGTCAACAAGGTCAGCAGGGTGGTCAAGGCCAGCAGGGAGGCCAAGGTGGTCAGCAGGGCGGTCAAGGTGGTCAGCAGGGCGGTCGAGGTGGTCAAGGAGGAGGCCGAGGCGGCCGTAACCGTGGCCGCTCCTTCTCAGCATAAACCCTTTAATATCTTGTCCCACCCTTCCCCTCCCTCCTTATATCTGTAACTCCCAACCCGTTGTTGGAATATAGCGAGTTCCTCTTTTCTCCCTCTTCCATCATTATCATCTCCGCAATATTTTCACGTGGATAGACACCTAGTACGAAAGTAGTAACGATGAATAACCCCCAGCCCCCCCTCTTTCCATTTTCATTTCATGTTCATAGGAGGAGGAAAATCTTTATTTGTAATATTCTTCTACTTTTTTCTTTTGTGTGTGCGTGTTTTTTTTATCACAAGATATGTATCCTGTTGCAAGCCGACGGATTAAATGGATGGATGGATGAAGCGGAGCCAAGGAAGAAGTCAGTCGATACATAGAGCAAGAAGTACTCGGTCTAGTACTAGCAACGATGTAGACTATTCTTCAATGTTCAAAACACCTCCGCTACCACTCTCATTACACAAGCCAAGCACGCGGCATAGAACCCAACCCAACGGAACGAATAAACTATCTGATACAAGGGATATAATAAAACTGTAAGAAGGCTATCCCCCAACGGTTACACGCATAAACTACCATAACACCCCCAAACCTCCCCCCCCTCCCCTTCCCCACCCACATAAAACCAACCTCGCACAATTAACGACCCCCGAGTGAGCCCCCATGACCACCACCCCGCACTCCCACATCATGCGTACCATAATAAGCTGTTACGGAAGATGATGACTACCCTAACCCACGACGCACGGACCCAACCTCGCCGTTATCCATCCATCCACCCATCCACCCCATCGCCATCGCCAATCTACCAGTACCGTACAGTACTAGTACCTCCATCGCATCGCAATACAACCCCCCTCCCCCCCCCCAATTCTAATTACTTGTCCAAGCCCACCTATAGCTGAGAAAGGAAGGAAGGAAGGGAGGGGAAAAAATGCCAGATATGAACCCACAATATGAATTACCGCCCGAAGTGGCGGTCGAGATAGCGGGGTATATTCGGTCGGGGTTGTTTGCGCCGTTGGTTCGTATCCTTTTTTTACTTTTACTTGCGATTGGGGGGGTAGATGGGGGGCTAATTGGGGTTGTCGTTGTTGTAGGCGACGAATGTTAGCAGGTTGACGAGTGAGTGTGAAGAGAGCTTGTGTGGGATGAAGGATGGGTTGCAGGATGTAGGTTTCTGTTTCTATTTTTATTTATTTTTTGTTCTTCTTGCTTCATGATTTGATTGTGGGGAGGGGTCGGGGGATATGCGATGTTGACCTGGAGGATATGGGGGAGATACGGTAGGCGCAATCACAGATATCGGATATCATAGAGCCAACGGCAGAGCGATTGGTTCCCATCGCGACGGAACTGAAGAGCGTGTATCGGCAGATTGATCTACTTGAGGTTTTCTCTCCTAGCACTTGTACAAACAACAGACCGCAAGCTAACGATATAAAAAAGGTTCTAATATCCCGCATCTCAACAACCATAAAAATCACCAGCGCAAAACTCGACAGCACAGAGTCGCTAATCCGCCGAGAAGAGCGCTCTCTTAACGACAAGAAACCTCCCCCTCTCTGGCCGCCCTCGGAAAAGACCCCCACCTTCTGTGCAAGGGATTACGTTGCCGACAACCGGCTCATCGATACGGATTAGGCAAGTTAGCGGGACCCGCCCGCTTGGGCGAGACCGACGATCGTTGCTTTCTCCTCTTTGTTGAAAATGTTTACACCCGCGCGGAGCGCACGGATGAGCAGTGGCAGGGAGCGATCGGTGAAGTCTGGCGCTGAACGGAGGGTTTCAAGATCGTCGGCGTGTTCGCGGGTGATGTAGGTCATGTAGTATTCCTGGAATTTTTCCTCCGCACGGGAGTCGTGGAGGTCTTGCAATTGGGGCGGGATTTTGCCATTCTACGTTTTTTAATTCGTTCTTCCATTAGCTAGGTGTTCCTCCATTCTTCATTGGGTGGGATTGGGTAACTGGGTGGTGGAGTAACTGGGTTGGGTACTTTAGAAAATTTCGCGGCGGCATCAACCTCCGCGTCAGAGTCGGAATCTTCGATTGTCATGGGCTGGTTTTGTTAGCTATATTATTATCTTTTATTACCAATTCCATAAGGAGCTGGAAATACATACAACCTCTGTCTTCTCTTCTTCCTCATCTCGGGTTTCCACTGGTTTTCCAACAACCTCATTTTCACCCTCGCTGCTGCTGGAGGAGCTGGAGGAAACTATTTGTCACAGTTAGCTCCCGTCGTTTCTCCTGATCCTGAAAGTATACCTTCAGTGCGGGCCTTCTTTCTCCTCTTGCGCTTTGCGCTTTTACCCCCGGCATCCTTGCGTTTTGTCTTTGCTGAACCCATGATGGCAGTTGCGGAGGTGTTTGCCTGAAGGTCAGACAGATCACAGAAGACTTTCTTTGGAGCGGCAAAACTAGGTTGCCAAGACGGATATTGCCGAGGGACACAAGAAGCTCAGAGCTGCACTTTGCCCCCGTGCCGATGAACCCGAATCTTCACATCATGCCACAAGGCTCCTTGATCGGCCTGATAAAACAAAATAGCCGCAGAAATAGTACTCGTAAAAGCGTCGGGTACGATACGAGCCGGTACGATCGATAAACTCGCACCTACGTGGTCAAATGCAGAGAGTGTATTTGTTGCACCATATCCACACGGAGTTCTACCCTTTGTTTCTCTAGATTGGCGGGTGGGGTTTGGGAGCTGTTTCACTCAGCGTCCACAAGATATATGATATCTAGATTATATATCCCAGTGGACAGTCCGGCAGATTATTGGGAGAACGCCGGAACCGTTTGATTTGAGCACAAGTACAGTACTATCTTTAAGAAAAAGGGGGATTCTAGGGATTCCTGCCGCCTGCCTGTTCTGTCTTGAATCTGCCATGTTTCTAGCGTTTTCTCTCGCGGAACATACGCCATTCCGCCTTCCCAACAAGCTTCCATGCCTGCATGTCAGACAAAATGGCGCGTGGTTATTTATAACCCTACTTCACCCTACGGTACAGTATTCGACAATGTGGAATGCCATAGCCAATAGCAAACATTCCCCACAATCCGGATCTATGGGAGTGCTCATGCGAGCGATATTGTGCTCAAGTACTCATGTCTCCGCGTTCCCAAAACCTCGGTCAGCTCTTGTACTTCTCCACAATGGCATGAAATGGGCGAGGTACAGAGACGTACACCCAACATTAGGCTCTGACCCAGCGGATGCCGCCGTGCTTGGATAGGGCCCTTCCGGAGAGATAAGTGGTCCAAGCAGGGTATCACGTATCGTATGAAGTGCTTATTCTTCCCAAGGCGCATATGATCAAGACATCATATGCGGGATACTATGATACTATGCCCCCACAGTCAGGCCGGGATATAAGTCCTCAAGTAATGAGCACCCAGATACCCCCACTCCCCGTACCCGAGGAAAAGACATGTTTGCGCAGTGTCTAAGATCGGTCTCTTGACTCCCAAATTCCTGAGTGGGTCCCCAAAACATATTCTGAGATCCGCCAGCCACGGGATTACTCAATACGGTAGACCCTGGAGGCATCATACGGGCCTTGTTCAAGCGAATCTACTTATACATTACGTTGACAATGGAAAATTGACTGAGCTCAGAGCACCAGTACTCGGGTACTCGAATAGGGAATGATTGCATATGCATACACACCAACACAACATCCCCAAGTTGCACATTGTATGGTGCAAGCAATTTACTGAGAGTGCGGCAGCCAACGTCAACCGTAACTCTTGGCCCCACACGTGCAAATTTGAGCTGCATTCCCCCTGACCCCAAAAAATAGCAGCACGGGTAAGACATATGCCGTTGAAGAAGGCGACCAATAACATTTCGTAAAAACCATATGCGTCATCTAGATTTGGAGATCACTGTCGATCTGGCCTTCTTCCCTATCATTAAAACATGGCTGGCCAAAAATTGCTCTAGTATAGTGCTCGAGTATTTATGGGACGTTGCCGGAAATTTAATTTGATGTTCTTGGATCGGGGGGGGATCCACGACGGAGAGGCGAACGGGGTGGGTTCGGTATTTGGCCATTCGGTAAGAAGCGGAGTGCGAAGACTTCCTCGTGGCTTAAGGGGGGAGTGGGTGGATAGATGAGGAGGAGGGATCTTGAAGCGAAGGATTGTGTTCTACCGATTCAAAGAATTGAAGACCTGAATACTGCCCCCCTTTTACTAATGGCACATCGGTGGCAGTACCGTACCGGTACCGTACTTGAATGTACCGTGCGGTGAGTATTGTAGACGTTTCCTAGCTTGGCACAACATGGTAGACTGCCGGTATGTGCCCGAGTACTGCACCAGTTCACCATTCAGTGCAGCACAGCAAAACCAATTGCGAAGCGGCGTTCTGTAAGGTACTGGCACAGCACAAACATCAACTGAGATCACTTTCCATCAAGTTTTGGGCAAGTTAGGAATCACTCTGAGCTGGTGCTACAAGTCACATGATTAAATGTTACGGTAGGCTATCAGTGCTTCTATACTCACACGCACCCACATTTCAAGAGGAAAATCATACCCCTACGCTCATAGTATCTCACTCGAAAAGGCACGAACCGAGGGGTACTGCACTGTATGACACCGGCACAGTATCCCTTGGCACGGGAAGGAAATTAAAATGTCCTTTCCAACGCACAGACGTTCCTGAAACCTCTTCCCTTTCTCTTTCCGGACCGCTCCCTTCTTTTTATTTTTTCATTACCCTCCCCAAGGGCTCCTTCCATGTCTGCATGTCTTGGTTTCTCGCGATGGGGGAGGTGCGAGATGCCCTCCCCACACAGTAGTCAGGCTCCCCCTTGAACTCCCTTCTTCACGAGCAGAGAAGAGGAAGGGGGGGGAAAGGAGAGAAAAAAAAAGAATGAATTTGGAAAATAGGGAATTGGAGGCAAACTTGTGGCATGGATGAGTTGCCGGCGTCAAAAGAGAAAAATAGGGGAACGAAATAAATATAAAAAAAAGAGAAGGGAATGAGCATCCAAATGCGATATTTATACGGGGTTTACATCCGTATGGAGGTTAGAACTACATCAGAAAAATACCTATCATACACAGAACAAACAGAGTAGGGTTCGTCAGCCCCTCTCTCTCCCTCTCCCTCTCCCCTCACCCCTATCTCTTTTCTCCCCGCCTCACTTCCCCTATCCATATTTTCATTTCCCTTATCCTCTCCACCTTCGCTCTTTCCTTCCTCGCTTCTCTAATAGTTCCCCCCCCAATATCCTATCCATCGGCCCAACCCTCCCTTCCCCAGCTAATACGACCGATCAGCACAATGCCCGCCGCAAATACGGATTCCCATGAAGTGACTACAAGGCTGCACGTTGACGAGTTGATCCTGGACTACCTGCTCTGGTTCTGTACATCTAGCCTTCTGAAAGAGCGACGACTGCGATTAGATGACCAGGTCGGGAAGCGAGAGTGGACAGATGCAGCGAAATCTGCCGATATGGGGATGCGTCTGGTCAATTGTGATCCCCTCCCCTGTCCCTCTTAATTTCCTTCCTCCTCCACCCATGCTAATGTGGATTGTGTTTGCATAAATGATCAGCCTTCACCCAAACCTTCAAACGTATCCACCCCAATGCCATTCTTCCGGATAGTATTGCCCTTCGTCAGCGCATCTGCCGTTTCACAACAGTCCTGTTGCGCAGACTCGACGCAACCAGCCCGACATTCACGCGACCGTCGCACTCCAGCGCACGAACACGCGCCTGGCTCGCACGCAAGCGCGCCAGCAACGTCATCGAAGACTTAACCTCATCATCATCACCATCATCCAATGTCCCGGTCGCATCCGAATTCTCACAGACCCCTTTTGCACCATCGAACCTCCATCGCAATACAGAGGAAATGCATCGCCAGATGGGGTTCTCTAGTTTGCCAGCCGCGCAACAGATGTACTGGGGGAATATCTCTCTCCGTGAAGGATTGAAAGAGTTCATGGTCCTGAGCAGTTGGACTTGCGCCTTCAATGACGAGGTCAGCACTCTGTGGATGGAGACTGCGACAAACTATATGGTTCAGAGTGTCCTCGAGGCGTACCGATGCGAAGGCGCCAAGGGGATAGATGCGCTGAACGAATGCTTTTCCTGGGGGCCGACAACTAGTCAAGGGGGATTGGATGACGATGAAATCATAGTCAACGAAATGTTTGGTGGCGATGATGGGAGCGTCGGTGTGTTATTCGAGGAGATGAAGACTGAGGCGCTATTAGAGGTATGCTTTTCTCTTCCCCTTGATCTCGCCAAATTGCCCTTGTGAGTTGTGACTGATGGACGAGCGAGAAGGTATTACCACCGGACGACACACCTCTGGAAACCCACCTCGACCGATTAGCAGAAAAACACACGTGGGCGGTTTTCGAAGAAACTTTGGTGAGCGGATACCTCACGGCGGTAGTATCTGCGCAGCCATCGCCGGTTTTATTACAGGTATTGTCTTCACTTTCTTCGCCCCCCCCAAGATGGCGAGTGGTGCTAACGGTCGGTAAACAATAGCTAGAGAGCGGCAAACTCAACGGCTTTGAAGATAGAGATATCTCGACACTCCTGGCAAATGCCGGTGCGCTTGTTCGATGATTCTTGTTTTGCATAGCATTCGCTCATGCTCTCACTACCGGTATTTCAAAAAAATAATTGTAATTGCATATTTTGGTTCGTTTCTATTATATTATATCATTACAAACAGGCGTTGCGTTGGAGTGGGGGCAGGGAGGCGGGGATTCTCAGGGGGTCAGGTCATCATGGGCGCGGAATGGAATTGTTACTGGACGGGATGGGACTAGATGGGATGTACGGTTACTCGGCAAAAAGTCTTTGTGGAACGGAGTTTCTCTTTGACGGAGATTAGGATGGTCTAAGGGGCATTGCGTAATTGGAGTCAGTGTGAGTTAGGGGCCCGTTCTACGGATAAGCAACGTTCCGTTTCACGGAGACTTTTGCCGAGCCCGGGTGGCTGTAATACTAATGTTATGTTGCTCTGGCCAGTGTATTTATCTTTGCACCTGTATTTTATCATGTATAGTACTTTTCCTTTTCCTTTTTACCCTTCCTTCATTTCTTGCATGCCACTAAGGTTTATTTACCAAATATAAAAGCTACTATAGTTTTTACTCATATCCCTTGGCTTCTCGGGCTAAATTCCTATTATGAAGCTTTCGCTGACGTTACCTTAACCACATTTTCCTTCTTGAGATCCATTATTATCGGGAGAAGTCGTGACTTCCCGCTGATGCCCTGAACGGACGTGGTGCCGCGACCACAGAAAACCCTGACCCTCCCATACATACCGGTGCCCCCTGGCAAGGTTTGGCGGAGGCATCAAGAGCTAGGATGGGATTGAACTTTCGCGTCGCGGGGTGCGGCGTTGGCAGTGCACTGTACAAGTACTGTACTGTACATTACGTGGGTAGGGTGGATAATTTGGCTTGACTCTTTCTTCCCTTTTTGAGGGATGGGATGGGAGGAGGGGGCGCAGATGCCAGTGTTAGGCTAGCTTTGTGGTATGCTTTTGTGGCGTGTTTTTGCGGTGTGGTTTTCGTGCGATATGAATGGATGGGATGGGGTGTGTGTTGTGAAGTGTAGGTTATTACTTCAGGGAGTGAGTTGGGTGGTTGGACTTTTGTGAATTTGAATGCTTTTTTCTTTCATATTTATATATTAGGAAAGTGGGATTTTGGTATTGGATGCATCAATGGATGGATGGAAGGTAGGTAGAGGTACTAGTACATGAGGTATCACTCGGACGGGATCCGAAATATGTATTGGGGAGTTTACAACACTGGTTAACAGGATGTCATTATATTAAATTTTTTGATGAATGCGGATGATAAGATTGAGAAGAGTAAAAGGAACAAGAAAACCCCATCGATACGCCGGACAGATGATAATATGCAACCGCAAAAATGCAACATTTGAGGTGAGCGATGTGGGAAAAAAGGAAGCAAACAAACGGATGTCTGAACAGAGCCCCTCCCTCGGATTACGTATTTCAATAGGGAGAGGAGCGGCGGAAGAGGGGAAGCGGGGGAGAGGGGAAAAGCAAGGGGTTCAACTTTAATCGTCGGGATACTCGTCGCGGATGTTGGAGATAAACATTCTCTCTGCTCTGGAATATCTCTTGAAGTACTTGCCCGCCAGCTTTCTCAGAGATTCGGCCGGGTTCGTTTGGGAAACGACTATGTTCTCTTCTGCTACGTAGCGTACGCTGCCGTCCATTACTCTGGTTTTGTCAATTTTTTCACTCCCTTATCAAAAGCTTTATCTGGGGGGAAGATGAACATACAGGGTGAGGTAGAATGGTTGGTGCCGTCCTCTGCTCAAAGTGTCAACACCCATAGTCTGCATCCACTCCTCTCCCTCTCTTGGAGCGCACGTTCGTGACCAGCCAACCACAACCCCTTGAAATGGATATCGTTTATGCGCGAAGACCGTTCCGACACGGTACTAGCGGAACGGGACAGTCAGCAAACCGTAGATGCCCCACGCAAATCCATAAGGGAATGATGTCTGATTCGGAATGGCTTTCAAGCGGGTATTGGGGTGTGCATAGGAAGAAGAAAAAACACCCGTGAAGTGTTCTCCACCCCAAATGTTCCCCATTCCGGGTCCTGGCATCTTTACTCCAGACAGGTCTGCGTTCGGACCAATTGGACCAACAGTGATCGAGCACATACCCTAACGTCATTTCCATCCAAGTTTTCCCTTCGAGAAACTGGTCTTGGAGCAGAATCTCCCGCCCGCAGCTCTCCGCACATCTCCAGCAGGAGTTCCCGCGCATCCCGGTCCTCTAGTTTGGGGACTATGTCCTCCTCGAAAAACTGGACGTCCATGGAATACTCATCCTGGATGCGTCTAGCCATGTGATGTACAACATTTGGTGTGATCCGCGGCCCCAATAAAGCTGACGCTGTTAAGGCTGCATATAGAGCTGAGTGACGGTCGATTTCGACAGCTTCCGGCTGGATATCGGATGGCCCTGGGGCGCGTCGGAGGGATTCTAGTATGTTGCGTGAGGTGCGTAGGACAATATCGGTGGTTGGCGAGGGACGTAGGAATTCGTCCATAGTGGCCCCAACTCCCAACTCGCTCAGCTGGTGTTCCAGGCCCTGAACAGGAAGCTCGTTACCTTCTCCACGGAAGGGGTCTAGATAGATGTAGTTTCCATCCTCGTTGCGTACTATCGCCAAGACATGATATGGAAAACCGCATGGGTAGGCGGCTAGACCTACCCGAGTCGCAAGACTGCAGTATATTGCTGTTGCGGTTAGTGGCAGATTCGTACGGTCCGTACGCAGGGAAACGCCAATGAAGGCATTCTTGAGGGCGCGGTAGCTTTCATATGAAGCTCCCCGGAACCCTTCCCGGTTCATATATGTACATAAAGCGAGTGCCTTCGCTTTCGTCGACATATCCGCAAAATTGGTAGTTTCGGACTTGAATCGAGCGGCTAACTCGTCGAGTATCCCCGAGGTGTCGTCGATATCGCCTTCTGGTGTCTTTAGGATAAAAAGTTCAAAGCAGCCCAGGGCGTATTCAAGAGAGATATCTTCCCCGGACGCCAATTTCTTCCACCCTATTATGGCCTGTCTCCTGTGGATGTAGCGAATGGCAGCAGATGCATACCATCTGGGGATATGGGTTAGTATATCAATATATTCCCCACTATCTCGACAAAAAACCGAGCGCATGAAAAAAAAGAAAAAAAAGAAATCACCTCCGAGCAAGAACATCCTCAACGTCATCAGAAGCATTTGCATGTTCTGCCAAGCAATCCTTCGCATCGTAGCCAAGGTCCGCGATTTTATTGAATTTTTTTATTCGATCCACAGGTGAGGAAATGATCTCATTCAACAACATTGTAGTGCGTTTGTATGAATAGATCCTCTCAACGAACAAAGACCTCCAATCCACCTCAGCTGGCAGAGGATGTTTGACCTTTTTCTGGTACTCGTGCCGAGGATCCCAGTAGCGAAAGCGTCGACACCTTGTCCGCCACTCTAGTGGAGAATTCGAGAGGCGATAGAGTTTCTTGCAAACCAAGCTGATATCAAGCAGAGCACTATCGTCATCTGGAATAAATTTGAGAGTATTTTCGATGATCTCTTCGGGGAGCGATAGAAGGATACTATCCTTTGTCATGGTTAAGTTGCGGTTACGGTTTGTGGATAGTTGTGTTGAAAGCGGGAAGGGGAAAAAAAAAGGCGGGCAGTGGTGGAATGTTGGAAGAGAGGAGCTTGATTTCAATTGCTATGCACCAGATGGACAAGGTGTTGTAGTCGCGGGCTATTAGAAGGCGGGAGAGGAAACAGTGGGTTGTTGCTACGGTAGCGAGATGGGGCGGTTGATGGTTACGATGATGGTAGTGATGACGATGATGCTGAATGTTGATCTAGGAGAGGAGAGGAGAAGGAGGTCGCATGGGGTAACCGCCGGCGGGGGAATGGGATAGATGGGCGCCGAAGAAAGGATTAGGGTGTGCGGGTACGGAAGGTACAGAATGGGTGGGTGGGTAGGGGAGAGATGTAGAAGGGTGAGGGAGAGAGAAGAAATCAGATATAAGAGGAAGAAGGGGAAGAAGAGGGCATAAAAAGGTGGTGGATGCTCCTCATTCTCTCATGATACCTTTAAATGTCATGTCCTTCATCAATGGTTGGCCTAGCTGTATACCTTAGATTTCTATTATTATTCTCGTACGGTCTTTTCTGTCGGATGCTGTATCTGCACTGATCATTTTTTTCGCTTTTTTCTTTTTTCCTTTCCCTTCCCTTCCTTTCCCTCTGCCTTTCCCTGACACTCTAGGGGGAACAGAGGGAGGCGTAGGGAGTAGTAATTGCTGCTCTGTAGAGTGCTTTTGCAGCGCTCTGTGGATCTAGCTCGTTGGGGAGGGGTTGTTCCATCTCACACATCAAGCCTCTCATCCTTTTCTATCCATCTTCCACGGTGGAAGGAACGAATTATTGATGCATAGACCACTCTACCCTAGAGTACCCATATGCTACGCCTAAGCAACCCAAAACCCGAGGCTGTGAGCGTCTGGGTTGCCTGATGCCCGCATCATGCTCGAGTGCTGTGGGTTGCTTGGACAGAGCGCAGCAAACGGCTGCTGGACCCTTTGATGTGGTTCCCCCTGGTGTGTGTGGCTCAACAAGCGGCTGCATGACCCCACCATTAGATGAATTCGAGTGCCGTATGATGGTTGTGCTGACACTGGACGTGGCTTTTTACGTGTTTCTGTTGAAGGAAGGGGAAGAAGGAGAAGAGGAAGAAGGAGAATTGATGTTACAGTGCATGATGCTGTAATGTACGATATGGGTTATTTGGAATTCGTGCCCCCATCTTCCTCTGAGGGACCATAAACACCCACCCCTCCATTGATCGTCAACCCTTCTTTCCATTGGTCCTCCCCTATTATCCATCTGATCTGTCTTGATGCCCTGGGTCCAAGCTACTCGAGCGCATGTATGAATATAATACCAGCTAATACCAGCTTTCTGCTCGTATTCTAGTTTGGCACATTACCAGTCCCGGTAACTTGCAGTACTCGAGTACTTGTATGATGGTGGTACCGATAGGCATGTGCGGTGATGATAACTTTCCCTTTCAGCCCCCATCAGCTCGCTCGCTTAGTTTTTTCATGGTGGCTTGGCACATTTACTGGGCAACCTTGGTTCCGAGCTGCGAGCTGGCCTTCAGTGGCAGGGTATCGAGTAACGCCGACGATAGCGGCGACATCTGTGCTACCTATCTCCGAAAAGAACCCCCCTCCCTTCATTTCTCTCTCCCACCCTGTCATACCGGTAGCAATCTCTACGATACCCTATTCGGAATTCCCTTTTCTTTGTGTCTCCAGCTTACTCTATTCTATCACACAATACGGTACTGTATCAACCTAACCTAGATTCTATTATTGCTTTATCTACATGCTCACACAAACGGGAGTCCACTCTAGAGCTCATCCTTCGTTCGAATCCAGGTTCAATCTCTAGATCAAATACCGATAGGCGTGACTCTGAGGCGGGGAAGGGCTTCTAACGCCCCTGCTACATTGCGCGTTTGCAGCCATCAGCGTGTGGAGAAAACCGTCGACTGTCACAGGCATCTGTTATTGAATTACCATAGGGTACGGTATGATGCCCATGATAGCTCTACTTGTATAGACTACTGGTAGACCCTGATCGGCTTTTTTTTTGTTCACTACTGATAGCGGTGGCTTGCTGTAAGTTGGTGTAGTACCGTGCGTTTGGCTGCCCACTCTCCCCTCCCCCCCTGCTGTTCTTCGGGTTTTCGATTTTTCGATTTTTTGCACTTTCGATTCCCTTTCTTCCTTCCTACCTTACCGTGCTGAACGAGTACTGTACGGTGCTGTGGTTTAACCATAATACTGGCATGTCAGTCTGTGTCGGCACTTCTGTGTCGGCATGTGGTTGTCTCTAACTTCCCCACCCCATTACACTTGCCCCTTCTATCGGAACATGGGGATTTGAACCAACTGGCTAAAAGACACCCCTCTTCTCTAATACCTCAGAAAAAACCTAGTTTTACTCCTGACACTCCCCCGAAGGCTAATTCTCACCACTTATCGTATTAGTCATCACTACCATCGAGTTCCCCCACCTAATCGAATCATGGCTCGCAGGAAGTCTGCGGCACTCAAGGTGCACAAGGACGAGGATCCCGCCGGAGCTTCCTTGGACGCTAAGTTGCACGAGAGCACCATACCCGAGGCTCCCAGCTATACCTTGTCGGAAGAGAAATCTGATCCTGATGACATGCGCCCCCCGAAGAAGAAGATGAGAAGGCATGAAAAGACCGGCCCAATCGCTTCTCCTGTCGGCGCGGAGGAAGGGTTTTCCGGGGGTTTCTCCGCTGCCGCTGCCGCTGTGCGTCCAAGGACAAGGGCTCATGCGACTATCTCATCCGCTACTGCTGTATCTTCAAGGAGGAGGGATCAAACAGATGCTGCGGTCACTGCTTCCGAGCGCCCAGAGAGAAAACGTGTGGCTTTGAAAGAAAAAAATCCCAATCCCAGCTCAAGCGACATTCATTCTGTCGATCTTCACCGATCTTTCCCACACAAGTCAAAACTAAAGCAAAATGCGGAGACGAGCATTTTGGAGGACGATTTTGCAGTTCCGCAATCTGGTGGGCCCTTGCTCCGTGTTTCTCCCCTATCGGTCTTCGGGGCCCTTCCAGTTCTTTGGGCTGATCTTAGGCTGGGTAGCTGATAAAGGGACATCCCTGCTGCAAGAGTCCTTCGCCGTTGGCGGCCCAGTCTATCGAGCTTTGAAGGAGTTGCTGCCGCAGAAAGACTTTTGTGAGCTCGTCGAACTCGTTGAGGAGGATGCCGCACAAGGAGCTGCGGATCTGGTTACCAAAAAAAGTTGTCACCCCCGCCTTTTATAACATTGAACTTGACTGAAATCTTCTGCTGTAGACTGCTGGTCTCCAGAGCTTCTCGATTCATTCCGTGGATCCGAGCTTAGATTGCTCGATCTGTCAACCCCGTCATCGTCTCCTTCCGAAATTCTTGTTCCTGACAAGCCTCCTACCCTTATACTTCGGAGCCTCTACCGGCAGGACCAATTTGCCGCCCTTACCACACTTTCTCTAAGAAATACACAGCTTGTAAACAATGATTTGAGTTTGCTCATGTTACTTACATCTCTGGCAGATCTTGATATTTCGAATACGGGATTAGGGGTACATTCACTCCATCACATTGTTTGTCACCACAGGACTTTGGTTCAATTGAATTTGTCGCACAACCAGGGTATGGATGACGATTGCCGAGTACCACTCGCTGCATTGCCCAAACTTGCTAGAATCTACCTCAGGGGGACAAACATTTCGATGCCCGGGTTACGGCGACTGGTCACAGGAGCGCTTCCAGGTAACTGTCGACTGCTCTCACTCCCGAACCACTGCATTGCCCATCTCAACGACCGCGAGTCACATTATTCCGTGGACATACCAGATTCATATGCTCATGACCCGAGGGAACTGGGAAATATGAACCTGTCGGAATTAAGGAGGAACCTCGAGCTGCATGCAAAAATTAATCGCGGGATACTCCTAACCGGTTCGAAAAGCGAGCTTTTCAGCCGGCTGGACAACATCCTGCGGAACAGGTTAGCCGACACGAGGATTGTGAGGATGTTGGGGAGGGCGGAGCGAGAGGTTTGATGATGCAAGGCGGGAAAGAGAAAAGGGCTTGACCACTGCAGGATTTATTCACCTGCCTCTGATTGGTTCGCTTTTACTTTTACTTTTATTTAGTAAGGATCGTTGCTTGATTGTCACACGAAGGGGTAGACGCTGAGCACAACATGCGAGTGATTTGTCATGACAGCGGGGGTGGGGAGGCTCTCACTTTGATATCGATTCCCGGGAGTTGTGCAAGGGTTGATAGATAGATTAGGGAAGTTGAATAGTTGCCGAAAGATCAATTGTTTACTTTAAATGTAGACACCTTGTTATTTCCCATTTTGTTTTCCACGTGAAGGGGAACTACCGGAGGAAGAAAAAAGAAGTGGGGGGAGGACAAGATAAAGTGTGAAGTGAGATAGCTTAACCTAGCGATCCCTACCGATGTAGGCCACTCGCTCCGCCTTTCCCGGCCTGGTGGGTTTTTTTTACAAGTGCAGTACGCGCTTGTTTTTTTGCTACAGCTGCTGCACTTTGGATGTCACGATCGGTGGATCACAGCTGCCGCACATTGGATTGCTCACTCTACTCTAAGCGCTCCCCTTCGATAGTTCTCGATAGTCCTCTTTTTTGCACTCGCTACTGTATTTGTGCGGTGGGCGCGGATCATGACATGATTGACACGGAAACGAGATTACCCGCTGGAGGTATCTTCGAGATCATCGAGAACCGCAGCCCATAATACCATCCTGTCTGCATCCACAGCCTTGTGCACGGTGCGTAGATGGGTGGGTGCGTGTGTGTGGGTGTGTATCAGCCTGTGATGGAGTGCCGCACCGTACGCCAACTGACCGACTAGTACTCGAGTACTGTACGGGATACTCGAGTAGAGAGAGTACGAGTACAGTACCCTACCAGTACTTGCGGAGCACTATGGACCGGCCGATACGTCGTTTTTTCTTTCCTGGTTCGGGAACATGCCCGCTGTCGTATTGCGCGGTTGTGTGTGGTAGGCTGGGAATCGGAGAAGGGGTGCTTTGGATTGGGTTCTAGAATATTCTATGATATTATCCCAGGGATGGCGCGGATAATTGCGGACCGGGGGGTGCAGTGAGCATGCTTTAATTGTTTTTTTTTGTGTATTAAAGGGGGTATCGTAGGAATTCTAGGTATTCTACGTTGGCCCCCGATGAGAGCATTGGTTTGCCCTTGCTATGCAGGTAGGGAGGGAGGGACGGACGGGGATACCGGTATCGGCGGCTGGGGGTGGCGGTGGAATCGCCGATGGTGGTGGTGGTGGTGGTGGCGGCGGTGGATGTCATGGAGAGGGGATTTAAGCGGTTTTGGTAGACTTGGTGGTACCAGGTACCATACTCGAGTACTTGTGCGGGGGAGTACAAAACTGTGCAGTGGACCACGGTAGCCCATCCTATGGGCCAGCAGCAATCAAGACCCCGGATTGGACCTTGGTTTTCTTTTCTTGGCGGTGACACACGAGGGAGAGCGCGGTTCGTGTCTTGTTGGGATGGTTGTGATGCCGTGGTACGGTGCTGTGCAGTATGCGTAGGTAGGTGGGCTGATTGACATGATACCGGTGTGGGAGATTGGTGTGGATATCGTGGTTGGGCCCGCCCGCGGGAACGGGAGGGAAGGGAAGGGGAGGGGGAGGGAGCTAGTGTGCGGGGTGATGGCTCGTCGGATACCGGTAATTAGGCGATAGGAAGGTACCGGTAGCAGAATTGATCGGAATTACATTGTTCTGTGATTTTTTTACTACTCGGGTGTGTCCACAGGGGCTAGAGGGCGCAGACACTTGTCCGGAAGTACTTGGGAGAGGGGAGGCAGATAAATGAAAGGGGGAAAACAGGTAGAGAGGATTTGGATGCAATTGGGATGTTTTTCTGTAGGATTAAATATTGATGACATTAAATTTTGGCAGTAGTTGCGTGTAAGAGTGGTCATGACCATCGAGCTAAGAATGGATTTTATAAGGTGTTCCTCTTGGTGGGGGAGCGGGCTGCATTCTGATGGTTGGTTTTGCACGGGTTGGTTCGCTTGCTGCTTGGTTCAATGTTTCTTGCATGGAGCGTAGTGGGAGTGTAGTGGCTAGAGGATAGGGGAAAGGCAATTTATTTCAGGAAATAGGAGCTTTAGGTTCATGTTGGCAGGGGTTACTAGTAGGTTGTAGTGGGAATGCCATATAGGAAAAGTAAATATGTAGGTTACCTCAAGTCAAAGTACTAGAAAATAGTGTAATGTTATACTATAGGACAAATTATGCTGCATTTGATACAATGAATGATAAATTTTCGTGGGCCGGCGGCGGGGGTTGCTGGGGGGTTGCTGGAGGTGCTTTTCTGGAGTTTGTGGGGGGAGTGTGGTTTAGATAATAATAGGGCAGTTATCCTTGATTCCATTTTCCAGGTCGTTGTGGGAGATAGGGGGGGGGAGGAGATTAGGAGAAGGCTATATATAATATTATATATCCCATATTGTTGTTTTCGTTTTTGCTGTAAGGTATTATATTTGATTTTCTAAATATTTAGAAATAGGATAACTTAGGTGTTATTTGGGATGTTAGGAGGGGTATAGGCCTTAACTACTATAAAATCTCAACGGTTCCAATTGCTAAGATCGGTAGGATGCGATATTATGATAGATCGATATGTTTATGTTTACCAGGGTAAAGGCGGAGAAAAACATACTCTGAGAGAATTATATCCTGGCCAGGGGATAGAGCCTCTAGAGTCACTTTTTTTTTTTGCTGTTGAGTTGGTAGTCGGGGATTACTGCTTCTGGGCATTTAATCCACCCCAAGTAATTTATAGTATGGTAAAGCGAAGTGGGAAGGCAAAGTAGGTAATCTTGTATTAGAAATGATCAAATATACGGTATCGAATAGTGGCTGGGATGGATGGCGCGCAACGTCTTCTCTTCGTTCTTGCTTGCTAAACTAGCGGTAAAGACAGAAGTATAATATATCAAAAACATAGCCAGGTTCTGATCCTTCTATCGATCACCACACATCTTAGCTTTCTTCCGTACATGTTCCACATCCCGAATATAAACAAAAGAAAGAAACATTCTGTGTAATCCCTTAACAAGAGAAATGCATCACAAAGACTCCCACTGTTTTGCGCCTTTGGTTCAATTACAGACTGTTTTCCTGCCTTCATCTCCATAACCGTTATGCGTTCCTTTAATAGTCTATGCTCCTTCTCATCCATTAACAGAAAGGTCTTCCCGTGGATCAGCACTTTCATGGAACGAAAGAAACTATAGTTGGAGCATGCCGAGCAGAATTAACTGATTTCCAACACGTTGCTTGTTAAGACTTGGTCGGGGTGTGTGGGTGAGTACGGTAAGTGGGTCAAATGCTTTGTCATAGCGTTATGGTTTGGGGGCAAAGAAAGGGAAGGCTAGTGCACTATTACAGGGGAGTCTGGTTAGCATCTACTGCCCATTTCTCACCACCTTGGGCTCTCCATTTACAAAACCAAAAACACAGCTCCTGATTTTCTTTTTTCTTTTGCTTTTTTCCAAGGAAGGTTGCGTTGGTAACTAACCATTTCGATATCCAGATTGATTCGAAACCCCTGTTGTTCGGGGCTCATAGACTAGATAGGATGGGAACTATGTGGTCCTGCGCATAGTATCATAAAGCGACAATAAATCCGATCTGACGAAACGCCTTGGCCTGCAAACTGGTGATGGCTCCTGCTTTCTTGCTTTCCTCCTCTAGGGGAGGAGGATGCTTGGATGTCTCCTAGTCGGCCGATCAGTCCGAATACTTGGCCGAATTAGCTTACCAATCCTATCCCTTGCTGTTAATTCTTCGTTCATCTCCTCCCTTCTCATTTCTAGTTTCCCGTGTCCCGCATTTCTAAATCCCTCTCCTCTCCAAGTTTCTTGCCCCCCACCAGAGAACAAGAAGCAGGGGAAGTACTTGTAGGGAAAGAGTGGAAGGGGTGGAGAGGCACATCGATTGCGGAATCGCCCAGCGCAGTTTGAAATTTTCTCGAAAATAGCCCGATTTTGGCTACCTCGCATCAGAGCGCCCCAAAAGCAACCAGAGACACGCCCAGAGTGTGTTCGCTTGCCCAAAGCGGCTTCCAGGGGGGGGCCGAATCCCGATCGAGTGATTAGTCGTGATGTTATCGAACCTTCCCTGCAAGCTGAAGGTCACAACTCATACTTGCACCGGTGTCTCCTGGTCGGGTGAGGGGGTGGGGGGTTGGTCTCGTGCATTGGCTTGACTAAATTAGTTATGTGTTGACTTCTAAAGGTTAGCTTTGGTCCAGGCAGTGGAATAATGGCAAGCTGCTTTCGATGTCCATTGGAATATTAGTAACCGGAATCGACGCTAATGCATGAGACCAATTTTCTCATTGTCTCACCCGACTAGGAGATACGGTGCTCATGGCTAGGAGGTCGGCCCTAATGGTTCTCTGTTTTGTGATGGTCTTGCTTTTGACTAAATAATGACAGCAATAATATAGAAGGGCTTCTTTTTACATTTTGTTTTTTTTCTTAGCACAAGCAAGGTGGGGAAGTTTGTGTCTATGGTCATGCCTTTGGATTCCCTTATGGAAAATTGACCTCCTCTTATTGCTTCATACGGCCAAGATTGCTCGTAGAGGCATCCAGCCCCGGGGCTGAAAAAACATTTTCGAGTGCGTTTCTAGTTGATCTATTAGTCTCGTGTACACAATGGTGTTGAATACACTAAAGTCTTTTGGCTTGGAGAACTTGCGTGGGCATTTTCAGCGCCGGGGCTGAATGATTCTGCTCGTAGTTTCCTGACGTTTGTGAACACAGCTGCTATTGCATGAGGGCGAAAAATCTGCCGGAGCTTCAGGGGTTTGGTAGTATGTACTTGTAATAGCATGTAATAGCATGATACCTGTGTTCAAAAATGTCAGAAAGTTACCGGTATGGTGCTACCTGTGTGATGTTAGGGGAGGGAGGGGAGGAAGAAGAGGAAGAAAGGTCCAAAGCTGTGCTTTCCCAAAACTGGACTATCTCAATGGGCCCCCAGACCAATGTGGCATGTTATCGGGCTGTAGTGGTACTCAAATTACGAGATAAGTTTGGCGGGTTTCCCTACCCGATCTTGATATCTGCTCATTGGTCGTGGCACTTTTCTTTTCTTTTCTCTCTTCTCTTCTTCTACTTGTCCCAGGCAAGAAGTACCTGAACATTTGGACGGAAAACAGGGATATTTCAGGGATATTTCAGAGGTATGATAAGACATATCTTAGGGGTCAGTGTCCACCGTTAACAGGGGGAAATTTTGGTGAGAATTACCCAAAGTGGTACTTACCCCACCTTATGTTCAGGTACTTTTTTTTTTTTTTTTTAAAAAACTTTTTCCATTTCGGGTACTTAAGCTACTCTAAAGCGTGACCCTTTCCTAACTACTCCTTATCCGCCACAATATCTAACTACCCCTTCACCGAACGTCAAGCTACACGCAAGCCCCGAGCCTATTCATGTGAGTCTTTTGCGCCCACGGTCACCGCCCACTGCGAATCCTAAGCCCCTCCTGACCCCGGTCAACACTCAACTATACGGCCTATATCCCCTTCCCCTATACCCACCCCTCCCAACATCCGGCGCACGGGCAAAATTCCCTCTGGTACGATAGGTATCCCCTACCATCCCATTGCGCTCCCCCACCAATGTCCTGTCAACAAACCTGTAAGCCCTCCTAACAAACAGATCCGCCGGCACACCACTTCCTCTCCTTATCCCTCCTATCCTCTCCGCCATCATATACCTAGGCCCCTCCAGTGCCCCACCCCTTGGCCCCGTCGGAACCTCAACACCTACCTCCTCATCATCCTCCCCCTCCTCACTCGAATTATCCACCCTCCTCCTCTTACCCTCCGACACCGGATAACCGACGGCCGAAGGTCCTCCCTCTTCATCCACCACCAGCGCCACTCTTGACTCAGCCCCACCCGGCCTCGCCACAGACGCCACCCTCACCCCCGCCACACTTGCCAACGCCTCAAACGCCGCCGCCACATCTGTCGCCACTACCGTCTGTTCGGGCTCAGCCACAACTAGTGGCTCAGGCTCCTCAACCCTTTCAGGCGAAGCCACCTCACAAACAACCGCCACCTCCTCTTTCTTCAACCTATCCACCTCTTTTTGCAGTCCATGATTCCTCTTCGACAAGACGGAAACATCGTGTCGCAACTTGGAGACATCCTTCTCCAAGTCCAGAATCTTTTGTAAGGCAGCCGAAGCTGTCAAACCCGCCTTCGCAACCTTAGTCGCGGAAAATGTAGTAGAACCTCGCTTAACCATCTTTACCGATACCGGGCAGTTGACGGTTGATGGAGGTGATAAAATAATAGAAGGAAGAGATAAATCTATCTTCCAGTGATGAAATTAGCGTAAGGGCTGGATTCCTTAAGCTAAAGACTTGAAGCCGTCGTGAAGAGGGGTCCAAGGAATCGGATTGGTCAAAACCAAAAATATGACAAGTCAACTAAGTTGAAATTTCAATCGCTGTGGTTGTAGGAGACGTGGTGATTGTTGTTCAGGTACTTCTTGCCTGGGACAAGTATACTATCCTTGCTCTTTGTCTCTCCCTCTCTCCTCTCTCCCGCCAGCCATCATGCACGATGACGATGACGATGACGATAGGCAGTTTATAAGCACTTGCCATGCTTGCAATGGAGATCGACCTCGCGGGCTGTTTGCTTACTTCCCCCCCCTCACCTTTGGGTCTACTGACTGCCCCGAATTTCTCTTCCTCAACCTCCTTTCCTAGGCACTTTATTATACTGTATTGTGTAGTAGTTTGCGCATCACTAAAATCGGCATGTGGGCCACCGGTATTCTGAATCGACATTGAAAACCCTTGGAGGTTTGGCTATCTATTCACTATGAATCCGCCAAAATTGGGCGAGACTAGTGAAGGCGCGCTAAATTTCTGGGAAATTTTCCACCTTGGAAGAGTAATTAATTAGTGGCAGATGTGATACGGTATTGTGTGCGATGGTGGTAGCAGTACTGTGGCTACGGGCTTACAGGCAGTCGACATGTCGGGGTTTTAGGAGCTTGATCAATTCTCTGGAATGCTGACCAGGCGAAGGAAAGAGTAGGATGCTCGTGGGACTGTCACTTAGTTAAGATTCAAATATGGATGGACGGTTGGGCAGGATCCTTATCTAAGACCATCATGTTGTAGATGAAGGCTGGCTTGAAACGGCAAGGGGATTAGCAGGGGATCAAACGGGGGATTAGTTTTTCTTCTTCCTCGGATCTACAAAGTTAGACATCACTTCTTTGAGGGCCCAACAAAGGCTGCCTTTGCCTGTCTTATACCGGTCCGCTTTGTTAATGTCTCACTGTTTTGGATATTGGCACCCTCTGCTTCCTTGGGAGTTTGAGTTCTTGGCATGCATTTAAGTTCATACTGTAACCAGGCTTTCCCACGGGTAGATGGATTTGGTGTCGATCGGGATATCACATGGTAGGAGATATCCGTTGGAGCACCAGCACAACTAGCGCATCTAAGTGGCGATTCTTTGGACATTTTTAGAAGGTCACAAATAGGGATTCCGATGGGCTTTGCTGCGCCGTAGGCTGCTAGGATTATTATATTTGATGTTACGATACTTACCGCTTGCCATAATACAAGTCAGCCCGCATAGTGAATCCCTGATCGGATGGCTGTATTCCCACCCGCTTGCAAAATAGAGTTCTGGACCCATACCGGGGTGTCAATTGTGCTTAGGCAAGGGCCTTACCGGTCTCGCGTATCCTCGCCAGGAATATCCCCACAGATGATACCCGCAGAGGCCTTCAATATATTGTGTGCTATGAGGCGTTTTTTGGGGAGGGGAGTGAGGGGATGCCTTACAGAGTCGGAAATTCTCCCATCGTTCTTTCTATATTCCGATACTCGCCCCGCTATTCTGAACCTTTATTTCTGGTGAAAACTCACCCACCACACTCCTAGTGCCCAATAGACGTAGGGCAATCTCGTAATTTGATAGGGGTTTAGATTAGCATCCTGTCTTTTCATCGTATGTAAGAAATACACGGGATGAATACGGTGGTTTTGGGAGACCTCTCTTCATCTCGCTGCTTTACTGCCTTCACCCTCGAGTGATCTCGAGTGAGCATACTAGTAGCCCTAGATCGGGTCAGGCCCCCACCAAAAAAATCAAAAAAATTCCTCGCTTAAAAATTACCGGTAGCAGTGGCGAGTTAGACAATCACTGTGGTAAGATCAGGATATTTCCTCCTGGCGTATGAATAGTGTTTGACGAGCTAAATCCACAAGGTATTTTTAGTGGAACACACCAACAGTGCGTTCCAACTTCTGTTATCATACAGTATGATTTCAGAAAGTCCTGATAACTTGAGCAAATTTGGAGGAGGAAGATTCCATAGTGTCTCAGATAACTGGTATCATAGCATAAAAAATAAAAAGAAAAAGGAAAGAAAAGGAAAGAACTCATCGTTTGGGTAATGCTCTGTCTCATGACGCATTAATAAAGGTCTTACAGTGTTCACAAAATCGATAAACATCACACAGACTGCTACCAGATTAGGTTCTGAACTGGGCAGATGCATGTCTAAGACCTCAAGGAATCTTTTTCCTCTCTCTTTTTTTCTTCTTCTAATTTTGATCACATTGTGGAGGCTTTCTCGAATCCCGAAGAGTTGTAAGCGCTATGATACGAGTCCGTTTTTGCCGCTGTTGCGAATTTGACCAACCAGGAGAGCGCCTTCTTCCTTGGTGTCAGGGATAGATTAACCACCTCAGACTCTGTGCTGGAATATAGTAGAGGGCAACTGCGCTGCCGCTACGAGGTTTCGATGCACCTCATGTTCCTCTTGATTTTGTCACGGCTGGTGGCTGAGTTTGCGCTGTTTTTTTTGATCACGTAACCTAGAGGGATTCCAAGGCCACTATGCCATTTTTATCATAATATTATTATTTACTAGAGGGCGCTAGTATCTACAGCCCCGGTTAGGGGTTTTGGGACGGGGATGTTAGGTTGCTTAAACTTGTTTTTTGTATATAATAATATTGTTCCTGTCGCTCTGGGCTGAAGCTATAGTTTTGCGGTTGAAGTTTTGGGGTTTTGGAGGCCCATGTGGGTGTTTTGAGCATGTATTTTGGATGGGGCAGGCACTTGTTGTATAGGAAGCTGGGTGTTGAGAAAGTGATATTATTTAGAGGGGAAAAAAAGTATGGTAAATTTATAATATCATACCTGGACAGCTATGGGTATAATTTTGTTTGGGGGCACAGATTAATTTACGGATAGACGGACGATTGGCCATATATTCCTCTGACCTCTATGGACGGTACTATCGTACTCATAGCACTGGTATTCGAGCCCTCACCACTAACCTGGCGGGGGACAAATTTCCCCTCCCTTGTAAAGGGAACATGCAAGGTGTATCCGAATATTCAAGTATGATACCAATTTAGTTTGTGCGCTCAGATATGTATGATACAAGTAGCTACAGTATATATTTTTCTAATCACTGTGTTCGGATACTTCTTCCCTGTTACTTGCACTCGTACTAGCCTGGAGCAAAAAGTGATCGGAAAAAAAGTGGTGTTGCACCCACCACTCTTTTTCCGGCCACTTACCCTCACACCCAAGTACAGACTCGTACTCTTCATGAATTTCGTGTAGTAATACACCTCCGTAAGGACGGCTGAGAGAGTGATCTGGCGGGCCGTTCCGCCCTGCAGGTGGTGGGGGCTTAGCCCTTTCACCTGTATCATGCAAGAGTAAAATATCATCGCTCCAAACCCTGCCAGTCCTGCCGCGGCTTGTGCCACTATAGCTAGCTAGCTTCTGAATCAAGTTAATTTTTTCTTCTCCTAGTGATTTTATGATAACCTCCTCCATTGCCCTCAGCCCACTATTTAGGGTAGATTTGTGGGCCATCGACATCACGCGGTGTGAGAGTGTGGGCCGCTGATGCAGAGGAAATCGGTATCGGGGTGTCCGGACACGGGTGGATCCATGGAGGAAGTGGGGGATCGCTAGTTTCTGGGATTTACCTTGCTGCTCCAGCCATCCTAAATTGGCGGGGGTAGGATAGCATGAGCTTTCATGCAAATAAGGTGATCGACCTACAGGGGAATAGAGAACAACAATCGAACTTTCCGGACACGAGCTGTGAGGGGGGTTTCTCACCAAATACGGGAGCGCGGTGGGTGTTCATTCCGTGGGATGAGTGCAACGCTTAGAGTTGAGAATAGAACTGGTGTTCGTACACCATCGCTATATGGGATGCTGGGGATGGTTGGCTGTAGGATACGAGTCATTTTTCCGCAGGATGTGGGACCAAGGATTTTCGACTAATATTTTTCGTGAATGCTATTTTGGAGGGGATCTGATAGGAAGTTCCGCGGAACTGCTCTAGTTGGCATAAGGGCGTGAATAAGAGAATGAAGTAGATGTTGTCATGGGGCCCCTAATGTTAGGATGCCTGATTTGTAGAAACAGAGTAACTGATATATGGGTGGTTAAATTGTGAGACCACACTATTAGAGGATAGATTGGTGGAATTTTCTCAAGCTGGGGGGTTTCGAAAATTTGGGCTCAGGGACAAAGGTTTGATGGTGGGACAGAGGCGTCATTATATATCACTCGTTAGTTATGAGGTGTTTCGTGTATCTTGTCCCCTCGCCGCGAGCTGCGGAACTTTGGGCACGGTGTTACGAGAGCCTGGATTTCTAAATATTGTATGAGCTATTGTGAGCAAGGAGTTGTCTTTTTTGGGTGAGGAGGGCGTGGTGGAGGGGAGAAGGAAGGTTCCTGCCTATTTCAAAGTGCTAGTCTGCTAACTAAAGAAGACTAACAGATATGTGTGCGCAATCATTGGTTTGGTCTCAACGCCGTCATGCGCCCTCCATAACACAGTGAGGATGGTTGCCCGTTCCCTACAACACCCAACAGTCTTTTCTAGCATTCGGGTACCTATTGGGGTCCTGGGATCATGCTAGTTGGTAGTAGTCCGTGATCTAATAGAGATTAGGACCGAATACCTCACCAGTGGCGATAGCTCATCGAGCGCCCAAGAGTCATACACGAACTGGGGAGACCTATCCCATACCTCCAGTGGATCGGCATGAGGGCAAGGTAAACGCCTTTACTGACTCATGGATGTTCTTGCAGGAAAAATGTGCAGGCAAGTCTCTAAAGGAGATGCACATGTGAAGAAATAACGGGGCACCGATGCCCGGCCCCCCCGAGGCAGCTTCAAAGAAAAGGAAGACCCGGGGTCCTTTGAGTGAGCCCCTTGCTCCGTTGTTACTTGTAGCAGGCAGGAAATATCCGATATCATGAGTCGTGAATCAATTATCGGGGCTCAGACACGCATGGTTGTTTACCACACACGTTTGTGAATCCCTGTTATCGGATACTTCTTGCTTACTGCGAATGACCTTTAGGTGAGGAAACGCGGGTGCTCCTATAGTGGGGTCCGATAGCATTTGTTTAACTTCGCTTTGAGGAGGTTTTTTCCCTAAGATATTCTGCTCCTGTTGGCCTACGCTAATGCGGCAATCCGGAAAACTGGAGAGAGTACTGTTTGCGGTGAATCGGGATTAGATGAGAACTGCGCATGGTATTAGAGTATCCAGGGTCTTCACTCGACGGAGTAAATAACTTGGTTGCCTGAAGTTTAAGTAGTTGAGCTAGCAGGAGTTTTACGTGATCAACGAACGAGACTGCAGGAGATTAGCGGTTATGCTTGATTAGCTATCTGAAAGTTGGGGGCTCGTTGCAGTTCGGGCTCCACCTTTGATTATCTATCGCATCGTATATGGGCGTTTCGTCGGATGATGTGCCATGACTAAATAACTGCAGGCGTGATCTGGGAAGAACTGAGCCCTGGGCTTGTCTAGGGAATAACCTATAGTAGGTCTATTAAAGGGCTATGATTGGGGATTCGACGTCGAGTCTATTAGTAATCTCGTGGATACAGCTTTTCTGAATAATGGGTTTTGCGCGCTGCTCAAGATGCTGTGTGTGTGCTGTCTGGTGGATGAAATATCTAGTGATTCAGTTTGTGCCACAGGAGTCTTGGGGCGAGTGAGGGTCTGTGACTAGCACTCAAGGTAGCAACTTGGAGTATAGTACTGTACATACTAGCTGAGTAGAAGCCTCTATTGGCACTCACCAGCGATACCCGGGTAAAACAGGGGGATGTACCTCACACCACCCCCATCCATGATCGGGATAGCTTCCGCCCTTAAGTTCTCTAAACGTAATGAAGGGTATACATCACTTGTAGGTGTAATAGTAGAGGAAAGAATTGGAGAAAAAGTAAGTCTTTTTCCTCCCCCGTGTTTTTCCCTTCCGCTTCTCCTCCTACCTGGCAAATCGCGGATCTCACCCCTATCAGAGGGGGGGGGCATAGTGTAGGGTCGAATTCTACCACCTCGTACTATAATGCGACAATAGAGAATCCGAATAGCGTTCAGAATTTGCAGTCCCTTTCCCCACCCTCCCCCAACCAGAAGAGGCAAATCAGCATTTTAAAAAAAGGAAAAGAATCGAAAAAAACTTCTCGTTTCATTTTTGTTCTGCTACCCCGCCGATCACCGACCCTACCCTTATAGGTACAAGGGACAGGCATAAAAAAGTGGTACGGTGCATAACTAATGTCTCAGAGGCTGTGGCACACTTGAGAAGGGAAACTTTAAGAGAATCCATGTTTCTTTCGATGCTATGCAACTGATAAAGGAAATTATGTATGAGTGATATAGATGATCTCTACTCTAACACATTTACTATTAAATCAAACCCTAAGAGGTCTCTGCTGAGGGGGCACCTGAACCTCTAAACTGGGACCATGTTTAATGCTGGCCTTATGATAAGTGGGCTTCAAAGCCCAGTGGCTTATTGAAAAAATCAGTGTTCTTTTTGGATCTATATGTAGAGGCTACTCTGCTCTGTCATCCTTACCCATATATTTTCTTGCACACAGGAGTGTTGGTTCAAAATACTTACCACTTAGAGTTGGTAACTGTATGGTAAAGGATGGGGTTTAAGATGTGCTTTACCATCTCAACATATTTTCTGTATGAGAGTTGTTCGGTTGCAGTGTACCAGAATTTTGTCCAAAATCAACCCACCCCACCCCTGCAGCGTATGATACCACTTTTTTATGCCTGTCCCTTGTAGGGCTTAGAGTCGGATTCTACCACCTCGCAGCAGGTCTGATTTGCGCTACAGCCTTATTGGGGAAGGCTTAAGGTCTTCAGCCTCCCAGTTCCTGTAGGGTAGGATTCCTTAAGTCTCCTACCCCACGTGACGGATCGTTCGATAATAACTCATTTTGAGAGGAATCGAACTCCTGGACTCCTGCTAAGTGCACAGGAGGTTATTAGTTTCTTGACATGTTAACCACTGCGCCAGCTAGGCATTTTCGCACCATATAGATAAGGGAACAAATACTTATCCAGTTGTTTTTGATTTTTTTATAGTCTGACGTTAGACCTTCAGCACAACAACACATGATAGCTCCAGACACTTGCAGGTTCCGTTTGTCTCCTCTCGTATGTTTCCTTTCTTCCCTTCGTCCAGGCTTGCTAGGGATGTATGAACGTTGTTAGGTGTAGGAGTTGGGATAGTGGGATGAAGGAAGTCTAGTTTGACAGATTTTCAGAGGATCTGATCAGACTTTTCGGTGGGTCGTGCGGTGCATAAGTACACTATATGGCTCAGTCCAGCAGATTATTTCAATCGATGAAACCACACTGGCCAGTGAGGCTAGAAATAGAGGGTTGGGAGACTCATCACCCTCGTGACGCCCATGTTCCTTCGCCAAGTCTACCAGACCAGGCATCATACCCATAAATACTACCCGCTCTACTCAAACTTCTTAACTCAGCCACGCATATATGTTTCTACTTAAAATCTCAGAGTAGAATGACGTGCCTCTTCTCTGGTCGTAACTTACAGCAATACTTTCCAACATGGAGTCCGGAAAAATCGGAGACTCTTTTAAGAGGGGATGGAAGCGTGATGAAGCGTATTGAATTTGCTGTGGGGACTAGAAAATTGTTTCTCAAACGTCCTTACTGTTCTTGTAGGCAGTGTGTATCTAGAATTCGCTTTTCAGAACTAGGGTGAATGAACTTGGGGTATACCAGATGAACGGAAGTGCCACATTCTGGAGACCCCTTGCTTGGAGAGAGGAACACCCTCCCTCCTCTTTTTTTTTGAGAAAATAAGTTTAATTCAGGAGTGCCGTACCATACCAAGCCTCCGTGTGGGAGTTGGGGGAAACAGATAATTGTTAGAATTGACGGAAACGGGCAGATGTGAGTGTTATCTGTGATGGATGTGACCTATCGTTGATCATAGAAGTTTAGAGAATCCCTTGAGTCGTACATTTGTTTTGGAGTTAGAATGATTTACGGAGATGGTCCTATAATTATGTCTTTCCTTTGTAATCATGGGAGTAAGTAGAGGGATTGGGACATCAATGGGGAAAAATAGGCAAGTGTGGGAGGTGGTGGAACTATGGGGATGATTTCACTATATCTCATATATACCATGTTTTGACTAGTCAGTTTGGAGAACTCTGAACAAGAGGATCAAGCTTCCGATTGCACTTTTTACGCAGTGAATCCCATTTCACCTGCCCACTCCACCTTTGCGCCGCTCACTAGATATCCCCTGACGCTAGGGAGAAGTCCGCCCCATAGTGACTGAGTTAAACGATTCACCAAAATTTATTGACCCCCATCCGACTTTCTAACCCCTAATGCCTCAACTCTGGCAGTATCATAGGGGCTCGCTGGGCCTTGGCTCTCTATTTTTCACCCTTTCCTTCCCATCGCACAGGGAGGCATATCGGATGGGACATCAACAAAACCCTGCTGCTACCTTAAAGTGACACTGGCGTTTTGAACTATCATACTAGCAACTTGGCCCCTTTTGCGGGTAAAAACACCTTAACGTCTCTCGGTGCCTCGACTTCTCTTTACAGAGCTTTCCTGATATCAATCCGAGGATGTTTTGCTACAATATAGTGGTGTTGGAAATATCTGTACTTGGATTTGAATACTTTCTACAACCATCGGTAGACTCGGAATAATTAGTATTTCAGGAACAGTGGTTGGTATTGTAGATTCCATAGCTGGACTCGGAGTGGCAGTGGGTTGCCGAGATAGGAGACTAGCATGGGAATGCTATTTAAAGAGAACTGAAGAGTTAACTCAAAGAGTCACCACAGGCGGGATCAAGAGGACTTAAATTCTACTGAAATACAGTCTTCTTTGTTCTTGCAATGGCTCTCACAGCCTTTTACTCTGCACTGCGCACACGTGCTTGTTACAGACAGTTACTCTCTTCTCATCTATCAACTTCACTCTATGAAACCTTCGTTCCGATCCTTGTCTGCATTTTCAGCAGGGGCAAAAAATTCAGACAGGCTGTACAGGAATTCGACTGAGGAATATTTTTTATCACTCCAGAGCTGGGCTGTACGGGAGGTCTCTCGCACAGGCTGGGCGTCACAAGAGATTCCTAGAATAAGCAAACTCGGGATCTAGGATTATCATAGAGTGTTCATAGCACTGTGTCGTGAACAGAGAGTGCCTATAACCCTCCACCAGACTTCACCCTCCAGTCCCTGTCCTCTTTCCTGTTTCAGGAATATCAGATCGGATAACACCATATTTAGAACACACTCTATGAGCAACTAGTTAGTCAAAGGAACCTTACTCCCTACCCAACAAGTAGACTATATCTTTGGTAACAAGTGTCCGGTAGCAGACAATTTTGGTGCTCCTAGTGGTCGAAATGGTTGTCACTGTAGTGATGTGGATCTGGGCAAACTGAGGTGACCCAAAGAGCTACCCTTGAGGAGGAGATAAAGTAAAACAGGAGGCCTACCGAGAAAAACGTACCCAGTGGGTGCTTGTAGGGGTTCTGGTAAAAAACCCAATGGAGGAGAAACTATAGTACAAAGAAATTGATAGACTACAGTATCTCCCGTCTCTTCCCGAACACTTGCGCCCATAATAGTGATTTAACCACTCACCTTTTGATCTAATAGCCCACTAGAAAGCTTATACCAAATCTCTTTGACTAGTATACCTCTAGTGTATGTTCTCTGTGGGGGCTGCTAGCTACGGTTCACCTTGGGTAGCGGGAACTCTCCTAGTACATGTATAGCCCTATGTCTCCTCGTATGCCCTACACATCCGTTCATGCCCTAGAAAGTTCACTTGTCCACACTACAGTGTTCATCTATATCATGTGCGCTTCCCTTTGCCTGTGCTCATCTCTGCTCCTAATACAACGCTCTACTACTGGGTCATTGCCTACCCGTACCCAGCTATCATAGCAAAATCTGGCTCTCACCCCAAGGAGCTACTTGTCATCGCTCAAGCTACGATATCTGAGTTATTATTACTATAGTCGTTAAAACTAACCTGGGCCCTCCACATCCAAATCCTCCACCCAGTTCTCTTTTCCTAGGCTGTTAGGGTTTGCTGGTCAGTACTTTATTCGAGTTTTAGGTCACACACACTCATGGGGCGGTGGTGGCGTGTGTTGGGGAAGAAGTGTGATATTGTATACGATATGTGGTTCCGGCCGGTACATATAATACCTCTATCGATGCAACGGGGACTCCTTAGTATAAAGTTGACTGAAAAAACTGGTAGATGTTCAAACCACTACAATAGGGGACCTTTTTTTTTGCTTTCTTACTCTAACTTTGTTAGGGTTAAAGGCTTAATTGCATCGGTTTTTTCGCCGACATTATGCCAAGGGGTACCCCGTCGTATCAATCGAGGTGTTTTGTATAGACGGCCGGAACTGTATATTAAAAATCGGAAATTACCGTTGCTGAATTAGGCCCCATGCAATCGGACGATCACAACATCTGGAAAGAGAGCGTGTTCTGGGTCATCTTAAAACAATACCTATGCCATGTGGTGGGAAAGGTACTCTCATGGTCATAGAGTGCTCCAGGGCTAGATTCCTTGAGAAAGAAACATCATTTCTTACTATCACAGGTTCTATTTTCGCTTTTTCATCATACTAATTTACCAAGACCTGGTCCCTCTACCTGCTTTCCTGGTTTTTGCGGGTTCCCAGTATCGGGCTGTTTGGTGGGGTACTCCCGTTTCCGGTTTTCAATGGGCCACCAAAGTACAACAAATAAGACATTCTGGCCGAGTAGTTAAGGCAACAGACAAGAAATCTGTTCGTTGACGAGCACAGGTTCAAATCCTATAGATGGTTTTTGTTTCAATTTTTATTTTACCATCGAGGGAGAAAAAAACTAACCATGGCGATAAGGATGGGTTACGCATGATAGCATAGGTCTGGTTCCGTTTGTCTATTACATACAGCACCTTGATCGACACGAGGGGGGACGCCTTGGCATAAAATTGACTGTGGAAAAACTCAGGTGTTTAAACTATACAACAGCAGGTGAGTCTTTTTTTTTATAAATTTTATTATTATTCTAATCTGCCATGGCTAAAGGCACAGCTGTACTTCTCTCTGAGCCGGCATCATGTTGAGGCATCCTCCGTTGCATCAATCGAGGTGTTGTGTATAGACGGCCGTAACTATAGCCGAACTATGATACAGCGCCTTTATATACCCCTCATACTAGCTAGCCCTCACTATAGAAATCTGGGGCTAGGGCTACACCTACATGCACACGAGAACCTTGGCTGACAGAGCATGCTCGTTAACCTCAACTCAAACCTGACCCCATTAATCTTCGCCATTTCAATGGTTTCAAGAATTAGAGAAAGGAGAACGATAATACCTCCAACACATGCTCAGATCACAGCTCAACTAGTTACCCTTACTCCCTCGGTCACAGGATATGCCAGCTATTAAAATCCCCAAGCTGATACTCCGCTGAGAATGTATAAAAGCTGGGGGCACTGCCCAAGTGTGCCCTCATCTTGGATAGGTAAGCATTGCCTCTCAAGAGGTGTGTTTGGGTGTACTTTAACTAGTGGGATTAAGGCTCTGGCAATATCCTGTCCCCATCCCAGGCAAGACAAGCGTATCTAGATCCTCGGGGGTAGTTGATGCTTGATCAAGCAACATTCAATTCACTATATGAACCAAAAAAAGCTTTCTAGAAGTAATTGAACCAGCTGTTCGACTTAAGAATAAAAGAGGTATATATAACATCGTAAGGAGGCACTTCTACAATGCCCATGGTACCTTTTAGTCATAACCTTTTCCATAGGCACGTACAGTACCTATATAGAATTGTCTACAGTGTCAATACTTGTTGATTCAATTTTATTGAGTTTTCGGTCATCCTGAATGTCTCTTTTCCTTTTACCCAGTAGCTAGAGTTCGCTATACCTCACCGAATATGGGTGGATACCCATTACAGCTCAGAAAGAGGTGTTTTTATCAAGATGTTCTACTCTAATTTATCAATCAGATTATTGGTTTATACAGATGTCCTCTCTCACAAAAAGGAGAGCTATGTTCTGATTGAGGAAATGGGTCTCTTGCGTGGAACGTTCCTGTTTACCAGGATACTCCAGTTTCTCTTACCCTATTCCCAGAGTGCGGATTTCTTGTTGGCACCACTAATGATACAATATGTACCACAACTCCCGGATCCATTAGCTAATTAAGTATGGTTTTGTTGCTCTTTGATATCCTATCCATCCAGACAACACCATCCGAACACCAAGCAAGCCCCCGTTTGGTGGACAGCACGTTAAAAATACCGGTCGTATCACCACCCTACCTCCAGTGCTCCCAGTGTCCTTAGATAAGATCTAGCGTCTATTTTATAATCGCCACTGCATTTCATACATTTTTTTATAGCAAGAGTTAATCCTTTCCCTGGAATCTAGCTAGAGCGTACTTGTTTAGTTTCTTTACACCAAGACTTGAGCCTGGAATTTCTTCTGAGTACTATGGAATTGCTGTATTAGAGGTGTGGCTCTCGGTAATTGGAATCGTGTCCATTGTGTGATAACCGATTTAGTGCCCCACAACTAACGTCTTATTACCCCTCGGCGAAATTGAGGCAGCAAAATTTCTGTTTGGGATATGTTTTTTTCCCTTGGATCATTAATAGTTCTGGGATGGCTAAGCACGTCATTTCTTTTAATTCTATGAGCCCTAAGCTGAACTAACTCATACATTATCACTCGCCAAGGTTTTTCTCTTGATATAAGAGAGAGTGCGTTTCTTTGCCCTTACACAAAATTTCACCTCACTCAGATGCTTGTTCTGGGTGTGGAACTTCCTTACACAGCACCCTCTCCCGACGATCTACTAAGAGAGCATACAACCTCTCGTTTTATAACGAGAATGGGCTGTAATTTGGGAGCCTCTTTGTGTTGGAAACTGTAGTTATGGGTGCGCTCTCCTCTCATCTGTTGCTGTAGTTACGAGTGACACCTCGTGACCACTTACGTCACCCCCCCTGTTCCCTCTTAAATCCTCGCTTCTCTTTTCTCTTTCTCTTCCTTCTTTCCTTCTGCTTATTCTCTCTCAATAGCGTTCTTGTTCAATAAGTATAAACAAGTCCTTTGCTTTCTCCGGTGACCACTTTGCCTTTGAACCTGTGGAACTACTCGCTTGCCCTCTTCTGCACCCGATAGTTCTCAACACTTTGATATGACATTTGTTAGTGTTAGAAATGTTCACGAAGGATCCATATCTTGGACAGCACTAGACACGAGACGAAGCACCTGAACTTTCTCGAAGGCTCTATATCCATGGAATGAATGACTATATGTACAAGGAAGACGGATTTGGACAAGGGTAGTGTATAATTGGGGTTATGGTACTAGTATATGTGATCGGAAAGGTTAGCAGCAGAGTAGATGGGGCAGAATGGAGCAGGAGCGCAGATCATGTGTGATTAGAGGATGCGAATGTGGGTACAGAAGCCGAGGAGAGGACATGGGTACTCTTAGTTGTGACTGCTGTTCTGTAATATATAAGACATCCGCTCTTGCGTGATGTAGAGAAAATAGCAAGAAAGAATACAATCTCAACTCTTATCAAGACGCGTTCAACAACAACATTGACCACTTTCCAACTATCGCTTTCAAAATTTAGGTAAATTTCTACTATCAAGAGGAATTGCAGTATTTGTGCTTTTTTTCTGCTTTCTCCTCTTGTTTTAGTATGAGGCATTCTACCTTCTACCCTTGATCACTAGCTTTTGGGGTCAGGTTCGTGAGGGGAGAAAAAGTGGGGAGAACCTAAAGGCCGAGAAATATGGGAAGACAAAGAAAGGTATCCCTTGGAGTGTCTGAAATAGCAAAATTCGTGACAAGGACGCTGGGTCCAGATAGGTCAATAGCCAGCTGTTTAAGGTTGTGGATTCGGGCTTTCAACGATAAAGTGACTCAGCATCATCTCAATCCCTAATCGCTAACGAATCACAGCACTCGAATGGCGCTAGAAGAGCATTAGCATGCCCAGTCGCGGATTTTACTGTTTCTAACTCCCCAAGGGATAAATTGGCCGTAAAGATTGCTATTTTCCCTCACCCTCACTCGCTACATGGGCTAGAGGTAGCCCTACTTATGCCTATAGCAGGTTACCTGTATATAACGATATGGGCCCTGTCGGAAACATCACTTCGATGACGAAAAGCGCGAAAATGCCTGACCATTTGCCGCACCGCTTGAGACATCGGGATCTAGGCAATGCCTAGACTCATTGATCTATAATAACACTACTGGCTTTTGCAAGTAGGAGGGCATTACGCTTATCTGTAGGTAACGCAATTAAGAAACCCTCTCTATTTCCTACATTAGTATAGTCCTTGTATCTTTCCTCTCACTTTACCTTCCGATTCCGGCTTGGGCTCGACCTCCAACAATTCCACTTGCTCTGAGCCGAACACATTTCCGTCATATAAAAAGGAATACGATAACAGCCGACATACCCAAGCCACCGAGTGAGGGTCGATGATTCATTCTCCGTAAGTATGAGATGCCTGTTTAGGCTTTCACGGATCGAGTACCCCCTGCGGTAGCAAAGGCATATCCCTCTACATTCCACTAAATACTGACTAGTAGCGCAAATTTAAACCTAATACAACGAGCAGTAGTAACGCACCCTCCCGTCTGCCACCGCGAGAACTTGAATAATTGGGGCATGTGCCACATAGTCCAACATTTCCTCCTCTGGAAAAGGGGAGGAAAACACCACAAAAAACCTGCTCTCCGAGACAAATAAAAAAGAAAAGAATACCAGACTTTACTAGGAGAGGCAATTCCAAATTCGTCATGTCCTAGCACGTGGTCCAATTGCTTAGGTACTTGCTTATGGGAGCGAGTATTGACTAAGTTACTCTCAAGTGGCCGAAAGCACAACCCTGCTCATTCTAGTATCGGATCCGGACCATACTCCCGGTCAACATTTAGTGGAATGTGGGGAAGGTCTGCACTACCACGGCTACTTGTGCCTCCGAGGCAAGAATTTGCAGCAGCTTGCCCCCTCTATGGTCCTGTAGTAAGTTAGCTATTGCCGGAGGAGAACTAATTCTTGGCCCGGAGGTACGAGCGCGGGAAATGCCGTACGGCGGGTGCTCGCCGTGTGCGTGAGTGATCTGTGCCCCTTGACTGCTCCCACTAGAGCGAGTTGCCTCATTCCTATGTCTGGCCTGTTTATTCGGCTCCCTAAAGTACGACGCCCTACCCGCAGAATCTTTCCGCTTGTCCAGGGCAAGAAGTACCCGGAAACAGGGTGATCGATTTTGTATGGGCGCTCAGACACACATAGATGTTTTGCCATATATTTCTTTAAACCCTGTTTGCGGGTACTTCTTCCCCGGGATGAGTATATCTCTTACACCCTGGAGTACCATTAAAGGTAGGAGCAAAAATAGGTAGAACTTTAGATAAAGGCGATCTCTCGATCAATCCATTGCCATTTCGTCTGTTGCATTTGCGGTTGAGCTGTGAAAGATTATAGGTTGAGTTTTCACCCCGGAGTCATCCTAGGAGAGCCGATCTCTTCTTTTTCGTGATCTCCTCGGGATCAGGCATGGACACAACGCTCAGCCGCACGCATACACACTACCGGCACTGGAACCTCCCTTAGGAAGGGAATGTGGATTCCACCTTTACTCCTCCAATAGGGAGAGGGTCAATTAAGACATTCTGTGACAATTGCCCAACTATAGCGTGGGGGCTCCAACGGCGCAAACCACAATAGCCTTAGCTATCACTGGAACCCCTACACGACCTATCCCCAGCTTTCCAAAAGGCGTTAGTGTAACTTCTTTTGTTTCCTTGGTTGAGGTAGTGATTTTTTTTGAAGAGTTGGGTGGGGGCTGTGCCTCGCGGTGTCTCGGGAAGAGAGGTTATAAAGAAGGGTGCCGTTATTAATCCCAGCCCAGATAGTGTCTCAATGGTATTCTTGCTTGTGTGGAGCTCTCAAATTCACAGATTTTTGGTAACCGGCCCTTTGATTCATGCTTTGAGGATAGTTCGTGAGTATGGCGCCACCATTAACATAGCCATAGGGGCCAAGGGATGGCACTGCTACAAGTTACAGGCATACAAAAACCCAAACACAGGGATGCAGAATTTGTATGGCAGATTGTCTGTGCGTATCCGACCGCCCATACAAAATTTGGACTCAAGTGTTCGGGTTCTATATGCCTGTAACTTGTGGAATACCAGCTGGGGGCAGTTCCTGTAGGGTAGGGGTCTCAAAAGGTAATGGCTTACTAATCTAAGAAGATAAGAAAAGGTTATTAAGCAGTCTGCTTGAAGCTAGAGTTTACGATTGTCGTCACAAAGCGGAAACACGAGAACTGTTTTAATCTAGCTCGGGTTTTCGGAGGATTTTAGTGAAGCCAGCCTGCTGTGCACGGCATAAGTGCCCTATGGATTATGCCCTGCAGTTTCAGTTGGATCAGAAACGTGAACTCTGCCCCAACCACTCGACCTGCTATGTGGCCGTATGGTAACATGAGGCAAATAACATGTGGCTCAATAGCGGGCTGTGTTTTATTTTAACCCTCAAATAGGGAATCTGGATGTTTAGAATGGGCGGTAATCAATTAGCAAAGATGACCCTTATCAGACACGGTAACCCGAGGACCCCTGTATCCATGTATGGAACTATCTGGGCTAGAGACATTTGAATCCTAAGAAATAGAGAGCGAAGCGAGTTGGGGCACCTGATTTACACCTTTGCCTAACAAAATAGGACACCCGTAGAGTGCGTAAGTTTCCTGTGCATCATCGGCATAATCTCTGTGATTATACTGCGCGGCGTGATTACTAAATCCGGGGAAGACCTACTTTGCTCCTTTGTATGGCTTAAGCTTATGGCTTTCAGCTACACCTTGGTGTCTCGGATCGGGATAATCAGGATACCTTGCTCTATGAGTCCCAAATTTCATTCCACAAGAACCTGGCCTGTTGTCCCTGATCACCCACTGTGCTGATAGGTTCCCTGGGTTCCGGCCTCCGGGCTAGCGGGGTGTGATTGTGCTCATAGGTTCTGGCCATCAGTCTCTGGAGGAGTTAAAAGGTGGGGGCTAGGAAGATGATCGTCATGCTTGCCGTTAAACTCTGAGAAGATATAAAACACTTGAAGCTAGAAGCTAATTAGAGGAAAATATCCAGGCGCAAGGAATGTCTTGTGTTGGCGTCGCCAACAAACAAGGAGCCGGTTGTAGTCCCCGCACTGACAATTTTCTCATAGTCTATCACTCGCGCATGGATCCCAAGCTAACGGGCACGTTCTCTACAAGATCAAGGACAGCGGTATGACACCAATACGGCTATTGGAAACCAGTCGCCCCAAGTAATAAAAATAAAAATTTGCATAGGCTATTCCTCTACCCCCATAAATACTGGTACCAACAGATCTCTATTGCACTCTAGGCCAGGTCCTTCCCGCCAAGAAAATACATAAGCCGCCCCAGGATCTTCATTGCGCCGGACTGAATACCGGTGGAACACAAGTGATCAATGCTTACTAGGTAACTTTTACGATCGAGTTAGGGTTCCCGCCGCGAGAACGGTAAATATCGCTAAACAACGAGGCACGTTGCAGCATTGGTATGTAAAGGAGGTTACCCACCGCTTTATTTGAACCCTAAATGAGACGCGCAGTCAGCATCCCACCCAACCCTCAGAACCTAAATGTGGGATGCCGGGATGTGAGATCATGTGGCGTTGGCTGTGTTTTTCCGACCGGGGTTGGTTCAAGCGTTAAGGCAAATTCTTTGGGGTGCATTGGTTGGGTCTTTCTGGAGTACCCGGGAATAGGGTGTTGTGGTACAGTACATGTACTCGTATACAGCGCCTTATTGGGGGCAGGGGATCCAGGGCGGTGCTCACGAGTGAGGGGATGTGGCTTGGGTTGTCTAACGTAGAAGCATGATGCCTCACTGTCCAGTCTACTCTCCTCCTTTGCCTATGGCACTAAAAGGGAGCCTTTTCAGAGCCTAAGACAGTGCTACCCGTACTCAAGTTTTTTGGTCGAACCCAAAAACGGGGCTTGTGTAGAGGGTGCAAAATATTACCCGAGAATACCGATCGTGGTATTCACTCTTTAATTTTAATTCTAGATCTTGGGAGTTGGGTCCTGGTGTGAAGCTATTACCCCTACTAACTTCCATGCTATTATATTCGCGCCCGAGGCAAATTTAGAACCAGAATGTGCAGTGCCTTCGTGGCTTCTCTAGCATGAACTGGGCCCGATAAGCGAAAACAGTCAGACAACCATAGAAGCATAATTTTCGTTTCGCAGAAAAGTGCAGAAAAACACACCGCCGCCATCACAGGTTTGAATGTGACCGAACCATGAAGGGTGGCTCATGAAAATAATGCCGGTACCCTCCTGGATGATTCTGGGAGAATGGGACGGGGTCTGATTGCAGGTGCATAAGAGTTGCGGGGGATTATATAAGCGATAATCCGAAGGACCTGTATGCGGCCGGGTCGCTGCCTCTCAGTGTGCGATGCTCGAGCGATTGGATACCTCCCGTGCCTCGCAATCTTTGCCCGCTATCCTCGGAGTAATACGGCAATCAAAAGGCCCATTCTCCCTATCGAAGGGTTGACGTTTACTTTTGGTTCAATAAATATCACTCCCAGGCTGCTGCCGGGTCGAAACTTTTGTGCCGCCCTCGCCAGTGTCTAAGACAGGGATGACCAAAATCTTTCCCGAATATTCTTCAGCAGTAATATGGGAAAACTATTTCCGTAGACCCCATACGAATCTCTATGGAGGCAAGGGTTAAATTATGTCTTGTGATTTTTGATGACCCCCTCCCCGAGTGCTAACCACCTGAGAATTTTGTGGTGATTAACCAAAGTTGCTTATTAAGCCGTGTCTCAGACAGTGAGAAGGGGGGCGCAGATTTTCTACAGTCCCAACAATCGACGAGATGAGCTTTGCTTCGCCAGTTTGAGGGTTCCGTCCGGGTTGAGTTTCTTAGACCTAGTCCGAACCCAGTCAAATCTTGCCAAAATTGAACCAGGATGACCCGAAAACAGGCGACACAAGCGCGGGGCTTAGTCATATGATATCTAGATCATTTGGAGAGGGGTTTGAGTTAGCGTCAACTTACAATGCGCCTGTGGTAAGGGGGTATTACGCCGGGGTGCTTTCAAAGTTTGGGGTGGGACTGCAGTGGACGGAACGGAAAAAACTCTGTCAAAAGATTCAACTAGAATGACTAAGGTTGATATTTAGAAAATGATCGTGACGAAGCGCCTGTCCTATTGTTATTATGGTAGTAGTTTATTGTGTCTTCGATGCTTGCTTACAACGGTAGTCTGGCGGACAAAAGGAAGAGAGTAAGAAATTTCCGCCTAGGAAAATATAGATACAGTGAAAATCATATGTTCAAGAGAAAAAATAGCTGTCTCGAAAGGATAACACCCCAACCCTACTATGTAGCATCTAAACCGCGCCAAAAGAAAACTGGAAGAACCTCATGCTTGGTCCCTAACCGTCCACTGCGAATTGCCTCTCTCTATACTCCCTCTCCGCTTGCATGTTTATCAGAATCGGCGACCTCGTACGGATCCATTTCCCCCATTTATAGAATCCCCAAGGAATCGGCGCCAATACCGCTGCCAGAATACCCACCACAGTCATCGCCATGTTGGCACCCAAGTCCTGATAGAGCTTCGGTCCCACGAGCGGTAGAACACCACAGAGGATACTGCGGAATACAGTGCAGCCAGCAAGACAGCTTGCTGCAAAGAGGTCGTACGACGACAGGAGGTATGCGTTCCCATGCATGAAGATCAAGGTGTTTGATATTCCGAAGGGGATGCCGCTAAGGATTGGCCAGATCGGGCGGATGGAGGTTGGGGAACAGGTCCATGCAAACATGAAGAGGCTGATGGGTGAGAGAATGCCTGCTAGACAGACGATCAGGATCTTGGATTCGGGTATGGGTAGGGAGGTTTCTGGGTCGGGTTTGTGGAGGGATATTAGTTTGTTATTGAGAGGATCCATGCAGACCGCAATTATTATGCCCAGGCCCAGACCTGTAGAGCGTCAGTGCGGGTGGCAGACAAAGTATTGGAAAGATAATTACCTAGAAATGACAATCCAGCCATACCGGGAGCCCATCCCCGGATATCTTGAAAGACAATTGGATATGCTGTGAAACTGAGGTACAGGATCCCGTACTGAACACCAATATACAAAGCCCAAAATATGCAAATCGGCTCGGTGAAAAGCATTAACAATGGCCTTTTCATATTCAGCTTCACAAGAGTTAACATATCTCCTTCCCCAACCTTGTAGCAGTATCTGGACATGTAGTTCTCGTCCTCCGTAGTCTTCCGTAGCATGGCGGCTTTTCTGCGCATCAGAACGGGGCCGTAAGTCTCGGGGACAAAGTACCCGGCAATGGCGAGGGCAGCTGAAAATATGAGCGTAAGGTAATTCAAGTACTTCCATCCGAGGCCCTCGTATATAAAACCACCGAGCAGAGGTCCAATGATAGGGCCTTCGAGTGGAGCAATCATGAATATGCTGAACGCTAATGCTTTGCTCTTCTCGCTGAAGAGATCACCGAGTGAGCCTGGGGAGTTGGACAGAGACACGGATCCCACGAAAGCACTGTATGTTCTCTATCAGCACAGCCCCTCAGGTGACTCTATAAGGTGAGCGAGGGCGATAGAACGTACGCGAAAAACCGGGAGATAAGAATTGTTTCTAAGTTTTTTGCAAAACAGGCAGGTAGAATGAGTATGCAGAATAAACCCATGGAGACCTGGTAAACAGGCCTTCGCCCAAAAAGCTCGCTCATGGGGGCTAGCAGCAGTGGGCCTAAGGCAAGTCCAACTTGGTATGTTGTCAAGCCGAGCGCCACGCTGGTCTTGTGTGGGATATTGAATTCTTTCATCATGCCACGGCTGCCGGAGATGTACGATGTAGAGTAGAATACACTGGAATTATGGATTCTGGTTAGTCTTTATCTCAAATGTGTGAATCAGATTCGACCTACACCATGAGGTACTGCATTGAGATCAAGAACAGGATACCAATCTTCCGTGGAAGACTCCAATTCACAGGATTCTTCGGATCCCGCGATCCATCCCATTTCACTTCGTAGTCTGTATCCAACACATTTTCCAAATCCTCAATCGTTCGTGGTGGTCCATAGTCCCTTGTAAACCCCCGTGAGATCCTGCTGCTGACCGCAGATAGTGCTCTTGTGAGAGCGCTCACCCGCTCCGCCTGTAGCTGGAACGACAATGGGCGTAACTTATACTCATACTCCTCCTCTGAATTGACCTGCTGGCGTGGATAGTGCGTCCCCGACCGCCGATTGAAGCTCCAATTCCCAGACCTGAATTGCTCGAAGGAAAGCTGCGCAATATCTGTGGGTGTTGGGGTGTTAGGCTTCGCAGTTCTTGGTACTCCCAGATATTCACGGTTATAATTTTGGTCGTTGCCCAGTGGTATAACTGTCCAGCAAGACATGATTCGCTCGGAGCTGAACTCATCACCGACGTCCAGACTATCCCCCAGAAACCCCGCCTCGGGGGGTGCTGGTGTGAATTCGATGCCGGGGATTGGTATATTCGTCATTTTCTTCACCGAAAATTCGAGTATTTGTAGACGAACGGCTAGAATAATCGCTAGTTTCTTGGGCTCCTAGTTATATAGATACCCCCACCAGTACTTTTACCCCCAGCACTTTATCCACCCCGCTCTAATACCCTGACTAGTTCGGGTGTATGCACCAAGTCAGAATGCGGCGGGGGTAGCAGAAAACTAGGCATTTCCGTTGGAATATACTGAACGGGTCGACGGCCTTCCCATTTAGTAAGGCCTGGTGAGAGAAGAAAATATCCCAACCCCAGACCAAACTCACATCCTCAGGCTGCCGAGTAAAACAGCCGAGGACTCGTAATGTGCTGCTTTTAATGCTGATTGGTCCTGTACAAAAAGCTCTCCACGTGCTGATATCTCTCCCCCCTTCCCCATGTAATGGCAATTACCTGACCCCGCCGGCTTTTCCCTCGTGAAGACAGCGTATTATTGTTTCAGAGCAGATGAGATGAGTCAATATTCCCCTCGACTCCCGTTGCCATTCTTGTATGATAATGTAGTCTACATTCTGCAGCTTCTCATCGATTGTAGTAGCACTTGTTGATAGCATGCTGCAGTTCCTTGCAACCGCCGCCTGTGATTCGTGAAACTTCCAACAATTGGCTGGACACAATAGCAAATATGGAAGGAAAAGGCTAGCGTTGTGGGCTACATTGGTAACCCAGACAAGGCGTGACCAGTAAACAGACCGAGGATTGCAAGAGCGAGATATCACTCAACCATCCACCCACAAAACAATCAAAGATAATCAACTGTGTAACTGCTCGGCAGTTCAAACGATGGCAAAGGCAACCTGCAGTGTGTCCATGAGATGACCCAGTTATATGCCCAGGAAGCTGGAAGACACTCGAACTTTCTGAATGGTCAAAAGGATAGGCTTCCCCCCATCACTTGAGACGTTTAATGGCTTCCTTGCCCTGTCCCATGAGAAGTCAATCATATAACCTGATACTCAGGAGGAAGTACTCGCGCAAGCTCTTTTCTGGTATAGAAATTTTAAAGTTATGTTGCATGCAGCCTGGATGCATAAAAAGCTTATGACTTGGAGTTGCTAGGTGTATTTAGGTTTAGGGTTTGTAACAATTGTTCTGGATGTAGTACAGAAAGTAGAATGTTACCGGCAATTTGTACAGCACTGCGCAGTATGTGGCATGGTTCAGGGTGCTAGTTTGTGGTAACGTCCGGTGAGCTAAGTAGCGCCAGCCTGTCGTGAGGCGCTTCGGGGGACGGCTTGGGAATCCGATTCACCCAATTATTTTACATCTCATTCCTGTGGTCTCCACTGCATCACTCAGCCGCGCACCGTAGGTCCCAGACATTGCCATTATTAACCGAAATTCCGTCTCCTGAAAATTATCTCATCTTCTGCTCTAATGCTTATATAGTGTGAGGTCCGAGAGGGTGGATCCTCTCTCCTTCATTAGTCGGTGCTGAAAAGCCCTTCTCCAAACTCTACCAAGAACAGATGGTGATATATCATGATTCCAACCAAAGCAGAGTTGCAGCTGCAGCGCTGTGCGCTAACATAGTATGATTTGGTAGGGGCATGGGTGTACCTCTTTTTTTCGTGTCGTGATTAGGAGTGCTTCGATCAATGAGTTTAAGAGGTGATCCGGTACGGTGCGGTGCCTCTAATTAAACACAGATTAAGCATGTGAAGAGTATAGTAGCCACTTTCGTCCAAATTATTATACAACCGTACCGGCGGTGACCAAAACCCAAAGAACATGTCCGGTGCAGAGGGCGGTCCGAGACAACAGGTCAGGTTCCAGTGTAAAGCGGGGTACGACTACACTCTCATCATAAGTAAGTTGAGAGAAAACGCGATAAAATCCTATTCTCAGATATTTTTAATGAAAGCTACCATAAAGGGTGGGTGAAATAACTCCTGGCCCGCGAAGCAACAACAGTAGCAAGGGATCATTGGAGGGAACCTATGTAGTATCGCCAGTAACTTATGAGACAAATGATCCTATCCATGATTAGTATTGGAGGTGGGCTTGAGAAATCCTGACAGACTCAAACACATAGATAGATTAGTCCACCAGTATCCCCATCCACTAACTGCACTTAACAGCATTGGAATATCCGATTCGGCAGTTGGGAGATCGGGTTGAGCTAAAGCCATGTTCTAGCTCTTCTTGTTCGAGAGAGAAGGGGCCCCACTGTAGGACATAAGGAGGAAACATATCAATAAGAACCCCACACCAAGTCAAGCCCGCTGCTGATTTACTGTTCTTATCCCTTTTTTTGTATCTGATGAACCACGGTCAAGACAGCCTGCTACCTAGGGGGGAATAACGCCGCCTATTCAAGTAAATCCCACAGATCCTCCAGGATGGTCAGGATGATCAAGAGAATTGTGATATGAATCTTAGTGCATGAATAAGAAAGGTACGCTTATCAGTGAGCAGATCGGGAGTTTGAAGGACCTAAAAGCACTACCCCAGCATCGCATCAGAGTTACCCCGGCATCACAGCCAGGGAAATGGCAAACACCTAATAACTGCATCCACCTACTATACCTTCTAGCTAACACTCAAACTCAGGGTCGCCACCAGCAGACCAGATGACGGGACGTCAACTCTCTCCTTTTTCCCCATCCGCCCAGGTTACCTTTATTAATGTGAGATGGATAGCGCAGCAGTAGAAGGTAGAGTGAGAGGATTTGCTTCGGGACTTGCGCACTGTGCAGGAAAGGTGGGGGAGGTAGCTTCAGCAACTTCCCTCTCTTATCAGTAATCCTACAACTATAGTAAACTAGCGGTAAAGGCACTCATACAAGCACGGTAAGTTACAGTACAACTAAGAAAAAATGCTATGTATACAAGGCAAGAAAATAGGGAGAGGGGCAACAGCTGCCTTCCCAAGGTAAAAGAAGCAAATTTTTTATTCCCCTTCCTATTCTTACTTTTATATATATATGTTGTTTTTTTATATTTTTTATTATTTTTTATTATTTATTTCTTTGCCAACCTCCCTCCCATCCGCTTCTGCTACCCGCCGATCGCCAACCTTTAAGGTCTAGAGTCGGATTCTACCTCCTCGTAGCAGGATTGTTAAACCCCACAGCCCTATTGATAAAGGCTAAGTTCTTCAATCTCCCAGTCCCCATAGGGCAGGATTTTTTAATTATCCTGCCCTACATGACGGATCGTTCAATAATAACTGATTGTCAACATGGATTGAACTCCTGGGCTCCCGCTAATTGCGACAGGAGTATTAGCCACTGCGCCAGCTAGGTATTTCATGAAATGCCAACTTGGGAACTAATATTTATCCTATGATACTAGAAGCCCGATTTTGGGATTTTAATGGGTGGGTAGTGTGTCTCTTCCCGAGTTGCTAGTAGATTTCAACGGATGTGTTTCTTACTCCTTAAGTGTTTAACTTTAATGAGAGATTCTCAGTAGTTTAAAACAAAAGCAGTGCTTTGTGCGCTTGCTACTCTGGTACGATACGGTTAGCAAAGCCCCACTCAAGACCTCGAGCCTCCCTACTTGCTCCCATGTGTGTTAGTTATCTCACTATAGTCTTCTGCTCGTTCGAGTGTTTTGTGGAGGTTTCTTTTCTTTTCTTTTCTTTCTTGCTTGCTTGCATTCCGCCTGGCTTTCTAAGGGCGCCCCATTTCTGGTGGGTGGGGGGGGGGGGTTCGCTCCCAGAAAGCAAGTAAGCATTGTGGTATAGATTAGATCGTATTTTGAGATAGAACATTTAGATACGTCGTACAGTACATATATAGACCAGCGCATCCCAATCCTTCCTTAGATCGCCGGATTTATCTCTATATCTCCCCGCATGTACACACTCCTCTGCACATTCCGGTAATAACAAAGGAAAGGGTGTCGGCAGAATTTTCCCCTTAAGCCACTAACGTACCAGAGCAATCCACCAGGCTCCCGGGAAACTTGCGATACTCCTACAACTTCCAGAATCAACTACAACCTCAAACGCTCTTGATATGGCTGAGATGCCCATACCCATTCTGTCCAGAACCACCACCCCCACTTCAGTCTAACCAACTCTGAACTCCGAGCTTTTCCAGGCGAGTTGCACGCTTATAAAAGTGTCCCCAGTAGGACCGTTTTTTATTCGCACGTCCCGGATGGTCTCTTAGAAAACTATTTACACCCCTAGTTACAGACCGGCCAGCTCAGCTGCGAGTCAAGAGACCACATAAACTCCCCATACCGAGATACTCCACGAATGCAGGGCAGTGCACTTGCAGGGTGGAGTTTGAGAAAAGGGGGAGGAGTTGTCCTCCAGAAATTTTAACTTGAACCCGTTAGACCTGTTCGGCGCCATACAGTGAGAGCTATCTAGTACGATACACAACCCAAGAGGCCCATGGCGAGATTAGCGGTTCAAGTCCGCTTCGACAAATCCCTTTTTCTACGCAATTTTTTTTCTCGCTTCCTTCTCCAATACTTCACTCATCATAGGTGTTTTTGGTCAGCTGACCTAGTCTGTTGTGGTTTTGAGTCTAGCTTGCGCTTATGCAGGGCTGTACTCACACACGATCACTCGCCAGGAGTTAGGGCTCGAGTGTCGAAAATCTTGGTTGCGGAGGTAATGATTTACTGTGGGGATTTTACGCAGTGGACTGAAACCGCTTAGGTGGAGATGAGAATCATGATTGATTGATAACTTGGTGGAAGGAAAGACTTGAGGAAAGTGTGTACAGGAAGGAAGGTGTGTTGTGAGGAGACGGTATGAAGGAAGGAAAAACAAGTGGGGTGAAAACATTTTCAGAGCTTGCGCGTCCTTTGGCTAGTGCATACGTATGCCCCTACGGCCACAGAGAGCGTGCACATCCCGCACCAAGTGCGGCCATCAACTGCTATTTCCAACATCGAGCAATAAAAATGTATATCATAATTATCATACGATTGATAGCACTATAGCATATTATAATATTAGAAGTCCGCTTTGAGTTTTAGAACTCAGTTGATGTTCTTGGCAGCACTCTACTGCTGCCGTAGGTATTGTAGGTATGATATCGTGGTAAGCCATCTTACGGAGGGAGTTCTTTCTCTTGCCTCCCACTATTAACGTGCCCTTCCTGTTGACCTTCCGACATGTACAGAGAAGCCCTTGCGAGGAGCGCCGGCTTATGGAACCGGCCAGGAAGGGGAGCGGAACAGAGGGGTAGAACTAGCGGTGAGGGTACGATGTGTTAACTGTGATGTTCAGAAAGATAGTTGAGTAAAAATCTTTGATACCTTTAGTATTAAGGAGAAATTTTTATCACGGCACGGAAATCGGGTGAATGGCGGAAGATGGGTGGCAAAAATGAATGAAAAATGAAAAATGAAATCAAACTGGGCGAATCGCACCGTAAACTCTTCTCTATTGGCTTGCTCTCATGTGTATAGTATGTATATCTGTGCCTAATTTGTGTCTATCTATGAAGCTTCCATCCACGCCTCTCATAATACAGAGGGTTGCTGCCCAAGTTAAGCGATAGTACAAGTAAATATAAAGTCAATTATCAACTAACACAGAATAACCTAACCAAATGGACACAAGAAACAAATATCAAACTAAAAGAGTATATATATCACGAGAAAGTAGGATAGAAAAGCACCAATAGATCGCGAATATATATGAAATTAGTCAAACAAGATCCAAACAATACAGCAAGAAATGTGAAAGGGGATAGGGCGTTCGAGAGAGCCATTGAGTTGACGAGACGTCCCAAGTGAAAGATGTAAAGGTTGGACATTTATGGTAAGTTACTAATCCGCGTATAAAGAACTATCTGTAACAGGCTGGAGATTTTGTTTTGATAGGTTTGCTACCCTGCTAGGAGAGCATATTAAGTACATGGAGGGAGAAACGGTGAGTCCATCCTTAGATATCAAAATCTGCGCGCCTCCTTTGGAAGGGGGTTCAGATAGCTTGGACGACTCGGGAGAGAAGAGCTCCGTTGATTGAAGGCCCGCTTCGTATCCGGCCAAATCCACCCGCTCCTGCAGTAACTTGGCAATTCCCTGGTGCCCATTCCTGGCAGCCCACTGGAGAGGTGTTCGGCCAAATTCGTCATCAGCTGTGTTGGGATCGATACCCCGCCGTTCAAGTAGTATCCTCACCACTCCCTCATGCCCATTCTGGGTAGCCCACGAGAGCGGCGTTTGATGTTGGGTGTCAGCCGTATTAGGATCGACGTCGTTCCGTTCCAATAGCATCCTTACGACCCCCTGGTGCCCATTCTCGGCAGCCCACGAGAGCGGGGTTTGTCCATGCGCGGTGTCAGCTGTGTTTGGATCAACACTGCCCCGTTCTAGCAGCATCCTCACAATCCCCTCATGCCCGCTCCCGGCAGCCCACGAGAGCGGCGTTCGGCCGTGTTTGTCAGCTGTGTTGGGATTGATGTCTTTCTGTTCCAGTAGCATCCTCACCACCCCCTCATACCCATTCCCGGCAGCCCACGAGAGCGGCGTCCGGCAATACTCAGTGTCAGCTGTGTTAGGATCGAGATCGTTCTGTTCCAGCAGTATCCTCACCACCCCCTCTTGCCCACTCTCGGCGGCCCACAAGAGCGGGGTTTCGCCTTGTGCGGTGCCAGCTGCGTTGGGATCGATACCTCCCCGTTCTAGCAGCATCCTCACAATCCCCTCATGCCCGCTCCCGGCAGCCCACGAGAGCGGCGTTCGGCCGTGTTTGTCAGCTGTGTTGGGATTGATGTCGTTCTGTTTCAGCAGCATCCTCACCATCCACTCATGCCCATTCCTGGCAGCCCACAAGAGCGGTGTTTGGCCATCTGGGGCGCTAGTTCTGTTGGGATCGATGTTGTTCTGTTTCAGCAGCATCCCCATCACCCCCTCATGCCCATTACAGGCAGCCCAGAAGAGCGGTGTTCGGCCGTATTCGGTGTCAGTCGTATTGGGATCGACGCTGTTCTGTTCCAACAGCATCCTCACCACCCCCTCATTCCCTCTTCTAGCAGCCCAGGCGATTGCTGTGTTACCATTGAAATCAGTTGCATTAACATCCCATTTATTCGTCCCCAATAAAGCAACTGTTATCTCCTCACACCCGAGGTATGCGGCACCGTGAAGCCCTGAAAATCCCCCAGGGCTATCTTCCTGATCAAAAGGCCGGTCCCAATTGTCCATCCCATGCAATAACAGCATTTTTGAAGATATGTGCTCATCGTATTTATTGAGCAGTTCCAATGCAAGTCTTTTTGCTCTTTCACTAATCCCCTGTCTAGCATGCGTGCCCCAGTAACAAGAAGCATATTTGACAAAAGGGATAGTTGACGGGATTGAACAAAGAGTAGACGAAAAGTCTTTGACATGCCGAAAGTTGAGATAAGTCAAACAGACCTCAGAAATCATCGAGTGGGGCTTAAAGAACAAGCCGGAATGATAGGAGAGGTACTCTTGCAATGTGTAGTGAGCAAGACGGACGGTAGACGATGACTTCTCGACGATGACAAGCCCTAGAGAGCACGCTAGCAGTGTCTCTATCGCTGGAATATTCTGATTGTTCAAGTCGAGAGATCCCTTTTCTACCCCCAAGGCGTGGCATAGCTCGTCGACATGTAATGGCCGCTCCGAATGCGATACCCACATTAGAACTTCCATCCCGATCTCTGATTTGCCTCTTTGTTGCGCCTTCATTCGTGATATTGTTGCCCCGTAGGCATCGCCCAGACTCTCCCCTTTGGTCATCTCGTCAAGCTTTTTCCTTCTTTTATGGAGAGTAACCTCGCCCAGGATTGCGTCCATGTTTAGGGCAACGAGAAGAAAACTTGAGACCACCGTTAGTGAACAACCCAGGCTAGCATCAGGAATATATTTAAGATTCTTGTTTACATTTCTGAGACCCCAGCCAGAATGTCTCTCATAATATCCGTCCGCAAACCGCAGTCCATTGCACTCGGCTCAGTGTCGCCATCCAGCCTCCTTTCCAGATAACTCTTAATATCATCCTGGGTAGGAACGACATCTATCCTAGCCGCGTTGCTAAGACATCTCACGATTTCATCGTCGATATGGGGCCTTCCGGTAAGTAATACCCGCGTGTTTGGTGACACCCGAACGATTTCTCGCAGCGACTCGAGGAGCCCCCGTCGGTGCTTCGGAGCGGACTCGTCTAAACCGTCAATGCATATAAATACCCGCTGTAGGGATGAAATAGTCTTCTTCAGAATTTGTACCAGATCCGGATGTCGGAGACCTCGGCCGCCAAACTCTTTTTTGGCCCTCTGAAAGGCCTCCCGTATATGCTTCGGGATTCCTCCTCTAGTAGCAAGTTGTTTAAGGATAGCACCCAGCATACCTGCGGCGGACTGCTCCTTCTGGGCAAAGAAATCGCAGTAGAGTCCCACGACAGCAATGTCTTCTGCCTCAGATCGATCGCATAGAGTGTCAATCACTAGGGAGCTATTATTTACTGATCGTCAGTGACATCCGCACACCTTTCTCTGGGCAAGAGGGCTTTTACCTGAGATATGTTTTCCCCACCCCTGGATTCCCGCGACAGAACAACACTGGCTCAACGCAGCCGTCTTCGCTATCACTCCATTTTCTGAACTCGGCGGTTTCTAGTACCCAGTTTCCCACACCATCGAGTCGGTCGATTCGCACATCCTGGTGCCGTTGCTGTGGTTCGAGCGGCGATAGCCACTGCAGGATTTGACGCGCCCCCTCAGTATTTATTTCTGTAATGTAGTTAACAGTATTGTTGCTGTTCACCACGTTGTAAGAGTTTTTGATCTGCTGGCCTGACATCTGAGCTATAGCCTATTTTATCTGAATTCCTCTTTGAGACAGAGATGGAGAGGGGTCGTGTGCAATGAGAATCTGTCTTCTCCTAGAGCTCGAGGGAAGGGAGATCTGACGGTATCTTATAAGGCTCCCCCGTTGCACAGGTATGCACTAGTCCAATCATTATACCAGTAGGTTAAGAAAGCTCCCGGGGAATGTTCACCTGTTGGGTTTTGTCTGTACATCAGCCTTGGGCCTCAGAGCAAAAAAAAAAGAAAAGGTTAACCCATATCAAATGTTTGAGAGAAAAATTCTATCTATTAGCATCCCGCTCAGCACTCATAATCTACCAACCATAGAGCATAGCACTTATTATCTACACTTCGCACAGCAACACATCATACTTACCGCATTATCCGAACAAAACTACGAATTTAAGTTGGCGCCTTGCCTCCTTTCCCTCCTACAGTGGGAGTATGATATCTTAAGCTTGTTAACATTAGCTTGTAGTACGGTAGGCTTTAGGGGGCGTTAAGTACACCACTTTCTTTTGTGATAAGGTCTTAGCGACTTGAAATCAGATGGTCTAGGCCCAAATCAGGTTGATTAGAAATCAGTAGTTGAAACAGCATCGGCACTGTACTGTAAAATCTACTTGTAGGTTACTGCACGATAAGCGGGACCTACGGTATCATACCTATTACCGTAAAATCTCGAATAATTGAACAATGTGCCAGGAAGTGGAATTAAGGTGAGTCATGCCATGCATCGCTAACAGAATTGCGCAATATCAGTTTTAGAAAGTCTTGGTACTAATCTAATCATACG
>Ga0307509_10000342_pt1 | contig 77484 bp, 94 predicted proteins | sample 10_EM_MG_FD_202245 | JGI IMG/M metagenome (GOLD analysis project Ga0307509, IMG submission 202245) | Populus trichocarpa ectomycorrhiza microbial communities from riparian zone in the Pacific Northwest, United States - 10_EM | ecosystem: Host-associated > Plants > Roots > Unclassified | place...
GTGAGAAGAGAACTTACAATTGGAGCCGCGTCTGTCCCTATGAAACGACAGTACAACCTACAGCCCCGCAAAAAGAGGCGACGGTGAAGGACAACTTGCCGCTATCATAATAAACCAATTGAGTGCCTGGGTTTGTTGATCGCCGCAATACAAACAGCTTCTGTTGTTGTTTATGCCTCGCCCGTTGGCCTGGCCTGGAGTTGGCCTTCCTCTTTCTCAATGACCCTCTCACAGACTATCTTTTTCTCTCTCCTGTCTCGCACGGCCTCTTGCTCTTCTTCCTTTGCCGTCACTCATAAAAAAACTCAAAAAAAAATTTTAATCGAAAGAAGAAAGGGTAGAAAAATTAAACGGAAACAATCAACCGACTACAGGGGTTGTTATAAACGGAGACCAGGAAAGAACGACGTAAGAGCAGAAAAAACCCAGCCCCCGAGTTTTTCCTGTTCTTACCCCAGAAAATGGAGAAGAGCAGGTAAGAGAAGAGAAAAGGAAAGAGAAAAGGAAAGGAAAGGGAGAGAAGGAGGAAAGTCAATTAAAGCTAAGAGAGAGCGAACGATATATCGCAGAAGCAGGAGAAGAAGCAGCAATCAATCAATTCTTACCACCAGTTTGCCTATCTCTTTCTTTTTTTTCTTCTTCTTCTTCCTTCTCTAAACACCTAGGGCCCCTACGGTTTTCCTTTTCCACCACCTCTTCTTCCCTTCGAGAAAGGAAGGCTGGGGGAGGGAAGGTAAGAAGTTGTGCGTTGTCCACCAAATCCCAGCTTTCTGGGTGTGTTGCCACAAAAATCAGAACCTGTCGAATCAGCGGTTGAGAAAGTGACAAGCCTTGCTGTGCACTCTACAGGGTGAATAGAGATGGCGGGAGTGTACCGTACCGGTGTGGAACAAGGAAAATATCCGCAGAAGGAACAAAATTCGGGATAAATAACAGAGTAATAACAGAGAGCTTCTTAAGATTCCTGAGAAAACGATGAATAGAAGAATATGCAGAGGAATAAGGGGAACAGCAGTACTAGTAGAGAAGGGAATCTTTGAGAAGGTAAGCACAAGAAATGAGAGAAAGAAAGAGAGAGAGAAAGGGATTTTGTTTACCCAAGGGTGCTGAACATGATAACGCGCGTGTCCAGTTGTACTGGTGCTCGTTGTGGTACCTTACCGCAAAGATAGATCAGTCCTTGCTAAAGCCGTCCCGCCATCCCCTCGATTCGGCATCGAGCCTCAACCATTAGAACAGCAACACCGTCATCAAACACTATTTGACGATGAGTGTTAAAAAACCCCCGGAAAGATGAGTTGTTTGGGCCAAGGAAATCTAGTCCTAAAAATTATTCAGGAGAAACACTTTACTTGCTTTCATATCCTAACAGGTAATTGCATCCAATGCATCACTCAGAACCTACCCACTATGATACTAGGGAAAAATAAAAACTCTACGATTGACCGAATGAGAAAGAAAAGAGAGAGCTTGAAAAGGAAAAAAAGAAAAAAAGAAGGGCTGCTGTAGTACCGGTACTCGTAGAGAGAGAGGACAACACAGAAGGCTGATGGGGGGGGTCCGTGAAACCACAAACCTTTCATGCGTTACCAACCTTTCGTGTAACCTCACCTCCCCCGATCCCTGCTCGTTATCTCGGCAGCCTCCCCAGATTCCATTGCAATCCCATCACAATACGATCACTCGTATTGAAAAACTCATCTCTTCCAAACGGTGTATTATATACGATGGGGAGTTGTAACCAAGTAGAACGGGTAGATGTGTGGAAGAAGCACTGAGATAAGCCAACGGTGCGGTACATAATGCACCCCAGTCCGCTATTGCTGTACGAGTAGGGTACCGATAGTACCGGTACTTGCCTCGTGTTGTAGCCCCACCCTTCTAAGGGGGAAATTTGTGATGCTGTGCAAGCACCGTACTCAAGTAGCTCTCTACCTCAGGCGAATCAACCGCAGCCAGATTTCAGATGGACAGTGTGATACGGAAATCGCCTAAGAGCCGGAGAATCGAGCAAGCAATAGGAAAAACGACGAGTGACAGGGTATGCCAGAGGGGAAGAAGGGACCCCGGCACAGATGGTCTCGCTAAGTCAGTCCCCCGCCAAGCTTTGTCAAACTGACTAAAAACCAACCCGGAAATCTGATCTAATCTAATCTTATTTGCAGCACAGGTTATCGAAGGATCGTCACTGGACTGCTTTTTTGCTCCCCCCACAAATTGTAGCTAGTTCTAGGGCAATGCCCGACAATTCTCTCTCCCCCCTCCGCCGTATAGCAGTCCACCGGGCCAACCTCACCTACCAACAACACGACTGACGACAAACTTTTTACGGATTCAACCATCAGGAAAGAAACCTCCCATACCTATCGCCAACACCCATACAAACAACGATGTCTAAATCCGAACTTGCCGTTTCATACGCCACCCTCATCCTTGCCGATGATTGTGTTGAGGTTACGGTACGCATTCCCCTTTCTTCCTGGGAATTTGATAATGGGTTAGGAGAAAGAAAGAAAGGAAGGAAGGAAGAGGGAGAGTTGGGTGTTGACTCCTTTCTTTTTGGTGCCATAGGCCGACAAGCTCCAAGCTATTATTAAGGCTTCCGGCAACAGCGAAGTCGAGCCCATCTGGTGCTCGCTATTCGCAAAGGTGAGCCTTTTCTTTGGCATTCGAACGTCTGGTTCAAATTCTTACAAAAGGTCAACAGGCTCTCGAGGGGAAGGACGTCAAGGACCTTCTCTTGAACGTCGGCTCCGGGGGCGGAGCTGCCGCAGCTCCTGGTGGTGGTGCCGCCGCCGCCTCGGGTGGTGCCGGTGCTGCTGAGGAGAAGGAGCCCGAGAAGGAAGAAGGTTCGCACTATCCTCTAACCCCCGGTCCCCTGTCCGGCTATATACTAACGAGCTACGTGAAAACAATTAGAGAAGGAGGAGTCGGACGAGGACATGGGTTTCGGGCTGTTCGACTAAGCACGAAAAAATCTTTCTTTGTTTCTCTGGGAGGGTTTTGGGAATTTCTCTTCGAGTTAAATAAAAATAAATTGACTGCCTTTTTCTTTCTGTGCCTCGCCTTACCGTACCGTGCTCGGCTCGCTTCGTTTCATTTCACTTCAACAGCGTGCGTCGTTTTGGAGTCGGGCTGGAGGAAAAGCTTGGTCTTCGGTGGCTATGGAGTGGGCTGACTCTGGGTGAGGCTTTAAGGAGGGGTGTGTGCGTGATGCGTGTGAAATGGGTAAATAGTGGGTGATTGGTTTTACGGTGTCTGGTGAACTTTGACAGAGGGAGTTGGAAAGGGGATATTGATGACGTCGGCGTTGTTTCTCTGTTACACCCTGTGACTGGATATATAGTGGCCCATTGGTACAGTAGGCTCGACTTATATGTCACGACCCCATTTCTGGGGCGTTCGCCAATAGTTGCAAAAGCCGTGCCTGAGCATACCGGGGGTGCGGTTTCCTCATAACTCATCGCTAAAAGCAAAACATGTAAAACTGGAAACCGGGGAGCGGGTAGCCTATTCCATATACTTTGCTATACAAACGATAGACAATTATTGCGCTCTATTCAAAGAGAGAAAGAAAGAGAAAAAAAAAAGATCCGTAACCCAAGCCACCCCATTCCATCCCACCAACCAACAAGTAGCTAAACCAGCCAACCAACCAACGATTTTGCAAACCCAAACGCGCCAACCGATATCATTTCCCATTGAATCTCATAAGATATAAATCCGCCTGCCTGCTGGCCTACTTCCTAGCACCACCACCCATCCTTTCAATCCCACCTTTCAATCCACTATTACTCCCGATACTCCCAAAGCCCACTCCACTGACTCTAGCAACTCTCCTACTAACCTTCTCCCGCTCCTCCGCCGCCAATTCCCCCCCTCCCATAGCGCTAGCGCTTGTTTGGATGGCCAGGAGCTCCTCAACAGCACCGACCAATTCCCCTTTCTCACGTCTCTCAACTTTTAACTCTCCTTCGAGTCTTTTGACCGCCTCGCGTAGCCCTGCTAGCTCCTCGGAATTGAAGGCGGAGCACTTGATGTCTGCAGTTATCTCCTCCTCGTTCTTCTCCTGGATTTGAGCCTCGAGCTCTTCGTAACGTTTCTTCTGCGTGTCTAGTTCGGTTTGCAGGACGAGGACTTTCTTCTCCCACCTTGCTTCGTAGCTTTTCTTCAGAGCGGTAACTTTGGTCTCATGCTTGGTCTTGTAGAGGGAGTGGAGCTCGCGGGCAACCTTTTCGACTTCTGCCTGGACGTTGGTGGAGCCTGGGGATGCGGGCGCGGCGGACCCGGAAGGCTGGGTCTTTTCGTGCTTCCAGGCGGTTTTGGCTTCCTCCATGGCTCTGGCCGCCTCAGCTTCGGCGTGGGTGACTCTACGCTTGGCATCTGCGAGTTCTTTTAGGGTGTCTTCTGCTCTTTCTCGCAACATTCTGAGTTCGTTTTCTCTCTTCTCCATTTCGCGGACGAGGGTTTCCTTTTCTATCCTCTCCGCTTCGAATAGCTGTCTTAACTCTATCTTTGTGTTTTGCCAGTTATTCCGTTCCTCTTCAAATTCGTCTTCCTGCTGTTTCATGCCGTTGTTCGCATCTGCATATCGCACCTCTGATTGTCTGAGCGCATCTCTCAGTCCAATGATTTCAGCGTCTCGGCCGTTCAACTCTGCACGTAACTGCGATAATTGACTGGCAAACGAGGCCTTCAACTGGTCAACCTCACGGGGTGTGACCGAAGGTACCGAGCGAGGAGAGGCCAATGGCCCGGGTGAAAAGTCAAGAAGGTTGAAGAACTTCTTTTCCGTAGGAGTTGCAGGAGGAAGCGCGAACTTCGACGGCGACGCTTTCCCACCTTTGGTTGGGGAAGCAGACTTTGTGCGGCGATGCAGGGGTGTTGTCGGCATTGGTGGACGTGAAGTGATTGCGTCAAATTGCTGTGTGAAGTCTAGCAGGAGATTTGCTGTCTGGTTGTGGTTAGGAGAGGCTGGGGAGTCCGGCGATGATTGCATGTTATTATGGCGGGACCTAGGACGGGTAGTTTTGGGAGTTGCAGCGGTTGAGTTGGGCTGACGGTTGATTGGGGTTTGCGGGCGGGACTGGTGATGGGAGTCAATAAAAATGATTCTAAATGGATATTGATATATAACTTTGGTGAGCCTAAGTTACACGTACCTTTACGGGTGACCGCTTCCCAGGACTGACATTCCCACCATCTTTCAGGACTCCAGCAGAGCCGAATTGCCCAAGCGTGACGTCGGAAAAATTTGAGCAAACCGTTTCATCACCCACGTCACCCATTTCTCCCGCTTCGCCGCCTAAGAATACCTCTTCTTCTCCGATAAGTTCGAAGTCGCTCATTTTGCTTGGGGAGGCCCCTCGACTTGGTGGGGATGGGAAGAAAGGTGAGGAGACTTGGGATAGCTTGGAGGTTACAGTTGACGGGATTTTGGAAGGGGGGGCAGCTCGAGGGTGGTTTGGAGTGGATGGAAGGATGGAACTGGGTGGAGAGCCCTGGGATTTTGGTGTGAGGGATGCAGTTGAAGACATCAACAATGTATCATAAGGCAAAAAATGTTGTTTGCACTTACAAACAAAGTTAGCGGGTAATTGCACCTGTATAAAGGGCCTGAAAGAGGGGATACCTACCAGCGCTGTGGAGGGATGCTCGCAGACAAGCGTTTGTGGTTGGGTCGTCTGACAAATGTAGCCCGATCAATTAAGGGGCTTTTTTGGCGGCGGACAGTAGGGCACCGACTACGAGTAGTGGATGGGAGGAGTGGAGCGGAGAGAGGGAGGGAGAGAAGAATGTGAAGAGGGCACCAGCTTCGGGGGTTGAGGCCTAAGATGTTTTTGTTGTGGTCTAGGTTGCCAAGACGCACAACATCTGCCAAGGGCAACTATTATTGGCTACCGCACTTGCAATGATTTTCTTTCGAGAATGAAGATGAAGTAAGGGATGTTAGCGTGCCACGCTGTGCTCGGGAGCTTGATTCTAAGGAGTAATTAGTTGGATATCTGGTGGCCCACTCCGTAGAGCTTCGATGCCGTATTTAATGGTCAAATCCGCTAACTCCGTCCAAGACCGGATTCGCTCCGGCCATTTTAGATATCGTATTGCTAGGGATTTTGACGTAAACGGCGGGTTGTGATTGGACGGTGCAACCTGGTTGAAAACAGTCTGCGAGAAATGCCTCCTGGGGTCGAATTCTACTCTCTACAAGTACTATACTGTACGAGTACTTGAACCGGGGTTGGCGTATCTTGGGACGAGGATAGCGAATTTTATTAGTGGATGACGTAATGAGGAATAGAGGCCTTGGTGATGATTGATGAACAAGCGGACAGCTTTGGCTGCTGGTCATGAGAATTATCGTGCCCGAGTATAGGATAATCAATAAGATATCATAGGTGAACGCAAGGATTGGCTAGTTTCTTTGCTTGAAGGCTTAAAAGTAATTATTTGCCTTTAAATGAACATGTTGAAAGGTTAGGATGAGGAGGGCCGTATGTGGGGTTTTCAAGAAGGCACGGGAGATCTAAGATTCAACGGTCTTTTTCTATTGGGGAGGATAGAAGTGGTTTTCTTTTGTAACTAAACTCTGTTCACCGTGCTACTTTTATCCATGGGAGTAATTTTTGTTGGGTGCTTGTCTCCGTAAAAAAAACTTTACATCGAGGGGGGGCGTTCGGTACAGTATGTATTCGCCCTATCTTCCTTAGTTTTCGGGTAGTATTTTGGATAGTGCAATCAGATTCTGTGAGCTGCCGAGTAGGCTTCGGTCATCGCCGTAAGTATTTGCAGTCTAGTGGTAGCCGTCCTGTGTTTTTCGTTTTTTTTTATCTTAGCATCTTCGTGTTTAATATTTGTATGATATTATGGAGTATATTGTAGAGCTGTGGTACGATACTCTGTGAAAGTCTTTGATGTGTGGAATTTCTATTCGGTATTGGGATGAGACTCCGCGCATACCCAGTTGGGCAATACCCTCCCCTTGGCTATAGGGAGCTCCGCTAGAGAGAAAATCCATTTCATCAAGGCTTTTGCCCAGTGACTGTGCGGGTATCATATGATACTGTATTTAACTATTATCAAATTGGATCTTTTGTGTTACTGGATATGGCGAACGGGTGTGAAAACGAGCAACTGGGAGTATCAGAGCCAACAGGTATCTTACTTCATTCAGTGTTTGTTTGCCACAAGTGCCAAGACTTTCTTTCTTTCTTTCTTCTTTTGGAATTTCATCGTTCTTGGAGGGAAACAGGTTGAAATAGGAGCTTGGTTGGTGCATTATACAGAAGGTCTATGGTTCGGTTTCCTCTCGGGTTAATATGATACCTGTATCGTACTATAGTTTCGTGGCTCGGTCCGCACTAAAGTCGGCTTCTATCACTACTTGCCCGTCCCGAGGATATTCAGAGGTCCTTACATAGTTTAGGCCTGGGACACTTTTGGGTAAGTGCGAGCGGGTACTGATTGGTCAAGGTCTAGCTATATTTTGGTCCAGTATATTTTTTGATCTGATTTGTAGCTTTCTCAGAACTCTATATTATACTCTTTACTTTATGGTAATAGTGTTACTAAAAACCCATGATATCATTTTCTGATGTTGCATGCCAAACGGGGACGATATTTAATTTAATCTGATTTTTTTCCAACTTAAGGGTTGCTCATAATGTATCACTCGTATGAACTGGGCGCCATGTTTTTCTGCTACTGGCTTCAGCAAGTCCATTAACAGCAGCAAGTTCACTGAGCGATGAATATCGAGCGCGCGTCGTGAAATCGATTGTAATAAGGAGGGAGGACTCGTCTTGAGTTTGTGCGGCTCTTTGCCCTGTTTCCTTGTTTCGTCGTCATCCTTTCTTTTCCCGCCATAAGGGTTTTCCCCTGGCCAGCCTTTTCTCCCACCTTCCTCTCTCCTCTCTCCCCTCCCCACAACCACGTTTCACCCAGCACTCTCACTTTCTATCATACCTTCTAACCACCACTTCTTTCTCAGCCTTGATCCTTTCATCGCACTCAATTTGTTCTCATCACCAAAAAAATTCTAACCCTCATCATGACTACTCAAGAGGGTCTAAGCACTGAAATGGCGAGTTTGTCTGACGACATCAACGCTATGGTGGCCGCTGTTCAGAGTACCGCTCTAGGTGATAAGTATGTTGTTGGAGAGGGCGCTCAGGAGAGCGCTCCCCCTGTTCCTGTTGTTGGCCCTCGCGTTGGCAAATGGACCGAACGTGAGACAACCAATTACGATACCTACGTTACTCCTATCCAAGACCCCGAGGCCCCCAGAGGGCTTCCTGTCGGTGAATGGGGCGCTTCCAGTGCCCGTTATGAATGGAAGGAAGAGTATGGTGATGTTGCACCTGCTGACGAGGCACTTGAACGTATGCTTTTTGGTGAGCATGGTGTTACTGAGCGTGCGGGTGCTGGGCTTCAATTTGACAAGTATGGCTTCCTCAAATCTTGCGGTTATTTGCGAGATGTTGATTATACGGGACCGAGACTGGTGCAGTGCTAAAAAAACAAAATAAAAATAGGCTTCTCACTATCTCCGTCTATGTCGAAGGCCAGGAGAAGATGAATCCGATTGAAAGAGTATGTTCTCCTATAGACTCATGAAAAAGAAATGGGGAAAAGATAGATAGTTCTTGTGACTATTTTGGGCTAACTGAGTTCCAAGTTCGAGGAAGCCCCTCTTCATCCAGTGATGCTGGAAAATATCAAACTATCTGGGTATTTTTTCGATATTGTTGTTTTTGTTTCCGATGCTAACCCATTAAAGATATGAGATTCCCACCCCTATCCAGAGATATTGTATTCCGGCGATTCTTGACGGACACGATCTCCTGTCATGCGCCCAAACTGGTGGGTTCCCACCGCTTGTACTGGATTCTACTTCCCTGTTGCGAAATTGTCGTGTGCTGAAGAGGACTTGAATTTGTATAGGTTCTGGAAAGACGGCGGCTTTTTTGATTCCTATCTTATCCAAACTTATGGGGAAGGCTAGTTCGCTTGCTGCCCCCCGCCCTGTGCCAGGCTCCATGGAGCCCTATATCGCACAGCCTTTAGTTCTCATTGTGGCACCGACTCGCGAGCTTGCTACGCAGACATTTGACCAATCCAGGCGGTTTTGCTATAGGAGTAGATTGAGGCCTTGCGTTGTTTACGGTGGCGCTGATAGTGCTACCCAGCGTATGGAGCTTAAAAAGGGGTGTGATGTCCTTGTTGGTACACCAGGACGCTTGGCCGACTTCCTCGAACGGGGGAGGATCTTGTCATTGAGACGTTTGAAGTATGTTAACTCTCCCTTGATCCAAAGGGGGTTAAAGCTGGAATTCTTTACTAATACTATCCATAGGTTTATAGTCATTGATGAAGCAGATGAAATGTTGGATATGGGATTCGAGCCCCAGATTCGCAAACTTCTTCAGAATTCTGGTAGTTTGTCCTTTATGAGGTAGATTGACGCAGCTAACAAGAGATTAGACGCAAACGAGGACGATGACCAGCAAGTCTTGATGTTCTCTGCAACTTTTCAAAAGGTACTAGAGCTTAAGATTTGTCCCTCTGTTATTTTTCATACTGATATAGAGCGAACATCGATAGTCCATCCGTAAATTGGCTAGAGATTTCTTGTCTGATGATTTCGTTCATATTAAAGTCGGCCGTATCGGTAGCACTCACGAGAATATCACTCAAAGGGTAATTTCTGTTCCGGTGCTTGTCTTGCCACTCTACATTCTAATCCATGAATTGAACTATATAGGTCCTGTGGGTCGACGAAACAAGGAAGAAGGAGGCCATATACGATCTCTTGTGCACTGCTCCCCCCGCACGCACTCTTATCTTTGTCAATCATAAGCGTGCTGCCGACAGTCTAGATGACTACTTGTACAACCGTATGCCCCTTAGGTCTCGGGTTTGACAGGAGAATCGGGAGGCTAACATATTTTTGAAGTCAAGCTCCCGACCACCTCTATCCATGGTGACCGTACCCAGCGTGAACGTGAGGATGCAATGTAAGTTCTAGAGAGTACTTTTTCAACACAAAATGGTTTCTGATGTAATTTTTGCAGCTTGGCTTTTCGCTCTGGGAAATGCCCGATTATGATTGCCACTGCTATTGCGGCTCGTGGGCTAGACATTAAAAACGTGATGCATGTTATCAATTACGATCTGGTCCAAAATATTGATGAGTACATTCATCGTATTGGTGGGTTCTATGTTCCGGCACCTGAATGGGATAAAATCGAAGCTAATCGAAAATAGGACGCACCGCTCGTATCGGCAATCGTGGGCTGGCCACCTCATTCTTTAATAGTAGCAATGAGGACATCGCTACAGACCTAGTAAAGGTTCTTTTAGAGTCTTCTCAGGAGATTCCCGAATTCCTTGAGCCCTATCGCCCGATTGGCGAAATAATTTTCGATGAGCCTGACTCGGATGCCGAAGAGGGTGAAGTCCAGGGAGGAGATTCTGGTGGTGGGACTGGAGAGGCTGCTGTTGGTGGGGATTGGGGAAACGGAGGAGCTGGAACCACTGAAGCAGATAACTCTGGTTGGTGAAGCTTGATACTCAATGTCTGACGGAAACGAGATTTAAATGTGAGGGAGACTAGGGGGTTCTGGGGCTAAGTGATGTGTTTTCTGAGAGACAATCTTTCAGAATCTGCTAGCTTCGTTTCTTTTTGTTCGTTTTTTCTCACTTAGTTTCTTCTGTTGGCAATAGATAGTTTCGGGAATAAATAATCTGGCTTGAAACGATTTTGAAGTGACTAACCAAGGTCTTGGAAATTTGGCTCCTTTACGCTAGAAATCTTCGTTTTGAAGGGTTTTAACCAGGCTCCTATACTGAACCCATTCAGACAACTTTCCCAAAGCCATCTAAGTAGTTATATATGCTTATGGAGATTATCCCCTGTGATTGACAGCATCTCTTAGCACTTTCCCCTCTTGTTACCAAGGTACAGTACAGATCCTACCCAAGTTTTGTAGGGTTCGCGAGCAGAGATGTGCTCCTAACAGGGGGTAAAGGCAGCAAACCTCCCTCGTGGAACCTACAAAACTTAGGTGCTGTACAACTTATCAAAGATCGGAGCATTGTTGCCAGCGGTTGCTGGGACAATCCTCTTAGCAAACTGGGGATTGTGATGACTCCTAAATGATGGTATAAATTCACGAGCTTGTGGGACCTTTAGTTGGTAACTAACACATTTTAGGCATTTGGGGAAAGGGTGATCTGGGTTTCAATGAGATACGAACAGTTGAAAAGTGAGGTTTTTGGTATGTGAAACGAAGCGGCCACTAAGACTTTGGGTTGGTCACTTTGTGTTCATCTTTTATCGTACCTGCTGTTGGGCTGCGGCGCTACCTTGGCATTTAATTTGCAGGTTCAGTTTATATAGCGGGCATCTGTGGGGTCTTCACCAAGTTACATATGTCTTGGACAGGTGATGTCGACGAGGGGCATTGCACTGGGTTCAGGATCATAGACTGTCACTCGGCCAATTTTTTGGTGGCTTTCTATGTTCTATTCTCCTCTTATTTTTTGTTTAGCGCCCTTGCGAAAATTTACACTCTTCCTTGCGTTTTTTTTTTCGACCTGGAGGTTCTGTTATTCTTTACCTTGTATTTTTGGCCCAGGCGATTTTCAGATCCCATCCTTTTAGCTTCTCCCGACTTATGTTTGGTCAAGTAGGTTCTGTGAAGCCCGGGGGGAGACTTATTGGGCCAGAAAAACAGGAAACCCCAGCCCCTGTGGGAGTTTGGATGGAGGGAATTCATTACCGAGAGTAGCTGATAACTGGAGAAATCTGCAAACTGCCCAGATCATTGTCATCCACTTGGGGAATTGGGTAGAGGAGGTGAAGGTGATGTTCAACTTACGATGCTTTCGTTGCCCTTTCCTGCAGATCAACACCTTTCCCCCTTTTATTTTCCATGAGCCGCCTCGCATCTCACCACTCTCCGACTTTTTGAGCTAAGGTTCTCTCCCGCAAATGCCCCTTCACCATCCATCTTTTTTGAACGAGAAGCAGAATCCTCAATTACGCCAGTCGCAATACATACGGCAGGCCGTAAGGGAGGCTGAGGTGGAGTAGGAGCACTCTGGGACAGTGCCTGAGTCAAACAATAGACGTTTTCTTCTGAGGGTGTGAATTTAGGAATAGGAGATAGAAATTGAAGGGAAAAATCAACGAAAAGTGAGAGTCTAAACTAAGGAGAAGGGAGATAGCGAACGTTACCAACCCTTGAACACTTTCGGAGGGACGGTTCAACAAATTGAACCTAACGAGGGATCGCAGTTGAATTCTATTGGCCCCCATCGTGGAGGCGATGTTGTCTGCTGCTTTCTGCTAGAATTACCGCTGAGGTGAGGAATCCTACTAGAAGTGTGGGAGGCAGAGCGAAATCTGGGTTTACTAATGACAAAGTCTTTCCTGAGTGTTTCTGGATGAGGGAGGTCAGGTTCCGCTTTGGGGGCAGAACTCTATTGAGTTTCACTATCTCCCTTTCCTTCAAACTGTCAACCTGATGAGTGAGGATGGCGTTTACAACAGTTTTGCCTGATTTTTCTCATTCCTTTTATTTCCTCTGGCTGGTTGACGATATCTATGTTGTACGGCAGTGGGATGGGAGAGAGGGATGCAGCAAGTGTATTAACGTTGGAGAGGTGGGGAAATAATAGAGCTTTAAATAAGTAATATATAATAAAGGCTTAAAACGTGGCGTGTCTAGATACAGCTAATGTTGCTGGTAACAAAAACGGTCCTCTTCTAGGCCAAGAGTTGTACTTCGAATCTATCAGTAGACGAATCAGTTATCATACTGCACAAAAGTTGTTGAGGTCTGGGCTTTCTGGTATATTGCACGCATCCCAGGCTCGTTAGTTACTCTGGCGCAAATTAAAGATTTGGAAGGGGCGACAACCAATAGTTGCCTGCCACCAGCAAGGTTTTTTCGTAGCAACCGTGGTGATGTCAGCTTGCTGGTCTGAAATCAACCATCGTGAACCCCAATTTTATCAACTATCCCCTCTATTTAACGATTCTTTTCTGAAACTCTGCTCATCTGAATGATTGTTATCCACAGGAGGGGAACAATTTGTTTCACGCATAATTGTAAATATTGGGCTGGATTGAATAGCAGCTCATGATAGCGCGATTGAAATCATGAGGGTTGCTACAAAAATTCCTTGCCGCTCCCCGGCAACTACAGTCGCACCTCGCTATAACGAAACGCTTTATACGGGAACCTCGCTGTTGCGAATGAACCTTCTGAAAATTTACACCCCTGCTGCCATACAAAGAGACCTCGCTATAAGGAATTTCTTCTGAAACCTCGCTATAACGAACGAAAGAACCTGAATTCTTGGCTTTCGTTATAACGAGGTGCCACTGTATTGGTTGTAACTCTTTGCCAGTCTTTAATTTCCCCCCGAGTAAGTGTTGTAAATATACTGTTTTCAGTATTTGACTTTTCTCTCTCTTTACTTTATTTTTTCGCTAATCCCATCTCCCTGGTTTGATTTCCTTCATACCTCTTGTCACCCTCTAGGGAGCCCCATATACCTCTTTGGGCTCCCCGCCTAGTTTCTCTCTTTGACTTTTTTCTTTCAGGATAGGAATAATAATAATTACATTTATTATACCTACTGTACAATCTTGGCGCCAAAAGAAATGGGCCCCCCCCATTTTACACCAAAAATGAACCTTTTCACCTAATTGCGCCCAGTTGTTTTGCAAAAAAATATTAAAATTCCTTAGAGTCTTTGGACCTGTCTAGATATTATCATTTTTATGTGACAAGCTCTTTTAGCTAATGTCCATAGTGCAATACCAGAAATAATAATCCTGCCCAAAAGATACCTCAAATTTTGTATGAGGGTCCCATACAAAAGGTACATTGCAACCAGATCCAATGACAATCCTAAGCCCTCAACCCCTGTAGGAGGATGGGAAAATTCTCATAATTTTTACCTAGAAAGCTTTAACAATTGCCTACACTATAGCTTGGTTTCATTAAATCTATACAGCTTTGTGATGGGCTATGAACGCTCAAAATCAGCCATTTTTGGTGTAAAACGGGGGGGGGTCAGTTTCTTTTGTCGCCAAGCTCGTACGTGCATCTAGTGGTGATTGTTAGGACTCGATTTCGTCGAGATTAGTAGCGTTCTAATCCTTCGAGCGATCCCGTATTTCTGGTGTTCCCCTACAATCCCCTCTTCAGCCTTTTACTGCCTATACCGTAAAAACTTGAATAATTGGACGGTGTGCTATGTATCGTAGTCCAGAATTCCCTTCTCTGGAAAGGGGACAAAAAACACAGCAAAAGGGGCCCTTTCCCCCCTCTGAGACAGAAAAAAAACAAAAATTTCTTGGCCATACCAGGAGAGGAAAGTCCAACGACATAGCACACCGTCCAATTGTTCAAGTTTTTACGGTATCACTACCGAACCATATCTCATGATGCAACCCCACAAGCAACCTCCCACCACCGAGGGGCCCTCAATGGCAGGTGAAGTTTTCTTTTATTGCAACGAATACCCATTGTGGCTCGGACGTGTTATTGAGTCTAGGCGTGTTATTGAGTCTAGGCGTGTTATTGAGTCTAGGCTCTCATTGAGGGCGTTCTGCCTAATAGAGTGATTGTGGTGGGGTCGTGGCGGCCATTGTTGAATGAATCCTATTGATTGATAGGGGGTTCGTTCCTGCTTTTTTCCTCTATATCATACCTCCTCTTTGATTGAACTCTGCTATTCCTAGTTTCCCCTTTGCTCCTACGATCACCAGCCCCTCTTCACTTTCACCTTTACCTTTCTCTATACAACCTTCACCATTTTTCTTCAAAACTTCTTCTAAGATCTTTACTTTCATCTTCCCCCGGACCTCTTATCTCGAAAATATTTTAGACTTTATCACCCTCTGAAGGTCGTCGAAAAATGTCCAAAATTACAGAGTCTTCTGCCCCCTCCAATGGACCTTCTTTTTCTCCCTTTCCTCAAAACCCTAACAGTCCCACAGGGATTGCCCTGGTCAGTGCGTCTCGAAAGACCACCTTTCCTAAGGAGATTTCAATTGAGAGCCTCGTCCCCTACACCCCCAGGGGCAGAAAACCCCTTGAGGCCCCGATTCCACCCATCTCCACTCCAAAATATACGGTGACGAATGGCTTCAACTTTGGCGGAATCGCCTGTTCCTCTGAGGCACCTGTGTTTGGCAGGAGGATTAAGGTCCCCCGTGGACTTTTGGTGGCGCCCGAGCATGAGGAGTTTACATTTGTGAGAGAGAAGCAATGTAAGCTTCCTATGAGCCCTTCTCAGGCTATATTTACTGCTGGGAAGCCCATCAAGCCCCTCCGCAAGAGCCTTCTATTGACCAAGGAGTCGGAGATCTCCTTTGCAGACTCTTCGGTTTCCCCGGAGGTTGTATTTGTCCGTGCCGGGTATGGCAGAATTGATGGTGGAGACGAAGTGATTCAAGGGCTTGAGGATGAAGCTGTTGTAGGTGCCTGCAACTCTGGAATCACTGCCTGGGATGCTAACAAGTCCTTTTGCGTCTAGGGTGTCTCTTCCGCAGGTCTTGAGCGCTCTCTATCCCTCACCCTCAAAACTCCCCTCCTGGGCGATGATGAACCCCATCCTGAAGATGTATCACTCACTCACTCGCTCGCTCTTAACACACCCCTCCCGGTCGGCGCTGAATTTGGTTCGGAGCTCACTCTGGCGACTCCCGAAATTGAAAATGGCCCTACTCTTGGAGTTGGAGATGACAAACCCCTCGTTGAAACCCCTCTAGATTGTACGAATGCAAGATCTACGGATAGTACTATTCCGACGAAGGCTATATTTCCTATTAGGAAACCTGTTAGGCAGCTCCGCCAGCCTCATTCTCAATTTTCTAAGGAGCCCGAGATTGCGTTTGTCAAGGCTTCGGTTTCCCGGAAGGTCGTATTTGGTGGTATGGGTCCTAATGAGCTTGGCGGTAGACTCGAGTATGCGGACGAAGTCATTGGGCCACTTGAGGCCGGAGCTATTGTAAGTGCTTGGATGAAGTTATGACCGAGAATGACACTAACAAATTATGCTGGGCCTAGACGCTCAACTCTCGAGCCGTTACTTCTGCCGTTACTGATGAAGATCTCGCTCGCTATCCATCCACTGCTATCGAAACACCTCTTCCTGACGGTGATGAACTTTGTTCCCAGGATGCCTCACTCTCGCCCTCTCCTGCTCTTAACACTCTCGCCCTCGACACTGGGTCCGGCTCCGAATGTCCGTTGCTGATCCTGGGATGCGAATCCCCTTTTGAAGCGGATGCCAATGGTAAACCTTTTCTTGAAGCCCCCCGAGGTATCGAGGTCGCAGGACTTCCAAACAGTGATGTTTTGGAAAAGGATGTGTGTGGCCAGGGGGACCAAGAGCCGAAGAGTATTGACGTTAGCGATGAGCAGGGCATGGTTGGGAATACACCCCCCCATAACCACTCCCTCTCTACCAAAGATCTCAATTTAACCCTCAAAGCCAACACAACCACCACCAGATACACTTTCGATCTCCCTTCCCAGAAAATGAGATCGGCCTCCAAGACGGAAGCTTACGGGCACTGCAAGATCTTTAAAAACCCCGCCATCATTCCGAGCACCAGTACAACCACCCTTGCTATCCTCCCCTCCGATATTGTAATGGGCCGTGGTGGGGGCTCTTCCACTCACTCGGAGGCCAACACTGATCCCGCCCTGGTAGGTTTTGGGGAGACTAAATTCGAGTTCGACCTTACGGATATGTTCGTTGGGATATTTGAAGAGGTGGGAGTAGTCGATTTAGCCCTTAGTACTATTACCCCTAGTTCACCTGCTGGGAGGACACTCCCTTGGTCTCAGGACCTTCAGGCAGATGGGGTTTTTCACGGGAAACAAGAGGCTGCCTCCCATGTTGATGCTAGAAGTGAGGTTTTTGCTGCCACTTCTGGGGTTGGGGAGAAGGAGAAGGAGGAGAAGAAGAAGAAGAAGTCTGCAGTTCAGAAAGCGTTTGCGAAGCTTGGGAAAATTAGTGTTAGGGAAAATATTATCAAGCTGTTTAATAAGCTTTCGCCTATGCTAGGTTGATGTGGAGTGGGGTCATATACTGCAGTGGACCACGAGATACTTTGAGTTTGTTTCTATTTTGTCGTTTTTTCAATTGCTTAGGGGGGGTTGATTTACCTACTCGGGGTTTTTCAAGGCCGTCGAATCTAGTACTGTACTTGTCAGTTTGTATTTTTTTTTAAAAAAAATGAAAAGTAAAAAATGTTGATTTTCCTTTAATATGATTTGGCGAGGAGATGAATGAGAGAGCTAATGTGACAGAAGGCGTTGCTAAAATGTCCTGTAGGAAAGATGTTTACCTGGCTCATGGAAGAGGGGGGGGGTCATCTGCCTTTAACCCCGTCAGTGTTCCCTGGGCTCCCGCTAATTGCGACAGAAGGTTGAACCACTGCGCCAGCTAGGTATTTCATGAAATGTCAACTTGGGAACTAATACTTATCCTACTGGAAGGCCCGATTTCGGGATTTTAATGGCTGGTGTGTCTCTTTCTTCCTAAGCTGTTGGTAGATTTCAACGGGGGTATTCTTTTGCTCCTCCTTGGATGTGTTTAATGAGATATTCAGTGGTTTTAAGCAGAAGTGGCCCCTGGAAAAGAAAAAAAGGACTCTTTAGTTGGCTGGCTGGTCTGATACCTTGCCAGAAAGGAATGCGTGAAGGGGCTACGGCTTGCCACACCCCCTGCTAGACAATTGGAAACCATCATACACTCATACACAGAGAAGACCAACGCAAAAATCAAAGTACCGTGTGAGGGGGGATTGCGCCCGACCCCCCCCCCACCCCAGAGCCTCAGGGCAGTGACACTAGTGATACGGTATCATACCGAAGGACTCAAACGGCTATAGAGAAGTCAGGAACCCCCACGATCAACGATGAAGGTCACTAAAAAAGCATAGTATACCTTTACTAGCAGCAGTAGAATTCACATTCTCCTACTATATGGCTCTTCACCGATTATTTCCTGAAGGTTTGGACTAACTTACTTGTCTTTACCTACCTAAATTACTAGCGATCAATGTTTTCCTCTCCTGACAAAACTCCCCCTACTCATCCGCCTCCACAAACTGAACCTGTAACATGTCTACGGTGCTGAGAAACCACACCTCTCACACCCCGGATATTCACTTTCTCCCCGGCCAGCTAGCCAGCTAGCCATACAGCCAAGACACCGGCCCAGACTTTTCCAATCACACGCCCTCTCGTACCATACCCACCCACTAAATATCCCCTCTCCCCTCTTCCCTCCCCGAGTCTTCTTCTCTACTTTACTTTTTTGTTTTGTTCTGGATAGTTAACACCGAGCAGATCAGTGCCGTATTAAGCCTGCGTACGATAAACCACCTAATTTACATACGACACAAAATTACCATGACGTTAGCCACCACCGAATCATACCTTATGATGCTATACATACTTTTCACTTTCATCATCACACCAAATCATTACTGTCCCGATTAGGTTTTATTTTTATTTTTATTTTACTAGTTGCTATTATCACAATATCCTATTTTATTCCCGTTTTCCAATCTTTCCATCAGTGCCCGGAATAACAGCCTAAACTCCAACCAAACAACCAGGTTCTTCAACCCTACCATACTCCCCCACCCCATTTCCCAAGTAGTGGGATTATAACCCCCCCCCCCACCCATACACACACACAGCGCTCCCGCGGAATTCTCCTTTTCGGGATGTTTCTCACACTACGGAGGTACAGTACGAGTACAGCCCATAAGTTTTGTATATCTTACTAGCAAGGAGGTGTTGCGCTAACATGGGGTGATTAATGTAAATAAAGGTAGCGAAATAGGTACCGGTATGGTACGGTGGCTACCCAATCCCCCCCACTTTCACCCCATACTATCGTAGCACACCGCCCCCTGCTAGTAAAATATACAAAATTTATGGGCTGTACTGTACAATGCTCGTACCTCCGTAGGTTAGGGAAACTATTTTACTACTGTACAAGTAAAGTACTTGGGCCATATCATGTTTTTTATTAATAGTATAGTTTGGAGTAATAATGCACGGGTGTATATATCGTAGTATTATACCGGAGGCAGGTATATGGCACTCACTAGGGGCAAACTTCGCGGCCGGGGCCACGTGGGCACACTACTGCTACTGCTACTACAAGTTTCCTATTATTACTTGGCTCAGTATTGTGCTAGCAAAAGGAGAGAAGTATCAGACATACCCTACGCCTCAACCTTTTCTCCAATAGCCTCTAAATAAAATAATAATAATAATAATAATAATAAAAATAATAATAAAAAGGGTGGGTAATAAATACAGCACTATGCAGTAACTGTACTGTACAGTAAAATGGAGAGTTCGGGTTGTATGTAAATTCAATGAAAACCCCCGGAGTTATCCGAATCACCAGTTCTCACTCTTCAAATAATGGTCCTCCCCTCGCTTCAGGGACTGTGGAGGAGGGGTGGAGGGGGTACAGCACGATACGAAGTGGAATAGTAAAAAAAAAGATTAAATATCTCTTGCGATACATATATGTACATCCAGAAGCCGGGAAAACTAAAAAGGAGGATTTTTTTAGTGTCTAACGGATAGGGGAGGTTTTCGTAACCTCGGGGGGGGGAAAAAAACATTTAATTCTTAATCAATTTCGCGTAAATCCCTAACTTACGATACCTAGAGTACAAAGAAAGGAAGGAAGGAAGAAATATTCCAAAAAGTGAGTCCAGCTCTGTCTAACTGCCCTGCCCCCCCCAATCGCAAAGCAGCTCTCACTCATAAGAATCTACTGCATTATCATTATATTTGTGCCCAGGACTTGCACCCCAATGCACCTTCTGCTCCCGTTGCTTCCCATACGCTTCGTATTGACCATAGCTATGTGCTTCCTCGTCGTCCCCGTACTCGCCCCACAACTGGCGCTTTCGTAGCTCAGAATCGTAAAACCTGCCCCACTGGTGCACGCCTTCGCTGTCTTTGAGACGGCCGTAATTGTGGTATTCTGGGTCATTCTCTTCTTCTTCTTCTTCTTCTTCTTCTTCCTCATATCCTTTGGGGGGGTATTTAGGATGTTGGGGAGAGTCGGGGTAGCGGGGGGTTGGGGTGGTTGGGTAACGGCTTGTGGGGGAGGGGCGGGGGTATGGTGTTTGGGCGGGGTATTGGGGTACCGGTATGGAGGAGAAGTGTCTCATTGTTGTTGAGGTTGGTGCTGAGGTTGGGGTTTCGTGGGAGGATTTTGAGGAATATTGGGATGTGGCATACGCGGTCTTCACACTGCATTAGTGCCAATCAATCACCCACACCCAGGATAATAATGCTTACAGTAGTATTAGTGGTGGTGCTCAACCTCGTAACCGTAACAGTACTAGTAACCCTACTCTCCGTGACAAACACCACCGTCGTCGGAGCCTCCAAGACCGTAACCGTGCTCCCGGCATAGGTAATCATGGTCGGCTTCGGACAGTAGGTATTGACAGTGACGGGCACGATGACCACTACTTCTTCCTCTTCGTAGACTTGCTCCACCCACCTCTCGTACCAAAAATCGCACCCCCCACCATCATCCTCCGGACAGCGTTCAACGCGAACACGAGAGTACTTGCCCTCGCTGTAATCCCTGTACGAAACGGCATACCTAGTGACTATAGCTTCGACATAATACACCGCCGACGACGTTGCTACAGCCGCTGTCGTTGGAGTTCCACGGATAGTGTAAACCCCACCCTCCCCACATACCGCCGTGCGCAGAGTGTAAGTATTAGCATGCGAGAAAGTGACCCACTGTGCACAATCCGTAACTGTGCAGGCGCATCCATAACAAGGCACCACCGCTGAACACCAATTGTACGTCCGCATGGCGTACACGGTTGTGCAGTCAGAATTGTCCGGGTTGCAGACGGCATATTCGGGGATGTAGGTGTGAACTTCTTGAAATTGGCGGGTGACGGGGTAGGCGACAGCGTTCGGGGATGGGGTTATCATAGTGTAGGTAGTTGTGGTTGGGCAGACATTGTCGCAAGCTTGGACCCTGCGGATGGGGGAGAGGAGGCAGAACAGAAGAGAAAGAGTGAGAGGGAGTAGGGTTCTCATTTTTTAATTTTTTAATTTTTTTATACTGCACTAGTCGGGCGTGAAATGAGTGTGGGGAGACTTACCGGAGTCGTTGTCGTGAATGAGTGTTCGTGATTGGAGTTGACGAATCCCTAGGAGGGGGATACCGATAGAGTGATGCCCTTTTGAATAGTGGCTGTTGCCTTGTTTGGATTTTGTTTTGAGGCGAGTTTTGTTTGAACATTCTGGTGGGCATGAAGAGAATGTGAAGCACTGGGTTACGGTAACGAGGGATTGGGGTCACCATTGATGTGAAGCGGTCAGAAGAATGGTGGTTGCATTCCCATTGATAGAAGGGAGGAAGGAAGGAAGGGATGTCAAAGAGAATTGGCTCTCCCTTGCCTTAGCTGGAAATATTGTACTCGAGTACTGTACTCGAGTAAGTATCTTGTGAGAAGAGTGAAACAGCTCCTTATCGATTACAGTGTGCCGGAGAAACACTAGAAACCACAGAGGAACTAGGCAGCCTACAATGATGTTTTTTTGATTATTTTCCTCCTCCTTCCCAAGCACAGTACTGTGCGGTCATACCCCACCGGTGGCAGGTGCGGCTTTGGTGCAGGGGGGTTTTGAGACTCACAGAGGCCCATAGGAGGTAGCAAGGTACCCGGATTCTCGAAGCCCGGGATGGCGGGATTCTCGAAGCCCGGGATGGCGGGATTCGAGGGCACAATACTCGAGCGCCGCGGAGACAGTACAATGCATACCAGTAGCCGCGATAACTTAAGACAGACAGAAAGGGAGAGTTCTCTGCTGTTGCTGTTGGCCTCTGTGCACATCCATGATACCTGCAGGAGGCTACCAGTACCGTGCAGCGGCCTAATACCACGACAACCCACGCTTCACCCAAGTAACGGCTCTCGAGCTGCGGAGCTATGATAGGACAATGAAGGCAAGAAATCCGTAGTCGAGAGGTTGGTAGAAGAGCATTCAATGACCTGTAGGCATGATCCATATCTTATCGGATCAATGGTTGAAAACCCTTATACGCCCCTATTAAACCATTGTTTTTTTTATCATCAGATTCTGTTGGCCCGCTTTGACCCCCTCCCCCCTGATCCAGCGGAAAATTCAAACTCGAGTGACAACCGATGACAACCCTCATGGCATAATACCGGTATTATCGGTGCAGCGCCGGTACTCGAGTACTGTGCCGGTAGCCCACCCCATCGAAACTTCGAAAGCAAAAGGGCGGCAGATGATGACTTCATCCTTCCACACACCTTCCAGAACAACCGTTGACAATGGGTGGACGGTGGACTAATCAACACACGACACCCAGCCCCTAGTCAAGCGGACCTCTTTGGGTACTCGAGTACGGTACCTCGCTCGGGGTTCAGAGTATATCTAATTCTTCGGGGCGAAAAGTCTTAGTATGCGCCCCCCCAGTGAAAGGTGCTGCCTAAATGGGTACTTCCTTATCTCTCGACTCTTGACCACGAAGAAGGAAGGTGATGTACTCAATGCTTGTTTGCCGGAAGGGGGAGGAGGGAGATACTGGTATTTGTAAACACATCTCTCGTGTCCTGGACCCTCTGTCCGATGTAAGCTCGCGTGGGTCATGCAGTGGATATTGGGTTTGTACTACTGGTACACTGGTGGACAAGTGGACACACTGGTACTCATGTTTGTATCATTGAAGCCTTTTACTGTGCCGTGCTCATTCGGTCCGATTACTTATCATGACAATGATGGATCCACCAGCATCCGGGGTTGAACCGGGAAAAGTACAGTACCGTACGGTAGGCGATCAAACGGGGAAGAAGATTCACGGTGGACAAATGAATTTGGATTTCGATAGGATCTCCCTTGTCGAGGCTCTCAATTCGTGTTTGGATGAATGCGATTCGCCATTCGACTTTGGAACGTCTTATGATATGTACCATAGCGCCCGAGTACAGTAAGATACCGTACTGTACGAGTGCTTGTAATTTATGGTACGATACCGGTATCGTACTCGCGCGCGGCCAGGTTGAATAAAGTCGGGTGGGGGAGTTGCCGCCCTAACTTAGCTGTCCAACTTCAAGTGGGCCACGTGAATGCTTTGTCAAGCCACCGTACTCGCTCTTTCCGCTACCGTACTGTGACCTTGGGACGGGGCATTCGCTCTCTGCTTTCCCTTCCTCTCCTTTCCACGATATCAGCAGTCTGTCGTACTCAGGCCTCGCTTCCGGTCTTATCCCGTTTTCAAAAAGTCAATTCCTTTTCCTCTATGTATCACAGTCCCGCAGAATCGGCCACTTCTCCTGCATCCTCCCTCCACAAACTCGAGTACCTACCGGTACCTCTCCGTCTCCCTCTCCATCTCCCTCGCTTCCCATGCACATGGTATTACCCAGTGGACCATACCGGTACTCGTACTCTACATAATACCGGTACTCGAGTACTCGAGTGCCCCAACAATCTACTGTACTTGCATCAGCTAGGCTAGGGTTGGAATCGCCATCACCCTCACGCACACCGTCATCACAAAAAAGAAACCAAGGGTCCAAGCAGAAAAGCGGTAATTCCACGCATCCGGTTACTCCGCAGAAAAGCAAAATGCCCTTCTTCAAGCCCTTTCAACCTTTTGCGCACGTCTTAATGGCGCATGGCACAGGGGCCAGGGGGGAAAGGAAGGATAAGGGAGGATGATGAGGGGGGGCTCGGGCATCTCGGTAAAATTGCTTGCTGGGGACAAAGCGGTTAGCGCCAAGAAGGAAGGGTTCCTGCTTTCTGCACTGTTATCCTTTCCCTCTTTCCCTCCTCACTCATCCACCCCCTGTGCCTGTTGGCGTCCTGTCTAGGACGGCTGGGATGGAGGAAGAAGAGGAGGAGGAGGGGAGCGACCTGGGGAATATGATATACTTGGGGCCACCCCCCCCCCCCTAGACCACGTTCTTTCTTGACAGCTTCCGTCTATTCTCTGCTGTTAGTACTCATGACCATGACCGAATGACCTCTTCACTTCTCCACTCTCTTTAAGACTGATAACATATCTTACTCCATATCAAACTTTTTTCCCCTTCTGTTTTTCTTTTTCTTTTTTGAAGCCTGCGCGCTCCCTTTCTCTACACTACAACCACGGGAACTTGGAACTCCTCACGATTACACAAAGAAAACCAACAATCAGCAATACGCTAAATATCAGAATGACACGAGAAATCCCCAACGTTCACCCGGGCACGCAGATCATTCCTCCATCACCACCTCCAACGATCTCGATCCCACCACCCCCCCACGAACCGCCTCAACGTCCCCCTCCAGCGGTACCTATATCCAAGCGGGCACCATCCTCACTCGTGTCCGCACCTGTCTCAATGCCTAAAAGTACCCGCAACCGGAACTCAAACAATAAGCACAACCGCAACATTAGCAACACAACTGCCCAGACATCTCGCTCAACCCACAGCAGGAAGATCTCCTTGACGGCCTCGCCGGATCAGATCCTCCGGAGTATAAGAGACCGCTCACGAGACTCTTACCAGAAAATCAAGGAATTCCCAGCAGGCTTCCAATACGCTGCCACACCCTCTGCTCCTAGCATCCAGACCTTCTCCACCAACGCTGGGAGATCAATGCACAGTGTTGCCGGGGGACCGGTGATCCCTTCCGGCCCCAGCTGCACAACACCTATGACTGTCAAGGCTGGATGCGCCGGGCGGTACGTGGACGAGATACGCTATCGTTTCAAGGGCATTTTTAGCGGCTTCCACTTTTCGGTATCGGTGGGGTGCACACTTCCGGCTGAAGAGGAAGAGCGGAGAAGAGAACGCACCCTCCGGATTAAGAATAATAGAAATGGATGCTGCATATACGAAGTGTAATCCTCCCACGCATCCCTAGATATACTGTGTCCTAAGACTAACATCTCCCACAGTGGAGCTTCCTCGACTGGGACAACACTAACCCCCCTCCAATCCCTAAAACCCCTCCTGCCAAACTCAAAATGTCTACAAAAGTCTCTAACAGAATGGAATCGCCATTTCCGGTCACCACCAGCGCACTGGGTCATAAACTTCATTCCCCGTGCATACCTACGCCGCGGATACTACCTCGCCGAAGACGTGTGCGAGTACCTACTTCAGAACCCAGATGGGTGCTTGTATAGGATTGAATACGAGCCTATTGGTCATGAGAGTGTGCTTGTGGGCTCGATCGTGCCTCGGGGGCTTGTCCGACGGGAGAGGAATCCGAGTCGGCATTGGGAGGGGAGAGAGAGAAAAGGGATACCTAGTTATTGATGTGGGGGAGGTGGCTTTTTTTATTGTTTTTGTTTTGTTTTTCGGCTGATTATGGGCGTTTAATGTGGCGTTTTTTGCTTGCTTTTTTTATATTTATTTATTTCGATTGCAAGTTTATCGAGATTTGGGGGGTTTTGGCTGATTTGGGTCGAATTGCGTGTATAGGGGGCCTCGAGACTTTGTGTCGTTTATTCATCATTCATTCGTTTTGGGAACGAGGGGGGCTTTTTGTTTATTTACCTTTGTAATAATCATAGCCCACTCGCGTTAACATTCGTCGTAGGATGTCACCAACGGGTATCCATTCATTCATTTGTTCATTCGCCATTGCCATGCCACTCCCCCTTCCCCCTTTCTAATACAAGTATAGACCTTCCAAGAACGAAAACAAACAAGAAAAAGCCCAAAGAAAAACTAAAAAAGAAAAAGAAAAAGAAAAAGAAAACCAAAAAGAGGATATAATACTGGGATCTACAAGTAACACAAAAATACTCTAAGATACAAAGTAGATTGCTGTACAGTACCGCGCGCGCCATTGACCTCCTCCAATGTATGATACCGGTACGCCGATCAGCCGGTCAATCAATCAAAACCCCCCCCCCTTTGCCTTTCCCAAAATTCCCCAATTTCCGGAACATTCCAAAACTTTTTCACAACGCCACCACGGCTAATCCCCAGAACGCCATGAGGAATGCTAGCCAGTGGCTGGGCGACGGGCTAGAAGAGGCGTTCGAGTGGCTGGGGTTGTTGGTTGATGTGGGGGTTCCAACGTTCGGGGCCGTTGGCCGTGATGATGATGGTGATGGTGATGATGGGGAGGTTGTTGCGTTGAAGACCTGGGGTGTTTTGGGGGTTGTGTGTTAGATTATGATATGATAGGTATCATAAGTGGAGTTTATTATGAGTATAGGTAGGGGTAGGGGTAGAAAGGGAGGAAGGGGAGGAAGATTCAAGTAGATTATGTGCGGGGTTTTGTTTCTCTCGGAAATGATAGAGTGCATGATTTATTGGATTTCCTCCCTTCCTTCCTTCCTTCTTTTTCTAAAAAAAGTCTATTTCCCTTTTTTTTTTTTTTTGGAGGGGGGGAAATAAATGAAATAATATGGTAAAATATAAAAAAATGAAGAATTCCGGGAGTGAGAGAGAGAAAAAAGCAGAAACGGCGCGGAACGATTGAAACTCCTTCCAGAAAATCTGGGGAATATCCGAAAAGGGAGGCAAAACGCGAAAAAAACGTCCGGCCCCTTTTCCGTCCCCGCTTTCCCACCCAACTCCACACTCCTACCTCCCGGAGATATCTACACAATAGGATCTCAACTGCGTACCTTTAACGGATGCGCCTCCGTGTTGAACACCCACTTCTGCTCCGTGTCCTTGATAAAGCCCACCTTCCCGCCCTCCTGGAAAATTAGGTACAGGTATTTGAGCACTTCGGCAAACCAGAAGCTCTCCTGGTTATCGTACTTGCTCCCGCCATCCGCGCGGCCGACGTCCGATACGGCGGTGAAGCCGGATGGTGTCCGCGCGGTGGCATTAATGGCAAGGAAGGCGTCCCAGGCCCATTGCCTGTACTTTTCGTCGCCGGTGGCGATGAAGGAGTGGTAGTAGGACTCTATGACCTCAGGGCGGAGGTCGTAGTAGGCCGCGGTAATGTAGAAGCCGTTGCGGGCGTAAAAGTCGGACTGCGCGGTGGGCACGTTCTGCGGGTCCCAGGACCAGCGCTCGGGGCCGATGGAGGAAGAGGTGCTGTTGTAGGTGTGGTGGCAGCCCGAGGTCAGGGCGAGACCGTAGTCCGTGTACTCCTTCCGGGACAGCACTTGGCCGCCCAGGATGAAGTTCCCACCGATGAAGCAGGTTAGGTGGCCCTGGTTTAGGGATAGAGTTTGCGTGTTCTCGTACTCTGCTACGAAGGTGATGTCTTGGCGGGGCTGTGGGTGGCTGGTTAGGTATTTTATTGTGGAGTCTGCTGCTGCTATCCATCTATAGTGTCGGCGGTAGGTGCGTGGCTTTTGTGGTTAGGTAACGGCCGTTTCAAAGTTTTGTATAATTATTGAGGTGGGAATTGGGGTATTTAGCGGGGGGAAGGAGGGAGGGACCTAAAATTGTCATATCATACCTTTCCTTATATAATCCGTATTTCTCTTTATCGTAGACCCACATCTTAATGAGGTACTCGTAAAACGAGTCGGTGCCACCGCCCCATCCTCCATGCGAGTTGGTGAATTGCCCGGTTTTGATGTCTACGTCCGTTCCGAGCAGTCCCGGGAATGGTTCGCCAAGAGATGGAGTCGGCTTCAGAAGGTAGGACTCGGCTTTCTGGGAAAGCTCAGCATACTTTCGATTGCCGGTGATATCTGCTAGACGTGTCCACTCGAGAACGAGGGTACCCGCTGTCGCGAGACCGTTGGTTGTGCCGGTGAACGACTTACTCGTGAAGTCGAGGTCGTTGACTGGTACGCCGGAGGCTGTATTAAAGCCAAAGGCGAGATTGTCTGCTAGGACGACCGCCTGGTCGAGGAGAGCATCGATAAGCTTGGTCGAGTTCTATACTCGTGTTAATATAACGACTTGCGGAGGTGAAGTTTTATGTGGAAAAATCATACCTTGGGCAAGAGGTCTTTATAAGGACCCGTAAGTAGGTCATAGCCGGAGAGGAGACCTCCGAGATATCGAATCTGATCTTGGTAAGCAATTGCTACTCGGGGAGATCCTGAAGTTTTTGTGCGCGCATACCGTGGTCTCGAAAAGGCTGACGGTGGTGGAGGTCTTGGTAAAATCTACTGTTTTGATATGCTCTAATTGTTTCAAAACAACATCGTCCAGTCCCATCAAGATCGCTGTGCTCATCGCATCGACAATAGAGGCTCCCCATCCATTACTACATCACCCATCAGCTCTGCCGGATATTGTGCGCGCCTGGGAAATACTGATGGCATACCGAGAATTCGTGCCCTTGTTGGAGACTGGTGAGAGCTCGTCAAATCCAAATGCGTACTTGGTATACCCATTCCAAGAGTGTAGGAAGGCCTCCTTGATAGCATCAGCGCGCACATTGTTGGTCTGGCGTTTCCTTGCTTCCAGGGGGATGTTTGGAGCTCCAAATGTTGTCCCCGCAGCGAGAAGCGCGGTCAATAAGGTCCGCGAAATATGCATGGTGCAATAAATTCGAGCCTCGGGTTTTTGGGGTAATGAATATTGAGAGCGGCGACCTTTTAACTTTGGAATCGAACCGTGAGGTTCTACTAGATACTTATATCCCCGTTATTGTCCACTTCCGTCAGGTGGTTGGTGCTTGTGACAAGGAAGCTGATTGGCGCCAAGAATGGGTCGCGGGGCGATTGGGCAAGGCAGTGATCAACTGTGTCAGATCATTCAGGACCGCCCAATAGATTGCTCTCAGCCCGCATTGTGGAGCTTATTTCGAGAATTCCCCTACGGATGAGGATGCCAGTTCGAATTCCCCACTTGTAATTTAAAACGAGAGTTACCGATTCGTTTGAAGGGTTGACGGTTAACAGTTGATAGGACCAATAATTGCTAAAATTATAATAACAAGGCGCTGGCGACCGGATGCAGCACTTGAGAATGTAGCCATTTCCTCTCCAGGGGCAGGCAATGCGAGTACGGTAGTGGGGGCTGATAAGGAATTACTTATCATGTTGTGCGGTGTGGCGCATATTTCTCACCGGCACTTGTACCTGTATAATACCGTACAGTATCCCTAGACGGGACAGAGCCCGTGCGATGTCGTATTTGTACCTGCATCATGCTTGAATGGGCGTGGCTTTGCTCATCCTCGAATTACTGCGAATAATGCAACCTAGCAGCCCACGGTACCATTCGCTTGGAGAGCTTCATGAAATGAAGGTATTTAAAGAAATACGGGCACTCCGATACAAGGGGCAAGCCGTCAGAACTGCTGAGCCAAATCCCAGCCCCCACAGATTCCCGTGATCGCGACGGACTTCCCCATCCCAGAGGGAAGCAGGTTAACAAACTCAGAGCTTGATATTAGGGAGGGGATGTTTAGCCGGGTAATAATATTATACCACTTAATATTATTACCGGTATGTCACTTCTGCCAGGAGCAAGGAGGAGATAGGACGGAAGTAAATGAGAGATGAAGAGACGTGATCTGATAGATACGGAGGAGGCTATCTCGTATGGAAGGTAATCTCCGTGCCTCACGCGCGCAAAAAAAGTCTGGATTGACGGTGGGTGATGTGTCGGCAGTAGTGGTTGTAAATTTTTGTGGTAAGGTGTAGAGTGTAGAATCCATGTCTGAGAGGGCCAAGAAAGGGACCACGACAATAGGAGTCTGGGGGCTGTTCTCTTGCGTTCCCAATGGGTCCTCTCAGCAGAACCTGACTTGACTGCCGTAGTGATCACGATACAGGATCCTTTGTTCGCTCGGAGAACAAAGCTCTATCGTGGGAATCCCCAAGTTGCAGTCGGTTGCTGAAGAAAAGAAGAAAAACTAGACACACAATAGTACGGTGGCATATAACAGGACCCATGGCTTCCCGACAAAATAGATAAAGAAAAAAAGAGACTTTTTAAGCTACCTCGATAACTCCATAGAGGAGGGCAACCTTCTAACTTATGATAACATACTATTTTGCAGTAATACCTATCTTGCCTTAAAAGCTTCAGCAATACACTCTCCAGGTTCTATCCCATCCACCGACCACCAACCCTCACCCCCCAGCATCCAACCATACCCTAGGCACAAACTTCATCCAAGCCAACTCTATTTAAACCTCCTCACACACCTTGAGTACATTCTTCTCCTCAAACTCAACACTTCAATTCACACAAATACATCACCTTCACTCAACACCTACCCAACATATTGCTGTTATGACTGCAGAGCCGGTACCCCGTTCGCCCTATATGATTACGGCTGTTTCTTTGACAGAGCTTGCAGACCAAGCTTTTAAAGCAGCCTTCTCCATCAGCCAGCATCTTCACTCTAAGTCTCTTGACCAGCCCAATTTCAGTCCTACCTATGCTGGGCTCCCTGAGGATGCAGAAATTGAAGATGCTAGGCAGTCTCTTTTGGTGGCATCCAAGGCTCTGACTGCTCTTGCCACTAACCCACTTGCTCATCTTCGTGAGGTCTGCTTTGGTGTATGTACTCCTGAGGAAATAGTTGAATGGTTTTACCCTTTATATGTTTAATATCTAACTTGATTTTAGTATTCCGATTCCTCTGCTCTGAGGGTTGCTGTTGAATGGAAAGTTGCACATATTTTAAGCACTACCGGTACTCCAATGCCTATTTCTGAGCTTGCAGAGAAAGCTGGTGCAGATGAACATAAGCTTTGTAAGTATAGTACCTGAAACTTGAAATATAGTTACATAGTTTTTTTCCCCCTTATTTCCATTATAGCTAACTGCTTCAGTGACTGCTATGAGACTACTTGCCAATTCCTATGTATTTGCTGAGGTCAAGCCTAAAGTTTGTAAGTTAAATTGATTTGAAAAATTTGGTCCCTACCACTAAGATCTGAATAAAACTAACATTCCTGGCAGTTGCTCATAACTTTTCTTCTATTCGCTTGACTGACAAGCCTGTAGAATGTTTTATTACTTACTGGTAAGGTACCTGCCTTCAAACAATTACTAAGAAAATATGCTAACTTTTTTTGTTTTCTTTCTTTATTTTAAAACAGTATGGATGTTGTTTACCCTGCATCCGCAAAGTATAGCGAATCCATGAAAAAGTATGGCTCTTCTACTGACTCAAAAGAGACTCCATTCAACCTTGGTCTCTCTACTAGCAAGACATTTTGGGAATGGATTTATGACAACCCTGATATTTGCGGACGGTTCAATGAATGCATGAAGCCTTTTGGTGAAAGTGCATATGCTAGACTTCGCAGTGTGTTCCCTTGGAGGTCTCTAGGTAATGCTTTGTTGATTGATATTGGTGGAGGTAAGAAGAACAAGAAATACTAAGGCAATGATTATTACTAACCTTGTAAATTATAGGGAATGGTCATGTCACTCATCAGATTGCCCAAGAGGCTCCGGAATTGAAAATCATGGTTCAGGACCAGGACCAGGCAATTGTCCAGGCTAAGGAGAATTGTCCCAATACCCTCAAGCATAGGTTCTCCTTCCTTGTGTACAACTTTTTCGAGACTCAACCTGTTGTCGCCGATGTCTATTTCATGCGCATGATCTTGCACTTCCTGAATGATGAGGATTGCATCAAGGTCTTGAAGTGTATAGTTCCTGCAATGAAGCCTGGGGCACGCATTTTGATTGCTGAGAGCATCTTCCCTCCCCCGGGAGCATTGCCGAATCCTATCCACAAATATGTTATCAACATGGTATGATATTATCCTTTGCTTGACCTCTCCTCTCTTCTGTTCTCTTAAGCTATCTGTTGGGTAGAAAATGCTAACCTACTGTAGAGCTGGAATATGTCCACCCTCCTGAATGCCAAAGAGAGGACATTTGAGGAGTTTCAAAATGTCTTCTTTGCAGCTGATGAGCGCTTCGAGCTTAAGCAGTGGGGAGAAGCCGGTGGTCCTCCCTCTTCTGGTAAGTGCTCACTACTCCACCAGACCCACCCCTCTTCCATCTATCTATCCAGTCTGCTAAGGCAAGGAAAAAATAACTAATTGAGATAAACAAAATGTGTAGAAATCTTGGAAGCAACCCTTACTAATGGCCTCCTATCCGAGAACAAGCTTTAAAAAATAAAAATAAAAAAGGACAACTAATTCCCAACCCTCCCATTCCGCAAATCTCGCAACGTTCATGAGGCACTGATTATGATAGCGATTTCTGTTTAATGGTTTAATTCTTCTGTCTTTTTTTTTTCCTGGGTTGGCTAGATTGTTTTTATTTTTTTATTTTTCCTATCCATCTCTGTAAAAATTTTCATTGTTAAAATAGGGCTTTATTTATTCAAAACAATATTCCCCAAAACACTCTCGGTCCCATCTTCCATCCTTCTTCTTCCCATTCGATTCCTTTACTTTCCTTCCATTTTACTATGTAATCGTGTCCAGACCTTCCCATCACGTTTTGCGGATATGGTAACTGGGTATGCGGGATATTCAAGAAGATAGAAACCAGGACAGGTCAAATAATTCAATCCTGTAGTACCACAAGCGCGGGCTGCGTTTCCAAGAAGAAGACATACTAGGCGTAAGAAAATATCCACCGTCAATCGTGACAAACTTTCCAGCCAAAGTCAACCTTCAACAATCACAACATCTCACTCGCAGAATTATTCATCCATCCGTTCTCTATCGGGAGCACGATGAATTAGCATAGTATAATATGTCGGGGAATATCCAACGTTCTTTCCAACTGCTCACCCGCCGGGCTCCCCGTGACAACGAGTATTCCACAAACGAACTACTGGTGGTTGAAAGCTCTACTAAGCACATACAATACAATACAGACTCTCACAAGAGAGAGGGGAAGAAATTAAAAAAATAGCAAGCACTCCAAGTATATAAATCTCTTCCTACCCTCTACGCTATGTGCAAATGACCTTTGGAATCGCCCCCCTCCTGCCAAAAAAATAAATAAATAAAATCTAGTACCCTGAGCTTGATCAAAAACGGTAAAGACACGATTCCATTGAACGCCAACCCCCCCCGGCTCATTTGATAAAGATGAAGATGCCAGCTTTGCCGCTGTAAGATACGGCCGGTGGAGAAACGAAGATCTATGAGGAAGGGGAGAAAAGAGAAAAAGAAAGGGAGAAAACTAATGTTTGTGGTCTAACTAACTTATGTACCTAGGAAAAAAAAAAAAGCAAAGTAGAACAAAGTAGAGTAAAGGAGAGCAAAGGAGAGCAAAGTAGAAAAAAGCAGAGCAAAGTAGAGCAAAGTAACGAAAGGTAAAGTAAAGCAGAGTAAAGCAAAGTGAAGTTAAGTGAAGTAATGTAAAACAAAGTGAAGAAGAGTAAAGAAGAGTAAAGCAGAGTAAAGCAGAGTAAAGAAGAGTAAAACAGAGTAAAGCAGAGTAAAGCTGAAGAGAAAGAAAGTAAAGAGGGAAAAAGCGAAAAAGTGACCACAGGTTTCCTTTGTGACTACAAGACTGTACCACCTCTTCACCCGTGGGTCCAACCTTGGCAGGTTCCACCCCGTCCCTTTCCAGTTGGCCATTTCAATCTCGCTGTTGGCCTCCCGGGGACAAGAACCTGGAAAGGGAAAGGAAGAGGGGAATAGGACTGAAGAGTAAACATCAAAGGAAACAAAAAAAGGAAACAAGAACAAGAAGAAATTGGATAACCCCCCACAGCCCCTTCTCCGACCACACGGCAATTGTTCACTAGACTGGACTTAACCATCAATGACAACACCCTGCGCTGCCTGGTCTTTTCTGTCAGCTCCGCCCCCCTCACCAATGCCAGCGCTCGCGTCGGCGGCGGCTCTAGCTCTCTTCTCGGCCTTTCTCTCGATCCTTCTTTTCCTGGCGGCTGTTCTAAGTTTGCGTTTGTCTAAATCTTCCTGTGAGGGGATATCTTCAGCTATAGGCTCCGTGACATCTTCAGTTGCTGCAGTGGTGGTAATGCTAACGCCGGGGGCAATAGCGGCAGTGGTAGCAGTCGTCTGGCTTGCAAGTGCTGGGGCGAGAGCGGTAGGGGTAGAAATGCTGCCGCCGTCGCCACTGCCACTTCCTGTAGGCTTCTTAGCCGCCGGAGAGACCTTCGCCGCGGGTCTCTTGACATTTATGGCGTACTGGTATTTTACCCCCTCCATCCGCTGAGGTCTCATGTTTTCGGTGGGTGGAGTTGAAGATTCGACATGTAAGAGTGCGCCACTGGCGGTTTTGGTTAGAGTAGGCTCACCACAGGGAAGTGTGGATGGAGGCTGGGATGGGGGTAGAAGTGCACTGGGAGGGGGAGGGAGAGGCGGGAATTGGCTCTCATCGTCCCCTGAAGGTGGTTGGTTCTTGTGTTTCGATTTCCGCCTCCGGGTGGTCTTGGTTTTGGTGACTGCCGGCTTTGGAGCATGATTGAATGCGGTCTCGGAGATAGTGTGAGGAGACGGAAACTTGGATTTCTGCTGCTTCTCGGTGCTAGTGACTTTGAGGTTCGCCAGGTCTTCGGCCTTCTCATGGGAACCAGTAAGAACCGGATTGTGGGGGTTCTTCGGCTGAGTGAGACTATCTTTGAGACCCGGTGTTTTTGCAGCCTCCTTAGGATTCTCGGTAAGCACCAAACACTCAAGTTTCTGCTCGATGAGTTTGTCAGCTCCAGAGGAGGTGGCGGTGGCAGTAGCACTAGACGATGCAACAGTTCCAGTGGCACTCCCACCTCCGTTCGGCTGTACAGAATCTCTCCCAGAGCGCTCGGAATTAGGAAGAGATCTAGAATTGTTCTCCTGATACCAGCTCAGTCCTCCGACGCAAGGATCACCAAAGAAGTTGAATTCCGCATATCCATCAATGAAGCATTCGGGGACTCTAAAGTCGCTAAAGGTAATTACCCAAGTGGAACCATTCCGCCACAAATGGTCACTGGACGACTGAGAGCTCATATAATGGGCATAGCGGATCCTATAAATCATCCTACTACCATTCTGATGAAACATAGGATTCAAATCCTCAAGCTCGCGCAATCTCTCTTCCTTGAGATTCCATCTGCCGACGAATTCGCCGGTGAGCTGCTCGAGAAAGCGAACCCCGTGACAGACCATCTTTCCGGTATGCTCTTTACGGCGGATACGACTATCCACCCCGGTCATGGCTCGAGAGTATTCTTCTACCAATGCATCAGCTTTCCAGAGATCCTCCTCAGACCCGAAAAACAGCTCGACGATGCGAGAGGTGGCCACGTTAAGGGAATGTAGAACAATGCCGTGCTCAGCGAAGAAGGTGCCACTCTTGACGAAAGCCTTTTGAATGCGTAAGTTACGCTCACGACCGCGTGGGTTTGGGCTCAAGATTTCGTCATCAAGGTAGCAATGCCAAATCCACTTGCCAGTGCTCATAGGAAAGTAAGAGTCGAGGAGAAGCATGTGCAAGGTCGCATCCCCAGGATATTTCGGGAAGGATACAAGCAGCTTAGGTTTGACGGGAATGGTAGTCCATCCATTATCGGAATTTTTGCGAGGAGAGGAGTCCACAGGATTGGTGTTTACCGTGCGAACCATTTTGTTATTTGGTATAAAAGTGTGTTCGGAAGTGAGGTGGTGAATGAAAAAACTTGTGTGGAGAGAGAGAAGGTTGTGTGTGTGTGTGTTGGATGGAGCGGTGGAGAAGGAAGGAAAAGGTGGAGGGGAGCGGGAAAGCTAGAGAAGCTTTAAGGGGAAAGGGGGGAAACGCGGCAATAGAAATAGGTTGAAGATAATAGTAGGGTAGGTAAAGAAAAACTTGCCTCGTCTGAAAATTGCAGAGAAGGGTGCAACTGAAATTTAAGGACAGAAGATGGTAGTGTGCCCTAGAAAAGGAACCTGCTTGTGGGCAAGGGAAGGAAAAAAATGTATTTTTCCTTCAGGTTGCTTCAAACACAGCCCCTCACTCGCAGAATCTCAATTGGAAGTAGAGCTCTGTGGTGATGGTGAAAGCATTCCCTGCTGCTTGTGCTGATCTTGCTGGGTTAATTGTGGCAGCGAATTTTAGGTAAACGGATGAACTGGTGAAATTGATATTACTACATTACTACTAAACACACAGGGTACAGTCCCCCAAGGTTTGTCGTAGAAAAGAATGAAGCACTCCTACTGTGACTTGCCTCATCCTACTTCTTGATTCATGGCCTCTGACATTCTCTAAACACTAGTATAGTAGCATGAGAATTCGAAACCAAAAGACTCAAGTTCATCAAACGCCAAACTCTCTAGAAACCGAGCGAAGACCGTTTTATTGATTATATTCTAACAAAACTCAGTCGGAAAAAATCTCCACAAACACAAACGCTGGAATAGGAGAGATGGAATCTAAGTTGACGAAAAAAAGTTCAAAGGAAAAAGAGGAGAAAAAAAGACTACATGTTTCCCCGGTAATCGCACAATCAATGCCATCCCCCTACCTATCCATCCAGCTTTCAGTCTACTCCGTTTCACCAGATCCGATTCTAGCCAGCCTACCAAACACTCACTCCCTCATAGCTCGCCCACCAAGAACAAGACCAATACCAAGGACAAATATCCAAACAAAAGTAAAGGAGTGTAGAAAAAAAGGTGAGACCACAAAATATCCCCCCCCTTTCTCATGATTGCTAGCCCAGCAAACCTATGGTTCTCGATAAATTCTGGAGTGGTGACTTTTTTTCGATATTGAGCTGAGATGTACCAACGGAAGCTATAGTAGCCCTGCACCTGCTAGCGCTAACAGCTAACGCCGGTGGCAGAAGCTCCAGAGACACTCCCACTACTATTTAACGACCCAGGACCCCTGCGCAAGCTGTTGGAATTAGGAAAGGGCCTATGAAGATTCTCCCTATACCGCTTTAACCCCCCAGCGCAAGGACCCACAAAGAAGTTGAAATCCGCATATCCATCAACGAAGCACTCGGCAACCCTAAAGTCACTAAAGGTAACCGCCCAGGTCTCCCCAGTCTTCGCCAACTGCTCCTTCGAGGCCTTGGAGCTCATATAGTGCACACAACGGATCCTATAAATCCACCTCTCGCCATTCGAATGAAACACAGGATTCATGTCTTCAAGCTCGCGCAATTTCTCCTCCTCAAGATTCCACGAACCGATAAACTTGCCAATGCGTTCCTCGGGAAGGCAAACTCCGTGACAGACCATCTTTCCGGTATGCTCCTGACGACTAATACAGTCATCTCTCCCGGTCATCGCCTGGGAGTATTGTTTGACCAACGCATCAGCTTTCCAGAGATCCTCCTCGGACCCGAAAAACAGTTCAACGAGATGAGAGGTGGAGACGTTAAGGGAACATAGAACAATGCCACGCTCAGCAAAGAAGTGGTCGCTCTTGACGAAAGCCTGTTGAATGCGTAAGGAGCGTTCGGGGCCACGCGGATTTGGACTCAAATTTTCGTCGTCAAGGTAGCAGTGCCAAATCCACTTGTTGGTGCTATTGGCAAAGCAGGACTTCAAGACAAGCATGTGCAAAGTCGCCTCGCCGGGGCGCTTTGGGGAGGGCACAAGCCGCCTGGGCCCGACGGCGATGGCAGCCGATCCGTTGTCGGATTTTTTGCGAGGAGAGGAGCTCATGGAATCAGTGTTTATCGTGCCAACCGTTCTGACGTTTGGTGTTGAGAGAGATGTTTGGGAGTGAAGCAGTAAATAAAAATAAAAACCATTGTGTGCGGAGAGAAGGCTGTCAGGCAGAGAGATGACTGTATGGTTCATGCACACAAAAATTGAGGCCAACCCTTTCTCGTAGGCTGTTATGAAAATGACATTATTATACAATTATTTTATGAAGGCCTAATAATTAAAAATCCATTATGGCATAGGTTAAAAACCCCAATACTTACAACTCGCCTTTAATAATGCCCTATTATCACCAACGCCTGGCACTCCTATCATAATATGATAGCAGAAAAATACTATATACACAGCCATCATACGCAAAAATTTTCCTTGGCTCGGTCCACGTTTTAGACTGCACGAACCATAAATGTATCGAAAGTACTCTCAGGGCCGGTAAAGAAGACCCCCTCCCCCCCCCCCCAAAAAAAAAGAAAACCCCCCGTAGAGAAGGCCGCAACTGTAGAAGTCTAATGACGGAAGGTAGTAAGTAATGTTTCCTACCGTAGAAAAGAAACCTGCTTGCGGGTAGGGGAAGGGAAAAAAATGTATCCCCTCCTTCAGACCTGCAGTAAGCACAGTTCCTCACTCGCAGAATCTCCATTGGAAGTAGATCTCCGTAGTGACGGTGGAAACATTCCTTGCTACTCGTCTGACTGGAGTACCTGTGGTAGCGAATTTTGGGCCAACCGATTAACCGGCGAGCCCGCTATTACTACAAAACCCACACGGTACCGTCTCCAGGACTCATAAGCAGAAGCAAACGGAGCTCTCTTATCATAATATGTATTCTTCTGCTTCCTGCTCCGTGATCCCCGACATCCTCGAGGCACTGGTATAATTATGATACCCTGAGAGCTCGAAAGTAGCAAAGACCCAGGTCCACCGAACGCCAAACTCTGTGGAAAGCAAGGGGGGGGGGGGTATTGATAGCACCCCACTATTCCAATAAACCCAGTCGAGAGAGAAAAAAATTATAAAGAACAAGAACGTGAGAATGATAGAGGTAGAATATAAGTTGATAGAACTAACTAAAGCTTAAGGGAAGAAGAAGAGAAGAAAAAGGTTACACGCTTCCCTGATATCCGTACAATCAATGCGATCCCCCAAGGCTCTATCCAGTTTTCGATCTACCCCCGTTTTACACAATCCCCATAAGAAGCCCGCCCAGGATAAGACTAACACCAAGGACAAATACCCAAACAAAAGTAAAAGAAAGTATGGAAAGGGAGAAAGAAGTCGCACTACCCAGAAACAACCCCCTCCGCAACATCACCTCCCCCAACCTTCATTCCACCTTGTTCCCCCCCACCAGCAGTCCCGGCGGCAGGCTGTTCCTTGTCCGCCTTCTTCTTCGGGCGCCACCTCCACTTCCTCGCCTTACGCCTCCCGGTGGCTTCTGGGGAGGGTGTTTTTTCGATTCTGAGTTGAGATGTACCAACCAAAATCGTAGTAGCCTCACCCTCACCAGCACTAACGTCGGTGGTAGAAGCCGCGGTAGTAGTGGTGGCGGCAATGTTGTCAGACTTCTTTTGTTTTGGCTTCGGCTGGCGGTGCTGGCGGGAGGGCTGAGTAGCACTACCGGTAGTGCTGGTAGTAGTCTGGATTACAAGCGCAGGGACCGAAGAGACGGGGGTAGAGTTGTTGTTACCACTGGTTGGTTCCTTGGCCGGCGGAGTGATTTTAGCTCCTTTAGCTCCCTTGGCTCCCGCCCTCTTGAGATTCTGGTGCTCTTCACCTTCGGTGGGCAGAGTTGAAGGCCCGAGAGGGAGGTGTTTTTTGAGGGTGTCTTGGGGGGCGCCGGTTGCAGTAGGTTGGGACTTGGGTTCCTGTTCCAACATGGGAGTAGGGGTGGTTTTGGCCAAGTGCTGCAATTTCTGAGGTTTCCCCTGCTCAGTGGTATTTATTTTGACTGTCGCCGTGTTTTTGACCTTTTTAGTGAATCCATTGGTAGTCACCTGAGCCTCAGGTTTCTTCGGGATAACAGCCTGATTGAATCCACCAGTAGGATCAGTGGTAATCGACTGAATCCCGGTTTCCTGCTGCTCGGTGCTAGTGACTTTCACTTCCGCCCGGCTTACAGCCTGCTTAAGGAGGCTCGCAAGAACCTGACCTTCAGATTTCTTCTGCTCGGCGATACAGACCCTAACTTGGAATTCATTCCCAGCCCTCTCGGGGCTCTCGCTAGGAACAGGATCCTCAATCCTGTCCTGAACGCGCTTGTTGGCTCTAGCGGAGGTAGGGCTCGACGATTCAACTGCTCCAGAGACACTCCCACCGTCATTTGACCCAGAACCCCTCTGAAAGCCGGTAGGATTCTTAAAGGTCTTAAAAGGATGGTCCTGATACCACTTTAGCCCCCCAGCGCAAGGACCCACAAAGAAGTTAAACTCGACATATCCATCAACGAAGCACTCGGCAACCCTAAAGTCACTAAAGGTAATCGCCCAGGTCTCCCCAGTCTTCGCCAACTGCTCCTTCGTGGCACGGGAGCTCATATAGTGCACACAACGGATCCTATAAAGCCACCTCTCGCCATCCGAATGAAACACAGGATTCATGTCTTCAAGCTCACGCAACCTCTTCTCCTCAAGATTACAAGTGCCGACAAACTTGCCAGTGCGTTTCTCGGGAAGGCGAACTCCGTGGCAGACCATCTTTCCGGTATGCTCCTGACGACTGATACAGTCATCTCTCCCGGTCATCGCCTGGGAGTACTGTTGGACCAACGCATCAGCTTTCCAGAGATCCTCCTCGGACCCGAAAAACAACTCAACGAGACGAGGGGTGGGGACGTTAAGGGAAAATAGAACAATGCCGTGCTCAGCAAAGAAGTGGCCACTCTTGACGAAAGCCTTCTCAAGGCGCAAGGAACGTTCAGTGCCGCGCGGATATGGACTCAAGGTTTCGTCGTCAAGGTAGCAGTTCCAAATCCACTTGTTGTGGCTATCAGGAAAGTAGGATCTAAAGACAATCATGTGCAAAGTCGCCTCGCCAGGACGCCTAGGGAAGGATACAAGTGGCCTAGGCCTGATAGGGATGGTAGTCCATTCACCGTCGGAATTGTTGTCGGGGGAGGGGTTGGTGGAAATAGTGGGATTGGCGTTTACGGTGCGAGCCATTCTGACGCTTTTCTCCAGAAGAGGTTTGTTTAAAGGTAAAAGAGGTAAAAAGTGTAGAGTAGAATTTAGGTGTGATGAAGAGTGTGGTGGAGAGGGAAAGCAAAGGTAAAGAAATAAGAGGCGGGGAACGTAAAGAAGGGTGTGAAGGCAGAGAAGGGCCTAGGAGATAAAATCGAGAGAGCGCAACTGTGGAGGATGTTCGGGATAGTGGTCTAGGCAAAGAGAGCTTATCCTGAATACCGTGGAGAAGGTTGTAGTTGAAGCTCAAGTTCCCACGACAGCTAGAAGACCGAAGTCAGCAGCGTGTTCTAAAGAAATTTCTTTATGGGTGGATGGAGACAAGAGGGAAGGGAAGGAGGAACATGGAAGAAGGATAGCCTTCAGCGTTACCATTGGGGACCTCTTTATATAGCACATCTAGAAACGCCGAGAGCCCTTCATAGAATTTCACTCGGCGCCCCAACCCCCTTGATTTCATTCACTAGGGAAGACCGGTCTTATTCAACCTACACAAACAGTCCCACGCTCACACACATCGGTGTGCCTAACACTAGCAACTCGATATAACTCCCTTCCCCTCAATTACAGGCGAGAATATTGCAGGCAAAGTTGTTTGTGGGTGAATTGTAGGCAGGAGTTTCGTTACGGGTTGACGCCTGTAGCCGCGACGTGACCAAAATGACGTCCCTTTGTTGGATCCCGCGATGATGAAAGCTGCTATCGCAGCATTTGTTCGGGGAACGGATGGTCGAATTCTTTTTTTTAAAAAAAAAGAGACACCTCGTTGGCTCGTCTTTCTAATTTCCACCCTTAGCTCTACTAGCCTCGAGGCATTTGGATGGAAAAGGGGACATCAGGCACCGGTCACTTATTTGCAACGCCTCCAGAGCCCGCAATGAAGCTCCATACTGGTTTCTCAGGCGAAAGAAAGGTAAGCGAGCCATATACGAATGCATACACTTTCTTAGGAGCCTAATTGCACCATCACGATTCCCTAAGCAATTAAGTCAGTGCTATGTACGCTTAGGCAAACAAGTTATGATACACTCAGTCCTCATCAGGCGTACCATTCTAGGAGTACGGTTCTACTCGAGTGCAGAATCCGGAGGTAGTAAGATTAAGTCGGGGAGTCCCAAAAGAACTAAGGCGATCCAGACAGCCTGCCGGAGCTCATTTCATTTCACTGAAGACTGTAAAAAGGTCTGCACAATGACATCAGGGCCCACGCTCCTCCCAAAGTACCAGTGCTCGCGATACCGGCATCTGGGAGAGCGGGTCCCGATTGACTTAAGTTGCGCAAAGATATGATGGTCACGAAGCTGTTTGCTACAGTAGTAGTCGACTGCCCTTTAGTTGAACCACGGGACTCCTGTTGAGATTAAAAGCGGCGGACACCCGCGGACGATGCAACCAAGAAACCACCAAAAAGCGACTTTGACGACGAAATCCATCATCTCAAAAAGCCTCAAGGATTTGGGAGACAAGTTCCTGAGCACAGTACAATGTTTTCCTGCGTTGCGAGCCCGGCGTAGCGAGTATTCACCATTTATTGGCTCTTGTTTCGTGGGCTGGATGGCCTTGAACCGTAGTTCAAAGCACTCTGCAAGCCAGTACTCGCAGTTCCCGGGTGCTCGCTACGCAGGGAAACATTGTAACTGAACTTATCTTGTTCAGTTGATATCTCGTGCTTAGGAGCGTTCTGGGGGCATCCGGGTTATTACTCTCACCAGGAGTAACTCCTCTGAAAAACAGGAAAGTCAAGACACCCCCCAGATAACTCTGAGGGGAATCAAAGGTCAAATTTTAGGCGCATCCAATTTGTCGTAGAAACAGGGGTAAGCCGTTGAAACTATCATTCACGTCTCCCTCTTCATCAATAAACTCTTACGTCCTCAGGTCCAGATATACTATCGCTACCTTCCTCTCGTCTTTGCTTTCTCCGAGTATCTGAAAGGTCAACAGGTACAGTGCCACCTCTACTTATAACCCAGATATTATCTCACTGCCGAGTGAGCTTATCTATCGGTCGTAAGATTTACTACTAAGCCCCTCTATAGACCCGTCCTCAAACTACCAATTCGGTAGCTAGCACTCTCAGGGATGGATCTACCTCGGGCCATTTCCAGCTTGTCTTCAAACCAAATTACCATATCTACCTCATTTATAAGCTTCAACCCCGATTGAATTCTTATTCTTCTTGGGGATTGCACGGGAAGCCCCCTGCCACTACGACACAGCCCGCAGTACTCGTGTACAGTACGCGTCTGCCACTATTATACCAAGGTTAAAGGTACAGTAACGCCCTGCTACCCCAGATCTCGATTGTTCAGATACCTGGCTATTCCGTATGAACTCCTCCGAGTTCTAAATTTATTTATACTAAAACCCGATCCATTGTCCCAGATCACCCGCTATCGCGATCAGATTCTTTGCAGTTTGGCCGTCCGAGATAGTGGGGTATACGGTAAATGTCCCAAGCCCCGTTAAAATGGCTCCGGAGATGGAGTAGGACTGCCTTATCATTACTAACGATGACTTTTACATTACGAGTACCAGTGCAATTCCCTTGTCCTAGCTGTGCGAATCCAATAATCCGGCCCTCAAATATATTAGTTGAACCACAAGGAAGCATCGTTTCTGTCAAGCAAACGCAGGCCAAGCCCACAGCCAGTCCCAGTTTTTGACAACCCCGGAACGCGGATGCAACCATTGGCCAATCCCTCCGTCGGCACTAAATCCAGACGTTTTTAGGCCGGTGATATTTTCCTTGGGCAGTGTGAGGCGTAAGCTCATTACCAGGCAAGCTGGGCGGGGTGTGGAAGAATTCAGCATCTCTGGATGTGCTGAGTCAATTACTCGAGTGCTGGTACGGTACTGTACTGTATTCGAGTACAGTACCGCCTGAAAAGTCCCGGAATAGGAATCCACAAAACATATGGCAGATGATCAGTGCCTATCCGAGCACCCATACAAATGGTCAACCCTGTCCCGGATAAAGTTACTTCTTGCCTGTGACAAGTACTGTACTGTACTCGTGTGCGGACCCAACAGCCATCTGGTAGCTACTATACTTTTGGTTTGGCACATCTGGTAGCGGATTTTCCTGTTTCACACCGTCAAAGGGACAGGGCAACCGGTACTTCACCGGTATGATACTACCTTGATTGCGATACCGGTAGTTGGAATATCACCAATCAAAGGAATAGACCCACTCACAGAAGGTTGACCTCCTGCCCAATCAACGAATCCGAGCTTACCCAAGTCGAAGATAAGCCACCGTCGCCACCTCTTTGAGTTACCGGTACTTGTAGGAGGCCGAAGGAGACCAGCATCTGAAAGTGGGTTAGGGGAACACCAACCGGGGACAACTCGTGATCCGGCATCCGCCGCGCACGCCCTTCTCCACACGAAGCCCGGAGAATCAGCGAGACCAGCGCCCCAGGACTGCATGCTAGGATTACTATAAGCGAGCTAAGAACCTACCGTATCTTCTTGTATGAGTCGGAATAGCGCTAGTGAGGATTTTCTTGAACCTACCCAATCGTCACCCTCTATATGTTTAAACTGTGGCGACTTGGCGTTTTTCGTGCCTTCCTGTTGGTTCGGTTGCCTTAGTTCTCTTTAGCGCCATTCCGACTCATACAAGAAGATACGGTAGAACCTTTGAAAGAAGCTTACCCGAAGAAATCACAAGTGCGTAAGGCGTGGCAGCCACGCCGGTAACAAATCCGAGCTATGGCAGTCCGACCTCACCATTGCATCCCAATGATTCCGTCTCCCCAGCTCTTGCAGGATTCTGAGCACCATAGGCTCTTGTCTCCATAGAGACTTGTATGAAGTCACCAGAAATAGGTTTCTGATTTCTCTTGACAACCTCAAATACATTACACAAGTTTGCAACAATGACCAGTTACTGCCACCTCAGGCAAGCCCATAATATACTGGTCCTGCTGGAACAGCTTGCAGAGTTATAACGATTCCATGGCTTATCCCAGGGCCCGCCAAGAATGCCAGAATAGGATAAATAATAAGCACAATCAAAGAGGAGTGAGCCAAAAACACCAAGCTGATACTGGGATTTTTATCCCAATTGGAACATCTTAATTATTACATATCCATTCAAATGCCAACAGTACTCAATATAGCATTTCAGTCTATTAACTTACAAAACCTCATGCATTTCTCTCATCCATTCACGACCTTTTTAGGAACTCCTACTAAACTCCCATATCCCGTTAGCACCTCATCCTTACCCGTGTTTCGTAGGTCTCTGGGTTCTTATTCTCACTAGAAGCACTAACGACATGGATTTTGTTTAGTAGCACGTTAATTGGTGCCCATATGCGCTTAACTCGCATGTTATGATATTGATTTTTACAGCTGATAGCCATAACATTGGTGTTCCAATACATTCAACTCCAGAATCCTACGGCTTACCCAAAAGTGGACATTTCTAAAGCACCTTTCTATCCGCTGGGTCTCCAGCTTGCTTCCTATGGAGGAACCGAGGGAGAAAAAAATAAAGTGAATGTTGTCAAATTAACCGATTTTATTGGTTAACTGAAAAGGCATTCCATTGGACAAGCCAACTTCGGAACCATCACGCTATAGACAAGAAATCTCTACATCAAGAGCAAAAATATCTTCACCGTCCTAGAGAAAAAAGCTGCTGACTACTTAGTGACAGATGCGGCAGAGATGCTAAAATCCCACTTAGCTATGGATACGGAAAGGTAGCTGGGAATAAAAGATAGACCAGAGAGGTTAGAAATTTTAATGCAATAAAGGAGATGAAATAGTCTCCAAGAAACAAAATTAAAACCAGAAAGCGAACATCAAAGCTAAAGACCCAAGACTATTGATAGACAGGGCCAAGGGACGCGATTGGTCCACACCAATCAAAATTGTAGGTGCTATTAAGGAGCCTTGTCGGTTTGAGGTTGAAAGTGCTCCGGTTAAAGCATTCTCCCATCGCACGCTTTTTGTAGTAAAGCTAACAATCTAAAACACCACAAACTACTACCAGAACCAAAAGTCTAACCAAATAGTAAGTTGCACCGCCTTGACCCATGGTCCGCTCCCTGCCCCCCGCTTCCTTATTCCAGGAGCGAACTAATCAAGGGTCCCCGAATCTATCGGGAACCCTAGCTTCGGGGCCACTAGTTCATTCGGACACACTCATTACCACCCAACACCCCGAAATGAGAAAAATTTTCGAAGGCTCCCACGGGGATTGTACCCGAGGCATATATATAAGAAGGCCAAGCAGACGGGCTGAACTGCTTCACCCATCGTTCTCCAGTTCTTCCTTCCATTCGTTTGTTTTTCAGCAGAAACCTCCCGGAGGAGTGCCATACTTTTTCTTCACATTCACACTCTTTTGACTAACCAAACTTGTCGCACTCATTTCAACGATGTTTATATCTCTTTTCTCTTGGCTCTTATTTCTTCCAGCTGTGCTGTGCCAGCTCTCCTCGGGGAGCCTCCAGAAGTTCCCAAATGCTTTGGCTCTGGGAAATTCCTTTGATCCGATAATGGCTGCGTATTGGACTGGACTTCCTCACCATCGTCGGACACCCTTTTCTGTATGAAAAGTTCCTTCACGGTCATTCAGACACTTTACTGACAAGTTTAGGTATCTCCTGATGGAAAATCGGCCTATTTGGCCTACCTTTCGTCCAGCTATGATAAAGTTTTCGTTCAACAGGTTAGTCCAGACACGTTCGCGGCTGTCGGGAGCCCCGTTGAGATATCCGGTGCTAGAGAGGGTATGTGGATACTACGATGAAACCTCCGTACTATTTCTAACATGGTCTAGCTGGCGGCCTTGTGGCTCAAAACGATGGGTTTGCCGTCATGGTCAATCTCGACAACTCACAGACAGACCACCCGGTAACCACCATTATCAGATATAAGGGAGGAGCCAAGGCATGGACCAGGCCCGTCAACGGACCAGGAGTTCACCCGTCGGAAGGGGTCAGTAGAAATTAGTCGCAAACATTGGCCACACCCACTAACATGCGTGTGTGTAGCTTTCTACCTCTCCAGACATGAACGGTGATCTGGTGTGGTCCGAAGCAGCAGGGCTATACGCTGCATACTTTGTTGTCACTGGTGAGTCCCTCCAAGATAGTCTGAGTAACTTGGACTAAGAGAAACACTACAGCATATACTGGGGATGCAAGTGGGCATTTCGGCGATTCTATCCAATACGTCACTGATGCCGGCGACATTAAAACCATTTCCGGAGCTTCAAGTACCTTTGGATGCTCCCACAACACCGGAATAGCTCTTGAGGCTGCCGACGCCCCACCATTCGCCAGCGTCTGCGCTGAGGATCATGGGTAATTACATTCCAGTAACCATCTTATCACAGACGCTAATTTCCAAAAGTTCCATTTGGTTGAACACGAATACTCAATACATGAGCGGTGTTAAAATTGCCAACGAGAACACCACCAATGGTGTCAGCGGGGAACCAAGCAAGTGCCTCTGCCACCTATTTTTTTACTCATTTCTAATACATAGTGATACATAGTGGGTGGCATGTCTGGCTCTTATAGCAGTCTCGCCTCTTTCCCAGGATCATCAGCATATATCTTTGCCTGGCAATCCCGCGGAGCAGTTTCTCTGACAAGAGACGACTGGATGGGAGATGGTTATACACAATGCTCTCCACGCTGGCTTAACCACAATGTAGCGATTTCAATGCTGAAGGATAAGTCTACCCTTCAAGGCGCACAAGCTATCTCAACTGTCGGAGCGGCTAGCGGAGACGACCAAGTAACCTGGATCACAAAGTCTAGCACAACAGACCAGCAGAATGTCCATGTAGCTACGCTAGATTCCACCAACGCGATTGTCACTTGGGAGCAGCTCTCAAACCCAAATTGCCAGCCAGTGCCATTGGGATGCACGGGGACATTCTCAGGAACCTTCTTCCAGCAGGTGGATTCACAGGGCAAGAAAGTTGGAGATGCAATCTCCGCTAAAGACGTCTTTGTGGCTGGCGACATGCAAAGGATTGCTGGAAAGGGTCTTTGTTGGCCGTACGTGAGCATGGACTGGGACCTAAGTGCGCCAAAGGACAAAGGGACACCCGTTTCCTCCATGTCATTCGCCTGTATTGGAGGCAGCGGTAGCACCTCACCAGCTCCTTCCTCTTCCCAACCAGTTGTCACTCCCTCAAAGACGGCGGGGACGGTCGCACCCTCAGAGACGGTCACACCTGTCGCTCAGCCTTCCGATACGACGACGGAGGGCCCCGCGATGTCAACTTCTGCCCCTGGACCCGTCCCAACCACCGCCAACGGCCTCCCATCTACAATGGTCACCAAAACCAAGAAGAGCAAGAAGAGCAGATCGCCCGCAGCGACACCCACCCAGGGTGAGTCAGCGACCACTACCCAGGGTGGATCAGCGACCCCTACCCAGGGTGGGTCAAACAACAGCTACGAGTACACCCCGTGCGATGATCAAACTCCATGTCCAGAAGGTTCTACCTGCTACGTATATGGAGGAGTCGGATTCTGCATCCCCCACGCCTAAGATCCCTCAATCGGTAATTGGGGGAAGGGCAATAGGGCACTCGGATTTAATTTATTTGTACTGTAGACACTCGAGTAGCTACCCACTCGCGAGCGAGCAAATCTCTTCCAATGTTAATAATAGACAGACAGACAGACAGACAAGAAAAAATGAAAGGCCATCAGAATGGTCAGCGTCAATTACCATGTAGGCTCCCGAAGTAGTAATAGTAGTAGCAACCAATATAAATATCGGATAGCAACATATTACGCAACATCCCCTAAATACACACGTGTGCTGATAAGTTTAAACGGGACTTTTGTGCAATGTCCCGCGCATCCAGAAAGAGCCACAATGGTTAGCAACATGGTTGATTGGTCGAGAACCGAAAACTCACCTCACATCCAAAGTCTCCAAACTCAATTCACGTAGGTATCGGTATGATACATATATATATTCCTCCCATAAGTTACCGGTAATCCCTATATATGAGGATCATATTACCATCTATCCTCTGGGGGGGTCGCAATTCTGCGCCCTTCTTTCTATCCGGTGCTCGGGTAATCAGAATTGGGTTCTACGAACCCACATCTGAACAATTGCACCACCACCACCACCATAACCACCCCGCACTTCAAATCTCAGGTCAACCTCACCACCTCCCCATCCATTATCACACTCACACAGAATCCAGCCGACTACTGGAACAGACCGACCGACTGACTGACTGCATACCCGTTCCTGCATTGGCCGGGAAGGTAAAATAAAATAAAACCCCCCCACCCCACCCTCGCAGTAAGCCAAGCCTACCTGTCCATCATACAGCCCCGTACTCAACTGGCAGAGTTAGCTGATATTCAGGATACGGTAGTCTATACGCCACCTGACAAGAGGAAAGAGAAAAAAGGAGAAAAAAACTCCCGAGTCGCTAGTGGCACGCGCATGGAGGAGGGGGTGACACTCATATCACTGCAATTTATTTGTACCGTACTCGTACAGCGCAGAGCGATAACTCGAGCACAGTACAGTACAGCACAGCACAGGTAGGTAGGCAAGGGAAAAGAGGGAAAGAAAAGGCTTTTCGACATTATCAGATGGGGGGTGATACAGTTATATACGCTTATTATCTCGAGTTGTACGGGTTTTTTTTCTCTTCCCCGCCAAGATAAGGCGTTGGGCGTTGGTTAAGGTTGTGTGATGCCAGACGTCCGAAACGGAGAGTCAAAAAAAAAAAAGTCTCCCAAATGGTATCATAATTGAAATTGAGGAAATCTTGAGAGCTTGTTTAATTCATATGGGCTTTGTTTCCTGGTTCCCTTTTGGTCAATGGGGGGTTGGGAGCTAAGACATGGATTAAGTTACTCGTACTGTAAGAGGAAAGCATTATTGGTTGATTTTTAAGTGCTTAGCATGAGGCCGCTAACCAAATCTACGAAAGAGCGAGTGTTCATACACATATTCCGTATTATATCTTCCCCCTATGATAATACCACCGTACTCCCTTAATCCAAAAGAGAAACCAAAAACCCAAACTTATAATACAAAGATTGAACAAGCCAACCCCTAGGCAACTCTACCTAACGGTAAAGCTCCCCCCTCAAGCCGTATCCACTGTTAACCTCCATCATCACCAAACCCATCTGCCCCCATGACCCACAAAAAGTCTTAGCCAACGCCCCCATCTTGGCAAAAAAAAAATCCGTATAACTCGAGATTGCATATACTAACTGTGACATGTGGATTGGGGCCTGATTCGGGTAGTTGTCTTATTCTATCGACGAGGAGAAGGAGCTGAAAGAAAGGAATGGAATGGGATGATATGTAGTTCTCGTTGTGTTACGGAGTAAGGAAAGAGGCTATATTAATTACGCAATAATACTTATTGCTCTTGGCTTTTGGCGTATGTAGTGCTGCTGTGATAACAGTGCAGGTATTGTTCTGTGGGACGATGGTAAGTTAAGGTTGGATTTACATTTTGGAGGGGGGCGGGAAGGTGGGAATGTCGTGCGTGAGGTTGAGTACAGCACTCGTACATAGATAACGGGATCATTTATGCTGGTGGTATAATATAGAGGAGTATATATAATCCCCCTACTTTCCGCTCAATCCAATTCCTTCTTCTTCTCTTCCAGTTCACTCATCTCAATTCATAAACCCCCCAATTCCCAATTGCCCAACTCAATTCCAGGCCCCCCTCAAAAAAAAATGCCCTCCTCAACTACCACCTCTCTCCTGCTCCTCTCCCTCTCCCTCCTCCTCCTCCTCCTCCCAAACCCCGCAAACACCTGCACCCTACCACCAGACCCCTCCCCAACACCAACCCTCCCAACCCCCTTCTCCCTCCAAGTCCAAAACACAACCTACCCCCAGATCAACAACCGCTTCATAAACTTCTGGCAAGCCGGCGGCGGTGACCAGCACTTGTACCTATCCCCCGTGGGTACTCCCGTGGCAAACCTATCCCTGGAAAACGGTATTCTCCAGCGCTCCCCGGACGGGATCTTGCAGAAGTTGACTATCAGGGCTGTTATTAACGGCGAGGTTAGTTTCCTAAAAAAAAATTTAAACAAGGTAAACATGCTGAGGATAAATAGTACACAGCATCCGACAACACCACAAAGATATTCTTCACAAGCCGTGGTGATCCAAGGGCTATGTTTGATGCGGGGTGGGGGTGTAATGCCACAGATGAAGACTTGGTGCAGAGGGAGTTGGTGTTTCGTGGTAGGGGAGCTGGTCTTGGGGGACATGTCTGTGTTAGGTTGGCGAGTGGGGGAAGGTGGGAGGTTAGGTATTCGCCGCCGGGAAATACTGGTTCGTTATATCATACCTCTCTTCTTCTTGTTCGATTTCGGGAGGGGGGTGCGAGTGATTGCTTGTGCTATGGGTGCTAACTGAAAAGTGCTTTACTTTATTAGCGACGGGGAGATTGTGTATTAAGGTTAAGCTAGCGTTGATCCCTACTGTTTGAGATGGAAGCTACTAGTAGTGGTGGTGGCACGTGCGGAGAAACCCACGATGCTACAATACACCAAATATAGTACAATGAAAGACAGTATAGTATAGTCAATCCCCAAATCAATCAATCATCCACGCATCATAACTATCATAATCTCTCTCAAGATCAATCAACAGCATTATATCAAATTACCACAACCACCACCACCACTATCACCCCAACAATCAATCAATCAAACCTCCCCACCACCACCATCACCACCCTTATTCCCCCTCCAAACCCCCCCCCCATCCACAAACCTCTCCATCTTCCAAACCTCCACCCTCTCCTTCACCCTCTCCAACGCCTCCTCCCCCCCGCGCCAAGCCTCCCCCCGATGTTTTCCCGCCACAGCGACGAGCACGCTCTCCTCCCCGATCGGCACCTCGCCCATCCTGTGCACGATGCAGATGCCGAGCAAGCCGTGCTTCCGCACCACGTCCTCCGATATGGACATCATGGTCGCCAGCGCTCGGGGCGTGTAGGCCGTGTAGGCGAGGTGCGCGACGGGCTTGTCGTCGAAGTTGTCGCGGGTGGTTCCTGGAATTTGATTATCAAACCCAGCTTTAGCTGGGTTGGTTGAAAAAAGGGGGGGAGGGGAGGAAGGAAGGAAGGAAGGATATATACATACCGGCGAATAAAACTAATGCTCCGGCTTTCGGAGATCTAATCTTGTCCATGACTTCCGTGATGGAGAGTGGGGCGTTGGTGAGCTCTACGTGGATGTTTTCGCGAGAGAGGGTGCCGGGTTGTTGCTGGCTCTCGCTTGTGTCGCCTCCTTGTTGTGACATTTTTTTTTTTTTTGGTTTTTGGTTCTTTCTTGGGTTGGGTTGAAGTGAGTTGTGTACTCGAGTAGAGTGGGGCTTTTCTAGAATACCTAGAATGTTTCAATCATCATGAAATCACATGAGCGAATGGATTTATAGGTGGGTGGGTGGGTGGGTGAAACACCGGTATTGGTGGGGTAACCGGAAAACGGTAACGGAAGATCCGGGTAAGGTAGATTAACTTTAAAACTTAAAAAAAAAATTTCCCCACACCCTGCTAAAGTTAAATTACAGGGAAAGGAGACAGTTGAAAGCCCTCCCCTAATCTGTTTGACACACATGGTTTGAAGAGAAAAAAATAAGAATAGAAAACGATGAAGGGTAAAAGAAGTATCTGTATGATAGGGGGTAAATGGGCTGCAAGCCAATGTTTGTCGGAACAAAAAGGTCACTAGAATCAACAGTGAACGGAGAAGAGAAAAGAGAAAAAAGAGAAAAAAAGTAAAGGAAGAACAAATATTTTCTCCATTTTTTTAAATCCCCGATACCTGACAGAGGAAGAACACTTCAAGCATTCGATACAAAAAGATATTTTGTAAAAGACGCTTCAAGCGTAAATTCCCATCCGGCCGATTCAATATTCTCATAGCTGTGATAATTTGCGTGTATGAGAAAATTGACAAGGATAAGAAAAAAAAATAAAGAAAAAATAGACACAGAAAAAAAACTACCGGCCTCTGCGGGCTCCCAGCCTATCACTTCTCCAGTTCTCATACCAAACGTCACGGCTCTTCTCTCTGAGATCCGCCCTCCAGTCACCAAATACTGCCTCCCTCAGCTTGACGAAATCGCAATGCGCTTCATCGTATGGGTCTGCGAATCCCCAAGGGAAATGTCTACCTACTTTCTCGCCCGGCTCATATCCGTCGGGAGAGATAACAGACAACGGAAGGAAACTGTTAAGACCTTTAGCCTTTCGGCTAGCTGAGATAGAAGATGTAGTCGACTTATTTGAGGACTGGGGGGCGTCTTCGTCGGAAGATGAAGATCCCTCATCGACCTCTGCAAGGGATCCTCGCTTGGCCTTAGTGTCCTGCTGAGCTTCCTCTTCTTCTTCGTCAAGTTCCAGCTCAAGTGCTTCCAATGGATCAATCCCAGCACGCTCGAGCCCCTGTCGCACAATCTTCTTCAACTCCTCCATGTGACGAGAGGTGCAATTGTCTGCCTTGCTGATGACCGGAACAACGGTGGTTTTTCCGTGAAGGGCCCTGAGGACTGCAATGTCAAGGTCGTCGTCCAGTCCGGCTTGGTCGGGCTTGTTTCCATCTCCCTTTTTGTTATAGTAATGATTTCCGGGGGTAAGCCTGGCAGGATCAAGCAAGAGAAATACGCAGTGAACGTGAGTATCTTTGGCCCCAGGAGCTCGGACGACCTTGGTCTCTTCATTGAAGGTGTCTTCGAATTTCGATTCCAAGAAGGCAACGGTCTCGCGAAGTTGAAAATCAACTACCCCTTTCTCAAGCCCTTCGCTATCCCACAAAGTCAACCCTATGCGTTCACCGTCAATTTCCGTCTCGAGATATGAAGATTTGAATGCATTCCGAGAGGAAGAGGAGGATGTAGCCGAATGAGTAGTAGTGTCCTCTTCCGGCGCTTCCGGTGATTCCTCAGCAGGCGCAACATGTCCGCGTTTAGGCTTTAAGGCAAGCGATTGGCGGAGGAAGCGAAGAAATGACGACTTTCCAGAGTTTTTGGCACCAATAACAAGAACACTACCACACTGTTAGCATTTCTGTCTCGCATGGTTACTCAACAAGACGAAAATGGAAATGATAAATTGTCCAATTCCCATATCTGTACAACACTATTAAGGATTGATGGATGAAACTCACTTAAAAGGGGTAGGATCTTTGCGTCTTCTAACTCTTCTGGGAGAGTTTACAGTGCTCACGGCGCTGCTGGCATAACTGTATCTTCCTCTATGTGCCATAGTACCCTCCTTTGCGTGAGCGTCATCCGTCAAGGGCACCGAGCTAGACTTGAGATAACGAGTGCCACCAGAAACACCAACTACACTATCAGTAGAGTTTCTTCCAGGAACATAACCGCCTGGACCGTTTGAGGGGGACCGAGCACCCTCCGAAGAGTGGGGTTCAGTAAAGCTCGACATAGCGTGTCCGCTAAATATAGCAACAGAGTCCCTGATATCCGTAACAAACCCGTTCCTAGAGGGAGGGAGAGGATACTCAGGAAGCTTTGGAGCGGAAGGAGCAACAATTGGCGAAGGTGATGGCTTGCGGACAGGATCCCCAGATTTTGAACGGCGGAGGAAATTAAGAGAAGAACGACGGGGTGGGTGAGACTCCTTAACCTTGGTATTTTCAGGGACGGGTGGTCGCGAGGAGCTGGTGGGCGGGGAAGATGACTTTGGTGTGGGTGGTCGTTTATGCGAGGTGGAGGAAGGGGATGAAGTGCTCGAGGTCCCCATCTTGGACGACAACTTTGTAATTCGTGCTAGGGCGTTTATAGCCGAAAATTGAGTATCTTAGGCTATCAACGCAATTAAGGCGGGTTAGCTTTACTCCAACTCTATTTTCCCAAAAAAGAAAGCCAAACCGCACAAAAAGATCAATAGGAATAAAAATGAAAGAAAAGATGTCTTCAAGAACTCACATGGTTGAATATCTACTGGCAAATGAAGAGCAAACAACGAGAAAATCAACTACCGCACTTGCAGATATACTTGCAAATACTCGCTGTCGGGTAGATGAGACCCTGCAAGACGACAAGCACTGGTTCGAGCGGTTAGCGTTGCAATAGCTCGAACTTGCTCGTGTCGGATGCGCGATGACAATAAGCTCCCGTAGCTAGATTCGCTACTGTAAAAGAGGGAAGGGTCTACGAAGAGAGCTCGTTCGCGGCGACACTGCGGAGTGTCAAAAGGCGCGTCTTCAGTTGATGGCGCCTTATAAACTTGGCGTAACCTTCACACCGTGAGGGCAGGAGTCGCAGCGTTATACAATAGCCAGCCGGAAGAATAAACGACCTAAAAGAACAAGATATGTCGACCAGCGGCGATTGACGATGGGGGGGGGGGGGGGTAGATGAGGCGAGGTGAGGGTAGGGAGGGAGTGAGGGAGGGTAAGGAAGGGAGGGGGGGGAAAAGAGAGAAAGTGTTTTTTTTTTTTTCCTTTCCCTTGCGCTTTTGGGGGAGCGAGAGGATAAGGAAGGCTAGTTCGGAGCAATTGGGGAAGAGCGATGGGGTTGGTGGAGTGCGGATGGAAAAAGGAAAGAAATGGGAGGATTATAATAAGAAAGCAGGACCGGGAATAGGGGGTATGATACCCAGAGCAGCGTTTCGTTTGACCTCTCTCCCACGAAATTACGAGCAGGAGATTGGGTCAAAATGCACAGGGTTCTCTCCCCCTCTGTTCTAGCGCTGTTACAGGGAGTCCATTACGAGAAAAAGAGAGAATAGCACAGATGTAGACAAGGGGAAAGAATATTGGCATATGCACTGGTAGAAGCCCAAGTACTTGCAGGCAATCCTTCTCTCATCACCGTTTATTCAGCAGGGAAGGTGTATCGTCGACCAGTGCTAGCACTCGAGCACCGTACTGTACCCACTACATATAGGTATCGTGTACCCAAGGACCAAACCACAGAATACATCCCTCGGTCAAATGGAAGTCCTCAATAACGACACCGTAGCTATTAAGACCAACAGCCTTTTTTCCCAGCTACTATCACCGCTGCGGCCAGCTATCGCATCGCAAGCCGTTACAGTCATTGGGCATGGACTGTGCAGCAGCCATGTACCGACATGTCTCTCTGTTCTCGTTAACATTAGTAAAGCCACCTGCCATGATTGCAGCATACTGCATCCCTCTGCAAGGCGCAGACCACCACTGACCGAACGTACTCGTACAGTACACACGGACAGACAAGCTTCCTCTTCCCTTCTTCTCTCATCTCAAACTTTTGCCTTCACTCCAATCCCCCCCCATCCATCCCACTTCCCCTAGCAACCGTCAATAAATCCACTTCTGGCTTAGCGCATTCAATCCAAGCACCATATGGAGTTTAGCTTAGGCCACAACAAGTAAGGCCCTCCATAGGACATGACCAAAAATGGACAAGACCGACTCCCTAAATGCCCAATACCGCAAGGCAGGCAGGGATAGGACTGGATGGAAACAATCAACAACCCGGCTGCTCCAGGAAGGTTACTCCTACTTGTACTCGTACACGAGCCACGGCAGAGTAACAGCAACCCTATTGCTTATTTCCGAGTTCAAGACAGCTCTGTGACGGCTAGCTACAAGTATGACAGTCGATCAAATTGTGTTTCTCCAAAACACATCCAGAGTCGAAAAAGTTACGTCACGCCGTCACCAACAAAAACCCCCTATTCGCAACTGTTTTTTCACCGGCTACGTTGTACTAGTACTCGAGCACTATACTTGTACTTGTACTATGCGCACGAATGGTTGGTCTCTGGGGATTCAAGTGCCGGTGCGCTCCTCTTCTGGTTGAACTTATCCCTCGTACATATAATGATGACCTCGCGATGTCATACCGGTAATGGCGTGCCGCTGCGTTGTCTTCCCCCCGTAATACACTACCGTAGGCGAGTGACACCCCATGCGTGCTATTGCCAGTCCGGCCCTACTGGTACTCTCCAAGTGTTTCGATATACGGTAACCGGGTGCCTATCACCGAATCATATTCTATCACTGTATGTTCCCTTCTCATACAGTACCAGTACCGGTACTTTCCTAAGCGGATGGGCAATGGGACCAAGATATCCATGTTTGACAATATGAAGATTTATCCCACACCGCCAACAATAGGGGCTGAGTTCCACGTGGGCCTCGAGCAAGAGCATCAGAAACAGAGATACCCATAGTGTCCCCTTGCTTGGGTTATGATGTACGGGCAGGCCGCTCGGGTGGACACAATTCATAGACAGCCATAGGGCATTTGAAATTTCCGGAGACTCGGGCCCTCTCTGGAGGCAGCGCCTGAATTTTAGCGGTAAATCCTGACCTCTCCCGATTCAATGCTTTTTCCACACACCACAATTACACTCCAGGTATTCCCTGCAGTAGAATGTCTAACTACTACAAGTAACTACAGTACTCGTACAGTATCGCTGGATCGTCTACTCGAGTATCGCTCAATTAAAAAATCTAAACACGGTGTTGGTATTTTCATCTAATTTTTGAGGTCTGTGGTGACACACGTGTACCGATATCGATTAATCGATCCCTGGGCCTATGGGTACTCGTGTCTGGGAAGAGATAGTCCGACCTGTCCGGTGCAGTATGATACAGGTGCTATCGATATCGATGTCGGCATCGGGCACGGCTACGATGAATTAGGTAAAGGTGGGATGTAGACCATTCTTGCCATGGCTTAAGATTATGGAGAGCATGCAATTCTCCCTCTTGTAGGACCCAGGAAACGTCCGGGCTAAACTTGACACCAAGACAAGGGGTTGACTATGGCATAAATTTTATTAACATCTTGCAAGGTCTTTACCAGCAGGAGGAATTGAAATTCATGGTCTACAACAGCGTCATCAAGCCGAGTCATCCTCATCTTCTAAAATGCTCTCCTGGATTAAATGGCACCACATCCCTTCCTTAATCCACGAGTTGAGGGGGTCAAAGGGGAGTGCAATCTTATTGTTTTTCTCCTAGCTACTGTTTGCGAGGTTCCCAAACCGACCCCGAAGGATATCCCCAACTGTTATCTCTAGCTTTTGTATCGCATGACTTCTTGGTGCAGGGAAGAGATTCTAAAGGCAAGAGTTAGTAAATGTAGAACCCAGTCTTGCATAACCAGAAAATATCACCTTTCTACTCCAGTCCTTTTTTGCCCTACTCTCACTCATGTGCTATACTTCAATAAATCCCCTCTGGATTTGTACCTCCCCCTCCTAAAGTGGCTTGATCTTTATAATAACTGCCTTGCTGATTTTTCCTCCGCTCCCTTCAAGTAATAGTAATAGTTTGACATCCTCTTTTAAATCAGCATATAGTTCTCCATAACAGAACTCCTAGACGATTGTAGGCCATGATCATCCTTGTGGTGCAATTGCACAATCAGGTACTTTTGTTCTAAAAGAGTGCTGAGCACAGTGTTTGCCAAAATCATTTCTGTAAAACTTGAATAATTGGACAGTGTGCTATGTAGTCAAGAATTTCCTTCTCTGGAAAGGGGGTAAAAAGCGCACAAAAAACAGGGTCCCTTTCCCCCCCCCCCTAAGAAGGAAAAAAAAGTAAAGGTTTCTTGACCTTGCCGATAGAGGAAAGTTCAATGACATAGCACACCGTCCAATTAATCAAATTTTTATGGTATTTGAATAGATTGTGACTTACATTCCTTCGTACTGTGCACTAAATATCTGCAGCCGACCTATAGGGATAAATTCATAAGTATCTGGATCCCATATACCCAGCACCTTGTTAATAGCAATCAATTTAGCTGCCTACATCGAGAGGGTCCCCTGGATCTGGGTAGCTATTTTGATTCTGAGTTCGGCAATCTATGGACGATAAGTATACCTATATAAAAGATGTTAACTTCTGACAGTATTGGTGTAAAATCCTTTGAATACATACACTTGCGTTCCGATATACGGTTCTAGTACTGAGAAGTCTTTAGGTGAAATAGTTAGAACATGATACTCATCCTGGGAGAGTGTAACGATCCTATTCTGTAGTTAACAGGCAACAGGTAACAACTTTCATATTGGTATTATCAGGTAAAGTATGTCGGTGTCTTGATAAAACAAATGTATATCTTTTTCTAATTACTAGAATTATCTGATAATCTAAGCCTTCAAGTAAGATGATTGTATACTGATAAGAGGTAAAGACTATCTTATAGTCTTTCGTGTCATATCCTATTAACTTATAACAGTGAGAGGTGGAAGGGGTTCTTATGTTATAGAACTAATGTGCTTGCATACAAGCGGGAGATAACAGTAAGGTAATTCTGTATTTGAAAGTATAAGGTAGGAAAGAATTTAGATAGTTGCATGAAGAATTCTAACTACTGGATCTGAGCTCTCCCTTAAATAGACTTCTTCCCACAACCCTTACCCTGGTGACTCATACCTTATGAGTCACATGGTCCTATGACTCGTATATGAGTCATACCCGAGATCTATTAGTTGACTCCTATGAGTCACTACGTAACATATCATAAACTAATCATAACTTATAATATAAATCATGTATGCTAATCATGTCACATGTGTGAAACCCATGACTCGTAATGTGAGTCATGTGCGAAATTCATTACATCATTATGACTCACAATTGTGAGTCATCAAAAACATCAATCAATTGTAACATAACAATAACTTGCAAGTGCAAGTCATGTGAGAGCTGTGAGTCAAATGACTTCATAGTGTAAAAACATAAACATACCTATGACTAATAAGTATTAGTCATGTGAAATCTGCCTTGCTTAGTCACCGTTTGTGACAGAGAGTAGTATAGAAAGTTCGTCTGGTGTCATTTTGGATTGCGTATACCACAGAGAAATGATTATGTGATTTTACACTCTCAAGGGTGTTAAGCAAACAAGAATTTGTGTGCCAAACAATCTTTTTTCCAATGGTAATGGAGATGAAGCCACGTTGTTGTGGTTTGCTGAAGTACGCACCACTTGGTCGAAGGCTTAGTCAGAGTTTGCGCCCTTCATTGAGCCTCCGGCCCTACTAGTAGTTCTGACTTGGTATAAGGGAAAACAGCAGGGTCAAGAGTATGATCCGCGAACATAGTCTTAGGTGCTGTCACAAACCGGGAGAAATCAGAACCCTCCTTACCAGCACTGGATTTTGGGCAGCCCCTTCGCATCTGAGAGGTAATCCAGGTTGGGCCTGGTTCCTTCAGGGATTTTGTTATTTGAGCACTAAGAAGATCAAGATTCGGAAGTACTCATTCGTCATTCGTTTGCAGATGAGAGTGATGGATGAGCTCTGAATATCACCTTGAAGCAATCCGTCTTTCCAAAGAAGGTAGAGGATTATCAGGCGAAGTCTATCCGGAGGGCTACTGCATATTAGTACTGTAAATATAGGACACATTATTAGGAGACTCACGCTAAAGCAGGATCATCGAGAAGTGGCACTAAATGACTCCCTAGGATCTTTTGGTGAGCGGTGATTTTCTGTCGCCAACGCCTGCTCCAGAAGCGGCACATCTGGGAGATTTTCCTTTTTGAAAATACCTATTCATTCCTGGGCCATGACAAGATGAAGCAAGCACTATACCTGTTATTTTGTCCTTGGTATTGAGGTAGACTCACCATCATATCCCTGATTGCGTACAAACTTCATAGATCAGCACTCGCACCAAAATAGTACACTGGCGCACAAACCTATCAATGAAGTTCTTGTCCTCTAGGAATTTTTGGAAATCTGCCATCAACTTGTCGATGGTGTCTTTCATATGCTTGTGCCGGTTAGACACCCACACCTGATTTTCATTCCCAATCATGCCCTCTATTCCCCTGCCAGCACCACGAGAAGTGATAGGAAAGAATGAGGAGGGTGGGACCTGAAGGTTGATGGTAATTGGTGGAGCTGCATCCCCCCATGTTTCCTTCTAATAAGCTACCGGCTCAGAGTGCTCAACAAGGCACCAACCCTAAACATCCATCCTCTACGGAGCCATAGGTTCCAGCTAGTTATGATACATAGAATATTACTACAAGAAGTGGTAAACTTTAAACGAAATAAATCTAAATACGGCACCGAAAGAGCAATAGTGGGAGAGATGATAATGATAGCGAGCAACTAAAGGTATATTGGTAGTAGGTGGCTTGCCCGCTAAATGGATGGTAATGACAGGAGTATATATAAAAAACAAAACACCATTCTCGGTCGTCCAACGATCACCACACATTTCCACTTCTTTCCACACATGTCTCCTTATCGCCTTGTCCACCCTTCAAAGAAACAAAAGAAATGAACATTTTGTGTAATCCCTGAACAAAAGAAATACATAACAAAAGAAAACTTCCTTCATTTCCATAGCCAACATGCTTTCCATTCATCCTATCCATCCGTCAAACAAATAACCTCCGTGCTTTCTTGAAACAAAAGAAACCAACATGCCGAGCAGCTTTTCCAACAAACTTAACAATGTAAGTTACTTTCTCCCCATCTTTTATAGGCAGAAGATCATGGGCCATCGTTTGATAAGTGAACACACGTAGTGCGGGAGCGAATAGATACATAGATCTATCTACAACAAACAGCACTCCTCGAGTATTTGAGGGCGGAGGAAAATCGGGGTGCCGCCGGGGGTTGGGGTCTAATTCTGTCTGCACATCTTTGGCGAGTAGCTCTGATGAAACCTGAGCTTCATGGAATAGATTTTGTGGACGAAAATATCGTAAAGTAGGGTACTCTTCAAGAGATACAAAAAGAAGGCCGGATTTGTGGCCGATCCCTGGAGCGGCTATTGTGGAGAGGATTGAGGAGAATTGTCTGAAGGTTGGTCTCACGGAGGAGTACAGGGAGCTTGAGGAGATAGTTGTGAGCACCCAGGTCTTGGGATGGAGGTATTTCGGAGGAGTAGAGTCTCTTTTGTTTGCCCAAGGTCTGTTATGTAGGGCACGATCATGAGCAGCTACTGCAAAACAGTTCGCATCGCACTTCCCAGCTATTTGGAGAGTATAGGTAGAAATAAACACAAATATTCATGGGAAATCACTCACAGTTATTTCAACTCATCTCTTATAGAACAAACAAGCATTAATTCCCCCAATAGAACTGCATTACAAAAAAGCCTATCAAGTCTCGCTATAGGAAAGCGTAGTTCTCGTACATATTAGCATTGGGGTACTCTCTACTCGATACTAAGGCATACCGCCACGCGAGCACAGTTCTCTGAATCCACTCCTTATAACCCCGACCATCACAGCCGTCTCGCAAAGCCAACGGAGGGCAAACATTTTCATCCTACAGAGAAGAAAAATTTGGAAAGAACAAGATGCTTTCATAAACTACCCATGACGCATTCGCCAATCTTTCAATGATGTATCACCGGTCGCCGTGAATAGCAGAATCGCTGCCGCCACTAATCAAACAAAGTACACTATACCGTGAGATTGAAGGTGGCATAAGCAGGATGAAGGCTCAAAATCGCGCGAGCCGGATCCGCGGTTCACAGACCGATATACTTGGGAGAGTGTGGGCTTGCCGGGGGAGATGAGACCTCATTTGTCAGTGGAAAGGACATTAAATTTACCAGCGATGAGATCTAGATTTTAGGTGAAGAGTTTTCTAGGAATTCACCATTTACCCATAAAGGTTCTCTCAAGCCATTACGGCTCCCAGGAGAGGTAGTGCACAAGAGCGCCGAGCATGACTTGAGCCTGGCACCGCCCACACCCGAGGAACTACCTTCAACCTCTGCTTCGTCAAGGTATTCAAACAGATCACATGAAATCCCACAATAGGATCAAACGAGAAGGCGAGACTTGATAATCCTCATCCAGGCACTTCAATGGGGAGCGAAGAAAAGGAGCATTTGGGAAAATCAGGTTCAACAGGAAGATCTACAGGAAGTGATACACAGTTAACAGGAAAGGAACCTATTAATCCTGGAGATGATAAGCTTAATTCCAGAAGAAATAAGTCAGCATTAACTAGGCCAACTAACACCAACAGAGGTACGGCCCAATCTCTAGACAATCATATTTCAGAGAACGTGCCAGGCTCCGCCCCACAATCAAATACCCCGACAGCAGCCACGCCTGCAGTGAAGGGGGATTCATGCAACTCTCTTACTCAATCCACCTCTAACTAATCAGCCCTTGTCTCCCTGCTCAAAAAGAGAATTCATCAGATCCATTCCGTACCGAATCTGCCAATCTTGGCCAAGCACTATGCCGAGATCCACTCTGCCAGGCCGCCCTGATACTAAAGCACCCAGGCAGCCAGCTTCCTCTAGGGACTCAAACCCCGGCTCAGGAAAAGCGGTTACACAGGATAGCGACCCCAAAGCACTATCAATTCGGTTATCTCGCTCATGTTCACCATTGCTCAGCCCCCCCGAGTTTTACCAGACTGGCTGTGACAACCTATTCCCCGAAATAACCGCAAGAAATATCTCCAGTTTTCAAGCAGACTTTTCACAATCAAAAATTTATTCAGCGGTCCTCATTGCTACCTCCACTCCTAAGAACAAGTACCAACCTGACTACTTAACAAAACTTAAGCAGAGCGGCAATGTTCTTCTAGTCTCTGTGAATACCCATCCTTCAGCATCGCCGAAATCCCTATCGGCAACCGAAGTGCTTGCTCATAACCCAAGATTTTCATCCGTGGGTAGTGGGTTTGATTTTCCCACAGAACTATTGAGGTTGTCCAACTGGGACTCCTCTGATGCCTGATTAGAATTTCCCCCTATATTGCCAATCGATATGTCTTTTAGGAGTATCGGTGATGAACCCCCACCAAATACAGTGAATCTTATACCCTCACCCCATGCTGATGGTATTCTTGTAAAGGATGGCAAAGGGAGAGCTGGGAGTAGGAGTGTTCCGGTAGGTTCTGCGAAAGGATATGCCCGAGAAAAGCGCTTATTTGATCTAGAGAGGCTTGGGGGGGAGGTTCCTGAGGAAACCCGGTATGTATCCTTTTCTGTCTAAATACCCAATGCCCATGAATGCTTATCAATTACAGTGAAAAACTGTCCTTGCTCCTAAGCCCAAGCGTTGCACAGTCAACCAAACCCGAAGTGCTCGGAGGGCACATTGCCCAACTTAAAGATGAAATTGAACTTCTAAGCAAGCTCGGACGAAAACATCTACCGGTCCTACCAGAGCGAGAACTGCATGCTCTCCATAATCCTGAGCTGTGGCAAGAACGGTCTACATCCCACCCATAGATGTGACAACCACAGCATTACACCTTGTATCTCCGAGATCAGCCCCCAAAATATTCTTGTTAACTCACTGCTCTTCGGGTTTCTGCTCAGCAGCATACACAAGGACAGCTGCCACCAGTTCCTGAATAATCTGCAAAGTCTCTAGCCCTCCAGCCTTATCCGGGGCAACAAGCGCTTCCTTCTCGGTATCCAAATGGTTGGTGGCAACACTGATCACGGAACCAGTAACCTTCCCCCCAAAATCCCGACACGGAGCCTCTAAGCCCGAAGGTGTCCTGTGATGATTTCATTGGTGCTAACAGTGGAAACAGTCTTGTTCATCTGCTTGATGGAGGTTGAATGATGGCACCCCATCGATGTCCATTGGGTGAGCAGAGTTATGACTATTCGTAGAATCAATCTTGGAGTACTTCTTCCCAAGGAAGTTCCGAAAGTACAATACGCTACCGTGTTCTTTGCATTCCAAACCAGATGCGATTTCCCCTGTGTTCCGCCGGGTACTCTTCCGAACCGACCCATGATAGCATTGAAAGAATTTGACCATTTAGTGTCTTCCATCAGCCTCTCGTACCATCAACATCCATTCACCCGTAACAATTGATCCTCCTTCTTCATTCACGATAACCTCTACTTGGCCATCCTACACATCGTCAGTCGAAACCCCTAAAAGCAGAAAAACAAGCACAAACTGGAGTAGTAGAGGCAATCGAACTTCTAGTATTCCCGAGTGCGATCCCAATAACAGTATTCGTGTCGTCATCAATCTCCGGACTCACCGGCGGCCAGCGTGAAGGATTTCCGGACATTGGCTACATATAAGTATATGGATAAGTATATGCTATGGGCATTAGTACTGGCAGCGGCGGCAGAAGGCGGATGGAAAGTTGTGGTGAGGTCCATGACAAGGCGGTGGTGATTGTTGCCACCCATAAGTTTTTTTGAGTTTGGAGGGTTTTTTTCTTCCTTTTTTCTCGCTTTAGCGCTGATAATTGGCCGGTAAAAATGCACTGAAAAGGTGTTGGATGGTTGAATTTGCGATGTCTCCGAGTGAGAGGTTGTGATGGCAAGACAGGTATTTGTCAGCAAGTATGGTACTGTATATACAAAGCCATAATATTTGTGCGAGGTTTCCCGCGAACTTGGAGGGCCAAGATAGCGGGGTGGTGGTTGGGACGAGGGGGCATCTAGGGGAAAGGTTTGCTGCGTGGAAGCCGGAATCTAACAGCGGTTGGGTATTCATGGTTAGTATGAAAGCCGAGACAACTTCATGCTGCTCTATGTGCTCTACAGTATGGTTGATATCGCGTCTCTGATCAAGGCAAAACATAGCACTCGTTCATCGGCTCCCCTGTCTCCATTTAAGGCCTTCATTACCCCTTTCGTTCGTATACTGAATTTCACGGAATTTTAGCACGAAAGTTAGAGGAATACCTATTCTAGCTTAAAGGAGGAAACCTCTAGAATACCATGTGCTTGGCGGTCAATCCTTTCGGATATGATACCATTGGCCGGGAAATATACCATCGAGAAAGTGAAACCTTCACAGGGGTAACCCCCATTGCAATGAACAACGAGGTCTTCACACATTACAGCATACCGGTATCTTTTTAAACAATGTAAAGAAATCGAAAAAATGACGGGGGGGATGAAAAATTACTTCAACCCTCCTAGTATTTTTCTAGAACCTTTTTACAATTATTTTTTAGCTATTTTCTAGGGATTCTTAGCTTAGAAAACTATCCCATAGAAAGCCATTCTGACGGTGGAAAAAATATATATATAAGGCATAGAATGGATTTTGGATGTCGGTTGAGATTGAGGGGAATGTTAGCAGTAGTGCAGGATACGCCGGGCAGTCACAGGGTGTTGGCCTGGACATCGGCGTCTTGATGGATCTACCGTGAGCCCCATTTGTATCTGCTTCTCAATTTCTGACAAAGGTGGTCTGTATACCTCCCGTACACCTTATTCGAGTATGAAGTCGGGGGCGAAACTAATCGTAGAGTCGATGGAGAGCGCGAGGGACAGAGTCGCGGTAATGACATTTCCATGCGCTATGTCGAATAACGTGTACACTCTCAATGCCTCGGGAAGTGTAGCAAGACAGCAGCTGCTAGAAGATATTATGTCTCTCTCTTCCGTAGACGAGCATCCCGCCATCGTGTCGCAATGTCAAGGAAGCAGTAATGGCCGCGATTAGAAAATTGAAGGCAATGCCTTCAGACCCGGCAAGATATCCGTGAGTAGGTAGAAGTGTTCATTTATTCTTGTTGATTTCTCAACTAGATGATGGGGCAATAGATTTACTCCCGGAGGTGTTCAGATACAGATTCACATCCTTGGTATTGGGCCTGTGTTCTGGCCCAGGAACGAGATGCGATCTTCGGGTGGTGTGTTCCGTTGAGCACTTCCGGCCCGAGGCTTAGTAGCAAATGCAGTCGCAGCGAGAAAATGCCCATTGGGGTGGAAGAGATTGTGTCAATGCTAAGAATGGGGGTGTACTGTACCTTGGTGAAGCCCAAAACGCCGACATCCGTCTATACCGTGCAGGAGATTCGCAAATCCTTGAGGTTATCGACAACACCGAATCCCCTACCTCGTCCCGGGTGAAAACAGAAGCCTCCTCATCAAAGTCGACCCAGGAAACCCCCACATCCACGCTAGAGATCCAACCGTCGACTGGTTCGCCGTCGAGCAACAAATCAACTCAATCCAAAACCTACCTCGGTGTGTATAAAACACTCACGTACCAGCACAGCAGGCACCCCCCCGGCACCACCCTCTCTATTTACGGAACCGCAAGAGTGCACCGCTACAACGTAAATTCACACTGGCGCTCCTCTCCCCCACTGCAAACCAACTCTTTGCCTCCCGCGAGAATTCACCAAAACCGGCAGTCACCCATGGGGGTTGTGGGGATTGGGAGGAGGGAGGAGAAGGGTATAATATGCCCCCGGCATGAGCTTTGGGATCGAGACCAATTGCTAAAGGAATTATCTATTATAGTGGTTAGTATTTTGGCCTGTCAGTTAACTATCAGCGTGGACGACGGGGGTTCAATTCTCAGCCAACCCGATTTTTTCTTATTTCACTTTGTTTTTTACTTGTTTTCACCCCCAGACCGTGGATAACATGGTTGTCATTAGAGAGTTTGCGCAAAGAGACCTAGGTGGCAGAAAAACAGGTTATTTGCTGTTAACCTAAAAGCCTTGGACACCTAGGTGGGTAGCGAGACCTGGAACAAGTGTAAAATCAGGCTTTTCAGACATGGAGAAATCTGATCGCTGCAGAACAATAAGTCAGCAGCAACAGAGCTCCCTTTAAAAGATTTTAGCGATGATAATATTGGGCATTTAGTAGCAGATTATCACATGTTCTATGGCAGCCAGTATTGTTAGTACCCAACTTGTGCAAGCAGCTGGGAATCCAAATTTGAGCAGGGAACGAATTTGAGGGCAAGACCAAACACCACCAACACTATTTCATTTTTTAAAAAATTCCGTGTTTCCTAGAATACAAGAGGCTTTCATTCTTGATACTAAGAAGCTTTAGTTCCAAAAGCCCGAGTACCTGCAGAATGGGCTATGCTGATTTCACAACTCTGACTTTTCGTTACTTAATTCCTTGGTCGGACATTATTGATATTTTAACCACATCCACCGCAAAGTCAAACCCACATCCAGCTGCAAATTCCCTGGTCTAGGCATACAAGGATGCTGGATACATCCACCGCAAAGTCTCTAATAATTAAACAGCTCGTGTCTAAACCTACGGCTGAATAGTCTCTCTAGGACGGAAAGGGTTGTCTTTTGGAAAACCTCTCAACCTGCGAGCTATCTCCAATCGGAATCTTTCCTGCCCATATGGACCGGCCAGTATCTCCCCCACCATATCATGCCCCGGTGGGAAGTCATGCTCGAAGATCGGTTCTCCTGCTCCTCTGACATTCGCGAGGATTGATTGGTGGAAATGCCATCTTAGAAGTTCGTCGGAAACACGGTGGGGATCATCCGGGTTCCGGCATACGGGATCGAGAATTCTACCATCTAACCCGAAAATATCGATATCGAAGACAACAATTTTGTAACTGTCGTCGGGATTGACGGAGATAAGGTACTGATCAAATTTAGTATGTGTGACTGAATCAACAAGAAACCCATTTTGACATGAGTCAATCTTCGCAGTCCCAAGAGTATCGTCGATGTTCGTGATCCATTGACCATAATCACACCGAGTGAAAAGACTTTCATGCTCAGGAGGGAATATATGGGCAGCTTGGAAGCCACCCCAGTTATTGGCCTGGATATGACCTGCAGGATTTATCAATCCCGAAATAACGCATCTCCTGTCGCGATTACGGACTTTGTGACAGAATGTACTATCACTAGCGGCGGTACTATGAGAAATCGACCGGGGTATCCAAGGTTCGTTAGTGACTTGGATAGAGGCTGGAAAAATTAGCAATTGGGCCGTCTGGTAAATGGGGAAAAAATATGATACCATCAGAGTAGATATCGTATACTCCTTTTTTGAGCGGTGTGTTTGTTCTGAATACGATATGGCCCGATACTCTCTCTTGAACCCGTAGAGGATTTTTCTCAGAGATAAGTAAGATTCCAAGGATGTCCAGAAAGTTTGCCTCTGTTATTGACCCATTCTGAAAAAGTCCTCCAAGAGCGATATCGGGATTGGTAGCATCATGAAATGAGACATTGCGTAGGAACGAGCGATTTAGAGCCATCACCGGTGTTGGTGATTGTGGTCAGTGTAGTCTTGGGAGTGACTGGGGAACTGGGGTAAGCAGGCAGTCGAGAGATCATAGAGGCGGATATTGGTAAATCCCTCTTAGAATAGACGGAGTCGGGGTGGTAAGATAAAATTTTGCGGAGCTGAAAGAGGCGCTCATGTGTGATCTTGCGAGCCTCATTGTTGGGCGAAAGTATGAGCAGTCCCTCAAATTTTTCTTTAGGGTTAATCATATTAGTCAGAGGCGGCGAACGAGAAAAATCAATAGCACAACTCCTTGTTGAAAGGTTGAGCAAGCAAGGGCGTTTAGTCCCTCATGACGTAGTTATAGGAATCACTAAAGATGCACCTCGTGAAAGAACCCCCCGGTACGAAGTTTCTAAAAAAAAAAAACCCAAGTCTGTCCTTGCGAAAGAGGCTTTTTTCTCTTAATGCTATGACAGGCTAGATTCCCATGTTTGGTATGTTCAGTGCAACTTAGGGGGGTCGGAGTTGGGTGCTTTTTTTTTTGTTGCGGGTAGTGTTTCATACTCGAGTAATTGTCTACAAGACGAAGTTCATAATGGGAGTTTTGTTGGATCAGAGTCACGATTTTGATATGTATCGTGAGGAGATCCGCAGGCTGGGTTTCTTAAATAGAGCGATTTGTGGGTTTGAGCATAAGGGCACTAATTCGGAGGAGCGGAACTCGTGCGTAAAAGGATGGAGTCTCCTGAATTACTTGAGCTTTTCTTGGTCTCTGAATGCAAGAGCGCGAATGGGCTCGATCGTATTGATAATACTTGGGTTATGGTATATATAGTCTCCTGAGTTGGGCTCAAGCTCTAATACAACCAGCCAGATGCTTTTGTCGAAGAGGGTAAGTTAAGGGAAGGAGAAAGCTCTAGGTAAAGCGCTCCTGCCCCCCCTCAAGGTAAACGGTTGGGAATCGAAGAGGTGCATGCCAACTATTGCTAACGGCCGGCAACGTATCAGCAATGAATCTTCGAGTCCGTAGATATTTGCTTCACCGGTGACGAACCACCGTCTGCTAATCCAAGATTCATAGCACCGCCCCAGCACAATCGCCAGAAAACCCCATAATCCCCCCCCCCCCAATAGTGAAAATGCTCCAACGAGTGACGGCCGATGACAACAAAACTTACCCGGCCCCACTCCACCCCCACCCAACCAACCTGTCTAGCAACCACCCAAGAATATAGCACCCCCCACCACCACCGCCACCATTTCCTCACATAATACAAAAAATGCTCCCAACCCCAACAACCTCCCACCTCTCCTTCACGCACATCTACGAGCCAAGCGAGGACACATTCCTCCTCCTGGACACCCTATCCCTCCAATCCCCCTTCCTCCACTCCCGCTTCCCACAAACCTCACCTCCCCCGCTGGTCCTGGAACTCGGCAGTGGTTCCGGCGTGATAACTTCCTTCCTCACGACACACTCTGCCGCGCTCTTTGGTCACGGCTCAATTTTAACTCTAGCCACGGATATTTCTCCGCATGCTCCGAGAGCTACGAGGGAAACTGTTGCTGCCAATATGATAACAACAACCAAGGAGGGGGGGGGGGAGGAGAGTGGATGCTTTCTCGGGGCTATAAGGATGGATTTGGCGACGGGGGTGAGGTCTGGAGTGGTGGATGTGCTGGTGTTTAATCCGCCTTATGTTCCCACGGAGGAGGCGGTGGTGGGGGATGGGAGCGGGGAGGGGGGGTGGATTGGGGTTGCGTGTGGTGGGGGGGTTGATGGGATGGAGGTTACGATTCGGGTGTTGGAGGGGTTGGATGAATGTCTGAGTGAGTGTGGAGTAGCGTATATTTTGCTCTGTGAGAAGAATAAGCCCGAGGCGGTTGCGGAGCAATTGCGCAATGGTGAGTATGGTGTTAAGTGGGTCGTAGAGAAGGTAGGCACCTCTGGGAAGAAGGGTGGCTGGGAAGTTTTAGGGATTTGGAGGATTATGAGATGGTAGTGTATTAATAAGCCCGTGATCTGCATACCCACATCCAGAAAACCTGGAACATTCATTAAGGCGGCTGTTCCTACAACAAAGATTATTGCTACACTATAACCTCATCAAAGTGAAGAAAGGAAGGAAAGGAAAGGAAAGGAAGAATTAATCCCTAATCATCCTAAGCAAAAACTTTTCGAAATCACCGTCAACAACTCCCTTAAGCCTCCCCGACAAATCCACCTTAAATTTCTTCTTATAGATTTTCTTGACGCGGTCCATATGGTAAGGGTCCCAATGTACTCTGACCATCCTGCTAATAAGCAAATCTTCACGGCCCTGCTCCACTAATGCAGTGATGGCTTGTTCGAGCAATTTCGCGTCACGGAGAGGCTTATCAACTGCACCATTTATGATATGGAGTAATGTTTCCCCCTACCCACCTTTTATTAGCAAAACATAAAGAGGAATGGAAGAAAAAAATTCAATATACGCACCACAAGGTTTTTAGAATGTCTCATAACAGCCTTCGCCAAATCTCTTTGATAGGTGGCTTTGTACTGCCCCGCCATCTCCCTGATCCAACGGTCACTCCTATTAACCAGAATCTCAATCATTATCGTCTCGCCACCCCTTGCATCCTTCCTTTCCATGACCTCCCCCAACCTCCTGACGTCCTCCCTGACACCATCGATCTTAACTTCCTCACTTTCTTCCATCCTCACCCCTTCAAGTTGGACCAACACCGCCATCCGGAATTTGTTCCCTTCGAGCTCATTGCGCACAACTTTCTCGAGACTGTTCAGATATTTGGCATCCTTGAAACCAGCCTTTATCTTTCGAATTTCATCAGCCGATTTTCCCATTAACGCTTCAATCAAGAGTTCGTTGCGAGTCTCTCTTCGCTGATACCAGCAGTTTGCAAACCAGCCCTCTGATTCATACGGCCCTAAGGCTACTGCAAAAGCAACCTTCCCAAAACCGCCATATGCATTCGACGGAAAGACGGTCTTGATATGCTTGGCCACATTGACCTGCTTAAAGATAGATTTGTATTCCTGACGAAGTTGTAATACTTGGGATGGGGAAAGGGTTGGTAAAATATCTATCAATGGACCCGTAGGTGGACGGAAGGTATGTTTCAGGGCCGATAGAAGAGCTTTTGCATCTTCTGTTGGATTGTATGGAGGCGTTGCGGGGCGTGGCGGGCCAGCAGGGTATACTGGAGTTGCCACGGACTTTTCGCTGGAGTGTTGAGCTGTTAGGGTTTGATGGAGCGATTGGCCGCCAGGGCTTGGAGAGAATACAGAGGGACCAAGTGAGAATGCACTGTTCAATGAGTGGCCTGCTATAGAGATTGATCCGGAGGCAGAAAAGAGTGGTGATGGCGAAAGCGTCGGCGAGGGGAGTGGAGAAATGGATTGGTAAGTTCCATGGTATGGTTGAAGGGCCGGGGAAGGTGGTGGTAATTGGTTGGGTTTGTCGTTCTTGATTGAGAGGCTCGAGAATGAGGGTATCTTTAGGGAATCTAGAAAGCCATGTTTGCCAGGTTTTGGGGGCCGTGGAGGCGGAATCGACGCTGCACCATGACCACCCGGGGACACAGCGGTTGGGCTGCTACCGTTAAAAGGTGGATATTGAGATGGGGGAGGTGGCGCCGGAAGTTGGGCAGAGGCTAGGTAAGGACTAGCAGCCTGTCCGGGAAAATAAGACGGTGTGTTTTGAGTTCCTTGGGGCGGACTCTGTGTTTCAGCATAATAATCAGGATTGCTATGTTGTGGCGGTGTCTCTCCAGGCGGGTATACCCCTCCACCTCCGCCAAACCCAGGAGGGAGAAGAGCAAACTGTGGATCATGGGGCGGTGGTGCATTCGGCGACACTTGGGGGTAGATTCCCGGGGAAGGCGGGGGCAGTGGAGGGGGGCCAGCGTAACCGGGGGGATAGCCATATCCGGGATATGCTGGTGGGGCACCATACTGGCCAGGAGGTACAAGACCAGCTGTCGGTGGATATGGATTTGGAGGTGGGTACTGCTGATAAGGCGGGTACTGCCCTGGAGGGGGTGCCGGCACCTGTACTACCGAGGAAGAATAAGCTGTTCCAACAGTTTAGCCCAAATCGCAATCATAGAGAAACAAACACCTTACAGCGATTTTGTGAATGCGAGCGCTGTCGCGCTCCCCCAGGTGAAGGACTCACGGGCGAAACGGGAGAGACGGGAGAGACGGGGCTATAAGATTCCGAACCCCCATAACTCGCCTGGTAGCCTGCACTGACGCTTCCGCTCGCACTGGCTCCTCCGACAACACTGTACCCGCTCAGTAATCCCCTCTCCCTAGCTATTTCTCTGGCTGCATCCTCCGCTGCTTTCTTATACTTTCCTGGTTCCTCTTCAGCTCCAGATCCGACACTGCTAATGTACGAGAATTCCGAACCAGCACGCGAATGAGATCCAGCGGACAATGTGCTTTGATCAGTCTTGACGGTTAAACTTTTGGAACGGCCATGTTCGCGGCGCTCTTTCCGCTCTTTCTTAGCCTTCTTATAGGCAGCATATTCGGGTGTTCCTTTCGCTGGTTTTTCCGGCTTGGGCATGTTTGGTGGATGGACAGGAATAGAAGAGAAGAGTAGAACAAAAAACAAACACCCGACTGGGAACCTGAGCACTAATGAAGACTGTAATGCAATGGTGTGGTTATTTATTATATTATTGGGAAAGATGAGCTGAGCTGGAGCTGGACTCCGATTCTTGGAATCCCCTCAGCACGCCAAGACGACATGGATTTAGTGGCTGGTGTTGTTGTTATGGGGCTCTGCGTGGTGGCTAGACAATGTACCGGCAGGCAGGATTGCTGTCGGGGGTTCTACGGAGGTACAGGGCCTAATTTTTGTAGGTTCCACAAGCGAGGTTTGCTGGGTTTACGCCCTGTGGAACATACAAAACTTAGGAGCCATACCTCCATAGTTGTGGGGCGGAGCCTGGCACGTTCTCTAATCGTGCCAAGGTTGCGGCGTGCGGCCGCAGCCCAGGATGTTCGCTGGCTACGGCGGTAAATAAGAACAAAAGTCCGGCATCAAAAATACCTTCATGGCAACCAACCTGGCAACCAAATAATACAGGATGCCAAGCTTGAGGCGATAATTGTATTTACACGATAAATGAGAGTATTGTTTCCTGCAGTGGAAGTGAATACCAATATCTCTGGGATTAGTAAGTAACCACTAAGAAGTAGATTTACACTGGAATCTAATAAAATTTTTTTTTGTTAAATCCTTGGTATGATTTTAGGTACATGACTAGCACTCCCCAGGGTCCAACCACTGCATTCAGGAAAAATCCCATGGCAAATAAAAACCCAAAACAAAACATAACAAAAGAAATAAAATCATAAACAAAACCAAAAATACCTAACGGTATAAAATCAATGTGAAGAACCCCTGTAATCAGAGTTTCTTGAATATTGTCCTCATTCAATCAGGACTGTATTTGTGAAGCTCTCGTAAAAGGAAAAACATCCATATTACCAGGGAAATTGAACTTATTTAATGAAATAAAAGAAACCAAACATTTCATCAAATCCCACCCCTTTGTATCCTCGGCTCAAATCAAAGACTCCGGCGAAATGTCAAAGGTTTCATCAGGTTGCCCAACCCTGGCGCTAGCAAGGGCCTGGCAATCGGCTATAACGTGTTTGAAGGTTTCGGGTTCGCTCTCACATCTAGGTCATAGTACGCTTGCTTCCGGATTCCGCCAGTCCTTCTGTGCTGTAACGGGGGCACCCTATAGAGAGGTGAACTCTAAGGTTTCGACCGCACCAAACACTCAAAGTAGAAGATAAAGATGAGGTAAACAATTCAAAAGAATCAAACGGTAAAACTTAATATCGTTAAGCTGAAAGCTTCACTGAATAAGTTCTTTCGAGGAAAGTTGGTTATCGAAGTAGAATGCCAAAATGCTTAAACTTAAGTAGATATCAGATTTAAGCCTTTTGACATTCACCACTACTCCGACCTTGTGCGAGCACCCTGTCCTGCTCAGGGCTTGTCCAAGGTCTACCCTCCATCAGGAATTATCCTGCTGGAAGTGTCGGACCAACTCGGGTACACTTAACTCCGTCAATGGGATGTGAGTTTCTGCAATGCATCTCCAATACAATCGCAGGTGGAAAAACTCTTCCTATCGAAGTCATACCAGTGGCTAGCTGTTATGACAACAACCGGAGTCAATACCTAGGTGCTGGACTCACTGGCCCAGTGGTAGTTTCGTCTATACAAGCTATGCAGTCCATCATTTAATCTACGCGACTATCCAAATGTGATAAATTGACATGCAAGCTCCCCCGGTGAGATGTAGCCGATAGTTGGCTAAGTGGGCGCTACCCATAGCCAGCCTCTCGGGACATACTCTACCTGTAACAATCCTACTCGGGTAGAGGTTAATGGTGCAACAGGTAACGAATGACTTACATGAGGAACTTGAACTATTATTATAGTTCTAGTTCGCTTGGGTATCTGAGAGTCTTCTTCTTTCCGAGATTAACTTATAATCTCGTCTTTCGTATTTAGACTATCTTATAGTCTTCTTATCTCACTCCAATAGCTTATTGGGGAGAGGTGGCGAGGGAACTTCTTCGTAACTCAATCTCTTCTCTCGTGAGAGAGATGTGAGACTGTTGTTATCTTATCAAGGTCGTAGTGGCTCTGACGCTTTAAGAGCTAGGTTGCTTGCTTTCAAGCGAGAGGTAAAGGTAAAGGTATATTGTAGAAAAGTACTTAGATGGTAGTGTGAAGAGCTCTAACTACTGTAACCGAGTCTTCTTTTTATAGACTCTTCACGCTAACAGCCCTAACCCTGGTGACTCCTAACTTGAGTCACGCGGTCCTATGACTCATAACGAGTTATATCCGAAATCCATCAGATGACTCCTATGAGTCACTGCGCAATATGCCGTAAACCAATGGTAAAACATAAAACATGTCAGGTGTGTAAAGCGCGTCACCTGCGTGAAACTCGTGACTCATAATGTGAGTCACGCGCGAAAGTCATTACAACATTATGACTCACAATCATGAGTCATAGAAACCTCAACCAATCATAACATAACGATGACACCCAAGTGCGAGTCATGTGAGAACTATGAGTCAACTGACTGCATAGTGCAAAACATAAACATACCTTATGACTAATAACTATTAGTCATGTGAAATCTGCCTTGCTTAGTCATGATTTGTGACACTACCGTGATAAAACTCATACCTCTAGAATCCAATAACAACCTATAGTAATGCTACAAATCAAGGGGAGAAGGTCCTGGCTGGTTACTGAGGTATTTGTCCTGAAAGCTCCCAGGTCTCCGTGGACTACCTAAGTACCACTACAAAGACTACCCAACTACCCGTAGGCTTTGATAGACTCCTAGGTGCCGGAGAGACCATTTATGGGCGACCCCCATTTTGACGGTTACCCATACTCCACTTATATATCCTCCGAACGACATTAAGTTCGACGGATGGCGACGACTTATACGGTGTTACGGCAGCTGCTCCAATGACCTCTTTTAACTAGCAAATGAGCAACTATGCAGCCGTCTGGCTATGACGCGCCGTTCCAACGCTGGGGCCAGAGGGGGGTGTTAGCTAAACCCTCCCAAGTTCAATAGCATGTTCGGACCACCATTACTCAGGCATGGGGCTTGTCCGTGCAGATGCGTGTGCGCCTATGAACATCTAAGAGTTTATAGAATGTGAGGCAATCGACCTCTAAGTTCTAGGATGACTTTGCTGGTGAAGGTAGGGTAACTTGGACTCCACAGTAGGGTAACTGAGGTCCATTGACATAAAGGTCAAATTCCCAAGGTAGGGTAACTTTGCCTTCATATGTCTTTAACCGCTCCGGCAGTCCGCCCGTCAACCCCAAATGTTTTCTCGGAGGTCTGTGTAACGTTCACATAAATTCCTTGACTTTATGCGAACTTACTCCCGAAAGGTTACCCTGCCTCGTATAGTACCCAAGGCTACTCTATTTTATCCTAGGCCTTGTCCTAGGTTAACCAGCTATTTGTATACTAAGTATACCAGACCATACCACCTCTGGTTACAACTTGGTATACCATTTGGGCTAAGGTGATAGTCATTGTAGCTACCTATCGTAGGGTCATTACATGTGCTTTCAGGTAGCTCTTGCCAGCTCTCATCTGATGAAGACGGGAGGGGGCAAGCTTATTGATTCTCATTAAACGCCAGCATGTTCTGAACGGGGGCCTATAGCTGTAGTAATCAGGATAGTTGAGCAGTTTCTACTTCAGGTGTATACGTTCCCGGGCCTGTTTCAGAGTGTTGTCATAATACTCGCACTGGTCAGGGTCAGGTGGTGACCATATGTTCGGTTTTCGAAGGACAGGCCACTTTGAAAAGAGTGGCCTTGCTCTCCTAGCCACATTGTCTATAGGGAGGATCCTCAGGGCCGATGTGTACGAGGTTGAGTCCCACGTTTTGGGTTTCATGCCCCCAGCCTTAGAAAAAGCAGTCCTCCGATTGGAGGGAAAGCGGAAGCTGTCATGTAGAGGAAAGCCTGGTGGAAAAAGGGCAGTTGCAATGTTATTGTCGGGTAACGCGGTCGACCATCGGATGGCGTCCATGTCGCGTATCTGTTTGAGGTATAGGTCCACTGGCATTATGCAGGTTTCAGCAGACAGGACATTGGTATTTGTGGAATAGAAAGAGTTAGGGATCCATCGCTTGGTAATGGGGGCACCCTTTAGAGAGGTGAACTCTAAGGTTGCGACCGCACCAAACACTCAAAGTAGAAGATAAAGATGAGGTAAAATAATTCAGAAGAATCAACGGTAAAACTTAATATAGTTAAGCTCGAAG